>OLPE01000144.1_pt1 | contig 81000 bp, 82 predicted proteins | sample 1671901 | NCBI WGS metagenome assembly OLPE01 (sample SAMEA3136624, study PRJEB25190) | human gut metagenome | biome: human gut; feature: human-associated habitat; material: faeces | place: Austria | collected 2013 | reverse complement strand
GCCGAGGCCTTGGCCGAGGCCGACCCGTTCGCGTTCGCCTGGGACCGGTACCCGAGCCATACCGGCAGCCGCGACCAAGCCCAAAACCTGTGGCAGGCCGTCACCAGCGGCAGCGACCCGACCATGCCCCAGGCCGAGCCGAGCCAGCTGCTCGGCGCCGTCATCCGCTACGCCCAGACCGTGCGCCAGGACGGCGACCGGTTCGTGCCGTCGATGCGCAAATGGCTCGAAAACCGGCAATACACGCAATGGCTCCAAAGCGTGCCGAAACGCACCGAATGGGGCGGCGTCACCCGCCAATGGCTCCAAACCCACGCCATCAGCCAAGTCCCCGAAGGCTCGTGGACGGACAGCGTCGAACAGACGTTCTGGGCCCACGTCAAAACCGGCGAAGAGCCGGAGACCGTGGCGCAACGGCTCGTGACGGAAATCAACGAAAGGCATCAAGCATGAGCGACCAACCCACAGCTGCGACCCTGCGCCTCGTGGAAGGCCGTGAAAACAACCGGTGCATCGTCTGCGACCGATACCTACGCGGCGGCGAATGGCCCGGCAGCAGCCACCACCACCGGAAACGCCGCAGCCAGACATACGGCGACCCCGAACGGCACAGCCCCTCGAACGTCATCGACGTGTGCGGCACGGACAACAGCACCGGATGCCACGGATGGGTCCACCAGCACCCCGAACAGGCCCGAGCATTGGGCTACCTGCTCAAAAGCTACGACCCCGAGCCAAGCCAAGTGCCCGTGTACAGCTGCCGGCGCGGCTGGATACTGCTCGACACCGACGGCCAATGGCACTCATGCCCGCCGCCCGAGGGAATGCCCAACCACCCGCAAACCAACCGATAAATCAGCAGAAAGGAACACTCATGATCAACGCCTACGCGGTCACCGTGCCCGGCGAACTCGACAACGTGGACTTCACCCGAGAGGACGGCACCAGCGTGACCATGCTCATCCCGCCCGACATACCGGTGAGCACCAGGACAATCATCATCCCGCAGGGCTTCACCCGCGAGGAAACCCGAACCATCCAGGGAGCCATCGTTCAGGCGCTCGCCGGAAAGGAGAAGACGCTATGATCCCCGAGAAACCCGAAGCCCTGCTATGGATGGACGTGGAGACCACCGGCCTCGATGCGAACATGTGTTCGATACTGGAGATCGGGTTGCGCTGCACCAGCCTGGACGCCATGCACGAATACGGGCGGTTCGAGGCCGTGGTGCACATCGGCCGGGAGACCCTGCTGACCGTGCAGCCCTCCGCCCTGGAACTGCATCTGAACAACGGTCTGCTCGCCCAATGCGAATCCTGCGACCCGCTGGCCAACTCACCCAGGGTCATCGCCGAGCAGGCCCTGCGGTTCATCCAAGGCATGGCCACCACGTACGTCCTGCACCCGGCCGGCACGAACATCAGCCGTTTCGACCTGCCCATGGTCGAACGCTTCTGCATGACGGGCTTCGGAGAACTGCTGCACTACCGCATGCTGGACGTCACCGCACTGCGCCTCGCAGCCAAAGCCTGCGGCCAAGACCCATACCAGCACCGCATGAAACCCACGCACCGCGTCCACGACTGCCTCGACAGGGACATCGCGGAATACCGCCACTACCTCACCCTCATGACGGGGCCGGCGCTCGCAGAAAAGGAGGACCGGCCATGAAGCCACGTTGCATCCTGTGCCGCAAGCCCGTGCCCGACAACCACACCCGATGCGTCAAACACTGGCTCAACAACCAGGACCAATGGATGGAGGACGACCAACCGGCACACGAGCACTGCACCCCACGAAGGAGACCCGCATGAGCTACACGGCACGAATCTGGACACAAGACCAACTCACCGAAGCATTGGCGAGCGCCTGCGTGCTGGAAGGCGTGAGCATCCTGCACCTCGGCCAATACTCCGATACGGCCATCCGGAACCTCAAGGCGGTGGCCAGAACCATGTACGAGACCAGCGGCATGCCGACCATCGTGGAGGACGACGATGAGTGACCTCACCCAACAGGCCCTCGCGGCGCTCGCCGACGCGGGACTGGGCAACGAGTCGGCGGCCGAATCGTTCGTCATCGGATATCAGGCGGGCTATGACGCAGCGCTCACTCTGGCCATCAGCATAGAAACCCATCTCAACTCGAATGAGCCGACAGACGAAGAAATCGAGACCTGCGCCCGAGGATTCTTCGAGGGAACACCCGGCATCACCAACTGGGACGCAGTCAGCGAGCACTCAAAACAAGCATGGCTGCACGCGGCCAAGAAAGCGCTCGCCGCCGTCAACACGATGAAAACCGAGGAGGAATCATGAGCATCATCAGCAAGGAAGCGTGCTTCCGCTACCCCAACTGCACGGTGGACGACGTGCACGACACGTTGGCCCAGGTCTACACCAGTGACGACTTGCAGGAGGCGTACATGACCGGTGCGGAACGGGAGCCCACCGGCTTGGAGGTGGAAGCCGCCGCCGAACAGCTCTACTACTCGGACTGCAACAGTTCCGGCCTGCTCCTCGACTCAGACTGGAACAGACTACCGGACGGCAACAAAGCCATCTACCGCAACCGGGTGCGCACAATCATCACAACAATCCAGAAAAAAGGAACAGCAGAATGAACGAGAACACGAACCTCACCGACATCATCAGCGCGGCGCTCGCCGCCGGATGCCAGATCAGCGTGACCATCACTCCCAAAGACTTCTACAACGAATCACAGGAGCCGGAGGAATGAACGTGAGCGAAAGCATCGACTGGCGGCATTCCACGCCGGGAGAGCTTGACCTGCACCGGTTCATCGGACTCACGAGGAGAGGCCAAACACTGGACGGCTATCTCTCCTGCTTCACACAGAACGGCCGGTGGACACTCACCGACGCCGACAATCTCGCCACCGTCATCAAACCGGACGCCAACGGAAACCCAACACTCAACACCGAACTCTTCCGCTCCATCAACGTACTCAAGGAAATAAGACCATGCAAAAAACTACATTAACCACCACAGAACTACATTAACCACCACCGGTTTTTACATTAGCGCGCTCGCCGGAGGCACCCGATGAGGCGCGGAAACTGGTCGGTGGAATCCACCATCGGACTCCTGTTCACCATCATCATCGCGATACTGGCGCTCGCCATCGTATCCGCCATCGGCCTGGCCGCGTACGCCGCGATGGACACCGGTCCCAGCCAGCGTATCGTGCAGCAGGTGGAGACCACGGGCGATGTTCGCCGCCTGTGCATCGAGGCTCGAACCGGCGAGCGCGTCGATGCCATGTCATGCGATTTGATTGATCCGCATGCGGGAGGTGTTGCAAAGTGACGAGTTAGGCGATACGCGACAAGGTGCTCGCATGGCATGGGCGCGGCTACGGCGCGACGGATACGGCCCGTCAATTGGGCCTGCCGTTGGAGGAGGTGCGCGCGATCATCCGCGAGGGTGACGGTCGGCCGAAACCGCCATGCAAGGTCGAGTTCATTGAACCGCCGCTGTTCGAGGAATGAACTGAAATACCAGATAAAAAAACGAAACCCTCCACACGAGGCGGAGGGCATGTCAGCAAGCAACCAGTTTAGCCGATGTGGAGGGATTTCGTGAACTGCCAGAACTGCAACACCATAATCGAAAACGGGTACGCGCTGTGCACGGCGTGCGAGCTGCGTTTCGCCGGCACGCTCCTGCGACTGGCGCGCGACGTCACGCCGTTGCATGACTCGTTGGACGCGACCCTGCATCCGGGCGGGCATTCGCCCACGCGAATCCAGACCGCCACTCCCCCGACTCCAATCAGGCTCGACGTGCTCGACCTGATCGACATGCTCGACGCCACGGCCCGTGAACTATGGCGTTGCCTCGACGGCATCGACGCCTTGGACTGGCGCAAAGACAAACGCAACGAAGATCTGAAGGCCACGCTCATCGCATGCGCAGGCCACCCCAGGCTCGCCACGTTCGCGGACGCGGGCTTCTACATGCACGTCATCAACGACCTTGCCCGCAAGGTCGATACGGTTTTGGACCCGCCAGAGCAACGCCGCGAAATCGGCACCTGCGAACTATGCGAGACCATGCTCACCGCAGGCGCGGCAGACCAGTGGGTCACCTGTCCCGTGTGCGGGAGGGAACAGCGAGCTCAGACGGTCAAACTGCGCCGACTCAAGACATTGTGTTGGGATGATTCCGAGCGAGGTTCGGCGGCGGACATCTCCAAGGCATTCGCCGTCTCGGGGCTCAAGGTCAGCCGTAAGACCATCACCACGTGGGAGCAGCGCGGCAAACTGCCCCGTCATGCGGATGGATACGCCTACTGCGACGTGTACCGGCTGCTCATCGGCCCCGATTTGACAAAATCCGTTAGGTGAAGCCATAATATGCAGTGGCAGAAGTGTCGAAAACCCAGCTCAAGTGGCTGGGTTTTCGCGTATCTATGCTTTGTTCTTGCGTGGCCTTCCTCCGCCGACACCACGTCCCGGACGTTGGGCGTTCCATTGGTCGATGGTCTCCTCGCGCCAGCCCCTGGCTTTGCCAACGATCACGTCGGGGTCGGGCAGCTTGTAGCGTGCCAGCGCGCCTTTGGTGATGTCGAGACGTTGCGCGACTTCGGTCATGCTCAGGTATCGTTCAGTCATCGTGGCGGCTCCCGGCGTATCCGGCGGCCAATCCCATGATCCCGGCTGCAAGGCCGAAGCCTCCGCCGTGTTCGAGTCCGGCGTGCGCCATGCAGACGATGCCGAAGAGCATTGCGATGATGCCGAAAATGGTCGGTCTTTTCATGATGCTCATGGTTCCCTTGCTAGGATGGATGGACGGGGTTCCGGCTAGTACGAGTAGCCGGAACCTTTTTTACTTGTGCTTCGGTGGCTTTTTGCCTTCCCTCAGCCCGAGCCAGATGCTCACCGCTATGGCGATTATCTGGAGGATGGTGTCCATCCAGTCCTTGGGTTCCATGTTCACCTCCTTTCGTTTCCGCTTACATAACTATTATAACAAAGTATGTAAAGTATTGCAAGTCAGGCAAAAACGACACGCCGGAATAAGACATCCATGGTGAAGACAGCACGAAGCACCACAAGGCGGTATATCGGGATGGAGAGGTGATTGAATATCGCATTGCCCTCCGGCTCCGGTCCAAGGTGCCCATACCTATGGAGCGCATCATAGTGGAGGATTGATCACATGAGTATGAGACGTTGCGCCTGGCACAATTGCCCGCATCTCGTGCCACAAGGACAAAGGTTCTGCCACACTCACGCACACGCATACAGCCAGCGGCGCGGCAGCTCAACGGCAAGAGGATACGATGCGGCACACCGCCACCTCCGCAGGGCATGGGAGGCGCGCCTAGCCACAGGCGAAACACACACCTGCGCCAAATGCGGACAGCCAGTCACGGCCACAGACCAATGGGACCTCGGCCACACAGACAACAGACAAAGCTGGACAGGACCGGAACACAGACACTGCAACAGGAAAGACGGACAACACAAAGCAACCGCAAGCAGCGAACACTGGGCGCGACGCTAAGCCAAGCCACAGCAGCAACCACAGTCGCAGCCAACAGGCAAACCGCAAACACAGACACGACACAAACAAATCAAACACGAAGCAGCAAGCCAAGCAAGCACACACAACACAACAACAAAACACACACCAAAACAGGAAAAAATACAATCAACCAACCCGCCAACACCCCTAGGGGGGTACCCCGAACGGCAAGACCAAGACCGCCGGTGAGGGGACTCGCAAGTTCGCGGATAGTTCAAGATTTGACGGACTGGCCGAGTCTGTAATTTTTCCGGTTCGAGGATTGGAGGTCGCATGGCGACGCATGGTGGCGCACGCACACGCTCCGGTCCCATGCCGGATCCATCCAGCGCACGATCTGACGCGCGCGGATTGGGTGCCGACATCATTCCGCTTTCGTCTCGCGGATACCATTACCGCCCGAAGGCTTTTCCACTGTCCGAGTGGACGATTTGGGACACTTGGAAGGATGACGACGGTTTCCATAAGGAGCGTGACGAGCAGGCTACGGAGGCGTGGAATCGGCGTGAGCGTGAATTGTGGCGTGACCTGTGGCGGTTGCCGCAGGCAATCGCATGGCATATGCCGCGTTATGGATACATGTTCACGACGATCGCGCTCTATGTGCGCCAGTTTGTGCTGTGCGAGTCTTCGGATGCGAAGGCCGCTGACCGTACCGCGCTTGCACGATACGCCGACACCATCGGCTTGACGCCACAAGGCCTTCGGCTGAATGGTTGGGCGATTGTCGATGACGAGCCGAAGCCGAAACGCTCTGACGAATCGTCCGGCAAGATCATTCCGTTCAAGAGCGCTAGGCAGCGGTGGCTTGAGAATCAGAAAGAGGATGCGGAATGAGCGAGCAGGAAACGCCGGTTGTTCCGAAGTCTCTTGGTTTCCTCTTTGCCGATTGGATTGCCGCGCACTGTGTTGTGCCTAATGGCTATGATCTGGGCAAGCCGTTCGAACTGGTCGGTTGGCAGCTGGATAACGCCATCGATTTCTATCGGGTGAAGCCTGATGCGGTGTATGATCCGGCTCGGCCTCGTCAGGCTGCGGCGTTCAAATGGCGTCGAGGTCAGATCGTCGGCGGGCAGAAGCTAGGTAAGTCGCCTTTCGGTGCGGCTGTTGCTGCTTTTGAGGGTGTTGGGCCTTGCGTGTTCTGTGGATGGGCCAAGGGTGGCGAGACGTTCCGCTGCTCCGACTGGGGTTGTTCCTGTGGGTTCGAGTACGAGTATTCGGCTGGTGAGCCGATGGGCATGCCGCGTCGTACCGCTTTGATTCAGCTGCTCGCTACTTCTGAAGAGCAGACTGCGAACGTCTACCGTCCTTTGCAGTCGATGGTGCGCAATGGTCACCTGTCCGACCTGATGAAAGTCCGTGAAGGCTTCATCCGCCTTCCGAACGGCGGACGCATCGACCCTGTGACGGCTTCGGCCCATTCCAAGCTGGGCAATCCGGTGAACTTCGTCCTCGGCGACGAATCCGGCATCTGGACTCGACGCAGCGGCATGTTCGAGGTCGGTGACACGGTGATGCGTGGCGCAATGGCCATGGATGGCCGCATGTTGGAGTTGACGAACCCGTGGGATCCGATGGACGCCAGCTTCGGCCAGATGACCTACGAGAGTACGGCGTCGGACATCATGAAGTTCTTTCCGAAGCATGACCCCTCATTGGATTTCGCGGATCCGAAGGACAGGCGGAAGATTCTCGAATTCGTCTACTCCGGCAGCCCATGGGTGCCGTTGGATCAGGTTGAGGCCACGGCTTCAGAGCTGATGGCCCGTGATCCGGCGCAGGCTCGCCGATTCTACGGGTGCGAGATTGTGCAGGGCCTCGGCTCGTACATGCCTGAGCCGTTGTATGACGGCACGATGGTTGACCATCAGCCACCTGAGCGGGGCGCTGAGATTTGTCTCGGCTTCGATGGTTCGCAATCCGGCGACTGGACAGCCTTGCGTGCGGAAACGTTGGACGGGTGGCGTTGGACGCCAGCATACGGGCCGTCCGACAGGCCATCCTATTGGAATCCCGTCGAATGGGAGGGGCGCATTCCTCGCAGTGAGGTGGATGCCTGCGTGTCCGAACTGTTCGACAAGTACAAGGTGCGCCGATTCTACTGTGACCCGCATCCGTGGGAGACGCAGGTTGAGGCGTGGGCGTACCAGTACGGTGAGGACATCGTGGTGCCATGGCCGACCAATCGCATCGGACGCATGTATGACGCGCTCACGCGTTTCATGGAGGATACCGCCGACCACAGTACGACGCATTCCAATGATCGCATGGCTCGGTTGCACATGATGGCGGCAAGGAAGGTCGCCAAGCCAGGCGACAAGTACGTGCTCGGCAAGCCGAGCGAGAATCAGAAGATCGACATAACCATGGCCGACATCCTCGCACACGAGGCGGCGTCGGACATGCGCGCGTTGGGCTGGGGTTCCGATGACAACAAGGTTTTCGTTTTCAGATGATGGAGGTGGATCATGTGGCTTCCCGAGTCGGCTCAACAGCTGCTTGTGCGGCTTTCCACCCAGATGGAGGCCGGTGCGTCGAATTATCAGAAGCTCGACCGTTATGTTGACGGCAAGCAGCATCTGCGCCAGCTTGGCTTGGCGATCCCGCCCGAGCTGGAGCGGTTCACGGTCATTGTGAACTGGCCGCGCGTTGTCGCCGAAAGCCGTGTTGACAGGCTTGATCTGAAGGGCTTCCGTGTCGGCGACAACCTGCAGCTGGCGGATGACGCCTGGCAGTTGTGGCGTTCGGTCGGCATGGACGAGGACCAGTCGAGCTACCTTGACTTCGAGGTGTACGGCAGGTCGTTCAAGGTCGTGGAACTGAACGGTGCCGGGCCATTGATCGAGAACGTGTCGCCCATCGATATCATCGCGCATCGCAATCCGGTCACTGGAAGCATCGATGCGGCTCTGCGCCGTTACCGTGATGTGGATTCCGAGGATTACATGAGCGCGGTCGCATGGCGGCTGTATCTTCCCGCCGCGACGTTGACGGTCTCTCCATCCTGGCAGGTCATCTCCGTTGAGCGTAACCCGCTTGGTGTGGTGCCTGTTGTACCCGCATACCGCAATCCGCGCACGACGATTCCGCTGCATCGCGCTTGGCCACGGATATGTGGCACTTCGGCGTTGGCCGATGTTATCGATCTGACGGATGCGTGCGCACGCGATCTGACGAACGCGCAGGTCGCGCAGGAGACGCATGCCGTTCCGCAGCGTGGAGTTCTCGGCGCGACCAAGGGAGATTTCGTTGACGATGACGGCAAGCCTCTGACCACGTGGGAGGCGTATTTCGGCCGCATATGGGCGTTGAAGAACGCGAACGCGAAGACCTTCGAGTTCTCCAGCAGCAGCATGGAAAACTTCGAGCGCATGGTCAACCTTTACGCGCGCTTGGCTTCCGGCGTCACCGGTCTGCCGCCGAACTACTTCGGTCTGGCGGCCGATGACGCGGCTTCGGCCGATGCCATCCGGTCGCGTGAGGCCAAGCTGGTGAAGAGCATCGAGCGCGACCAAAGGACGCTTGGCCGTCAGGCCGTCGAAACGTGCCGCATAGTAGCAGGATTGGTGTCCGGTCCCGCCGCGATGGCCGCGTTCGACGATGCCGACGCACTCTGGTATGACGCTGGAACGCCTACGGTCGCGCAGCGTGCGGATGCCGTCACCAAGCTTTACAGCGTTTCCGACACCGCCGGGCGGCCGCTCATGCCGCGCGAGATGGCGTGGGAGGAGCTTGGTTGGGGGCCGGAGAAGATAGCCCGAGCTAAGAAGCTGCTCGAAGCCGACGAAACCGCTGATTATGTGTACTTGAAGCCGGAGGTGGACGATGGCTTACGGTCAGACGCTCCCACAGGAGGCTCGGATTCAGGCGAGGGACTTGCGGCGCAGGGGCAACCGTCTGGCACGTCGGATGACGGCATTGTGGCGGCATAACGCGTCCGATGATTTCGGCGAATCGTTCGCCCTGTGCATGCCAGAGATGTTCGGTTTGCTGGATGACGCCCAGTTGATGACGGCGAGTGAAGCGCTGGAGTTGACACCTGAATCGATGGCGTCTCTTGACGGCATGAGCCGCGTGGAGTTGCCAGCGCAGTATTCCGCCGACCCTCGCCAATGGGTCGGCGTGAACGGCAATGGCTTCGACACCATCGACGTGATGTGGGGCGCTGTGACTCGCGGCAAGCAAGTCATCGCCAACGGCGGAACAGTCGACGTGGCTTTGCATGTCATCGAGCTTGGTTTCGAGGCGCGCATGCGCACGTGTTTGGCGGATACTCAGCGTTCCGCCGCCATCGTGGCCGGTCATGCGCGGAATCCTTATGTGGGTTACGTGCGTGGTCTGACTCCGCCGAGTTGCGGCAGGTGCGTCGTGTTGGCCGGCCGGCCTTGCGGGAGTGAACCGTTCGAACGGCATCCGCGCTGCGATTGCATCGCCGTGCCGACGGCGAAGAAGCCTTCCACGGCGGTGACCAGCGCGAACGACTACTTGGACGGTCTCGATGACCGGCAGCTGGTCAAGGTGCTTGGCAGCCGTGCGAACGCGCGTGCCTGGAAGGACGGCGCGGATCTGAACCAGCTGGTCAACGCCTACCGTCGCAAGGGCAGCGTCAGCACGGCGCAGGTCTACGACAGGCGCATCAAATATACGGTGGAGGGTACCACCAAGCACGGCTTCGCGTCGGGTCGCATGATAAGCGCCGGATATGCGAAGGAATTCGTGAAGAACGGCGGCAGGTCCACGAAGGTGGACCGTCCGCGTCTCATGCCCGAAACGATCTATCAGATTTGCGAGAAGACCGGCAAGGATCCTCGCCGAATGCTTTACGACTACGGCTGGATACTCTAGCCGATTGATTTTTCAACCGCTGATCGGGCAATCCCTTCGGCGGCTTTTTCATATCCGAATCCGCAACGGAAGGAATATGCATAATGGCAAAGCCCGAAAACGACGACAATACGCAGGAAGACAAGGACGCGCAGCAGAACGCGCCGGCCGACGTGAACACCGCCGCCGACACGGAACAGCAGTCGAAGCCGCAGGAAGACGCTGCGGCAAGCCCGGAAGAGGAGGCCGCGCTCGGCGACAAAGGCAAGCGCGCACTCGACCGCATGAAGGACTCGCTGCAGAAATCCAGCCACACTATCGCCGACCTGACCAATCAGATCGGCCAGCTGAAATCCGAGATCGCAGCATCGAAGATTCAGCAGGCCGCTTCAGGCAGGCTCGCGCACCCGGAACTCGCCCTGAAGCTGCTGGACACGTCCAACCTGGACGCATCCGACCAGAAGGCGGTGGCTGCCGCGATCGACGGATTGCTGAAGCAGTATCCGGATCTGGGCGTGCGTCAGGATGACGATAACGGTCTGTCCGCATTGTTCGGCTCAGTGCAGCATTCCTCCGACCCGGATAGCCGCACGAAGTCGAACGCCGCAGTCTTCGGCGCGCAGCTCGACGCCTTGGGCTTTTAAGACACAACCATCAAACCTTATTAAGGAGCAATCATGGCCGCAATTGATTTGAATCGCGCCACAACCGGCGTCTACCTGACGCCGGAACAGTCCGAGCTGCGCGGCATCGTGCAGTAGTCCGCCGTCACCCAGCTTGCGACGAAGGTCGCGCTGCCTGGACGTGGTGCCGCATACGACACACTGACCGACACCGGCGCCGCGACATGGGTTGGCGAGACCGAGGAAATCGCCGTGGATCGCCCGCACATCGGCAACAAGATCATGAAGCCGTTCAAGCTCGCGAAGATCATCCCGGTGTCCAACGAGTTCGTCCGCGACAAGAGCGCCTTGTGGAACACCATCAAGACCCGCGCATCCCAGGCGATCGCCCAGGGCATCGATGAGACGTTCCTGACCGGCGTGATCGGGCTGCCGTCACGGTCCAACGTGGATTCCCTCTCGGACGCCAAGACGGTGAGCATCGGCAAGGGTGGCTACAAGGATTTCGCGAACATCGCCACCACCGTGCTTGAGAACGACGGCGATTTCAACGGCGTGGCGCTCAGCCCCCACGGACTGTCCAAGTTCCTGCAGGCCACCGATGCGAACGGGCGTCCGCTTTTGGTGCCGATGCCGGATTCCGCCACTCTCGGCTCCTTCTTCGGCGGCCGTGTCGTGAAGTCCCCGTGGGGCCACGTCGCCGCAGTCTCCTCCGACAGCGACATGGGGCGGGTCTCGAAGCCGGAAATCTTCGGCGTGGCCGGTGACTGGACTCAGGCCATCTACGGCACCGTTGAGGGCATCAAGATGAAGGTGTCCGACCAAGCCACCATCAACGACAACGGAAAGGCCATCAATCTTTGGCAGCGTGACATGATCGGCTTCCTCATCGAAGCCGAGATCGGCTTCGTGGTCAAGGACAAGACCAAGTTCGTCACCATCACCGCCTGATTGGAGGCTTTATCGTGAGTACCGTTTACGCAACACTCGCTTCCGGAAAGAAGCCCGAGGCTCCGTACACGCCGGTCAGCGTGCAGTTCGTCGACGATTCCGGAAACCCGATCACGGTGAACACCGGTACAGTCAGCATTCCGAAGGCTGCCGTGACCGCCACCGTGCAGGCCGCCGACGCGAACACCGCCGCCGGCGCGGCTCCGACCGCCGTGGAATTCAACGCGGTGGTGGCCGCCCTGAACGAGACGAAGAAGCAGCTCAACGCGCTCATCGGCTCGCTTCGCGCCTGCGGTCTCGCCGCCAGCAAGTAAGGAGGTGATCCGATGACGGCCAGCGTACAGGACGTCGCGAAACAGCTCGGACGGCAGATCACCGATCCGCTTGAGGTCAACCAGATTTCCTCATGGATTGAGCTCGCCGAAATCACGATCCGCAAGCGTCTGCCGAATCTTGACCTGATTGTCGCGAGCGGCCGTTTGGAGCAGCGCACTGTCGATCTGGTCGAGGCGCTGGCGGTCGCGCGGTATTCGCGCAATCCGGAGGGCACGACTTCCAAAAGCACCCGCATCGATGATTATCAGGAGACTGTCGGCACTACGAACAGCGTGCCGACCATCACGATTCTCGATGACGAGTGGAGGCTGCTGGAACCCTCGGATTATGGCGCTTCCGGCGCTTTCACCATCGCCCCTGCTGGCAGGCGCGGCCTATGCTGACGCCATCCGTGTTGGAGCGTGCGCGCGGGAACGCTGAATCGCTCATGACCGACGAATGCACCGTCACGCGTCCAGGCGAGGCCGTCACTGACCCCGCCACGGGCGTCGTGAAGCCGGCATCCATGCAGGTGTATGCGGGGCGTTGCAAGGTGCAGACCTCAGGCGGATTGGCGTCCGAGAATGTGGAAGGCAGTGCAGCTCAGACGATGGGTGCCGTCTCGTTGGTCTGGTCTTTGTACGTGCATTTTCCATATGGCACTCCAGGCCTTCGCGCCGGTGACGTGGTGGAAGTCACGGAATCCGCCAATCCGCTGCTCGCCGGCAGGCGGCTCAGGCTCGTCTCACCTCAAAGCGAGAAGACGCACGCGACGGCCTGCCGGTGGAACGTGAAGGAGGACGCATGAGCGGACTGTTCGACGCTTCGCAGTTGACGGCCTTCGGTGACGTGCTGCTCGCCAGGGGCGTGGCTCGCCGCGCTTTGATCTCCGCTTCGGTGAAGAAGGGCGCGCAGAACGTCAAGAACTCGATTCGCGACGACCTGAAAGGCTCAGGCAACAAGGCGTTCCGCAGCATTCCGATCACCTACACGGTGAGCGAGACGCCCGGACGCATCACCGCCGAGATAGGCCCCACCAAGGGCGGAGCGGGTTCGCTCGCGAACATCGCGTTCTTCGGCACCGCGAGGGGTGGTGGAACGCACCGGTTCTACGAGCATGGCGAGGAAGAGCTTCCGAAGCTCGCGGAATACGTGGCGCGTGCCGCAGTGGAGGGATTCTAGTGCAGTCGATAATGACCCTGTCGAGCACGATCCTCGACCATGTGCCAAAACCTGCGGATGGGTGGAAGGTCTTCAAACAGACCACGCCAAGACCGACGGAGAAGCCGCCGTGGGTGATCGAGACGGTCACCACGAACGGCCACATCGTCGGCGAGACGCAACATGTGCATTGCGGCATCGGCACTTTGCAGGTGCGCATTGTGAGCACCACCACCGATTCCGTCAACGTGCTGGCCGATGATCTCATGATTCCAGCCTTGGCTGGAAAACGGTTCGTCGCGCAGGGCTTCGACACCGGCTGCCTGACCCTTTCCTCCGATAGCGGAGCCTATGCCGCAGGACTCACCGCAGAGGACACGAGCCTGCTCTATCAGGTGCGCCTATTGACTTTCAAATTCAACTGGTCACGCATGTGACCCCAAATATCTAAGGAGGAGTCATGGTTTTGACTCTGGGGACTGAAGTTCCTTCCACACCGGCGGACGGCCTGGTCAACACGATCTGGGTGCCGTCCATCAAAAACATCCAGAAGCCGACCGCTGCAGAGATCAACGCCGGAACCGACCTGAGCAACTACGTCACTTTGGGCGGCTGGTCGTGCTCGCCGTCGCAGGATTCCATCTCCGACCAGCGCGAGAACAGCGCGCAGGATTACGAGAATCCCGGACGTAAGAAGATCAGTGGCCCGAACGTCGAGGTCATCGACAACACCAACACGTCGCATTCCACGCAGAACGCGGCAATGGAGACTTTGATCGAGGGCGCGGAGGGATATTTCGTGCGACGCTACGGCAAGCAGACGGGTCAGACTTTTGTCGCCGGCGACCTTGTGAACGTGTATGCGGTCCGCATCGGCATGCGCGCCAAGGTGGCGATCGCCGCGAACAGCGTGCTGCGCAGCAAGGTCAATTTCTCCGTCCGCGCTCCCGGCTGGGCGGAGAACGTGAAGGTCGCCTGATTGATTCTTCCCGCACCGGACTTTCATCCCTTTCGCCGGTGCGGGACCCTCTTTTCTCTTTTCCGGCAAAGGAACATGAATATTAGAGCGAAGGAACACATATGCTTAAAGTCACCAGGCGCACGCGTGAGGTCGATATTATCCTCAACCAGCAGACCGCCGAGGACATCGCCAGATTGGGTGATGCGTTGGCCGAGGAGACCACGCGCGAACAGGTCACGGAGGCTGGGACTAACCGGCAAGCTAAGGCCACCGCCAAACGCATAGAACAGCTCCGCGAACAGGCGGATGCGGAGACATTGAAGCTCACGTTGCGGGCGTTGCCGGTCAGCAAGTGGGCGCAGGCACTGGCCGCGCACCGCAATAAGAACGGCACGAACGACATGTTCGGCACCGCCGCCGCGGCATTGCCTCTCATGCTTGACTCCGCGACCATCGGCGGCAAGCCGGTGGCCGACGAGGACAAGACCGAACAGGCGTGGCGCAATCTGTTCGACGAACTCACCGATGGCCAGTTCACGCCGCTATGGCGGGCCATCGCCGAACTGAACGGCACCGCAGCGGACCCAAAAGCGGCATTCGACCTCGCCTCGAAGGTTCTCCACAATTAGTCGAGGATCTGCGCATCTGCCGCCAGCTCGGCATCTCTTATAAGCGTTTCATGGGCTGGCGTCCGAGCAGGGGCGATGAGGTCGAATGGGATGAGACGGAGCGTAATTGGATGCGCTCGTTGGCGGAATACGAACGGTCATTGTGCCCCATGTGCGGTTTGCCTCGTTCGATCTGCCAAGACCCGAAGGCCGAACTCACCCTGCATGCCGAAACCAGCGTCTGCTGGGCCACCGCGCACATGCAGCAGGCCATGAAACGGTGGACAGAGGCCAACGGCAATGGCAATCCGGCCGCGAACGCCCTGGTGGCGCATTTGACCTGATTTTTGGAGGATGCTTTGGCGGAGAACAAGAACATCGTCATCCGGTTGATGGCGGACACAGCCTCATATGAGGCTGCGATGACCCGTGCCGGAAGCACCGCGAAGACGGTCGCGTCCGGTATGGAGAACACCGGCCGCAAGTCCGCGCTCATCGCCAGTGGCATGACCGCCGCAGGGCTGGCCGTGGCCGCGTTCGGCGTGGCTGCGGTGAAGATGGCCGCGGACTTCGACCAGCAGATGAGCACCGTGCAGGCGAACACCGGCGCGACCGGCGCACAATTGGACCAGCTGCGTGCCGCCGCCATCGAAGCCGGAGCTTCCACGGTTTATTCTGCTTCGGATTCCGCTGATGCGATCAATGATCTCGGCAAGGCCGGCATGAGCGTCACGGATATTCTCACTGGCGGCTTGTCTGGCGCTTTGAATCTGGCCGCGTCCGATGGAATGGCTGTTGGGGATGCCTCCGAATACATGGCCAACGCGTTGAGCATGTTCCATCTGAAGGGGTCTCAGGCTTCCCAGGTGGCCGACACTTTGGCGGCTGGCGCCGGCAAGGCCGTCGGCAATGTCTCCGATTTCGGCGAGGCGTTGAACAATTGCGGCGCGCAGGCGAACAGTTTCGGCATGAACATTCAGGAGACCACCGGCGTACTGGCCCTGTTCGCGCAGAACGGCACCATTGGTGCCGAGGCCGGCACACAGCTGAACAGTATGCTGATGAAACTGGCCGCGCCGTCCACCAAAGCGTCCAACACGATGAAGGAACTTGGCATCAGTGCTTACGATGCTCAAGGCCATTTCGTCGGCATGGCGAATTTCGCCGGCCAATTGCAGAAGGCCGAGAAGGGCTTGACCGACGAACAGCGCAACCAGGCGAACGCGACCATCTTCGGCAGCTATGCCATCAAGGCCGCGAACTACCTGTACGAGGCCGGCGAGTCCGGTGTCAACAAGTGGACGAAGGCCGTCTCCGAAAGCGGTTATGCCGCCGAGCAGGCGGCTGCGAAGAACAACAATCTCAAGGGTGATCTGGAGAATCTGAGTGGTTCGATGGAGTCCTTGATGATTTCCGTTGGCGAGGGCGCTCAGGGGCCTTTGCGCAAGATGGTGCAGGGCTTGGATACGCTGGTTGACGCGTTCGCCGGTTTGCCGTCCGGAGTGCAGCAGACGCTCGTGGTCATGGCGTCTCTGGCCGGCGTGTTCGGCGCGGTGCACAAGGCCGCAGGCAATCTCAACGGCAGCACCAGCACCATGGCCAACAACATCGGGCTTGCGATAGACCCGATCCAACGAGTCAAAACCGCGCTGGCTTCCGCGCAGACCGCATTCCAGATGTTCAAGGCGTCCTCGATGAGCGCTTCCGAACAGATGGAGACGTTCGGCACGTCCGCGTCCAAGGCGGAGTTGAAGACCGCTGGGTTCAAGGCTGTAGGCAGCAGCGTCATCGACCTGCTCGGCGGCCCGTGGGGCATCGCGATCACTGCGGCAACGGCGGTCCTCGGAGCGTTCATCTCCGAACAGCAGAAAGCCCAGGAGCGGTCCACGCAACTGTCGAACGCCCTGCAGGAGGGGACCTCCGCCGCGCAACACTACGAGAAGGCGCTGTCCGACTCGTCCGGCGCGAGGGTCACCGACAACTGGCTCGGTCGTCTCATCACCGGCTACGACAACGTGTGGCAGGCCATCGACAAGGTCGGCATCAAACACAGCACGTATATCAAAGCCATCCAAGGCGAGAAGACCGCCGTCAACGAAGTCTACAAGGAGCTTGACGTCTACCGCACCCAGCTCGCAAACCAGGGCGGCCTGTTTACCGGCAACGAGTACAAGGTTGTGGCCAACAGCCTCACGGAGCTCCAAAAAGGCTACAAGGAAAGCCAAATCTCGGCGGCCAACCTCGCGCAGGCCGAAAAAGAATCCACCCAGGCAAGCATCGACAAGACAGGGGCGCTCCTGTCGGGAGCAGACGCGGCCAGCCAATCCGCCGACAACGCGCAGGAAGCGGCCAGCGCCGACGACATCCTCGCCGAAGCGTTCGGTGCCACTACGGACGCCGTCAGCGACACCGCCAGCGCGCTGTCCGAAGTCATCGACGCGATGCAGACCTACTACGGGTTCGCCATCAGCTCGTCCGACGCGCAAATCGACCTCGCCAACAAGATCTCCTCGGCGAACGACACCATCAGTCAGAACGTCAAAACCCTCGACCTGAACACGGAAGCCGGACGCGAGAACCAAAGCGCCCTGAACGACATCGCCGACGCGGCGCTCAAATGCGCCAAAGCCCAAGCGCAGAACGGAGACAGCCTCAACGACATCTACCCGAACATCGACAAGGCACACGACGCGTTCACCCAACTCATGCAATCCCTCGGCAAAACACCGGAGGAAGCAGAAGCCGCCGCACAAGCCTACGGACTCACACGCGACGCGGTCGACGAACTCGTCAACAGCCTGCAGAACACCCCCGACTCGAAAACCATCGAAGTCACAGTCACCGGCGACGCCGTCGCCAAATTCGAACAGGTCAAACTCGCCGCCGAAGAAACACCGGACGGCAAACACGTCACCATCAGCGGAGACAACACCGACCTGATGAAGAAAATCGCCCAAGCCACAAACGCCAAAATCGACCCCAAAACCGGCACCCTCACCCTGGACAGCGACCAATACATGATCGCCCTCGCCATCGCGAACGGAGCCAAAATCGACGACAAGACAGGCTACCTCAAAGGTGACAATTCCGATGCGATGAACAAATTCCTCCAAACCCAAGGATGGAAACTCAACGACAAAGGATTCATCGTCAACGCAGACGGCTCACCCGCCATGAGCATGCTCACCAACCTGAGCAACTACCAGATCGCCGACAAATATTTCCAAATCCACGGAACCTACGTCGACGAATCAGGGGGCACATACTCATCCAGCGGATACCGTCCGAAAAACGCCACAGGCAACATTCCGACAGGAGCCACCGGCGGCCTCTACGACGGCGACCGATTCCGATACGCCAACGGAGGCTACGCCTTCAACGGCTACGTCGACCCGAAATGGGCGCCAGGCACCGCGACCAGCGACAGCGTCTACCTCGACAACGGCCGCATCGCACGCGGCGAATACGTCGAAAACGCGCTCGCCACCAGCTATTACGGCGTCGACTTCATGGACGCGCTGAACCGGCGCGCCATCCCACGCGAAGTGTTTGCCACAGCCAATCAGATGACAGGCAATCAGGTCAGCGTACAGGTTGATACCGCTTCCGTGGTGGCGGCGATAACCAGCCTGCACAATGATCTTGGCGCGATCATCAGCGCCGCGTCCGATGATTCGACGGTCAGCGACCGTGACTTGGGGAGGTTGATCCGCAAATATGCGCGAGCTTAAATACACGTCGCACGATGGCACGGTCATCGACCTCAACACCGGCAGTCTGTGGGTCGCCGATTTGCAGGAAATGCGCGGATACGCATGGACGTACACGCTGGCCACTCGCGGCATCAAATCGGTGAGCAGAAACGCTTCGACGGCGAAAATGACCGTCCGCACCACGGATCCGTCAAGATTGGACGTGGCTCAGACGGCTTTCGATTCGGACGTGCAGGCCGTTACGCCAGGCACGTTGACCGTTGATGGCGAATGGTTCCAGCGGGCGTATGTCGTCGGTTCTTCTCTCGGTCTGGTGCCATGGCCGGAATACGCGCAAGTCGATTACACGATTGTCCTTTGCGATGGCGTCTGGCGTCGCGCGCTGCCGGTGCAGCATTTCTTTCCGATGACGGCAGGCACCGGTGCGCAGAGTGACCTTCCACTGGACTTGCCGACCGATTTGGCTCCGTCGAAAATCGCCTTGACGGTGAATAATCCGACCGGCAAGGCCGCCGAGTTCACTGCGGTCATTTTCGGCCCTTGCGTCAACCCGTCTTTCCAGATTGGCGGCAACACCTATGCGGTTGATGTGACAGTGCCGGAAGGCGGTCATGTGTCATTATCGGCCACCGGCTTGCGGAAGACGATAACGTTGACAGCCGAAAACGGCGACGTTTCGGATGTTTTCGACAAGGGCGTTCGCGGCAACGGCAGTGGAAGTGGCTCATATGTTTTCGAGCCGATACCGGCCGGAGATTCGCTGTTGACGGTTTCCGGCAATTATGGCATCGATTTGACCATGTTTGACGTTTCTGGAGGTGTGCCATGGCGGACGTTATCATCGCAGACGGCAAGCTGACGCCACATGCGAGCGTATCGCAGGTGACGTTGGATTGGGCTTGCGGCACGGACGAAAACGATTTCGAGCTGACCATCGAAGATCCGTCTGCGCCGGAAATTGAACGTGGCTGGTATTTCTGGATTGACGGCAGTGACGTGGGCGGCCGGATCGTCGACCGTCGTGTGGCTGTTTCCGGTGGCGTGTCCACGGCCACGTGGATCGGCCAATCGTGGACTGGCATGTTGGCGGCGAAGATATTGCAGCCGGACGCGAATCAGGATTACCTGACCGTCTCCGGCAAGCTGCCTGACATCCTCAAAAGCCTCTTGAAGCGCATCGGTTTGGATTCGGTGTTCACCGTCGATTCCTCCGATGCTTCCACTCTGTCGAATTGGATGTTCCAGAATCCACGCTACGTGGACGCCTACACAGGATTCCGCAATCTGCTCGCATCCTGCGGCAGACGCCTCGACTTCCAAGCCAAGGATAATCACATCCTGCTTGGCATCACGCCGGTCGGCATCATCACCAACACGATCGACTCCGACTTGGTGGATTTCAAGGCCGAGACCAACCGTCGCGCGGTGAATCATCTCATCGGCCTTGGCTCGCAGGAGCTCAAGAACCGTCTGGTGGTCAATTATTTCGCCGACGCGACCGGCGTGGTGAGTCAGACACAGACGCTCGTAGGCGCTGACGAAGTATGCGCCACATACGACTATTCCAACGCGGATTTGTCCACGCTGCAATCCGAGACGAAGAAGCATCTGCAGGAATTGCAGACCGGTGGTTCGGTCGAGGTGTCGTTGTCCGATGAGGTCGGCGACGGTCTGCGCGTGGATGACAAGATTGTTGCGGCGGATCATGCTTCCGGCGTCAACGTCACCGCCGTGGTGACGAAGCGGATCGTGAAAATCGATTCCGGGATTTTGGCTTCGACTTTCGAGGTCGGACTGCCGGTGCAGTCGGCGAACGCGAACTATTCCGGTTCTTCCTCTTCGTCTTCGGGTTCGACTGGTGGTGGCGTGTCTTTGACGGCTGGCCGTGGCCTGTCGATTTCAGGCGGCACGATCAACGCGGAGGTCGCTTCCGAGGATTTGGATGCCGTCAGGCAGGTCGCCGAGGCGGCGAACAGGACGGCTTCCGGTTTCGCGGCGCAGATCGGCAAGGCGAATCAGACCGCCGAGGACGCGAAGAACGTCGCCGATGCGGCCAAGACCGTTGCCGACAGTGCGAAGTCGGGCATGATGACCGATGACGAGCGGTCGAAGCTCGCTTCGGTCGAACGGGGCGCGAACGCCTACACGCTGCCTGTGGCGTCCACGGACGTGCTGGGCGGCGTGAGGGTGGACGGTTCCACGATCGTGAGCGTGGATGGTGTCATCAGCGCGCATGTCGGCGGCGGCGCTTCCGGGAGGGTCGTGTTTCCGGTCGGCTATGTGGTGATGAACACGACGGGCGTTGACCCTTCCGTTGATTTCGGTGGCACGTGGAGGCAGTTGCCTTCGCTTGGTTGTTTTACGTTTGAAAGGATTGGATAGTGAAGTCTGATGGGTACTCGAAGTATGTGTGCGACAAGTGCGGAAAGACCGCCTATGTCGCCGCTGGTGACACTGAGGCGCGTGAATGGTTCACCGTGCGCCGCTATTCGGCTGGCAAGGCGACCCGCATCGCGGATGATGTGACGCCTGACATCTACGAACTGTGTTCCCAATGCAATGCGTCTTTCATGACGTTCATGCAGAAGGATGACGCTTTGTTTGAAGCATGGTTGAAGGAGGTCGGACAGTGACCATCGAACTGGTTGACGGCAAGGCCGGAGTTGCACACATCTCAAGCGAGGACAAGGCGATCATCCATCAGGCCAAGTTCTCGAAGTCTGACGTGGTGTTCGACTGGGGCGACGCGTTCAAGTGCACGATGGGCAGTGCGAACAAGGCCACCATCGGTACTGGTTGCGCGTCGATACAAGGCTTGGACTGGCATATCACGGCGGCGGAATCGGTGACGATCTCCAACGGGTCGCAGTGCATGAAACGCAATGACATCATTTGCGCGCACTACCATCGAGATTCCAAGACCGGTAATGAGCTGGTGGAGTTGGTCGTGTTGAAGGGCACGCCGAACGCGACGGCTGCCGCTGACCCGACCATTCCGTCAGGGAAGATATTGCCCGGTGCGGTTGACGCGTACATGCCGTTGTGGCGTATCCCGCTTGACGGCATCACGGTCGGCACGCCGGTACGCCTGTTCACGCCGAGGTGGGCTTTGTGGGATTCCGTAACCCAGCAATGGAAACCGCCGTATACGAACGACCGCCTCACTCTATGTCGCGTCGGACGTATCGTCACGGTCAACGGCAACGTCAAGTTCACCGTCAGTGGACAGCAGAACTACTCGACGGCGAATGAGACCATCCCTGAAGCGTTCCGCCCACTCGCCGATATGAGCATCATCGCGTTCCCGTCCTGCGGTTTCAGCCTGATTGTCGAGCGTGACGGGAAGGTGAAGATGCTAGGCGACCCGAAATCCGCCTACTCCACGGCGCACGGCTGTTGGATGGCGGCCTAGACGAATTCCACACCATCAGGCACCGGAATGATCCTCTGGAAGCATTGGACGATATCGGACGAGCCTACGTCTCCGATAATCGTCACCGACCCGTCAGTATTCCACCTCGCCTGTTTGCCATACGCGACGCCGCTCACGTTCGCGACGCACCCAAGATTGACCGTTCTGGAGGGCTTCACGCCCGCTTTGAACAGCCAGACAGTGAAATCGCCTACTTTCACGGTGCTTCGGAACGAAGCCAGGTCCACGAAAATCAGACCGTCTTTGACCGTGATGGTGCTCGAAGCGCCATAAGCAGCCGGAACGAACGATGAGGTGTCCTGAAATTTCAGTTGGCATGTCTGGGTTACGGAAAGCTATTCGGTCGGCCATACGCCTTGCCACAGGTAATGGTGGCCGACAGTCAACGTCCCGAACATGCTGATTCGCCCATCTGGATGGATCAGCGCTGATGCAACGTCACCACCATGACTGACTGAAGTCATGATTGCGTCACGCGATGATGGTCTGAATCCGTTCGCAATGGTCTCATTAACGGCCACATCGTAAAGATTATTCGATGTGGATTTTGGACTTGCGCTGACTGTCGCGATTACAAGCCCTTTGTGTTTTTGTAATCGCAGGACATTGCCGAAAAATGGGAAAGGCTGCTGTTCAAGGGTTACGGAAAGCTATGACTGCTGCTTGAATGCCACCCAGTAAACGCGCACGGGTTGCTGATCATTCACCCACTCGTGATTATCCGCACGGCGAATACGGAAACGCAATCTGCTGTCGGTCATGTCCCAAAAGAACGCTTCGAAAAGCTTTCCCGTGGCATCCGACATACCGTTCGGGCCCATCTGGCACAATACGAAAACGCCATCGGTCGTTCGGAATGGATTATCGGCCGTCACCATGCCTTCGCGGTCGGTGGCGGTACTAATCAATCCGCAATGGGGTACGGAATGCTATCAGCAGGTCAATATGAGTTTCTGCCATGCTTTCTGCATGTCCTTGAGGACGCTCAGATCGGGCTTGAGGTAATACCGTGCGGTGGTTTGGATGTCGGAGTGTCCGAGCTGTCGTGCGACCACGCTGATGTCGGTTCCGGCCTTGATCGCCAACGTGCCGAACGTGTGGCGTAGGTTGCGTGGAGGCACGCAGGGCAGGTTCATGCGCCTGCACCAACTGCGGTAGTGGTTCGCCACTTGGTTCGCGTTCAGACTGCCGACCAGTCGGCCGGTCTTTGTGCCGTGGCGTAGTTCCGCCAATCGTTTGACCGCGAACCGTGGCAATGCGACGGTTCGTCGGCTCAGATCGGTCTTCGGTTCGGTGACGGTCTCATGGCCTGCCACCCATTGCACCGACCTTTTCACCGTGACGGTGCCGCGACGCAGATCCAAGTCGGCCCATTCCAGGCCGACCGACTCGCAGCGGCGCAATCCGGCGCACACGGACACCAATAGCCACGCTTCGAGCGGATGCCCGTAGAAGCCTTTCAACAGTCTGCGTACTTCCGACGCGGACAGTACTTGCGGCTCATAGTGTCGTAGGTGCGGCAGGCGTATCTCGCGTCTGGTCACGTCGTTGTCGGCCAAACCGCGTTTGAACGCGAGTCGCAGTATCGCGCGGAACACCGCGTAGGCCTTGCGTGCCGCTCCCGGCTTGTCGAAGGAGTCCAACCATGATTCGATGTCCGCCACGCTGATCGCGTCCATGTCCCTTCCGCTCCATTGCGGGAGGATATGGCAATTCAGGGCGCTTTCGTAGCCTACTTTGGTGCATTCGCGGAGTTTCGCGCATGAGGGTTTCCAAACGGTGGCTGCGAATGTGTCGAAAAGCATTGGTTCCTTTCAATTCTGTTGAATAATCCCACACATCGTCGTGTTGTTGTTGGACGGGCGTGTGTGTGGGTTTCCCATTGTTCCATATCCCTGTTTTTAGGAGGATATTTTGACTCAGATTAATTTCGATTTCGGCCATCCAAGCGCCGATGGCGTCGCGGTCCTGGCTGGCGAACTGGTGCATGTGGTGCCGACCGAACGGTTCAAGGTAGGCAAGCGCATCGTCGTGCGCGACTCTTTCGACGTGCGACTGTCGGAAAGCGGCACTGCCACCGTTACCGTTCCGCCGACCGACAACACGTTCGCGTATGAGGTGACGGTGGGCGAATCGCCGGACGCTTGGCGTTTCGTCCGATGCGTGCAGGTGCCGGATTCGAACACGGCCGTGGAGTTCGCGGACCTGGTCGATGTGGATGCGAGTACTTTGGCTCCGGCGCTTAACACTGGTGCGGCTTTGACGTATCTGCTGGCGTCCAGCTTGCAGGAGGCGAAGGCCATGTCGGCGGCGAATCCGGGTCAGATGGTGTTTTATCCGGAAGGCAAGGCCAAGACTGTCGCTTCGCAGATTCTGGAGGATCTGACCGGTGCGCGTGCCGTGGTGGAGGCTCAGAGTGCCGTGGCCGCTCAGGCCGCGAATGCCGCTCAGGCCGCGTCCGACGCTACGCAGGCCGCCAGCGCTCAGGTGACGGCGGTGGCCGACAGCATCACCGAGTCGAAAACGGTCGTGGAATCCCATGCGAATGAGGCTCTGACGGCGATTGACGAGGCGGTGAAGAGCGTGCAGGACAAGGCGTCCGACGTGTCTGGCGAGGACAAGGCCGAGACCACGGCCGAATCCACGCCCGACACCACGGATGCCGCAGCCGACGGTTCGCAGGAGGCCTGACAATGGGTGTGCTATTGAACGGCGCGAGAGTGGGCGAACCCGTCATCGACGTGGACGCGGACGGCCAGCCGGTCTTCTGGAACGCTCTCTACAACGGTGTGCAGGTATGGCCGCCAGCCGCCGAAACAGTCGTGGACGTATGGCTCAAACCGGTCGATTTCACAGCTCAGGCACTCTATGCCGACCATCCGGAAGTCAAGGTGGCCGCGCAGAAGGTCTTCGCGGACGGTCATATCGAGGACGCATCCTTGACGCTTTCCACAGCGGATTCCACCGTGGCGAGCATCAATGCCGGCACGGTGAGCTTCGTGAGCGACACCACGAATTTCCCCGCCGTCCTCAAACAGGACGCTTTCAACGCCTGTCACGTGTCGATTTCCGAAGGCGGCAAGGCTTTGGGTGCGAAGCAGATTCTCGTGCAGTCCGACCAGCCTTCGACGGTTCCGGTCGGCAGCCTGTGGTGTCGCACCGAGAAACTCCACAATGGCCTTCGGTATTACACCGGCAGTGTGGGCGACGATGCCGCCAACGTGATGTGCTTCCTGCTCGACCGCATCCGCGAGGTGTGGCGCAAGGAATGGGATGGTTGGAAGCTTTTGACGGGAAAGGAATTGGGGAATCATGCAGAGGATTAACCGGTATCCGTCACCATTGACGCCATTGGTCAATGATGGGACAGGCGACATCACGCACGGCGATTATGATGTCGCAATCGACAATCTTGAGGCTGGCACTTATGTTTTCGCGGCTGACATTCAAAACAGTGGGACTCAAACCGGCATGAATATAATGTTGTTCGATTCTGACTGGAACCCCCTTTTCTCTTCCAACAAGATTGGCCACGTCAAAACGACTTTCACACTCAAAAAGCCAGACCGCGTTCGCATTCGGCCAAACCAGACCGGTGTGACAATCAGCAATGTCATCGTGGAACGCGCCGACACGTACGCTCTCACTTCGGGGGGGCTTCCAAGCTTCTTCACCGCGCAGACCGCGCCGTACTAGCCCCGTCAAGGTGGGTGGTCGGCGTCAACTGCTTCGACAAGGATACGGCAATCTACTAGCCCTCAGTCTGGGGGTGGCCGCGTGAGAATCAGGAATCTCTACGATCCACCGACCCTGAAGGACCGTGAGGCGGTCATCCCGTGGGTTCCTACTGGTATGACCTCCTCGTCGAAGACCACCGACGAGGGCTTGGAGATAACCGTCACCGGCGAAGATACTGGCTGGTTGTATCCGCCAAAACCACAGCCTGATGGACTGGCGAACGTCGTGTGGCAGAAAAAGGACGGCTCGTATCTCATCGGCACCAAGACCAACTCGACTGTGCCGATACTTGCTGGCGTTACGGTGCTGACCCGCCTGTGCGGTTTCGATGACCGTTCGCTCGTGGACATACTGCAGAATGCCGGATTGCCGCTCGTGTTCGCCGCCGAGGACCACCCGTATTAAACAAACCACAGCCCCGCCACGTGCGGGGCTTTCCTGTAAGGAGATGTAATGTGCTGCAGAATTTTCTAGCCGGCTTTGGCGGCGTGGGCGGCGCGTGCGCCATCATCACGCTCGTACTTAAAGTCTGGCCGGGCGCGTTGGACACGTTGGCGACCGGCCTGTACTCGCACGTGCAACCGGAACGCCTGCCTTACGATTCGCCGCTCTCGCAGCATTTCGCCAAAACCAGAATGCTTGGAGAGCGCACCGAGAAATTCGACGACCGTATGGACGAGTTGTGTCGGGACACGATCAAGAACACGATCATCAGCCTGATCTATGGCGACCAGTCGCACGACCATTCGGAGGCAGTCCGATACGAGCTCGCCAAACTCGAAAAACTCGACGCGCAATGCTGGATAGTCAACGCCGCCGAAAAATACCTGGAGGACCGGCAATGACGCATCTCATGATCGCAGGCGGCATATACCTGCTGCTGCTCGCGCTCATCATCATATTCAATCATGGCACGCACAGGCATTGATTTTCGCACAGGTTTTCAAAGCCATCCCATTCCGGGATGGCTTTTCTATTGCCCCTTGACTCGGGGCGGGAAGGAGAGGATGTGGGAATCCTCAACAAAAGCAAGCCGAAACACGGACGCCTGCACCGGCGCGTGGGCATGACGCTGACCGCGCTCGTCGCGGCGGTCTCCATGGCGTTCGCCCCGGCGGCGATGGCCGACATGCAGGGCATCGACGTGTCCAACTGGCAGTGCGGCATCGACATCGCCAACACGCAGGCCGACTTCGTTGTGGTCGGCACCACATGGGGCACGGGGCAGGTGTATAACAACTGTCTCGTGTCCGGCGTCAACACGGACGCCAACCGCATGATCGCCCAGGCGCAGGCATCCGGCAAGAAATTCGGCCTGTATCACTACGCCATGGGAGGCAACCCGGAGGCCGAGGCCCGGTTCTTCTACACGAATACGTCGAACTATTGGCGTCACGGCATCGTGGCGCTCGACTGGGAGATGGACGACAACCCCGCATGGGGCAACTGGGATTGGGTACGCCGATTCATGGCGGAGTGCGAACGGTTGAGCGGCGGTGTGCGCCCATTGCTGTACACCGGCCCGGTGGCCGGCACCATCCCGCAGGACATCCGCGACCGGTACGGTTTGTGGATCGCCCAGTACGCCAACATGAGCCCGACCGGCTATCAGGCCAATCCGTGGATGATCGGCGCGTACGGCGAGGCCATGCGACAGTACAGCGGCACCGGTGTCGTCAACACGTGGAGTCCCATCGACCTCAACGTGTTCCGTGGCGAGGCATGGCAGTGGGATCTGTACGCCAACCCGACCGGCGGCTCCACGCCACCGGCCACACCGGCCGCGCCCGCACAGCCGAGCGACCCCCAGCCCACTCCCAACACGGGTGGCATCAGCCACGTCATGCAGTGGGGCGAGACCATCTGGGGACTCGCCGTAGCCTACAACGCATGGCCCCTGTCCGCATGGCATACGCCGAGCGGTGACATCAACCGCTACTACGTGGGCGACGTCGTAACCTACGGCGGCGGTTCCACCACGGCCGCGCCGTCCAACGGGGTTTCCAAGACCCTCCAGTACGGCGACACCGTGTGGGATTTCGCCACCGCGCACGGCTACAACGTCTCCCAGTGTTCGGTACCCTCCGGCAACATCAACGTCTACTATCCCGGTGACGTGGTGACCTGCCGCTGAGATTCAACCGATGCCGCCGTCACTCCCCTGATGGCGGCATCACCACCATTTTTTTGATCGGAGTAAAACATGACCGACAGCAAAAACACGACCGACACCGGCGAAACGCTTCCCGGCGTCGATGTGAGCGACTGGCCCGAGACGGCCGACGTCACCCATGACGTGCCCGACTGGCTCATCCCCAGCCGCGTCTACGACATCCTCAAATGGCTCGGCCTCATCGTCCTGCCCGCACTTGCCCTGTTCGTGGGCACGGTCGGCCCCGCATGGGGTTGGACTCACGTGGACGCGATAGTGACCACGCTCAACGCGCTCGGCATCCTCGCCGGCGCGCTCATCGGCGTCAGCGCCATCAAACAACGCCTCGACCGCGCCGCATGACCACACATAGTTCGGCCCCGTCCGGCATCGCAGACAGCTCGCACAGAGCTTGACTGCTGCCGGACGGGGCCGATTTCGCGTTGTGGCAGAGGGCTTCGCGGGCTCGATTTTTGCCCACATTTTGCCCACATTTTCCGTAAAAACAGGTTAAAAACCGTTAAAACTGGTTAAAACGAAAAAAGCCGCTCAGCCCTACTCCCGCAAGGCAAAGCGGCCATTTTCCAACCCGTTCTCAGCTCAATGCGTCCTTCAACTTGCTGAAGAAACCTTTCTTTTGACCGGCCTGTGGACGGGATGCCTGGGAGACATGCGTGGCGCCTGAATCGTGCGAGGCGGCGAACTGTTCGATGAGGCCACGCTCGGTTTCGTTGAGCTTGGTGGGGATAAGCACATTGACGTGGGCGATGAGGTTGCCGCGCTCGTCCTTGTTGCGGATGTTCGTGACGCCCAGTCCCTTAAGCGTCACCGTGTCCTCAGTCTGGCAGCCGGCCGGGATGGACACGGTCTTCTCACCATCGAACGTATCAATGGACAGATCGTGGCCAAGCACGGCCCAGCTCATCGGCACCTGAATCCAGCAGTGCAGGTCGTCGCCATCGCGGGTGAACTGCTTATCCGCCTTGATGCGGATGTCGATGTACAGGTCGCCGGCAGCGCCGCCGCCCTCACCCACTTCGCCCTGGTTGGCCAACCGCAGACGCGCGTTGTCGTTGATGCCGGCGGGCACGGTAACGCCCACGGTACGCGTGGTGCGCACACGGCCGTGGCCCATGCAGCTGGGGCACGGGTTCTGGATGATGGTACCGTGGCCCTCGCAACGTTCACAGGGGGCGGAGGTCATCATCTGGCCGAGCATGGTGCGCACGACCTTCTGCATGAATCCCTGTCCGTGGCAGTCGGGGCAGGTGACCGGCTGTGCGCCGCCCTGGGCACCGGAGCCACCGCACTCCTGGCACAGGGAGAACGTATTGATCTTGACATGCGCGGTGCCGCCGAACACCGCCGTCTTCAAATCGATGGACGCCGAGGCCAAGGCATCGCGGCCGGGCTGGGTACGCGGCACCGGGCCCTGTGAGCCACCGCCGAACGCGGAACCGAAGAACGTGGAGAACACGTCGCTCATATCGCCGAAGCCCGCCCCGGAGAAGCCGCCGGCACCGACGTTCGGATTGTTCGGGTCGACTCCCGAATCATACATACGGCGTTTGTCCGGATTGGACAGCACATCGTAGGCGTTGTTCACTTCCTTGAACTTGTCCTCGAACTCAGGGCCCGCGATGTCGGGGTGGTACTTACGGCTGAGCTTGCGGTATGCCTTCTTGATCTCGTCGTCACTGGCGCCGCGTTCCACACCCAGCGTCTCGTAATAATCTGCCACTTGATTGATCCTTTGTGTTCGTTTGGTCTGCGGGTCATTGTGCCACAGACGGCGGTCAGTCTTGAGTCCGGCCCTCGGAGAGGAAGGCGGTCAAATATCTGGCTACGGCCCTGACGGCGGCCATAGTGGCCGCGTAGTCCATGTGGGTCGGCCCTATGGAGCCAACGAAGGCGATGGGTTCCGTGTCGTTCGTCTGGCTCTCCGTCTCGGATTCGGTTTCGGGTTCGCCTACGGGATCGTTCCCCGCCGGTTCGCCCGCCGCTCCGCTGCGCCCATAGCCACTGCTGACCACGGAAGCATGCAGTAGTCCGGGGGTGTGCATTTCGGAGCCGATGGCCACGCCCACGCCGGATGCATTCGTCTCCTCGCTCAGGTTGCTCATGAGCTTCATCAGCACGACCTGTTCTTCCAGCGCGTCGAAGAGCGGGGCCAGATCGGCCAGGGACCGGGAGTGGGCCAGGTGCGAGGTGCCGGACATGTACAGTTCGTTCGCGCGTTCGTCCAATGCCATCGATTCGAAGGCGTCGGCCAGCGCGTCGGCCACGCCACGCACCGACTCGTAGCCGGCGCTGGCGGCGATGGATCGCACGGTCTCCGCGGATTTCGATAGGGACAGCCCGTCGCATTGCTCGTTGACGGTGTTGGAGAGCCGGTTGATCTCGTCCACGGCGGGCATGGATGCGATGGTCAGGCCGTGCTGGGCCACGCGGCCTGTGTCGGTAATCACCACGGCGAGCAACGTGGTCATGGCAACGGGCACCATCTCCACGTGCCGCAATGTGGCCTTGGCCAGCGATGGCGAGGCGACTACGGCCACTTGACCGGTGATTTCGGACAGCAGTCGTGCCGAACGTTGCAGCGCGTCCTTGAGACTCACCGATCCGGACAGGAAGCTGTTGATGCCGCGGCGTTGCGCCTCGCTGAGCGGCACCACGGTAGCAAGTCGGTCCACAAAGTATCGATAGCCCTTTTCGGTGGGCACGCGACCGGCCGAAGTGTGCGGCTGAATCAGATAGCCTTCGTCCTCCAGAGCGGCCATATCGTTACGGATGGTGGCCGAACTGACGCCGAGATCATGGTCGCGCGTCAGCGAAGTGGAGCCCACGGGCTCCTGAGAACGGATGTAATCCTCCACCACGGCGCGCAGCACCAGCATGCGTCTTGATTGCGTCATGCGCGCCTCCTTATATATGCATACATATTCATATCAGTCACGGTTCACTCAGGGCGTACCCCGACGGTCGGTTCGCCACGCCGCGACACGCGGGAACCCAGAAATATTGCCTCTTTCTTGGCTCCGCCACGTGCAGGTGGCGCACTTCACCTTAGAACATTGTATTAGCACTCCTTAGGCTTGAGTGCTAATGCGTTCGTTTGCAGCGTAGCAATGTTCACTGTGAACGCTAACAGAACACAAACTACCAAAACACGCCAAAATTGCTCCACAACGTCGCAAACCGACGCTAGCATGGTAATCGCAATGTGAGGGCGTCAAGCGCCCGGCACAAGCCGGATACGCGGCCCGACCAATTGGAAGGAAAGTAATCCATGACCGAATTCAAGGAGACCGAGCTCGACGAGCGCGCCATCAAGATGGCGAAGGTCCTTTCGGCTGACGCGGTTGAGAAGGCAGGCTCCGGCCACCCCGGCTCCCCCATCTCCCTGGCGCCCGTCGCCTACACGCTGTACCAGCACTTCATCAAGCACGATCCGAATGATCCCAACTGGGAAGGCCGCGATCGCTTCATCCTTTCCGGTGGCCACGCCTCCCTCACCCAGTACGTCCAGCTGTACTTCTCCGGCTACGGCGTGACCCTGGACGACCTTAAGAACTTCCGTGGCGGCGCTGCCACCCGCACCCCGGGCCACCCGGAGTACGGCCTGACCCCGGGCATCGAAATGACCACCGGCCCTCTGGGCCAGGGCTTCGCCTCCGCCATCGGCTTTGCCTACGGCGAGCGTTTCCAGCGCGGTCTGCTTGACCCGGAGACCCCGAAGGAAGATTCCCCGTTCTACCACAAGATCTGGGCCATCTGCGGTGAGGGCGACATCGAGGAGGGCATCTCCGGCGAGGCCGCTTCCCTGGCCGCCAACCAGAAGCTCGGCAACCTGACCGTGATCTTCGACGCCAACCGCATCCAGATCGAAGGCGACACCAACCTGGTGCTGGCCGAGGACGTGCTCAAGCGCTTCCAGGCCTACGGCTGGTACACCGACGAGTTCAGCTTCATCCAGCCCGACGGCTCCTACAAGGAGGACATCGAGGGTCTGGCTGACGTCATCGCCAAGGCCGAGAAGGCCGCTCCGGACCAGCCGAAGCTCATCAAGGTTCACTCCCTGATCGCTTGGCCGACCCCGGGCAAGACCAACGACCCGTCCTCCCACGGTTCCAAGCTGGGTACCGAGGCTGTTGCCGGCCTCAAGGAAGCCCTCGGCTACGATCCGGAAGAGAACTTCCACGTTGACGAAGAGGCTCTGGCTCACGCTCGCAAGGTTGCCGAGCGCGGTCTCGAAGCCCACAAGGAATGGGACGAGAAGTTCGACGCTTGGCGCAAGGCCAACCCGGACAAGGCTGCCCTGTACGACCGTCTGAAGGCCGGTGAACTGCCGGAAGGCTTCGACAAGGCTCTTGACGACCTTGAGGCCACCTTCGAAGTCGGCAAGGGTGTCGCCACTCGTGGCGCCTCCGGCTCCGTGCTCAACGCCATCGCCGCTGTCATGCCGGAACTCTGGGGCGGCTCCGCCGACCTCGGTGGCTCCAACAAGACCGATCTCAAGGGCGCTGCCACCTTCGCCCCGGCCGAGTGCGCCACCAAGCAGTGGCCGAACTGCAACGAGTTCGGTCGCCAGCTGCACTTCGGCGTGCGCGAGTTCACCATGGGCTGCATCACCAACGGCATCCTGCTGGGCTCCCACACCCGTCCGTTCGGCGGCACCTTCTTCATGTTCTCCGACTACGAGCGTTCCGCCGTTCGTCTGGCCGCCCTCATGGAGATTCCGAACCTGTACATCTGGTCCCACGACTCCGTCGCCGTCGGCGAGGATGGCCCGACCCACCAGCCGGTTGAGCACCTTGCTTCCTTCCGCGCGATTCCTCAGCTTGAGGTCATTCGCCCGGCCGACGCCTTCGAGACCGCCGAGGCTTACCGTTACTTCTTCGAGAAGAAGAACACCCTGCCTGGTGCCATGGTTCTGACCCGTCAGGGTGTCCCGGTTCTTGCCGAGACCGCCGCCAAGGCCAAGGACGGTGTCAAGAAGGGCGCTTACGTTCTGGTCGACACCGAGGGCACTCCGGACGTCATCCTCATGGCTTCCGGTTCCGAGGTCCAGTGGGCTGTGGCTGCCGCCAAGACCCTGGCCGGCGAGGGCGTCAAGGCTCGCGTCGTGTCCGTGCCGTCCATGGAATGGTTCGAGGAGCAGGACGCCGAGTACAAGGAGGCCGTGCTTCCGGCCGCTGTCAAGGCTCGTGTCTCCGTCGAGGCCGGCGTTGCCATGCCGTGGTACAAGTACCTCGGCTCCTACGGCAAGCCCGTCTCCATCGAGCAGTTCGGCCTGCAGGGCGACGGCGCTCAGAACATGATCGACCTCGGCATCACCGCCGAGCACGTGGTGGAAGCCGCCAAGGCCTCCATCGCCGAAGTCGAAGCCGCCAAGTGAGTCTCCTAGCCTCCCTCTGACGAGGGAGGCTTGTACTCAAGACTCCACCTGATCGGCCCTCTCGTTAGAGGGGGTCACTTAAAGATTTGTTCCAATACGGAATATAAGGAGAAAAATAAATGACTGAAGCAACTCAGCGTACGTCTGACAACGGCGTTTCCATCTGGCTGGACGACCTGTCCCGCTCCCGCATCGAGTCCGGCTCCCTGCAGGACCTCATCGCCAACAAGAACGTCGTCGGTGTGACCACCAACCCGTCCATCTTCCAGAAGGCCCTGAGCCAGGTCGGCCCGTACGACGCTCAGCTCAAGGAGCTCGGCAAGGTTGACGTTGAGACCGCTGTCCGCGAGCTCACCACCACCGACGTGCGCAACGCCACCGACATCTTCCGCGAGATCGCTGAGGCTACCGACTTCGTCGACGGCCGCGTCTCCATCGAGGTCGACCCGCGTCTTGCTCACGAGACCGAAGCCACTGAGAAGCAGGCTGAGGAGCTGTGGGCCAAGGTCAACCGTCCGAACGCCATGATCAAGATTCCGGCAACCCTCGAAGGCCTGCCGGCCATCACCGCCACCCTGGCCAAGGGTATCTCCGTCAACGTCACCCTGATCTTCTCGCTCGAGCGCTACGAGCAGGTCATCGACGCTTACATCGAGGGCATCGCTCAGGCTGCCGCCAACGGCCACGACCTGAAGCACATCGGCTCCGTCGCTTCCTTCTTCGTGTCCCGCGTGGACAGCGCTGTCGACAAGCTGCTGGAAGCCAACGGCTCCGACGAGGCCAAGGCTCTGGAGGGCAAGGCCGCTGTGGCCAACGCTCGCCTGGCTTACGAACTCTTCGAGAAGAAGTTCGCCGAGGATCCGCGTTGGGCCGACCTGGCTGCCAAGGGCGCCAAGGTTCAGCGTCCGCTGTGGGCTTCCACCGGCACCAAGAACGCCGCCTACTCCGACTGCAAGTACGTTGACGAGCTCGTTGCCAAGCACATCGTCAACACCATGCCGGAGAAGACCCTGAACGCTCTGGCCGACCACGGCAACGGCGCTCCGTCCATCGAGGGCACCTACGAAGAGTCCCACGCCATCATCAACAAGCTGGCTGAGCTCGGCATCAACCTCAAGGACGTCACCGACAAGCTGGAGGCCGACGGTGTCGCTGCCTTCATCAAGTCCTGGGATTCCGTGCTGGCTGACGTCCAGTCCGGCATCGACCGCGTGAACGCCTGAGATTTGACGACTGATGCGTGTTTAGCGCACTAGTTGATTAGATCACAGAAGCCCCGACCCCAACCGGTCGGGGCTTCTTTCGTTTGTTGCTACAGTGGTACGAGCATATGAGAGAAAGGCCGAACCGTAATGAACAAACTTGTCGCACGCCAGCGGTTGGTGATGACCTTCACCTTCTTTTCGATGTTCTTCGGAGCGGGCAATCTGATTTTTCCGCCGTTCGTCGGCGCTCAGGCCGGTTCCGCGACCATACCGGCGGCCATCGGTTTCATCGTCTCCGCAGTCGGCCTGCCGATTCTCGGCGTGCTGGCGGTCACCTTCGCCGGCGGTTTCGACAAACTCGCCAGCCGGGTCTCCCCCAAATTCGCCTTGTTCCTCGGCGTGGCGATCATGCTCACCATCGGCCCGTGCTTTGCGATTCCACGTACGGCGACCACCTCATTCGAAATGATGGTGGCTCCTTTCGTACCGTCCTCCTATGGCTGGCTGGCCCAACTCATCTACTCGCTCGTGTTCTTCACACTGGCGTTCCTGTTCGCCCAGCATCCCGAGAAACTCTCCAAAGTGCTCGGCCGATTCATGGGGCCGTTGCTGCTGGTGCTCATTGCTGTCCTGTTCATCGCCTGCCTGGTCCACGGCATCGGCAGCCCGGCCAACCCGATGGGCGACTACTCCACAAACCAGATCGCACGCGGCTTCCTCGACGGCTACCAGACCATGGACCTGCTCGCCGCGCTCTACTTCGGCATCGTGATCTCCGCGAATATCCGCGCCCAACAAGTCGATGACGAATCGCAAGTGCAGAAGGAGACCGCGTATGCCGGGCTCGGCACCGGCGTACTGCTGATCGTGATCTACGGCGCGCTAAGCTACGTGGGCGTGGTGTCCGGAGCCATCGCCACCATCGACCCCACCAAAGACACGGGCGCGACCGTGCTCACCAACCTCACCTCATCCCTGTTCGGCACGTTCGGTACCGCGTTCCTTGGCGTCGTGTTCGTCATCGCCTGCCTCAACGTATGCACCGGACTGATCGGCACCTGCGCCACCTACTTCCATACTCGGTTCCGGACCGTCGCCGGCCGAACGTTGAGCTACCGCACCTGGCAGGTCATCTTCACCGTGTTCAGTTTCATCGTGTCCAATGCCGGGCTGAGCGCGATCATCAAGGTTTCCGTGCCGGTGTTGTCCGCACTGTATCCGATCGCCATCGTGCTGGTACTGCTGACGCTGACCCACAAGTCGCTCGGCGCGCGATTCCCGCGCGTCTATTTCTGGACTGTGCTGCTGGTGGGCATCGCATCCTTCGCCACCTGCATCTCCAGTTTGGTCGCCGTCTTCGGCGGTTCCATCGGCTGGCTGGACGCGGCGCTGGCTATGCTGCCTTTGCAGCAATACCAGCTCGGCTGGGTGGTCCCGGCTATCCTCGGTGTTGCCATTGGTATCGCCGATGCTCCGCGACGGTAGTTTTCCCGGTCTGTGCCGGAGTCTGGCGGTCGGTCGGTGATGGCGGCTGCCGCAGTATCCCTCCTATAAAGCGGCATACAGAATTCCTGTATGCCGCTGGTCTCCGCCCATCTGCCATAGTTATACTGGCATCATCGACGACGGCGATAACAGCATAAGGTGGGGCGAGTCATGGACACCAGTGATAGACAGGTAGCGGAAACCGGCCGGAATCGCGAGCTTGGGCTGATTCCGGCCATGGTGATGGCGGTTGTTGCGACGCTCAGTGGTGCCGGTGTATCGTTCGCGCCATTATATGAGCGCATTTGGGGCGGCATGATGTTGCATCCGAATTGTCCGGCGATTGGCAGAATGACCTACTATCTCTCGGGCCAAGCAACTGACGATTATGGAGCCTGCGTCACCTCACCACTGTGGTTTATGACGGTGACTGCGCTGAGTGTTGTCGCGATTCTCTGTCTGACTGTTGCGGGAGTACAGGGCTTTTCGCGCCATCGGCTCTGTTCGGTGTTTAGTGTTCTTATTGCGGCAGTGGTTGTTGCGATCATATTGGTGTTGAGTGCGAATACCAAGATTGTAACGTTGTGGGCGATGTATGCGGTGACGTGGCTGGTGCACGCCATAGTCACCTCATATCTGAGCAACGGTTGGATACGAATCGCGCGACTGTTGTTCGTATGGCAGATTGGCGTGATGCCGGTATTCGTCACCGAATATTCAGTATCCGACGAGGTCAACTTCAGCGGCGGCGCAACCATCGCTTGCGGACTTGGACTTGCGGCATATGCGCTGGTGCAATACGCCTCTCTTACCATCGACTCGCAAAACAACAGTAATCGAATCACGCCAGAACGCAGTGGTATACGGGCTACCTCCTTGCACGACCTGTTCCACACCATCAGCATCAACGCATCCGCCATACGCAATTGCTCTGTTCCCGTTGCCCTGTTCTGGTCAGGTATCACGTTCTTTACCTACAGCTACAACACTGGTAGACACACCGATTTCTGCCCAGCGCTATCGGCAACTGACAATGCAGGTCTTGTCGCTTATTGCATCGGCCATGAAGCTTTGGGACTGCTGACCGTCGTGTTGTGCGTGCTGCCATTGTTCTCCCTGCTTTCGGCGATTACGGCCATCACGTTGGCTGCACGCAACGCAAATAACGGCGGTAACGCTGCCAATGCCGATGGCTCTCGAAATTCAGCCGCCGTGTGCTATCTGCTCCTGGCAACCGCACTGTCCGCCACGGCCTTCGTCATCGCCTTCACCTTGGCATAGCGCGGACCACCATGCCGCAGTTCGCGCGATCGCTGGGATACAGCGCTTCCTGCGCACGACGCGACACCACCGGCATAAGATCTCCTTTATATCACGAAACAATCGAGCGTGTTCGTTTGCGCCAAGGATCAGCTCTGCCAGTAGTAGCTGAAGAAGTCGGAGATCTCCCCCATGGTTTCGCGCAGCATGCCCATGCGCGGCAGGTACACCACGCGGAAGTGGTCGGGGCGATGCCAGTTGAACGCGCCGCCGTGGCTGATGAGGATGTGCTTGTCATGCAGCAGGTCGAGCGCGAACTGCTCGTCCGAGTGGATGTTGAAGCGTTTGACGTCGATCTTCGGGAAGATGTAGAAAGCGGCCTTCGGCTTGACGGCGGTGATGCCGGGGATCTGGTTGAGCATGTCGTAGACGAGGTCGCGCTGGTCGTGCACGCGGCCGCCCGGCACGATGTAGTCGTTGACGCTCTGGTGGCCGCCGAGCGCGGTCTGCACCACGGACTGGGCGGGCACGTTCGAACACATGCGCATGTTGGCGAGCATGTTGAGGCCCTCGATGTAGTCCTTGGCAATGCGCTTGTTGCCGGACAGGATCATCCAGCCGATGCGGTAGCCGGCGATCATGTGCGATTTCGACAGTCCGGAGAAGGTCACGCAGAACAGGTCCGGGGCCATCGAGGCGATGGAGATGTGCTGCAGGCCGTCCATGACGAGGCGATCGTAGATTTCGTCGGAGAAGATGATGAGCTGGTGTTCGCGCGCGATGTCGACGATCTGCTGGAGCACTTCCTTTGGGTAAAGTGCGCCGGTGGGGTTGTTCGGGTTGATGATGACAATCGCCTTGGTGTTGCTGGTGATCTTGGAGCGGATGTCGTCGATGTCCGGATACCATTCGGACTGTTCGTCGCACAGGTAGTGCACGGCGGTGCCGCCGGCCAGGTTCACGCAGGCGGTCCACAGCGGGTAGTCCGGGGATGGCACGAGCACTTCGTCGCCGGTGTCGAGTAGCGCGGACATGGACAGGTTGATGAGCTCGCTGACGCCGTTGCCGGTGTAGATGTCGTCGATGGTGACGTTCGGGATGTTCTTCAGCTGCGCGTACTGCATGATGGCCTTGCGCGCGGAGAACAGGCCCTTGGACGGCGAGTAGCCTTCGGTGTCGGTGAGCTGGTGGGCCATGTCGTAGACGACTTCGTCCGGCGTGCGGAAGCCGAAGGGTGCCGGGTTGCCGATGTTCAATTTCAGGATGTGGGTGCCGTTGGCCTCCATGCGCATCGCCTCGTCGGCGACCGGGCCGCGCACGTCGTAGAGCACGTTGTCGAGCTTGTGCGATTTGCCGAAGGTGCGGCGGCGGCCCACGGGAATCTCGCTGTCCGTCTGGGGCTTGGCGGCACCCATGGCAAGCGGTGTGGCGGCGTGTTCGCCGTCCGTGACGCTGTTGGATGCGTCCGAGTTCAATTGCGTGGTGGATTCCTCGCCGCGCAGCCAATTCGTGTCGACGTCCAGTTCGCTGGCCAGGAATTCGAGCACGTCCTCGCGGGGCATGGTCTTGCCGGCCACATATTGGCTGATGTGGCTCTTGCCCATCTTTACGCCACGATGTTCGGCGGCGTGCACCAAATCGACCTGCTTCAATCCCCTGCTGTTCATCGCATTGCGCAGACGTTCCGCAAACACCGATACGCTCATATCCTTATGCCTCCAACCGGGAGTTCAATTTATCTTTTGAACAACGGTTCAAAGCATACCCCCGGTTCAACACAAGTTCAATTTTGGCGTGTTCTCGAGTCTCGACCGGTTCAACCCAACTGCGCTTCAATCCATTGGGCGACGCCGTCCTCGTTGTTGGACGGGCAGATCTCGTCGGCGACGGACAACACCTTGGGGTTCGCGTTGGCCACGGCCACGCCCCGGCCGGATTCGCTCATCATGTTGATATCGATGAGGTCGTCGCCGAAGGCGGCTGTCTGTTCAAGCGGCACGTCCAGTCGCTCGCACAGCAGGTGCAGCGCGTGCTCCTTGTTGGCCTGCGGGTTCATGAGCATCCACATCACGCCTTCGCTGATGGAGATGTCGAAGTCCGGCGGAATCAGCGCACGCAGCTCGTTCCACTGTTCAGGTTCGGGGAAGATGGTGATTTTGTCCGCCACGCCTTCGGGCACGTCGTGGAAGTTCGTGTATTGGAAGGCCTGAGTTTTCCAATACACGCGCACATCGAAGTTGGTGTAGCGCACGTCGTTCATCACGATGCCGAGCTTCAGGCCGGGCATGCGATCGAGCAGGAACAGACAGACTTCGCAGGCACGCCGTGAGGAGAAGCCAATCTTGATCAAATGGTTCTCATCGGCCGGCGTGGCACCTGAGGTGAGCAGGTCGAAGTCGGAGTGGGCCGGGTCGAAATCGATGAGGGCGCCGTTCAGATAGATTACGGCGTCCACCGGCAGTTTTTCGGCGAACTGGAGACCGGTACTCACCGGCCGCGCGGTGGCGATGGCGAATTGCATTCCGGCATCGTGCGCGCGGTTGATGGTGTCGATGCTGCGCTGGGTAATGAACCGGTCCTCGAATACCTCGGCGTCGTGCAGCAACGTGCCGTCGAGGTCGGCGACCAGCAGTCGGGGTTGTTTCGGCGTGATGGCGTCGAGAATCACAGCAGCCCCTCACAGTGTTCACGCACGAGTTCGGCGGAATGGTGCAGTTTGGCCCGCTCGTCCTCGCTCAGATCGAGTTCGACGATCTCGTTGGCACCATTGGCGCGCAGTTCAGTGGGGACGCCGAGGAACACGTCATGTTCGCCGTATTCGCCGTCCAGCAGGGTGGAGACGGGCACGATGCGGCGTTCGTCCCACAGGATGGTCTGTACGATGCCGGCCACGGTGGAGGCGATGCCGAAGTTGGTGCCGCCCTTGGCCGCGACGATCTCATTGCCACGGGTGCGGGTCTTCTCTTCGATTTCGGTGGTGGACACGGAGGCGAAACGGTCTTGGTTGTCGGCCAGGAAGCGGGCGAATGGCTTGCCGCCGAGCGAGACGGTGGACCATGCGGTGAACTGGGAGTCGCCGTGCTCGCCCATCACGAAGCCGCCCACGTTGCGCGGGTCAAGGCCGGTCTCTTCGCCGATGATGGTCTTGAGACGCGAGGTGTCGAGCGCGGTGCCGGTACCGAGCACCTGGGTGCGAGGCAGACCGGAACGTTTCCAGGCATACCAAGCCATCACGTCGACCGGGTTGGAGACCATGACGATCACGCCGTCAAAACCGGAGGCCATGACGTTGTCGACCACTTCGCCCACAAGACCCACGGTGAAGCCGAGTTCGGCCATGCGGTTGGAGTTGGCCGGCGGCTTGCGGCCCACGGTGATGACGACGATGTCCGCATCCTTGCAGTCGGCGTAGTCGCCGGCGCGCACCTTGACGTGGCGGTCCTGGAATTCGCTGCCATCATCGAGGTCGCGGGCCTCCCCCAGGGCCTTGGCGGCGGAACAGTCGATGAGCACAAGCTCATTGCACAGGCCGTGCGTGACGATGCCGAAGGCGGCGGTGGCACCGACCCGGCCGGTGCCGACGATAACGACTTTGTTGCGGTTCATAGTGACCATGGTGATGTCCTTTCGTAATACTCGATAGAACGCATACGACCCATGACCGACGGTAACGGTCATGGGTCGCGAGCGACAAGTCTATATGGCGTGCAAGCCGATCAGCCGAGGTTGAACTTGGTCATCATGTCGAGGCCGATGATCAAGGCTACCCACACCAGAGCGATGATAACGGTCCAACGGTTCAGGTTCTTTTCGGCGACACCGGAAGTACCGGCGTTCTGGGTCAGACCGCCGCCGAACATGTCGGACAAACCGCCGCCCTTGCCCTTGTGCATAAGGATGAGCAGGGTCAGCACGAAGCTGAGCAGCACGACGATGACTTGCAGCGTGATCTTAAGAGCGGTCACAGGGTACCTCCGGATTGATTGGACTGTTGACCAGCATAGCGCACACACGGGAAAACCGTGGTATTAGTTCCGTGATTTCGTGGATTTCAGTGCCAGTCGAGCGATTTTGGCGAGTTCCTCAACGTCCAGGGCCGCCCCTCCGATCAGGAAGCCGTCAACGTCGGGCTGGGAAATGAGTTCCGCCGCATTTTTCGAGGTGACCGATCCGCCGTACAGGATACGTACGCTATCGGATACCTTCGTGCCAAAAGTGGTCTTCAAATCGTTGCGGATGGCGTTTGCGGCATCCTGGGCGGATTGCGGAGTGGCCACCATGCCGGTGCCAATGGCCCAGACAGGTTCGTAGGCCACGATGAGTTTGGCGGCTTGTTCTTCGTTGAGATCGCGGGTGACGTCTCGTACCTGGCCCACGGCGAAATCGAGTTCAATGCCTTGACGTCGTTCCTCGAAGCTTTCGCCGACGCACAAAATCGGCTGCATGCCGGCGGCGAGCACAGCACGTACCTGATCGACGATATTGGCGTCATCTTCAGGATGGTATTTGCGGCGTTCGGAGTGGCCGACGATGACGTATGAGCAGCCGAGATGGGCGATCATGTCCGCGGACACATCGCCGGTGAAGGCACCTTGGGTGGTCACGGAAACGGATTGTGCGCCGTAGGCGACATGGAGCTTGTCGGCTTCGACCAGCACCTGCACGCTGCGCAATGACGTGAACGAGGGGAAAAGCGCGACTTCGCAGCGTTTAAAGTCGAAGTGAGCGTCACGCAACAGCCATACCAGCTTCTGCACGAAGTAAGTGGCTTCAAGATGGTCGAAATTCATCTTCCAGTTGCCGGCCACCAACGGAATGCGTTTGGACGCCATATGTTTCCCTTCTAAAAAAACGTAGCTCCCCTCAAGTAGGGGAGCTAGAAAATGGATTACTCAAGCACCTTCAGGCCAGGGAGCTCCTTGCCTTCGAGGAACTCGAGGGAAGCGCCACCACCGGTGGAGATGTGGGAGAAGCCGTCCTCCGGGAAGCCGAGGTTGCGCACGGCGGAGGCGGAGTCGCCGCCACCGACGATGGTGAACGCACCGGCTGCGGTGGCGTCGACCAGACCCTGGGCCACGGCCTTGGTGCCGGCGGCGAACTCAGGAACCTCGAACACGCCCATCGGGCCGTTCCACACGACGGTCTTGGAGTCGACGATCTTGTCGTGGAAGAGCTTCTGGGACTCCGGGCCGATGTCCAGACCCATCTTGTCGGCCGGGATGGCGTCGGCGGCAACGACTTCCGGAGCAACCGGGGTGTCACCGGCCGGGAAGCCGGCGTTCACGACGACGTCGGTCGGCAGCACGAGCTCAACGCCGTTCTTCTCGGCGGTCTCGATGTAGCCCTTGACCTTCTCAAGCTGGTCCTCTTCAAGCAGGGAGGTGCCGACCTCGTAGCCCTTGGCCTTGAGGAAGGTGAACACCATGCCACCGCCGATGACCAGACGGTTGGCCTTGTCGAGCAGGTTCTCGATGACGCCGAGCTTGTCGGAGACCTTGGAACCGCCGAGCACCACGGTGAACGGACGCTCCGGGTTCTCGGTGGCCTTGGACAAGGCCTTGACTTCCTTCTCGACCAGCAGGCCTGCGGCGGCCGGCAGATCGGCGGCAACGTCGTAGTTGGAGCCCTGAGCGCGGTGGACCACGCCGAAGCCATCGGAAACGAAGGCCTCGCCGAGGGCGGCGATCTTCTTGGCGTAAGCGGCGCGTTCGTCGGCGTCCTTAGAGGTCTCCTCCGGGTTGAAACGAACGTTCTCAAGCAGCACAACGTCGCCATCGTTCATGGCGGCGACCTTGGCCTGAGCGTCCTCGCCGTAGGTGTCCTTGGCCAGCGGCACGTTGGCGCCGAGCAGCTCGCCGAGGCGGGCGGCAACCGGGGCCAGGCTCAGCTCAGGAACGACCTTGCCCTTCGGGCGGCCAAGGTGAGCCATGAGGATGACCTTGGCGCCTTCTTCGCGCAGGGTCTTGATGGTCGGCAGAGCAGCCTTGATTCGACCGTCATCGGTGATGGTGGTGCCGTCCAGCGGAACATTGAAATCAGCGCGAACCAGAACGCGCTTGCCCTTGAGATCTCCAAGGTCCTTGAGTGTCTTCATGAATATCCTTTCCTTGACGAATCGCACGTCAAAGTGGCCAATTTTGCCACTTTGCATATTACAGGCATTCCGGAACAAAACACCGCATTCGTCTACTGACTGAATGCGGTGTTTTGTCACATCGTTGTCGCGTTTTGCCGAATAGGCACGGCAAATCGGATTGTCGGGTTACTTGCCTTCGGCTGCGCGAGCCTTCTCCGTCTTCTCGGCAAGTTGAAGCAGTCGGCGAATTCGGCCGGCAATCGCATCCTTGGTGATTTGCGGTTCGGCGATCTTGCCGAGCTCCTCGAGGCTCTTGTCCACGTGATCGATGCGCAGCTGGCCGGCCTGACGGAGGTTGTCCGGAATGTTATCGCCGAGTACTTCGAAAGCATGCTGCACTTTTTCGCTGGCTTCGGCGGCGGCCTTGGCGGAACGGCGCATATTGGCGTCATCGAAGTTGGCCAGACGGTTGGCCTTGCCGCGGGCCTCGCCATCGGAACGCTTGCCGGTCCATTCGCGAGCCGAACGGGTGGCGCCCATGAGCTTGAGCATGCGTTCGATGGCGTCGGGATCCTTGAGTGTCACGCGCTCGGAGCTACGCAGCGTGCGATGCTTGGCCTGGATGCCTAGACGACGGGCCACGCCACACAGGGCCATGGCGGCCTCTTCCGTGGGGCAAGCGATTTCCAGGAAGCTGGCCTTACCGGGATCGGACAGGAAGCCACGGGCCATGAAGGCGCCGCGCCATGCCGCTTTGATTTGGGCGATGGATCCGTTGACCACTTCAGACGGCAGTCCACGGACCTGCTGCTTGCGGCGGTCGACCAGTCCGGTCTGCAAAGCCAAGGCCACTACGTTGCGGGTGACGAGCACCACGTAGGTCTCGACAGGGCCGTTCGGGGTCTGACGTGTGAGGTGATTGACCTCGGCTTCGTGCCCGAACGTGTTCCTCAACGTGTTCTTCAGCCATTCTGCAACGTCAAGCGAGGTGAATACGGCTTGGATAACGTATGTATTCTGTACCGGTCGAAGACCGCCGCCAAAACGGATCATGGCCGCAGCTTGGGCCTTGATCGCGGCTGGCGAATCGCCTTCAAAGGCTGCCAACTCGCTTTTGACATCGTCCAGAAGAGCCAAGATCTACCTCCTACAGTCCCGTTCTTCTCAATGCTTCAGGCGCTTCGTGCCGTTATCTGCTGTCACACGGTCGGAAGCCATCGGCTTTCTGTGATACCTAATCTGGTGGACAAGCGAACCCGTTTGATACGTATTATGGGCCCTGCTTTCTCGCAGTGTGGTCACCGAACACTTGCCCGATGACCGCTCGACGCCTGCTTACGATGAGTGACGCTTGTGCTGTTCTCTCGCGGAAACGGTTACGTTGAGCCCATGTGCGCGTAAGCGGCGAGCCAGCTCTTCGCTCATCGCCACCGACCGGTGCTGACCACCGGTGCAGCCGACGGCGATGGTTACGTAGTGCTTGTCTTCCTGGGCGTATCCTTCCAACGCAATCTCGATAGCTTTCTCATAAGCGTCGAGAAATTCCTTGGCTCCCTTGCTGGAAAGCACGTAGTCGGCGACCGGCTTGTCGTGCCCGGTAAGCTCGCGCAGGTTGGGCACCCAGAACGGGTTGGGCAGAAAACGCACGTCGGCCACGAAATCGGCGTCGATGGGCATACCGTATTTGAAGCCGAAGCTGAAGATGTGTACTGCCACGGTGGTGGGGCCGGAGCCGAGCATCGCCTCGTAGAGTTTGGTGGACAGCTGGTGGATGCTCAGGGAGCTGGTGTCGATGACCCAGTCGGCTCGTTCCTTGAGGTCTTCCAGCAGGTGACGTTCCTCAAGGATGCCGTCGATCAGTCGGTTGCCGTGCTGCAGCGGGTGCGGGCGGCGCACGGATTCGTAGCGCTTGATGAGCACTTCGTTGCTGGCGTCGAGGAACAGAATACGGGTTTTGACGCCGAGATCATCCAGATGGCCGAGCACGGCGGCCAGCTCGTCGAAATAGCTGGAGCGCACGTCGATGACGGCGGCAAGCTTGTGGACGCCTGACTCCGATCCGGAACCGGAGGTGGTCATCATGTCGACAAGCGGGATAAGCAGTTTGGGAGGCAGGTTGTCGACCACATACCATCCCATGTCTTCCACGCAGTCAGCGGCATGAGAGCGGCCTGCGCCGGACATACCGGTGATGAGCAGCACTTCGAAGGCATCAAGCGGGGTCGGCTGGTTGTCCGGAGTCGATGTGGATGTCGCGGAATTCGCCGGCGCATTCGTGGCGGCCGCCTCGCCGGTATCGCGGTTCGTTGTCTGTTGATTCATTACAGCGCCTCCTCAAGAGCTTTGCGCATCGCGATCTCCAGCTGGTCGTCTTCGGTGGTGGTGTCCTGCAGACGCTGGTCGGCATCGCTGGGCGGGTCGTCATCCCAGATACCGGTCATCAGCAATACCTGTACGAGAGCTTGGTACAGCAGCATTTCTTCGCCGCCGATGGCGTGACCGCCATGAGCGCGCCAGGCTTCCATGAGCTTGGTGGGGCGTGGATCGTAGATCACGTCCAACAGCAGTCCGGAGAATGGCTCGGTTCCGGCATCGGCGAGGGCATCCGCGACGTTGTCGGCCGCGTGTCCGGGAATCGTGTTGATGACATAGGTGGCGTTGCGGGCTGCCTCAAGCAGGGCCTGATCGTCGCCTAATTCGATTTCGTTGTACGGGTTATGCACGTTGACGAACTTTTCGGCCACTGGTTTAAGCCCGGTGTTTTTTCCGGGGTGGCGGGCGGCGACGACGATATGGCCGATTTCGGGCATCATGCAGCATGCGGCCAACGCCGAAGTGGCGGTGTTGCCATTGCCGATGATCAGCGCGGTGCCGCTTCTCGACGCGGTGTGGTGTTCGCCGAGTTCGCGATTGGCATGGTCGAAGGCGAGTTGGATGCCGATGACATCGGTGTTGTATAGCTTGATGCCCGGCTTGCCGTTCGGCCAAGCGGGATCATCGGCAGCCACGCTCCAGTCGAATACCGCGGTATTCGCCACCTTCAGTTCCTTGGCCCACAAATTTTCCGGAACACCGTACGGTTGGATGGTCTTCTTCAACGGCATGGTCAGGCTCAGGCCAGCCCACGTCGAGTCAAGGCCTTTGAGGAAAGCGTCGAGGTCGTCTTCCCCCACCTCGTGCTTGTCGTACAGCCAATCGTCGAGTTTCAGCGAACGGTAGGCCGCGTTGTGAAGCACGGGTGACAATGAGTATGCGACGGGTTTGCCGAGTACAGCGCAACGATGATTGGCCATATCCCCTCCTTGATGTCTGTTCCCATGCTAGCCGACACTTTGCTTCGAATATGTCAACCACAGGCCCCGCAACCGAAAATTTACTCTGGGCTGCTGGACCGGGCCGGCTCACTGCTCGTGCAGCGCGTTGTACAGCGCTTCGGCTTTGGCGTGGCCGATGCCTTTGACCTTCTCGAAGTCCTCGACACTGGCTTCGCGCATGGCTTTGACCGAGCCGAAGTGGTTGAGCAGCCGCTTCTGGTAGCTTTCGCCGATGCCGGGAATCTCGTCGAGCGCGCTGCGCAGGGCGCCTTTGCGCCGCTGCTGGCGGTGGTAGGTGATGGCGAAGCGGTGGGATTCGTCGCGTACACGCTGCAGCAGATACATGCCTTCGGACTGGCGTTTGAGGATGATCGGATAGTCGTCGTCCGGCACCCACACCTCTTCCAAGCGTTTGGCCAGTCCGCAGACGGCCACGTCGTTCACGCCACAGTCCTCAAGCGCCTTGGCGGCGGCCATGACCTGCGGCTTGCCGCCATCGACCACCACCAGGTTCGGCTTGTAGGCAAAGTGATGCCGGTTTGTGTTCTGCTGGACGATGTCGGGCGGGGACTCCCGCGCATCGTTCTGCACTCCGACCGGCACCGCGTGCCCCTTGCCACTGATGTCGGAACCGCCCTCACCATTGTCGTTACCGTTCGCAGCGATTGTCTCCGCCGCCACGGCAGTGGTCATCTTGCCGGCGGCCGAGGCCACACGCTGTTCCGCGTCGATGCTTTCGCCGGAGTCGCCGGCGATGTTGCCGTGCTTGAAGCGGCGGGTGAGCGTCTCGTAAAGCGCGGACAGATCATCCACCGCGCCTTTGCCGTCCTTGCCTCGGATGGCGAAGCGTCGGTATTCGGATTTCTTGGCGATCGCGTCTTCGAACACCACCATGGAGGCCACCTGGAAGGCACCGCCCACAGTGTTCGAAATGTCGTAGCATTCGATGCGCAGCGGGGCTTCCGCGAGTCCCAATGCCTTGGCCACATCGTTCATGGCCTGGGTGCGTGCGCCCATGTCGGAGATGCGGCTCATCTTGCTGCGTTGCAGTGCTTGGCTGGCGTTCTCGTTGGCGCGGTCCATAAGCTGCTTCTTGTCGCCTCGCGAGGCCACACGGATGGTCACCGCTCCCCCGCGCAGATTGGTCAGCCAGCCTTCGAGTTCCTCACGGCGGGCCGGTTCGACGGGCACGATGATTTCGCGCGGTACCGGTGCGATGGGTGCCAGCAGGTCCGCGCGCCCGGTGGTCTCCTGACGGGTGTTGCGTTCTCGGGTGGCCTGGGCGCGTGCCACAGCGTCCGTGGCCGTGATGGTTTGCGTGGAGCCGATGGCCTCGCGATTAGTGGAGATGGTCGCGGCCGACTGGGGGTGATTGTCCCCGGCGGCGTCCGAATACATCTGCACCAGAAGGTCGGCCATCAAGTCGGCGTCATCGATGTCCTCAACTCGTTCGACGCTCCAGTTGCGTTCGCCGCGAATCGAGCCGGCGCGCACATAAAAAGCGTGCACGGAGGCTTCGAGCTCGTCGCTGGCGAAGCCGAACACGTCCGCGTCCACATCCTGGTCGAAGACGACGGCGTTCTGTTGCACCACGGTTTCCAGCATTTGGATCTGGTCGCGCAGTCGGGCGGCTTTCTCGAATTCGAGTTCGGCGCTGGCCTCTTTCATGTCGCGGGTCAACTGGGCGATGTATGGCCGTCCGAGTCGTCCGGTCATCACGCCGACCAGCTGTTCGCACAGCCTCCGGTGTTCGTCCGCTTCAATGCGGTTCACGCAGGGTGCGGAGCATTTGCCGATGGAAGCGAACAGGCATGGCCGTCCGGTCAGTTGCGCCTTATGGAACACGTTGGTGGTGCAGGTGCGTACCGGGAACGTGCGCAGCAACCGGTCAAGACTGTGCCGCAATTCCCACACTTTGGCATAGGGGCCGAAATACCGGGTATCCCGCCGTTTGCGCGACCGCGTGACCCACACGCGCGGAATTCGCTCCCCCGTGCTGACCGCGAGATACGGATAGGTCTTGTCGTCGCGGAACTGCACGTTGAACCGTGGGTCGAATTCCTTGATCCACGTGTATTCCAACGTCAGTGATTCCAGTTCGGTGGCGACGACCGTCCACTCCAGGCTGCGTGCGGTCAGCACCATGGTCTGCGTGCGCGGATGCAGCAGATACAGCGGCTGGAAATAATTGGTGAGCCTGTTGCGCAGGTTCTTTGCCTTGCCCACATAAATGACGCGCCCTTCCCCGTCGCGCCATTTGTACACACCGGGTTTGGCGGGAATATCCGAGGTCTTGGGTCGGAACAGGTCGCGAGAATCCCCCAGCAAAGGTGCCCCATTCGCATTCACCTTCGCCGTCGTTTCCCCGGCACCCACAGCTATGCTTTCCGACATTAACGCCGCCGCAGTCTTCCGCCACTCATCCGGACTATGCCGCTCAATATCGTTCGTCATAATCCTCCTCGCTATTAAGCAAAACCAATCATCAGGGATTGGGTGGGTTGGGGTGTGTGTTGCTGGACCGTAAAGACTTGACCTGAGCGGCCCGGAGCATGTCCAGCAACACACACCCCAACCCACCCGAGGTCAGCTGCAATGGAAGGCTAAAGCATGGGTTTCAGGAACTTGCCGGTCCATGAGGCTTCGCATTCGGCAACCTGTTCGGGCGTGCCCTGCGTGACGATGGTGCCGCCTCCGTCGCCGCCCTCCGGACCGAGATCGATCAGCCAGTCGGCCTCCTTGATCACATCCAGATTATGTTCGATGACGATGACCGTATTGCCCTTGTCCACCAGGGACTGCAGCACCTTGAGCAGCTTGTTCACGTCTTCGAAGTGCAGGCCGGTGGTCGGCTCGTCGAGGATGTACACGGTTTTGCCGTCGGATCGGCGCTGCAGCTCGGTGGCAAGCTTGACGCGCTGCGATTCACCGCCGGACAGGGTGGGTGCGGGCTGGCCGAGTCGGATGTAGCCGAGGCCGACGTCCACGAGGGTCTTCAGGTATCGGGAGATGCCGGTGTACGCCTTGAAGAAGTCGGCGGCCTCCTCGATGGGCATGTTGAGGATGTCGGCCACGGTCTTGCCGTTGTACGTGACTTCGAGGGTCTCGCGGTTGTATCGTTTGCCGTGGCAGACCTCGCAGTCCACGTAGACGTCGGGCAGGAAGTTCATTTCGATCTTCAGCGTGCCGTCACCGTGGCAGGCCTCACATCGGCCGCCTTTGACGTTGAAACTGAAGCGGCCGGGGCCGTAGCCGCGCACCTGGGCTTCGGGAGTCTTGGCGAACAGGGTGCGGATCTTGTCCCACACACCGGTGTAGGTGGCGGGGTTGGATCGCGGCGTGCGGCCGATCGGGTTCTGGTCGACGTGGATCACCTTGCGCACCTGGTCCACGCCTTCCACGCGCGTGTGGCGGCCGGGTACGATGCGTGCACCGTTGAGCTTGTCGGCGAGCACCGGGTAGAGGATCGTGTTGACCAGCGAGGATTTGCCGGAGCCGGAGACGCCGGTGACCACGGTGAGCACGCCGAGCGGGAAGCTCACGTCGATGTTCTTGAGGTTGTTCTCGCGGGCACCCACGACTTTGAGCACCTGGGTCTTGTGGATCTTGCGGCGCTTGGCGGGCACGGCGATCTCTCGCCGGTGGGCGATGTAGTCGCCGGTGATGGAGCGCTTGGCTTCTATGAGGTGCTTGGCGGGGCCGGAGTAGATGACTTCGCCGCCGTGTTCGCCGGCGCCGGGGCCGATGTCGACCACCCAGTCGGCGCGGCGTATCGTGTCCTCGTCGTGTTCGACGACAATCAGCGTGTTGCCGAGATCGCGCAGGTGGTGCAGGGTTTCGATGAGGCGTTCGTTGTCACGCTGGTGCAGGCCGATGGACGGCTCGTCGAGCACGTACATGACGCCGACCAGACCGGAGCCGATCTGCGTGGCGAGTCGGATGCGCTGCGCTTCTCCGCCGGACAGGGTGGCGGCCGCGCGCGAGAGGGTCAGGTAGTCGAGGCCGACGTCGTTCAGGAAGCCGAGTCGGGCCTTGATCTCCTTGAGCACTTCGCCGGCGATCAGCTGTGCCGAGCCTTCGAGTTTCAGGCCGTTGATCCAGGCGAGTTCGCGTACGACGGGCATGTCGCACACGTCGAAGATGGATTTTCCGTCCACAGTGACAGCGAGCACTTCGGGCTTCAGACGGCGTCCGTGGCAGACCTGGCAGGGCACTTCGCGCATGTACGACTCGTAGTATTCGCGCATGGACTGCGAATCGGTTTCGTCGTGGCGTCGCATGAGCGTGCGGGTCACGCCTTCGAAGCCGGTGGAGTATTCGCGCAGGCGTCCCCAGCGATTGCGGTAGGAGACGTTGACCTTGAAGTCGTGGCCGTAGAGGATGTCGTGCTTGACGTCGTCCGGCAGGCCCTTCCAAGGGGTCTTCATGGAGAAGCCCATTTCCTTGGCCAGACCTTCGAGGATGTGGCCGTAGTACTGGGAAGTCATCTTGGTGCCGCTCCACGGTTCGATGACGCCGTCGGCCAGTGACTTGTCCGGGTCGGAGATGATGAGATCCGGGTCGATTTCCAGTTTGAAGCCGAGACCGGTGCAGGCGGGGCAGGCACCGTAGGGGGCGTTGAAGGAGAAGGTGCGCGGCTCGACCTCGTCGAGTTCGAGCGTGTGCCCGTTCGGGCAGCTGCGGTGTTCGGAGAACGGCTGGCGGCGGGCCGGGCTGCCTTCCTCCTCGTCCACGAAGTCGATGACGATGCTGCCGTTGGCGAGCTTGAGGGCGGTTTCCACCGAGTCGGTCAGGCGTTGGCGGATGCCGTCCTTGACCACGAGTCGGTCGACCACGACCTCGATGGTGTGCTTCTTCTGCTTGGTGAGTTTGATGTCGTCGGACAGCTGCGTCATCTCGCCGTCGATGAGCGCGCGGGCGTAGCCGTCGGAGCGCAGCAGCTCGATCATATCCACGAACTCGCCCTTGCGGCCCTTGACCACGGGCGCGAGAATCTGGAATCGCGTGCGCTCCGGGTAGCCGAGCAGTGTGTCGACGATCTGCTGCGGGGTCTGGGAGGCGACGGGCTCGCCGCATTCAGGGCAGTGAGGGATGCCGGTGCGGGCGAAGAGCAGTCGCAGGTAATCGTAGATTTCGGTGATGGTGCCGACGGTAGAACGCGGGTTGCGGTTGGTGGTCTTCTGGTCGATGGAGACGGCCGGGCTCAGGCCCTCGATGAAGTCAACGTCGGGCTTGTCCATCTGACCCAGGAACTGGCGGGCGTAGGCGGATAGGGATTCGACGTAGCGTCGCTGGCCTTCGGCGAACAGGGTGTCAAACGCGAGCGAGGATTTGCCCGAACCGGACAGGCCTGTGAACACGACCATGCGATTGCGCGGAATCGCCAGGTCGACGTTCTTGAGGTTGTGTTCGCGCGCACCCTGAATCGTGATCTTGAGATCGTTCGGGATGTGCGAGATATCAGCTACCAGCGAACCATCGTGTTCAATCAGCGGCGCCTTTTTGATCTCCCGGCTCAGGAAGGAGTCGCTGGTCATCACCTTTTCGACGATGACCTCACCGTTCTTGCCCTTGCCGGTTTTCGCGCCCGTTGCGCTTGTTGCGCGCCTTGCGCCAGTCTGCATTGCCGCCACAGCCACACCCCACCTTCCATCTCACCGTTCCCGCGCGCACGGTCATGCGCGCGCCAAATCTGTCCCAAGGATACCCGAACACACGACCAAATTCGAACGCTTGTTCGATGGCGTGTCAGGCCGGAAAACCGAACCATAGTATGCAAAATTCCGGACCATCAGTGGACCGAAACGCAAGAGCCGGCCCCCAAGATACTCGGGGCGTCCGGCTCTCACTTCCATTTCCCCAGCGGGGTTGGCTTACCATGAAGTATACACGGTTTTAGGACATCAATCACTGTCGATGAACACTGTTCGAACATGGCCGAGGAATTCATCGTATCTTCCAGTACCGGCCTGGGCATCACCGTACGCTCCTAGCAGCTGATCAGGGAGCCATAGCCTTGCATCAGTCTCCCCTGCACAGAGTTCGACACGAATTGGCCCGATAAATCTGCGGCTTCTCAATCCATCGATGAAACGGATATCGTTCCTGTCCTGTGAAATCTCGCGCCGTTCAAGCACAAGCGTGTCCACGTTGTATTCTGTTTCCAGCAGAGGCAGAAGACGTTCCAAACATTTACGGCGAGCGCGTTCGGCGGTATTCCACTGGCTCATTGGTACCGCAGCCACAATGACATGATCAATGTCCATTGCAGCCATGGCATCAACGACTTTGCCACGCAATGATGGCCGCATGTCTCGCCAGTGCAATTTCCTTGCTCCTTTGGGCTTAAGCAACGCCAATCTTTGCCTTGTTTCGGTTTCCGTATCATCACATACGCATGCGCCCATCAAGTACATAGGCGAGGGAACTCCGGTTTTCCGCACACTCTCGTCACCCCAAGCGGTTGCCATGTTTGTCCCTTCTCGCGCAACGCAAAACAACAGTTCGATAGTATCGGATAGCAGTGCCGGACCTTGCAGCTATGCAATGCCGTTGCATTATTAATCGGAAGGCATAATGTGAGACGAGAAAAAGCTAAGCCGTTCTAGCTCTTGGCAACATCCCCAATCACTCAGCCTAAATCGGCAAATCCTGATTTTCAATGGACTCCACGGGGATGCCAAGCTTGCGTAATTCGTCAACTGCATCACGCATGGGAATGCGTTCCTGTTCGATGCGCCGATAAGCGATGGTTTTGTCAGCACACAGTCGTTCATAAAGACGTCGCTCCGCCGATTGAAGGCCGGGCGTCGGCTTAGGCTCCCGCATAGCAATCTTCGCGCTGCGTTCAGTACGATCGGTACCAAATCTGTGGTACCGATCGTATGCATCGCAATCCATCAGGATGGAGTCGCATTCGATACCTGATTCACGTAATGTCGAAAGTATTTCCAGTCCATCCGCATCCATATCACCCCAATACACGATACGCATGTCACGCAGTGCAGGAACCGCAGGTACAGCATCGCTTACAGCGCGACCAGAACCCCATATGCAGATGCCCTGCGCAATCGGCGGCATAGTCTGATACGTGTCTTTGTTCTCAACGATGACAGCATATTTAATGCCGGATAACGCTTCGCCTTCCCACGGACACCATATGATGCGTTCGAGCTCAGCATCGTCGCGGACCGGATCGAGATAACGGAACCGCAGTTCGGTCGGCCGTTTTGACAGACCCAACGTTTCGACACCGAGCAGTCGGCAAATGGCCTTACGACGATTGGTTTTTGACTCATTCAGCCATTTGCCGCTGAATCCTGTCAGTGGAATCTGTCGCGGCGTCATACCGGTCACGTCATGATGCCTGAAATATCGAACTGCGCTGACAAGCAGATCGAAGTCGTCAGGCTGTTCATGGCCTGTCATGCGAGCGGCCGATTCGATTGTTTCCGGAGCAACGTCACAAGCAGCAACCAGACATGCTATGCGGCGGCGCGCTTCGCGACATTCCGCCGCCAGCGTACGACCAACCACACGCATGGCTATTGATTCGTCAGGAACGACGACTTTGGAGATCAGCTCGACAGAGGTGCCTATGGTGCGATGCTTGGTTATGATTTCGCAACCATTCTTGCTTGCCCATTGCCGTATCTCATTGTTGTTGTCATGCACCGCAATCGCATTGGTTTCCAAAAATGCTTGGTCCGGCAATCCCACCGGCACGGGAAATGGCCATGCCGGTTCGATGTCGTACATATGTGAACGCATATGTTTCTTCACGCATGTGGTGATCGCAGCGATGTCTTTCATGCCGACCATAGTTCCCATCACCTGCTTTCGAACATCGTCGAGTCGAACCGAATCGTCTTAATACCGGCGACGCCAGGACTGCTCATTCGGCAACCCCGTCATCCTTCAATATATCCGACGATGATTCATCGTCCATGTCATTCTGATGCAGCACGGCCTCGCGCAGGGAGGTGAGGCCGGTGTCGGGGTCCTTGTAGGTCACGTAGGCCTTGGTGGAGACCTCGAGGATTTCGCCGGTCTTGCTTTCCGGAGCGGAGACGATGACCTGGAATCCGAGGCGCGGCAGCACCGTGAGGGCGCGCTGCGTGTAACGGCCGTCGGCCTTGATGAGCGCCTCGTCGAGGAACAGCGTGGTGTACGAGGGATCGCTGGTCAGGCCGCCGCCGAGCAGGTAGATGAGCGCCGCGCCGTATACGAATGAGGTGAGCTCCTGCAAGGCGCCGCCCGAACGGCCGCCGGTGGAGGTGATGCGTTCATCCGGGCCGTCGGCATGATGCACGATGGCGTAGAAGGACGAGCGGCAGCGCGGGTCGAGGTTGCGGGCGCCGTAGCTTTTCACGCCGTTCGCGTCCTTGACCTGCGCGAGTTCGGCGCGCAGCAGCCCGACCATCGGCGCGCAGGCCGCGAAGGCCTTGCGCGAGGCGTCGGAATCGTTGACGTCGGCGGATTTCCAATCGTTCAGGGTGCCGATGACGCGGATGAGCTGCGCCCAGAAGGTGCGCTCGGGACGGCGCACGTCCGCGTGCAGGGACAGGCTGCCGTGCTTGGGACCGAACTGCTGGCCTTTGAGCATGGCGTTGATGCGGTCAAGCTGGTCGTGGATGTCGCTGGCATCCGTGTCGATGGCGCGTTTGATGGTCAGGAAGCTCCTGAGCAGCTGTTCGAGGCAGCGCCGGTATTCGGCGTCGGTGGCGGCAACCGCGGCCAGCTGGGTGAGGCTGGCGAGTTCGTCGAGATAGTACCGGTAGTCCTCCACGCTGGCGGTCAGCGAATCATCGTCGGCCGCGTAGAGCGCGATGTAGGTGCTCATTTTCGATTCGACGCCGGTGCGTGCGGCATCGGCCTGGCCGTTCAGCAGGTTGATGCGGGAGGCCATGTCCTTGCCGATGCCGGCGATGGTGCGTTCGGGGAAGCTCTCCCCCGGCGCCTGCGTTCCTGCCGCGCCCGCGCCGATGATCATGTGCGCGCGCATGGCCGCGTCCGCCAGCCCGGCGAATCGGTTGTCGTAGGATTCGGCGAGCGCCGCCGTGACTTCGTCCGGCAGCGGGCCGGACGCGGCGTCATCGTCATTGTCGGCGGTGGCACCGGCGGCGTCCGTCGTGCCGGTGTCGGCATGGTCGCGCAGCCAGATGAGCGCCGCTTCGACGGCGCTGCCGGCGCGGGCCGCGGCCTGGTCGGATTCGATGCGCTGGCGTTCCACACGGTCGAGTTCGGCGTTCAGTTCGTCGCGCTGTTTGGCGAGTTCGGCGAGCTTGGGATCGCTTTTGATGGATGCGATGGCGTCCTGCGTGTCCGTGATGGTCCGTTGCGCGCCGGCGATGTCGATGCGCTCCCAGGACGTGTAGGCGAGCTGGTTGGCCAGTTCGAGTTCGCGGTGGAGGTTATCGGACTGTGTTTTGGCGGCCGTGTAGTCGGTGTCGGCTTGGCTGAGCGCGTTGCGGGCGGCGTCGACCTGCGCTGCGAGCGCGTTGAGGTAGGTTTCGTTGACGAATCCGATGACCTGGGCGCGGTCTTTGGTGCCGTGCTGGCCGCGTGCGCCGGATTTGATCTGACCGTCGGCCTGCACCTGACGGTTGGTGCGGTCGGTGTCGTCGATGGCGGTGACGCATAGGGCGTCGAATCGTTCGTCCTGGGTCTGCGAGCGCAGCCAGTCGGCGAAGGGCGAGTCGTCGCGGTAGCGCAGTTTGCCGGACAGCCAGTCGCCGTCCTGTTCTCCGGTGAGTATGTTCGCGTGCGCGCCGGTGTCGTCGTAGTGGCGTGCGGTGTCCACGAACTGCCAGGTGCGTCGGGGCATGGTGCGCGGGTCGATGGTGCTGACTTTGGCGGCGAAGCCCTGTTCGTGGCGCTTGTCGACGAGGATGGTCTGGGCGATGGGCGCGTAGGCGACGTTCATGGCGAGACGCCAGTCTTCCTCGTGTTCGTTCACGTCCATGAGTTCGGCCACGTACGGCAGTTCGGCGGGGGTGAGTCCGGTGGCGCGACAGAGCATGGCGCGGGTTTCGTCCATCTGCTGGGAGATGCGGGTGCGCTGGGAGCGTTGCCGGTCGAAGTCGCGTTGCAGTCGTTCGAGGTCGCCGCGTGCGCCGGCCCGCGCGTTGATGGCGGCGGTGAGGGCTTCCTCGCATTCGCCGTCTCGTTTGTTGTATTCGCGTTTGAAGTTCACGGCGTTGATGCGGCGTTCGTTCCAGGCCTGTTCGTCGCCGGGCAGCGTCTCGCCGATGGATGCGAACGTTTGTTCGATTCGTGTTCGGTTGGCTTGCACGTCTTCGAGGGTGCGGCGGGCCTGGTCGAGTTCGAGTTCGAGTCGGGTCAGGTTGCCGCCGTCCAGACCCTGCATCTGGCCGCGGATCATGTCGAGACGGGTGCGCAGGTCTTCGGTTCGGCGGCGCAGCAGCTTGGCTTCCGCCTCGCTGTTCTGTTGTTCGGCGCGGTCGGCGGGCAGTTGGACGGCGACTTCGCCGCGCATGCGGGCCAATGCCCAGTCGCGCAGCACGGCCGGCACCGTGCCGTCGACGGCCGGCTTGACCGGTTCGAAGGCGCGGGCCTTGCCGCGTGCGGCGGCGTATTCGCCGTAGGCCTGTTGGATGCCGCGCAGCGTGTCCATGCGGCGGGTCTTCTCGTCCATGGCGTGGAAGTTCTCGTCGTAACGTTCGTAGTCCTCGACCGTGGTGCGGGCCAGGTCCAGGGCTTCGGGCACGCCGAGCACGCCTTGTTTGAAGATGTCGTCGAGCCGGGAGGGCGCGTCGGCGGACTGGATCTTGTGCAGCAGTCGGCAGGCGGCCTCGCTCAGGCCCATTGCGCTCCAGATGTGTGTGTGGAACGCTTCGGCGCTGGGGAATGTGAGGCAGTCGGGGTAGGTGGCTTTGAGCTGGGCCGGCGTGAACGGGGCGTCACGGTATTGGTCCATGCGCCTGGGGTCCACGGGCTTGCCCCAGACCACGTACTGTCGGCGCACGTCGCCGCGGCCGTCGCCGGGCATCAGGTAGAGGAATTTGGCGCAGGAGAGCACCTGGCCGGTGGTCTGGTTGCGATAGGTGTCCACGATGGCGCCCCACACGGGTTGCGGTGCGCCGTTCTCGTCGCGGCCGCGCAGGTAGAGCGGCTCGTCGCCGGTTTCGGTGCTGCCCACGCCGACCATGCCGCGCAGGTAGGTGTAGTCGCTGCGTTCGGAGCGGCCGGAGTTCGAGGCCTTGTTGAACGGCGTGCCGGTTGGGTACAGCAGGGAGATCTGCGCGTCGACCAGCGTGGATTTGCCGGATTCGCTGGCGCCGGCGAGCAGGGTCACCGGCAGCTTGTGGTCCGTGGAGGGGCGGAATTCGTGGTAGCCCTCATAGGAGCCCCAGTTGATGAGTCGGCGGGATTCCAGCATCCACCGGTCCGCGATCATCTGCACGTCTGTCGCCTGCATCATTCGGCTCCCTTCTCGTCGTCATCGTCATCTTCCGTGTCGCCGTCGCCGTGTTCCGCGACGTCGAGCCAGGTGTCGGCCAGTTCGCGGTCGAGCACCACGGGCACGAGCGGCGTGATCTGGTACATGGCTTCGTCGTCCAGGCGCACCAAATACCCGTAGGTGATCATCGCGGAGACGATGGCGCCGATCTGCTTTGCCACGCCTTCCTCATCGTTGCGGGCGGCCAGATAGCCGGCGCCGGTGGCGAGCGCGGCGCGGATCTCCTCAAAGCTGACGAGCCAGTCGGCGGGGTCGGCGTGCACGTTCTCGTATTCGAGGACGCGGATGCGCAGGAAGGCGAGCAGCGCGGCCTCCTCGCGTTTGAGGCTGACACGGGTTTTGAGCGAGCGCAGGGTCACGTCGTCGCCGGCCACGGGCGTGGCGTACATGATGCGGTAGCGTTCGTTGATCACCAAGTCGAGCAGGTCGTTGTTCAGGGAGCGTACGACGGCGTCGCGGTTGTCGAGCACGGTGTCGTAGGTGGGCCCGCTGATATAGCGGTCACGTTTGAGGGCGATGGCGGCCATGCGTGCCTCGGCCGGCATGTCGCCGGTGTCGCCTTCGAACAGGGCGTACGGGTTGGCGTTGTCCATATGCTCCTCGTGTTCCTCGTGTTCCTCGGCCACGGTCATCCTTCCTCCACAATGATGCTCAGCTCGTCCATGTCGGCCAGCACCGGTCTAGTGATCCAGTTCCGGGGCTCGCCGTCGATCGATACGCAATGCCAGGTCGCAGTATCGCCGCGCTGCGCCGGAGCCGGCTCGGTGGCGATGTCGCTGTCGACCCCGACGCCGACGCCGTCAGTGGACGGCTCGTCGGCGATGGCGTTGCCGCTTACGGCTCCCAGCCCGCCCAGGAAGCCGACGATCTCGCTTTCGCGGCGTTCGCTTTCGGGCAGCCGGTTGAAGCTGGCGGCGATGTCCACGAGGGTTGCGCCGGGCCTGTCATCGGACCTGTCAACGGTCACCGGGTTGCGCCGGATGAGGCTGACCATGCGCAGGAGTCGGGGGCCGCCGCTGTTGACCATGTCCCGCAGATCGGCCACCGGAGTCGACTGCGGGGCTTCGGCGGCGAGGTCGCTCAGGCCGGGTGCGGTGGCGCGGGTCATGGATTTGGCCGGGCGCATCGGCAATGGCGCGAACAGCGCGTCCGAGGTGGCCGTGTCGTACGGGCGCGAGGCGTCTCCCATATGGGTTTTCGCATCCGCGTTGAGGCGCGCGTACAGTCGGTTCAAGCGGGTGAGCATCGTACGGTAGCGAGTGTCGGTTTGCTGGCGCACGAGCCGGCTGATCGCCTCGTCGGAGACGCGCATCTGGCGGCGCACGGCTTCGATGCCGTCGTAGATGCGGGCCAGTTCGTCGCGGATCTGGCCGAGCAGCACGCCGGATTCGCCGGCCAGATACGGGGTTTTGGCGATGGCGCGCAGGGCTTCGTCGATTTGCTGGCGACCCTCGTCGGTGATGATCACCTGGAAGGCGTCCTCGAAGCGGCGGCCGCTGTCTGATTCGCGGAACGAGCGGCGGTATTCATCGTGGTAGCGGGTCAGGTTCTCGTCCACGCTGATGTCGCCGGCCTGCATGCGCCGGCGCAAGGCGTCGCCGTTGTCCCGCTCGTCGAGCACGAGTTCGCGCAGGTCGATGGGCACGCCGCGCAGCGTGTTGTGGATCACGGCGATCACGTCCTCCACCTGGGCTTCGCTCAGCGTGGCATGCTGCTTGCCCTGTTGGATGCGTTTGATCTCGTGCTTGCGTTCCTTGATTTCACGGTTGAGGAGTTTGATGCGCTCGCCGGGGTCGGCGGTCAGCTGCATGCGCGCGTGCTCGATTTCCATGATGATGCTGTTGGCCTGCGCGCCGGACAGGGCGCGTGATTCGTCTTCGAGCCTGCTCAGCGCCTCGATGGCGCGGTGGGCGCGGGCCGTCAAACGGTAGAGGAATCGGTGTGAGGCCGCATCATGCGAGTTGGCGAGCCAGGCGTAGTCGCCTTCGCCTTCACGGGTCAGGTCGGCGAGGATCTGATGAGCGGCCTCGGCGAAGGTCTGGTCCTCGCGCGGCGCATATTCGCCGGCGTCGGCCAGAGCGTTCAGACTTTGCGCGAACCGCTCCTCCACGGTCTCGCGCGGCAGCTCGCCGGTGAGCGGGTCGAACGTGGAACGCAGCAGCGACACGTACAGCATCGCGTTCTGGCGCAACAGCAACCGCAGGACGCCCGTCTCATACACCGGTCGCAGCCGTTCCAGCTCCCGCATCACATCGGCCACAGCATGCCTCCCTCTGTCGTGACCGCACCATACTAGCCGATAGCCGCGAACCACACCCCGCCCGCGCCACGTCCTTCGCCCCCCACAGGGAGGGGCGCCAAGCCATGCTAAAAATCACAGACAGACTATTGCCTTTGCGGGAAATCATCGTTAGATTGGCGAGAGGAATATTGTCAATGCATACGAAACGGAAAACATCGTGACCGCACCGAACACGCCCGCCGAAACCTCTGACCAGCTCAACAAGCCCGCCAAATCCGGCAAACTGGAGGTCTCCGACCTCATCACCATCGGCGTGTTTGCGGCCCTGTACTTCGTGATGGTGTGCATCGCCACACTGGTGAGCACCCTGTTCACCGGCGGCTTCGGCTCCATCTTCCTGCCCGCCATCACGGCCCTCATCTCCGGCTGCGTGTACATGCTGCTGGCCGCACGCCTCGGCAAATTCGGCGGCATCACCGTCATGGGCGTGATCATCGGACTGTTCCTGTTCATCTCCGGGCATTTCGTGCTTTCGTTCATCGCCAGCATCGTGTTCCCGGTGGCGGCCGACCTCATCGCGCGCGCCGGCAAGTATAAGAGCAAGGCGCTACTGCTCGTCAGCTACGTGGTGTTCTCCTACGGCCTGACCGGCCCGATCCTGCCCCTGTGGTTCATGAAGGACGCCTACGTGGCGAGCCTGCAGGCGCGCGGCAAGGACGCAGCCTACATCGACGGCGTATTCGTCAACATCAACACCGGCACGTTCTTCATCTCGATGATCGCGATTCTGGTGTGCGCGGTTCTCGGCGGCTGGTTCGGCCAGCGCATGATGAAGAAGCACTTCATCAAGGCCGGTATCGCCTGATGAATCCTGCCCGCCGGACGCTCGATCCGCGCGCGAAACTCTACCTTCTGCTGGTGGCGAACCTCATGCTGTTCTTCCACGTAGGGCTCGCCACGCAAATCGTCATGGTCGTGCTGTTCCTGCTGCCCCTGCTGGCGGCCGCCCGATGGCGAACCGCGTTGAACTTCGGCGTGACCTATGCAGTACTCACCGCGCTGGGAATGCTCGACCCCGATGCCCTGGGACTGCCGTGGCTGCATGTGGTCTCCGCGCTGGCCGTGGGCGTCACGATGATGCTGCCCTGTTTCATCACCGGCGCGTATACGTTCACCACCACGTCCGCGAGCGCGTTCATCTGCGCGATGCGGCGTATGCGCGTGCCTGAGGCCGTGGTGATTCCCTGTGTGGTGGTCATCCGCTTCTTCCCGACCATCGCCGAGGATTACCGGCAGATTCGCAATGCGATGGCGTTGCGCGGCATCGCCTCCGGCGGCTGGGGGCTGGTTCGTCACCCGGCCCAATCGTTGGAATACATTCTGATTCCGCTGCTGATGAACGCCACCAATGTGACACAGGACCTGTCGGTGGCGGCACTGACCAAGGGGCTCGGGCGTGAGGGCGAGCACACCTCGCGCACGCTGATCCGTATGACCGTGGTCGACTGGCTGGTCATGATTGTGGTCACTTTGCCGCTCGCGCTCGATATCGCGGGGGTGATCTGATGGGTGGCAACCAATCGCAGCCGAATGCAACTGCCATTATTGGGACCGGCAAGGGTGGCCCACTCGACACGTCTGCGGGAACCATCGCCTCCCGTGGCATCTCCTTTACCTATGACCATGCCGCAGAGCCGGCATTGCGCGACATCACGTTGACCGTGCCCGCAGGCGAGTGCATCGTGCTGTGCGGGGCGAGCGGCTGCGGCAAAACCAGCTATACGCGCGTTGCCAACGGGCTCATCCCCTCATTCTTCCATGGTGCGTTCGCCGGCAACCAGACCACGTGCGGGCTGGATGTGGAGACCGTGCCGATCGACCGGCTCACCCCGCTGGTCGGCAGCGTGTTCCAAAACCCGAAAACCCAGTATTTCAACGCGAACGTCACCGACGAGCTCGCCTTCCCGGCCGAAAACATAGGGCTGCCGGCCGAGGACATCAATCGTCGTATCACGGCCGTGGCTGAGCGCTTTGGCATTGGGCATCTGCTGCATCGCAGCATCTTCCACCTGTCAGGCGGCCAAAAGCAGCGCATCGCCGTGGCGGCGGCCACCATGCTGGGGCCCAGGCTCGTGGTATTGGATGAGCCGACCAGCAATCTCGACGCGAACGCCATCGCGGACATGCGCGCCATGATCGAGCAGATGAAGGACGAAGGGCTCACCATCGTAATCGCCGAACACCGACTCGCATGGCTCAACGGCGTGGCCGACCGGTACGTGGTATTCGACGGCGGGCATATCGTGCAGGATTACGAGGCCGATGAATTCCTGTCCCTCTCCCCCGGCTGCGTGGCCGCCATGGGATTGCGGGCGTTGGACCTGCAACCGTATCGGCACCGGATTGCGACGCTGGCTTCAAGCCCGGCCGCGGATGAGTGCACTTCGGCATTGCTCGGCACCCATAACCTCACCATCGGATACAAAGGCAAGGACGGCTTCACCCGCGCCATCCCGGACCTGCGGTTCCGTGCCGGCGAAATCACCGGGCTCATGGGCAACAACGGCTGCGGCAAGACCACGCTCGTGCGCACGTTGACCGGACTCATCAAGCCTGTTTCGGGCCGCATCGAGCTCAACGGCGTGCCCGCGAAACCGCGCGACCTGACCCGCGCCGGATTCCTGGTCATGCAAGATGTCAACTACCAACTGTTCTCCGACAGCGTGCGCGAGGAACTGCTCATCGGACTCGACGAGACGGATGCCGGCATCACCGCTCAAGCCAATCAGGTCATGGCCGATCTTGACCTTGCAGCGTTCGTCGAACGGCATCCGATGAGCCTGTCCGGCGGGCAGAAGCAGCGGGTTGCCATCGGCTCGGCATTGATGTGCGGCAAGGACCTCATCATCTTTGACGAGCCCACCAGCGGACTCGACCGCTACCACATGGAGCAGGTCGGCGAACTGCTGCGGCAACTGGCGAGCCAAGGCAAGGCGATTCTCGTGGTCACCCACGATGAGGAGCTCGCCGCCGGCTGGTGCGACCGCATTGTCAATCTTGGCGCCGACGATTCCGGGAACAACGGCTCGCATGCCAGTAACCCAGATGCCAGCAGCCCCAACCCTAATGCCTCTACCAATTTCGCCACCGCATCCACCCATGAAAGGAACGCGCAATGACCGCCAGCAACACCACGGATTCCACGGCCTTCGACATCACCGACTGGCTCGGTGAATGGGAAAGCTTCGAGCATTACATTGATTCGGATGACGCCGCCATCCAGCAGACCTGGGAAGCCGCCGAGCAGGCGGTGCTCGCCAACCCGAAGATGGCCCCGATGGCCGCGCGCGGCATCAGGACGTTCTGGTCGATGGCTTGCTCCACCACCAGCCCGGAGAACATCATCCATATCGGCTACTGGCGTGTGAACGAGCCGGCCGCCGAATCCGGCTCCACGGACGATGCCGCGCTCGCCATCGAATGGTTCGCCGAGGACGACACCAGCCTCGACACCTACGAATACACCATCGACCATGTCATCGAGCACGGTCTCGAAGGCTCCCCCACCTTCGTGTTCCACACCACCGATCCGGCCGCCGAAGACAGCCCGTTCCGCTGGCTACTTGCCATCAATCCGCTGCCTTCGCGCAAGGCGTTCGCCGAGGGCGGGCTGCTCAGCCACCTGCATTTCCAGTACGCCAACGATCTGCACACGCTCGTCGCCACGGATGAGGCCACCGGCACCGAGACCTTGCGCAATCCGCGTTGGTACGCCACCATGTGCGCCAACGAGGGAACCGTCGAGGACCGTTGCGCCATCATCCGCGCGTTGCACCACTTGCAGTAGACCTGGCAACATACGGCAGTGACGGCTCCCCACTAGTGAAACTAGCATCGCTTCAGTAGCCGTGCGAGTGCAGATACTCGTCATCGAAGCCGAAAAAATGGCCGATCTCGTGCAACACGGTTTTGCGGATCCGTTGGCGCAGCTCGGCCTGCGTTGAGCATACGCGTTCATGCGGCCCCTTGAACAGGGTGATGACGTCCGGCATCACGCCGCTGTAGCCCGTAGTTCGCTTCGTGACGGGTATGCCCTCATACAGTCCGAGCAGCTCACCGCACGGATTGCTCATTGTAGCCAGTTCGCGCTCATTGGGTTCGTCCGCAACGACGATGCCGACATTCTCCAGCACCCGCGCAAACCGTTCAGGCAAATCATCCAACACCTGTTCAATGGCCCGTTCAAACTCATCGTCACTGATGTGCATTCGCTCTCCACACGCGAAATGCCTTGGCACCAAGTATGTACCAAGGCGCTGAAATCTCAGACTAGCAGGCTCAGCTGTTGCGGTTGATCTCGATGTCGGTGACAGTGAGGTTGGCCTCGTTGATCAGGTTGAAGAGGATGACTTCGGCCAGCGGACCGGGCTGCATGAAGGTGTGCTGCTTGGCCTCGGAGACGTAGTCGCGACTGTCACGGTAGAAAGCGGTATCAATGCCGCCCGGATAGACGGCGACCACCTTGACACTGGTGCCCTTGTATGCGGCCTGCAGACTCTTGGTATAGCCTTTCTCACCCCACTTGGTGGCGCAGTACACGCTTTCGTTCGCGTTGCCGCGTGTGGCGGCGGTGCTCATAATCTGAGCGATTTTCACGTTCTGCTCGCCGCAGGCCTTGAGGGTTTCCACCGTCCACAGAATCATGCCTTTGAGTCCCTTGAGACATTTGTCGACGTCGGCGGCCTCGTAGGCGGTGGGCACCTTGAACGAAGGCTGGCCGGCGTTGTTGATGAGCAAATCGATGTGGCCGAGCGTGGCGATATCCGCCACGGATTCCTTCACGAACGCTTCGTCGGTGATGTCGCCGACGTAGGCGCGGTAGGAGTCATCGGGCCACTGCGCGGTCAGTTCGGCCTGACGTTCGGCATTGAAGTCGACACCGGCCACCAGCCAGCCGTTGGCGATGAGCTGGCTGGCGAGCTCGTAGCCCAAGCCCAGCGCGCTGCCGGTGACGATGGCGATTTTCTTACCTGTTGTGGTTGGCATGGCAGACCTCTCCTACTACTATTCTTCGGCTACGAGTTTACTACTATTCTTCAGCTACGAGTTCGAGATACGAATCATTCCAGAGGTCTTCGTCGCCGTCGGGCATGAGGAGCACGCGCTCGGGGTTGAGCGCCTCGACGGCGCCCTCATCGTGGGTGACGAGCACGATGGCGCCCTCATACTTGGCAATGGCCTTCAGAATCTCCTCACGGGAAGCGGGGTCGAGGTTGTTGGTGGGCTCGTCGAGCAGCAGCACGTTGGCTCGCGAGGTGACCAGCGTGGCCAGAGCCAGACGGGTCTTCTCACCGCCGGAAAGCACGTGAGCCGGTTTCATCGCGTCGTCACCGGAGAACAGGAACGAGCCGAGAATCGAACGGGCCTGCGTGTTATCGAGCTCGGGCGCCACATGCTGCAGGTTCTCCAACACGGTGGCGTTCAGATCCAAGGTGTCGTGCTCCTGCGCGAAGTAGCCGATCTTGCAGCCGTGACCGTATTCCACGGAACCGGTGTCCGGCTCCTCGATGTGGGCCAGCAGGCGCAGCGTGGTGGTCTTGCCGGCACCGTTGTAGCCGAGGATCACCACACGCGAGCCCTTGTCGATGGCCAGGTTCACGCCGGCGAACACGATGTTGGAACCGTAGGCCTTGGAAATATCCTTGGCCATGATCGGCGTGCGGCCGCAGGGCGCGGGCTCGGGGAAACGGATGTCCGCCACCTTCTCGGCCTTCTGCGCCTCGGAGGTGTTTTCCAGCAGCTTTTCGGCACGGCGCATCATGTTCTGCGCCGCCACGGCCTTGGTGGCCTTGGCGTGCAGTCGAATGCCTTGCTTCATGAGACGGTCGGCCTTCTTCTCGGCCACTTCGCGTTCGCGGCGGCGGCGCTCCTCGTCCACCACGCGCTGGTGCAGGTAGGCCTTCCAGCCAAGCGAATACATGTCGATCTGGCCGAGCTGCGCGTCCAGATGCCAGACCTTGTTCACCACTTCGTCCAGCAGTTCGGTGGAGTGGGAGATGACCAGGAAGCCGCCCTCGTACTTCTTCAAGTAGCCGCGCAGCCATTCGATGGAATCGGCATCCAAGTGGTTGGTCGGCTCGTCGAGGATCAGGGTGTCGGCATTGGAGAACAGGATGCGCGCCAGCTCGATGCGGCGGCGCTGGCCACCGGAGAGCGTGCCGAGCTGCTGCTCCATGACCTCCTGCGGCAGGCCGAGCGAGGCGGCCATGGAGATCGCCTCGGACTGGGCCGCGTAGCCGCCAGCCTTGTCGAAGTCCTGCATGGCCTTGTCGTACCGGGTCATGGCCTTGCTCATCACGTCCGGATCCGGGTCGGTCATATCCTTTTCGGCCTTGCGGATGCGGTTGATGATGGTGGCGATGTCGCGCGCGCTCATCATGCGGTCGAGCGCGGTCTGTGTGGGATCGGAGGCATGCGTGTCCTGCGGCAGGTAGCCGAGCTTGCCGGAGACGCGCACCTTGCCGGCGGTGGGCAGCATGTCGCCGGTGATCACGCGGGTCAGCGTGGTCTTGCCGGCGCCGTTGCGGCCCACCAGACCGATCTTGTCTCCCTTGGCCACATGGAAGTTGGTGGGGTGAAGCAGCGTGCGCGCGCCGATCTGAATTTCAAGTCCCTGCACCTCAATAGCCATGAATAACCTACTTGCCTGTTACGAATACTGTCTCTTACCAAAGTCCGACTGTCCATCATAGCGAACACCATGCCGACCGGGCTCAGCCGACGCTCATGCGTCCATACGCAGCCGCGCAACTGATCGGCAAGGTGAAGAATGCGACGCCCGGTATGGTGATCGCCCTGTATGGTGTGATGCGTCTCGTGTCCGCCGCGTTCAACGTGAGTTTTGGTGGCGTGGCCGGGTTCGTGCGTCCGGTCATTATGCCGATGGCGGTGGGTGCGATTGAAGCGTCCGGTCACAAACCGAACGGCACGCCGACCATGGTGATCGCGACCATGGCGCACGGTATCGAAGCTGCCATCGAAGCCGCTGTGAGCACCGAAACCGACGCCACCGACATCATGGGCGAAACCCACTAACGTACAGACAGCGATGCCCCCGCCGACAACTTCTGTCAGCGGGGGCATCGCTATGCGTTGAACGTTACAGTTCGCGCAACTGGGCGGCGATCTGGATGGATTCGACGCTGGCCTCGGCCTTGTTGCGCGTCTCCTGCCATTCGGTGGCGGGCACGGAGTCGAGCACAATGCCGGCACCGGCCTGCACGCTCGCCTCATGGTCGCGCAGGAACGCGGTGCGGATGGCGATGGCCATGTCCATGTTGCCGGAGAAATCGAAGTAGCCGACGGTGCCGCCGTAGATGCCGCGGTCGGCCGGTTCCAACTCGTCGATGATTTCGACTGCGCGCGGCTTAGGCGCGCCAGACAGCGTGCCGGCCGGGAACGCGGACTTGAACACATCGAATGCGGTCAGCGAGGGGTCGACCTTGCCGGTGACCGTCGAGCAGATGTGCATGATGTGGCTGAAACGCTTGATGTCCATGAGCTGCACGACTTCCACGGACTGCGGCACGCACACCTTACTCAGGTCGTTGCGAGACAGGTCGACGAGCATGATGTGCTCGCTGCATTCCTTCGGATCGGCAAGCAGCTCCTTGGCGAATTTCTCGTCTTCCTCAGGGGTGGCGCCGCGAGGGCGGGATCCAGCAATCGGGAAGGTCATCGCGTGGCCGTTGTCCACCTTGATGAGGGTTTCCGGGCTGGAGCCGATCACGTTGAAGTCGCGGCCCTGAGCGTCGGTCAACGCCATGAAATACATGTACGGGCTCGGGTTCAGCGTGCGCAACACACGGTACACGTCGAACGGGTCAGCAGGCGAATCGATGTCGAGGCGCTGGGAGATGACCACCTGGAACACGTCGCCGTCGACGATGTACTGCTTGGCTCGTTCGACGGCCTGCTCGTAGTGGCTCTTCTCGGTGCGGAAGCGCAGCTCGGGTTGGGCGACCGTTTCGTCCAGGATGTTGACGCGGGACTCGTCCGGAGCCGGGGTGGCGGCATCGCGCTGCATCTGGTCGAGTCGAGCGACGGCCTCGTTGTAGGCAGCGTCGGCGCGAGTGGATTTATCATCCACATTCACCGCATTGGCGATGAGCCATACCGAACCGGATACGTGGTCGACCACGGCGATATCGGTGGCCAGGGCAAGCACGGTCTCAGGCTGGCCGGTCTCGTCCGGAGCTTCGGCGCGCAGGGTCGGTTCCCAGTGGCGGATGGCATCCCAGCCGACCGTGCCGACCAGACCGCTGGTCAGGTTCGGCAGGCCTTCCACATGCGGGGCCTTCAGAGTCTTCAACGTGGCGTGAGCGACTTCGACTACGTCACCGGTGACGGGCACGCCGACCGGGACCTTGCCCAGCCAGTCGGCCTGACCGTTGTTGGAGCGCAGCTGGGCCATCGAGTTGACGCCGATAAAACTGTAACGGCTCCACGTGCCGCCGTATTCCGCCGATTCGAGGATGAAGGTGCCGGATCGGCCGCCGGCGAGACGCTCGTAGAAGCCGACCGGGGTGAGCGAGTCGGCGAGCAGACGGCGCACAATCGGAATCACACGGTATCCGGCGTCGGCCAGTTCGTGGAACTGTTCGCGACTGGGCCAGGTGGCGCCCCACTTCAGGTGTTTGACGCTGCATTCGCTCATATTCGCTCCTTTGCTTACAACTCGATGTCTTGTTTCATAGTACGCGGTCGCTCGGCTTCCCTCAGTCAGGAAAGCCCGTTCTACTGCTCGGCCGGGCGATGGCCTTCGACCACGGGCAGGGGGCCGCCTTCGAGGAAGCAGCTGCGCTTGCCGGTGTGGCAGGCGGCACCGACTTGGTCGACTTCGACGAGCAGTGCGTCGCCGTCGCAATCCAGGGACACGCCCTTGACGTATTGCACATGGCCGGAGGTATCACCCTTGCGCCAGTATTCCTGACGGGACCGGGACCAGAAGGTCACGCGGCCGGTGGTCAGCGTACGGCGTAATGCCTCGTCGTTCATGTAGCCGACCATCAGCACCTCGCGTGTGTCGTACTGCTGGATGACGGCGGCGACCAGCCCCTTGGCATCACGCTTCAGGCGTGCGGCAATACGGGGATCGAGTTCAGTGGAATTGTCGTATGTAGTGTCTGTCATACCTATCTTCTTTTTGTGGACTACCCTCAGTCAGCTTCGCTGACAGCTCCCGGATTATGTGCGACGTGCGCATAGCGCATTGCCACGAACAATTCACTGGATTGTTCGCCCAGCGGGAGCAAGGTGTATTCGTTTAGCGAACGGTGTAGCCGTGCTTCTTGAGTTCCGCCTTGACATCGGCGATAGTCAGGATGCCGTAATGGAACACGGATGCAGCCAGCACCGCGTCGGCACCTGCTTCGATGGCGGGCGGGAAGTCCTCGACCTTGCCGGCACCGCCGGAGGCGATGATCGGAATCTTGACTTCCTTGCGCACGGCGCGAATCATCTCGAGGTCAAAGCCTTCCTTGGTGCCGTCGGCGTCCATCGAGTTAAGCAGAATCTCGCCGGCGCCAAGCTGCTCGGCGCGCTTGACCCACCAGATGGCATCAATACCGGTGGATTTGCGGCCGCCCATCGTGGTGACCTCAAAACCGGACTGCGTATGCTGCTCACCCTTTTCGCGGCGGGCATCCACGGAGAGCACCAGCACCTGGTTGCCGAAACGATCGGCCACACGGCTGATAAGCGACGGGTCGTTGATGGCCGCCGTGTTGACACCGACCTTGTCTGCACCGCAGCGCAGCAGCGAGTCGACGTCCTCGGGCGTGCGTACGCCGCCGCCCACAGTCATTGGGATGAACACCTGTTCGGCGGTGCAGGAGACCACGTCAATCATCGTGTTGCGGTGGGAGCTGGATGCGGTCACATCCAGGAAGGTGATCTCGTCGGCTCCCTGACGGTAGTATTCGGCCGCCAGCTCCACCGGGTCACCCGCGTCCTTGAGGTTCTCGAAATGCACACCCTTCACCACGCGACCGGCGTCAACGTCCAGGCACGGGATGACTCGTACCGCCAACGACATGCTTCACTCCCCTGTTCGGCTTTGCATTACAGTCCTTCAGACTACCTACCGCCCGTTACATGCGCCGCACCTGTTTCTGGAATATGAGAATCATCATATTGAGCACCGACATGGCAGCCGCTCGGCGTGAGAGAATGGCTCGTGGAAGTTGTCCGCCGAATCAAGGAGATTGGCATGGCTGTCGAAAACAGCACGGTACTGATCATCGTCAACAACTGGGGTATCGAGGAGACCGAGCTGACGCGCCCGCTGCGCGATCTCAAGGCCGCCGGCGCCAAGGTGACGCTTGCCGCCACTACCTTGGACCCGTGTGAGACGGTGCAGCACGACCGCTACGAAGGTGAAACGCTGACCCCGGACGCGCGCCTGTCCGACGTGCAGGCTGCCGACTACGACCTGCTGGTGGTGCCCGGCGGCACCTGCAATGTGGATCGTATCCGCGTCAATGAGGATGCGATCACGCTGGCGCAGGAGTTCGCGCACGAAGGTAAGCCGATCGCCGCGATCTGCCATGGCGCGTGGCTGCTGGTCAACGCGGGTCTGGTGGCTGGCAAGACCGCCGCGCCCTGCCGCTATATCGCCGCTGATATCGAGAACGCGGGCGGCCATTACGTCGACGAGCAGCTGCACGTGGACGACGCCAACGGCTTCAAGCTCATCACGTCCCGCAAGCCCGACGATCTGGACTACTTCGTGGACGCAATCAAGGATGCGCTGAAGTAGCTACCGCTCCTTGGCAGCGAGCTGGCCGCAGGCGCCGTCAATATCCTGACCGCGGGTGTCACGCAGTGTGGCGGTGATGCCCGCGCGGTGCAGGATCTCCAGGAACCGCTGTTCGTCTTCCGGCTTGGAGGCGGTCCACTTCGAGCCCTCGATGGGGTTGAGCGGAATCGGGTTGACGTGGGCCCAGTTGTCGCCGTAATGGTTAAGCCTCTTGGCCAGCAACTGCGCATGCTCGGCCTGGTCGTTGATGCCGCGCATCAACGCGTATTCGATACTGACGCGGCGCTTGGAGGCCAGCCAATAATCGTGCGCGGCATCCAACACCTGCTTGGTATTGAAACGCTTGTTCATCGGCACCAGCTCGTCACGCAGTTCGTCGCTGGGGGCATGCAGGGAAACGGCCAGACGCACAGGAATGCCTTCGGCAGTGAGCTTCTTGATGCCGGGGACCACGCCCACCGTGGATACGGTGATGTTGCGCGCGGAAATGCCGAAGCCTTCGGGAGGCATGGCGGAAATCTGTCGTACGGCGGACAGCACGGAGTTGTAGTTGCCCATCGGCTCGCCCATGCCCATGAACACGATGTTGCTCAGGCGGCCCTCTCCCCCGGCCACTTCGCCGTCGCGCATCATCTTGGCGGCCACACGCACCTGTTCGATTATTTCACCGGTGGACATGTTACGGGTCAGGCCAAGCTTGCCGGTGGCGCAGAACGGGCAGTCCATGCCGCAGCCGACCTGCGAGGAGATGCACAGCGTGGTGCGGGTCGGGTATCGCATAAGCACCGATTCGATGAGGGAGCCGTCGAACAGCTTCCACAAGGTCTTGATGGTGGTGCCTTCGTCCGCCACTTGGCGGGTCACCTCGGTGATGAGCTGCGGGAAGAACGCGGCGGCGGCCTCGCTGCGCTTGGCTGCCGGAAAATCAGTGAATTCGGCGGCATTCACATCGAAATGGCCAAAGTAATGGTTGGCGAGCTGCTTGACTCGGAACTTCGGCAATCCGAGTTCGGCCGCTTTCTCGATGCGCTGCTCGGGCGTCATATCCACAAAGTGCAGCGGCGGCTTACCACGGCGGGCATGGTCCTTGGATAGCACGTCACGGAAGGCACCTGATGTGCCGCCGGGAGTAATGCCGGTTTCCGGAGTGTCAGGATGCTGTGTGGTCATGATGGGTTCGCTTCGCTCTCAATATCAGAAAATAGTCAAACATGCAATAGTAATATCAGAATCCACCATACGGCGTGCCGCATACGAATCAGATGGCCCATGTCTTAGCCCATAGCGAACGCATATTGAACGATGATTTCCCCATATATGGCATGTGGCACCGTGCGATATACACACGATGCCACATTGTTCATGCACGAGACATGCGAATCACAGTCCGGTGATCCACAGCAAGGCGCAGGTGAACGGTGCACTCATCAAAATGGAATCCACACGATCCATCACACCGCCGTGCCCCTTGAGCAGATGGCCCATGTCTTTGATACCGATATCGCGCTTGAGCATGGAAGCACACAAATCACCGAACGTGCCCACGGCACCGATGAGAATACCCGCCACGATCGGCACCCACCAACGAGTGGCCCATTTCGAGGCATCATACGTGCATGCGAATACGGCAAATGCGCCAGCCATGGCGAAGAGCATCGAGCCGACAAGGCCCTCAACGGACTTCTTCGGCGAGATGCGCGGGCTGAGCTTGTGTTTGCCGAGCCAGGCACCGGCAAACAAACCGCCCGTATCGGATAGGGCGGGTAGGAACACCAGCATGATGGCGTGTGCAATCGGATGCCCATTAAAAGTCAGTGAGATGATGACGCAGCTGGCCAACAACGGAATATACAACACGGTAAGCACGGACACAGCCACATGGCTGAGCCGGGAATGATGCTGTTCCCCGCCCTCATGATTAAACGAGGATTCGAGGCGCGCGCTGGCATCCGTGTTGGACAGTTTGCCGGCAACCGCCAGAGATAGGCGGTTGCCGACGCTGATTTTTGCGCTGGCCGCGATGGCGACCAGAATAATCGACACGATGATACTCAGCGACATCGTGATGAGATGGTACGGGGAATAGTAGGTGGCAATGAGGGTGAAGGACGAGCACAGCCACAGCATAAACACCGGGAGGTGCAGGCCTACGGTGGCGAAGTCCACCCTGAGCTCCCACAGCGCCAGAATCATGAACACGACTACCAGCAGCACGAAGAGGTCGACGCTGAGCAGCAGGCACGCGACAATAAGGATGACCAGTGCCGCGCCTGTGGCGATGGCCTGCGGCATGTTGCGGCCGGTCTTCTTGTTGATCTGGTCGAGCGTCTCCTCGGCCTCTTCATGGGGTTGTTCGTTGCGTTCCATAATTCTCCGGACCTGGTCTGAATCAGACCTCCATGATCTCCTTCTGCTTGGTCTCCAGCAGAGTATCGATCTCGTCGGTAACGGACTTGGTGACCTTGTCAAGATCCTTCAGCAGGCGATCGCCTTCGTCCTCACCCATCTCGCCGTCCTTGACGGCCTTGTCGATGGTTTCCTTGGTCTTACGGCGAATGTTGCGCACGGCGACCTTGCCATCCTCGGCCTTGCCCTTGGCGAGCTTGACGTATTCCTTACGACGATCCTCGGTGAGTTCCGGCATGGTCAGACGGATGACGTTGCCATCACGGTTCGGGCTGATGCCGAGATCGGAGTTGCGCAGGGCCTTTTCGACGGCACCGGCCTGGGAAGCGTCAAACGGGGTGACGGACAGGGTGCGCGGTTCGGGAACGCCGATGGAGGCGACGGCCTTAATCGGGGTGGGGGCACCATAGTAGTCCACGGTGATGCCGTTGAGCAGGGCCGGGTTTGCGCGACCGGTGCGGATGCCGGAGAAGTTTTCCTTGGTGTTTTCCACGGTCTTGGCCATCTGTTCCTTGGCCTGGTCGATAAGAGACATATTCACTCCTTGTGTGTTGGTGTTCGTCAGTGTTGTTCGTCTATGAACGCTTGATTCGATTGTGGGCGTTTGCGGCTTACTCGGCCACGCGCGATTCGGCGGTGGAGACCAGCGTGCCGATTTCATCGCCGACGAGGGCGCGGGTCACGTTGCCCGGCTCTTCGAGGCCGAAGACGCGGATGCGCTTCTTGTTGTCGCGGGCCATGGACAGTGCGGAGGCGTCCATGACGGCCAGATTGTCCACGAGGGCGCGATTGTAGCTCAGGGTTTCAAAACGCTTGGCGTTCTCGTCCTTGCGCGGGTCGGCGGTGTAGACGCCGTCGACGCCGTTCTTACCCATAAGTACCTCGTCGCAGTGGATTTCGAGGGAACGCTGGATGGAAACCGTGTCGGTGGAGAAGTACGGCATGCCGGCACCGGCGCCGAAAATCACCACGCGACCCTTTTCAAGGTGACGGATGGCCTTGAGCGGAATATACGGCTCGGCGACCTGTCCCATGGTGATGGCGGTCTGCACGCGGGTGGCCTGCCCCTCCTGCTCCAGAAAGTCCTGTAGAGCGAGGCAGTTCATCACCGTGCCGAGCATACCCATGTAGTCGCCACGGGAACGATCGATACCGGCCTGCTGCAGTTCGGCACCGCGGAAGAAGTTGCCGCCGCCGACCACGATGGCCACCTGCACACCCTGTTGTACGGCCGGAACGATCTCCTCGGCAATGCGACGAATCACCTGGGTATCGATGCCGACCTTGCCACCACCGAATGCTTCGCCGGAAAGCTTGAGCAGAACTCTGCGCGGATTGTCGCTATCAGTCATATTGTGCCTTTCTCAAAACCGAAAGTGCGAAATTATCCGTAGACAAGCGTATCGGTTTACGACGACACCCCCTAGCAACGACACCCTTGGAATAGCGAAACGCCATCCGATTATTGAATAACCGGATGGCGTTTCGTTGAAATTACGCTAAGCGCGTGGAGTAAGCCTTAGGTTCACTCCTCTTCGCCCTTGCCGACCTCGACACGAGCGAATGCGGTGGCGTTGCCACCGACTTCCTTGAACAGGTCGCCGACGGTCTTGGACGGGTCCTTGACGAACGGCTGCTCAAGCAGCACGACTTCCTTGAAGAAAGCGTTGAGACGGCCTTCGACGATCTTCGGAACGATCTTCTCCGGCTTGCCCTCGGCCAGGGACTTCTCGGTGGCCACGCGACGCTCGGACTCGACCACATCGGCCGGAACGTCCTCGCGGGTCAGCCACTTGGCGCCCATGGCGGAGATCTGCAGAGCAGCTTCGTGAGCCACGGCGGCGCCGGCCTTGTCGGTGGCGATCATGGCGACGATGCTCGGCGGCATCTCGGCGGACTTCTTGTGAGCGTAGACTTCGACGTGCTCGCCGGAGATCTTGGCGAACTGGCCGACCTTGACGTGCTCACCGAACAGGGCGGCGGCCTCTTCGACAGCCAGCTTGACGGTGGTGTCGCCAGCCTTGGCCTCGAGCAGCTCGTCAGCGGAGTTGGCGTCGGCGTCCACGGCGTAGCCGAGAACTTCCTCGGTGAACTCGACGAACTTCGGGGTCTTGGCCACGAAGTCGGTCTCGGAGTTCAGCTCGACGGCGTAGCCGGTCTCGCCATTGGCGGTCTCGACGACCTTGGAGGCGATGGTGCCTTCCTGAGCCTTGCGGCCTTCACGCTTGCCGGCTGCGGCGATACCCTTGGCGCGGATGATTTCCTTGGCGCGGGCGACGTCGCCTTCGGCTTCGGTCAGAGCCTTCTTGACGTCGAGCATGCCGGCGCCGGTGTCTTCACGAACCTGCTTGATCAGTGCGGCGGTAATTGCTGCCATTGATTATTCTCCTTGAGAAATTTTGCTTACCCGTGAACGATGGGAAGCGCTTATTCAGGCACTTCCCATCGTAGAGCATCACTCGGCCTTGGGGGCCTCGGCGGTTTCGCCCTCGGCGGCAGCCGGAGCGGCGGCTTCAGCGGAAGCCTCGGCAGGAGCCTCGTTGGTCAGGAGTTCCTTCTCCCAAGCGGCCATCGGCTGCTCGGCGGCTTCGCCCTCGGCCTTGTTGGCGCCGGAGCGCTCCAGCAGACCTTCGGCGACGGCGTCAGCCATCAGGCTGGTCAGCAGTTCGATGCCGCGGATGGCGTCATCGTTGGCCGGGATCGGGTACTCAACGGTGTCCGGGTCGGCGTTGGTGTCGACGATGGCGACAACCGGGATACCCAGCTTGTGAGCTTCCTCAACAGCCAGGGCTTCCTTGGTGATGTCGACGACGAACATCGCGGACGGGGTGCGGTTCATGTTGCGGATACCGCCCAGCTGCTTGTTGAGCTTGTCCTTCTCGCGCTCGAGCAGGAGGAGCTCCTTCTTGGTCAGGCCGGAGCCGTGCACGTCGGTGAAGTCCATTTCCTCAAGTTCCTTGAGGCGGTTGACGCGCTTGGAGACGGTCTGGAAGTTGGTCAGCATGCCGCCGAGCCAACGCTCGGAGACGTAGGGCATGTTCACGCGGGTGGCCTGGTTGGCGATAGCTTCCTGAGCCTGCTTCTTGGTGCCGACGAAGAGCACGGTGCCGTTGTGGGCCACGGTGGTCTTGATGAAGTCGTACGCCTTGTCGATCATGTCGAGCGACTTGAACAGGTTGATGATGTGGATGCCGTTGCGCTGGGTGAGGATGAACTGCTTCATCTTCGGGTTCCAACGACGGGTCTGGTGGCCGAAGTGCAGGCCAGCCTTCAGCATATCGCTCATAGTGATCTGAGCCATGGTATTACTACCTTTCATTGTCGGTTCTTGCCTGGCCATGCGCACCTGCGTGCAGCTGCTCCCCCGGTTTCACGAGTTGTGCAGCCGACCGACACAAGCCGTCGCGAGCATGACGCGAATTTGTTGTGTGCCGGTTGACAATATTGGGTGGCTCTGGACACCAGCGACTGCGTCCGTTGCCGGGTGGCACACGAGTTTCGAGAATAGCACGGAGCCGGTACTAAAAAAAAAACAGGCTCCCCTCTCTGAGGGGAGCTGTCGCCGTAGGCGACTGAGGGGAGTCACGGGCGGTACCGGCAGAACCACCCTCAGTCTCACTACGTTCGACGGCTCCAGCCAGTGGGAGCCGAGTATGGACTACTTCGCCTGACGATTGCGCATGTAGCGCAGGGCTTCGCGGCGTTCTTCCTTTTCCAGGCGATCCAAATACACGTGGCCATCGAGGTGGTCGCATTCGTGCTGAAGCATACGGCCCATCAGCCCGGAGCCCTCGAGCACGACCTCGTTGCCGTCCAAGTCGATGCCACGCACGCGAGCGTAGTCGGCACGACGGGTCTTGTACCACAAGCCGGGCACGGACAGACAACCTTCATCGCCATACTGCTCGCCGGACTTCTCCTCGAGTACGGGGTTCAGAACGTAGCCGACCTTGCCGTCGATGTTGTAGGAGAAGGCCCTCAGGCTCACGCCGATCTGGTTGGCGGACAGGCCCGCTCGGCCCGGATCGTCCACGGTTTCCAACAGGTCGTCAACCAGGCGGCGCACGGCCGGGGTGATTTCCTTGATCTCATCGCAGGGGGTGCGCAGGACTGGGTCGGGCACGACCCTGATCTCACGGATGGCCACTTCTCGTCACTCCTCATTCTTCTCGTCAGCCGGCTGGTCCGGCTTGCTGCCGGTGTCAGCGGCATTGTCAGCGGAATCGCCGGTCTCGCCCTCTTCGGGTTCGGCCTTCGACTTCTTGATCTTCTCCGACACGCTAGCAATCGAATCAGACACGCTGGTTTTCATCTGTTCCGAGGCCTGTTTGACCTGTTCGGACGCCTGCTTGACCGATTCGGAGGATTTCTTGACGGTCTCCAGCGTGCTGTCGATGATCTTGGCAGTGGCGGGCAGCGGCTTGTTGGATGGCTTGGGCGCGTACAGATCCTCCTCGATGACGGTGGCGTAGCGCTGCAATACCTTGGGACGCACCACTTTCATGCTCGGGGTGAGTGTGCCGTGCTCCTGACTGAATTCCTCATCCAGCACCGCGAATTTGCGCACGGACTCAGCGCGGGAGACATTGGCGTTGGCCTGGTCGATGTACTGCTGGATAAAGGCGCGCACCGCGTCGTTGTCGCTGGCCTCGGCGAGTGTCATGTCGGCATTGAGGCCCTGACCTTCCAGCCAGGAATGCAGCATTTCGGGGTCGAGCTCGATAAGTGCGGACACGAACGGCTTGCCGTCGCCGACTACTACTGCATGAGCCACGATCGGGCAGGTGTCGATGACATCCTCCATCGGGGCGGGGCTGATGTTCTTGCCGCCGGCGGTGATGATGATGTCCTTCTTGCGTCCGGTAATGAAGGTGAAGCCGCGGTCGTCGATACGACCCAAATCGCCGGTTTTGATCCAGCCGTCGGCAGTCATCGTCTGTGCGGTGAGTTCGGGCTGCTTGTAGTAGCCAAGGAACACGTTCGGGCCGGTCAGCTCAATTTCATCGTCTTCGCCAAGACGCACGCCCATGCCAGGCCCAGGCTTGCCGACCGAACCGATCTCGTTGTCGTCCTCCCAATTGACGAGCATCGGAGCGGCGGTTTCGGTCATGCCATAACCCTGGATGAAGGTGATGTCATTCATGCCGTTGAAAAAGTGGGCCAAATCCACGTTGAGCGGCGCACCACCGCAGGCCAGCCATTTGAGGTTCGGTCCGAGAGCGGAACGAATGGATTTGCCCACCGTGGCCATGTAGAACGAATGGCGCATGCGCTCGATGAACGAATGGCCGCGACCGGCCTGCTCATCCTTGCTCCACTTGACGAAGTGCTTGACCGACTGGGCGAAGATATGCCCCTGGATGCCGGCACCAGCCTTCTGCGAGGCCGCGTTATACACCTTCTCGAACACACGTGGCACGCCCAGCAGGTAGGTGGGCTTGAAGCTGCGGATATCGGCGAGCAGTCGCTTGGCGTCGGGAATGTATCCGACCACGCCGCAGCCACCGATGCACACGTACTGGATGTAGCGGGCGAAGCAGTGCGCCAGCGGCAGGAACAGCAGCAGACGGTTGTCGTCGTACAGCATGCCACGCAGAATCTCGTAGCCGTTAAGCACGATGTGCGTGTAATTGCGGTTGGAGAGCATCGCGCCCTTGGGCTTGCCGGTGGAACCGGAGGTGTAGACCACGGTGAGCAGATCATCGGCTTTGATACGAGCGATAGCCGCATCCAACGTCTCATCGGATACGCCATGCCCGAAGTCAACGACAGCGTCAAGGCCATCGGCCTTGAAATTGAACACGTATTTCATGCCCGGATGATTGACACGGATCTGCTCAAGCGTCTGTGCGCGCTGGAAGTCGCCGGCAAAGGCGATGGCGGGATCGACTTCCTCGACGATGCCCGCGGTCTGACGGGCGGAATCGGTCTCATAGACGGGCACAACCACAGCGCCGATTGCCGCGCAAGCGAAATCAGCCACACCCCACTCATAGCAGGTAGGCGAGTAAATCAGCACCATGGTGCCGGCTTTGACGCCAAGTCCCAACAGGCCCTTGGCCACCTCGCGTACGCGGGACAGCATTTCAGTAGCTGTGGCGCTGCGCCATTGGTGGGTGTTGTCATCCTGCCATTCCGCGATGATGTCATCCGGCGTGCGAGCTGCTCGTTTGGACAGCAGCGAGTAGACGGTGTCGTCATCGGTGGTGACATATCTGGGTTCTTCTACATGTTCACGCATGGTCACTACTATAGGCGAACCAGCCTATGACACGGCAGAACCGTCTTCCGCTACCAGCGTAGGAATCGGTGTGCGGGCGGGGCCGTCTGGTCAGCCCAGATCGGCATAGATGCACATCCATCGAGAACCGATGTACTTCAGTTTGAGGTTGACTCGCAGATTTTCCTGGCCGATGGTCATGAATACCGCCATTTCCAGCGTGTCCTTGCCGGTGATCATGCCGTCGATCAATGTGGGGACAGTGGGCAGATAGCAGAATTTCGCTTTGAGCTCCGGATGAGTGACCATGTGGATGCCGAGCAGGTATTGCATGGTTTGCAGCCGGTCCAGGCATGGTTTTGTCATGGCTCTGTTGAGATGTGCGACGCTGAGTTTGCCACGTATCGCGTCCGCCGATGTGCAGGCGATGCGGCATGCAGCCATGGCCATGGAATGACATTCCTTCGCATTCAGCCCGCCTATGAATGTGGGTTGGATGTGATACCTCACCGGGCGATCCGACAGCTCCACAACGATGAATCCGTCATAACTCGGCAACGGCCCGTACTGATATGTGCCGTGGAAAAATCCCGAATACTCCATGATGACCCCCTTCAAGCCCCCTTGCAACTCACCATCATCGGCGAGCGTCTGTACTACAACATCACGAAAGGCGCGCCAAGTCAAACTACTTGAGCGCGCCTTCGGGCAAGTTAAGCCTCCTGCATGGAGGGCAAACCCCCATTTTCAGGGGGCAATCGGGATTATCGTGCGGAATACGGGTTGACCACCATGCCGCAACGCTGGAAGTTCTTCACGTCGACGTAGCCGGTGGAGGCCATCGCGCGCTTGAGGGCGCCGATGAAGTTGGTCTTGCCGTCCGCCTGGTGGCTCGGTCCGAACAGCACCTGTTCGAGCGGGCCGACCGTGCCGACCGTGGTGCGGTAGCCACGCGGCAGCGTCTGGTGGCGGGCTTCAGAACCCCAGTGGGTGCCCTTGCCGGGGGCCTCGGTGGCGCGGGCCAGCGGCGCGCCGAGCATGACCGCGTCGGCGCCGAGGGCC
>OLPE01000141.1_pt1 | contig 81850 bp, 79 predicted proteins | sample 1671901 | NCBI WGS metagenome assembly OLPE01 (sample SAMEA3136624, study PRJEB25190) | human gut metagenome | biome: human gut; feature: human-associated habitat; material: faeces | place: Austria | collected 2013 | reverse complement strand
GATTTTCGATGAAAGAAAGGTTAAATTATGATGAAAAATAAGAGTCTAACATTCCGGTTCGATAAGTCCGTATGTATTTCCTTTTCTCTTGTAGACTACATTTACTTCGTCATTCTCTGCATTTCTGAATACGAAGAAATCGTGTCCTGAGAGCTCCATCTGGATACATGCATCCTCAGGATACATAGGTTTCATACCAAATCTCTTGGTACGGACAATCTTGATTTCCTCGTCCTCTGCATCGTCTGCCTCCACGAAATCATCCTGGAATATCGCCGGTGCATACTTCTTTGCGGAAATCTTGGTTCTGTATTTGCGAAGCTGTCTCTCGATTACTTCCTCTACTAGGTCAATTGATACGTACATATCACTGCTGACCTGCTCTGAACGGATAACATGTCCCTTTGCCGGGATAGTAACCTCAATTTTCTGTCTATCCTTTTCTACGCTGAGTGTAACGTATACGTCTGTGTCCGGTTTAAAAAACTTCTCCAGCTTTGACAGCTTCTCCTCTACTGCCTGCTTAAGTCCCTCTGTTAATTCGATGTTTCTTCCTGAAATTGTTATTCTCATGATGTCCAACCCCTTTATCGTTTATTTGATACGTTGTCTGTATCATGTAAATATTATACCATAAATTTCTTTTTCATCAATCATTTTTATGCATTTTATATAAAAAATCAAGATTTTATTTATGATCCGACGCGAAATCACTTGATTTCGCTATAATTAGGAATTTCATTAAGATAAAAAACATCAAGTCAGATGATTTTTTATACTCTACTCAAGCGCCTCAAGCTGAGAGGAAAGCTCCTCCCACGCCTCCATATCTATAAGGATTTCTTCCTCGAGAGCGTCTATTTCGTTCTGGATTTCCGTGAGCTTTGAGTAGCTTGACTGATACTCCGGCTTCATAAGCTCGGCCTTGAGCTCATCGAGCTTTGCCTCCTTGACCGCCAGGTCCTCCTCGGCCTTTTTGACCTTTTTCTGTATCTTTGAGCGCTCCTTGCCCGGGTTGTAATATGCCTTGCCGGTTGATGAGACAGCCATGCCGCCTGTCGCGTTATTTGCATTGGTGCTTTCGCCCACATTACCTGCTGCAGCATTTTGTGACGTGCTCCGGTTTGCATCACTGCCTGTCTGACTGCTGCCGTTCTGGCTTATCGCGCCGCCAAATATTGCATTGCCCCTGTATACATTTTTGCTCTCCGAAGCCTCCCTGTCGAGCTTTTCCTGATACTGCTCATAGCCAAACTGATAGAGATTGGTCGTGCCATCCTCGAACACAAGCAGCTGTGTGGCTACCTTTTTCACAAAATATCTGTCGTGTGATACAAAAATCAGTGTGCCCTTGTAGTCCTTAAGCATGCTCTCCAGCGTTTCCTTGCCTACGATATCCATATGGTTAGTTGGCTCATCGAGCACGAGCACGTTCGGTCTGGTCTTTAAAATCTTACAAAGCGCCAGTCTGACCTTTTCTCCTCCGGATAGCATATTTACGTTCTTGAACACGTCCTCCCCTGAAAAAAGGAAGGCTCCAAGTGCATTTCTTGCCTCTGTTTCCGTGAGATTCGGATACTCATCCCAGAAATCATCGAGCACAGTCTTGTTGCTTGTATACATGGCCATCTGCTGGTCGAAATATCCTATCTGCACGTTGGTTCCAAAGCGGTACTCGCCTGAAAGTGCAGGGATCTTACCCACGATAGTCTTTAAAAATGTCGATTTTCCAAGTCCATTTCCGCCAAGTATGCCAAGCTTTTCGCCTCTTTTCAAATCAAGCGACACTACGGAGAGCGGATGGTCATAGCCGATTGCAAGCTCTGATGTATAAAGCACATCGTTTCCAGTCTCCTTTTCGGGCTGGAAATTGGCATGGAAGGTCTTGTTGTCGTACTTGTCCGGTGCCTCGATAATCACCATGCGGTCGATAGCCTTCTGCTTTGACTGCGCCATGGCTGTCTTGGTCGGCTTGCCCTTGAAGCGCGTAACCATACGCTGCAAACGTTCTATCTCCTTCTGCTGGGCGATGTGATCCTTCATCTGCTTGTCGTAGTTTTCCTTTTTGCGGGCGATAAAATTGGTATAATTGCCCGGATAGCGCCTTGCTGTGCCGTACTCGATCTCGTATACCACATCTACCACATTGTCGAGAAACATACGGTCATGGGATACGACAACCACTGCCTTCGGGTACGACTTCAGATAGCCCTCAAGCCACTCAATCGTCGTGACATCGAGGTGGTTGGTCGGCTCGTCCAAAAGCAGTATGTCAGGCTTTGACAAAAGCAGCTTTATGAATGCTATCTTGGTCTGCTGCCCTCCGGAAAAGTCACGGATTGGCTTTTTACGCTCATCATCTGAGAAGCCGAACTTGCGGATCATGACCTCATATTCCTTCTCATAATAGTAGCCGCCATCATCCTTGAAGGCCTCCTCCATCGCGGTATATCTGGCTACCTTTTCATCGGAATAATCATGCTCGAGCTCTGCAGCCGCGCGCGCAAGCTCTGCCTTTCGCTCGTCCATTTTCACGAAGCATTTGCGCACCTCCTGCTCGAGTGTCACATCAGGATCATCAAACGCAATCTGCTTCAGATACCCTATCTCCGGGTTTCCTGCCTTTGCAATAAAGGCGCTCTCATCGCTGTCGAGCTTTTCCATCTCAACCTCGCCTGAAATGAGCTTTAAAAGTGTTGTCTTGCCACAGCCGTTTCTGCCGACTATCGCTATCTTTTCTGTGTTTCTGATTTCAAAATCTATACTATGCAAAATGACGTCGTCGCCAAATGCGACAGCGCCATTACTTATCTGGTAGAGCATATACTATCCTTTCATGCTTATGCCTGCTGCTTAATTGTTAGCCATAATGTAGTTGACAAACTGTGTTGCAGTACGTCCCGAAATGCCACCATGGCTGAGCTCCCACTTGTTTGCCTCCCTGCACAGCTCCTCGTCTGAAAGTGTGCAGCCGCTCTTTCTCGCAAGCTCTGTTACGATGTTGAAGAACTCCTTCTGCGATGGCTTTGAGTAGCTGATCGTCACACCAAAACGGTTTACAAGTGACAGCTTCTCCTCAACCGTATCTGAGTGGTGCTTGTCATTGCTGTTGTCCTGGTCATTGCGGTCATTCCATGTCTCCTTGATCAGGTGACGGCGGTTAGAGGTTGCATAAATCAGTATGTTGTCAGGCTTTGTCTCCACGCCACCCTCGATAACTGCCTTTAGGAACTTGTACTCAATCTCATGCTCCTCGAATGAGAGGTCATCCATATATATGATAAATCTGTAGTTTCTGTTTTTGATTGCTGCGATAATCTTTGACAGATATTTAAACTGATGCTTGTATATCTCAATCATTCGCAGTCCGTCATCATAATACTGATTGACAATGGCCTTGATGCTTGTTGATTTTCCGGTTCCGCTGTCTCCGAAAAGCAGCACATTGTTGGCCTTTTTGCCCTGTACAAACGCTTCTGTATTGTCTGTGAGCTTTTTCTTCTGGATCTCATAACCGATCAAGTCATCGAGCATGACCGCATCCATATTGTTGATTGGCATGAAAGAAAAGCCCCCGTCCAGATGCTCCTCAATCCTGAATGCCTTGTTGAGACCAAACATGCCGACTCCGTATGCCTTGTAAAAGCCTGTTACCACATCAAAGAACTCCTGCTCATCCTTAGCTGCCTCAAGCTTCTTGCTCAGCGCCCTTACTTTCTCGCTGACATTGTGATTGTACATAAGATCCTTTTTCACAATGGCCTTATAATTGCTGATCTGTGTGAAGCAGTCGATTCCGAGTGCTGACTCGATTGGCTTGAAATCATAATCGAAAAGCTTCTTAAAAATCCTGAAATCGTTTGCCACAAGCCCATTTACGCTGCCATCGCTGGCTCCGACCTTCTCACAGGTGATGGAAAACGGATTCTCACTCATCATAAGGAAGAAAGTGAGATAGTTGTGCCACAGATTGTCATCAAAACCATAGTCTGTCGCTACCTTTAGGATTCTCTTGACCTGTGTATTGATGTCGCGCACAAGCTCTGTCTTGTTGTACTCGCCCACCTCAAACTGCTCAAAGAGCTGTCCCAATTTATAAAGTATCTCATCCTGAGATAAATCTCCGTACATAAGTAATTTTGATATTTCCTGATACATGGCTGTTCCTCCTGGTCTTGCCTTGTTTTCGCTGCTAACATATGATTATAAACACTGCGCCACGATTTTGCAAGAGCTTGTGTGCTTACATCCCGCCCTGCATGCAAAAAGGCGGAGCTAAAACTCCACCTTTATTGTTGTGCCACGCCCCACCTCGCTGTCGAGCGTCAGCCCTGCATCATGCAGTTCCACTATATGCTTTACTATCGCAAGCCCAAGGCCTGTGCCGCCGGTCTCCTTCGAGCGGCTCTTGTCCACCCTGTAGAAGCGCTCAAAGACGCGCTCCTGCTGGTCCTTTGGGATGCCTATGCCGTTGTCCTCGACCGTGAGAACTGTCTTGCCACCGAGCTTGTGTACCGTCACATTTACGGTGCCGCCCTCATTGTTGTAGCGGATAGCATTCTGGCAGAGATTCTCAACGAGCTCCGTGAGAAGCTGCCTGTTGCCTCGTACCATACAGTCAGTGCCGTCAAAATTGAGTGCTACTTTTCTCTGCTCGGCATTCACCTGTAGATTTTCCATGCAGTCCTTGACCAGACCGTACAGATCAAGCTGCTCAAAGCCCTGCTGCGCCTCGCTGGAATCAAGCTCCGAGAGCTTTATGATATCATTGATTAAGGAAAGCAGGCGCTGTGCATTTCTTCTGATTTCAGTGGCAAAATGAATCTGCTGCTCCTTTTCGACCATGCCGTTTTCTATAAGCTCTGCGTAGCCGGAGATGGCTGTGAGCGGAGTCTTTAGCTCGTGTGACACATTGGCTGTGAAGTCCTGTCTGCTCTTTGCCGCGGCAAGCACGCCCTCATGCTGTATCCTTATCGCATTCATGAACGGCACGAGCTCCTTGTACTCTGTCTTTTTCTGGATGACAGAGGCCTGCTCAAGGTTGCCTGCGAGTGTCTCGATTGGCTTCATGAGCTTTCTGGTCAGGCTCTTGGCGAGAACCACACATATTCCTACTATGATAACCGTCACTATAAGCATGGCAGGTATACTGCTTGCAAACATGTTCCAGATACTTCTTGCTGCAATAGAAACACGCAGTACCGTTCCATCATTAAGCTTTATGGCATGATAGAATGTATTGCTGTTCATGGTGGCTGATGTTCTCACGCAGTCTCCCGTACCTTTATCAAATGCTGATTCAACTTCCGGTCTATCGCCATGATTTTCAAGTTTTTTCACATCATTTTGATTGTCATACAACACTGTGCCGTCCTTGTCAATCCAGGTGACACGAATACCCTCCACGTCAATCTGCGGGATTTCATTTATATCCTGTTTTAGTATTCCGGTGCTTTCTATTGTCTCTGCCATGACCTGCAGGTCTTCCTTTACCTGCTTCTGAAAGAGATAATAGTTGATTACTGTCATGGAAACCATAGTGGCAACTGCTACAAAAAGTGCTGTTGCTACCAGATAGTAATTAATCTTCTTTTTCATGCTATACGCTCCGCTTATGTATATTAGAAATCATTATAACAGCTATTATTCTATAACATAGCCAACATTTCTGACTGTCTTTATCCTGCTGCCATAGTCACCCAGCTTGTGGCGGAGTGTCTTTATGTGCATGTCCACTGTACGTGTCTCGCCCTCAAAGTCAGTATCCCAGACGCTTCTCATGATGACCTCTCTGGTCATGACTATGCCCTGACTGCCCATCAGAAGCCTTAAAAGCTCGTACTCCTTATATGTAAGGTCAACCGGCTCATTGTTCACTGTAACCACATGGCGCTCATGGTCAATCACCAGATCATCCAGCTTTAAAAGCTTCGGCTCCTCCTTCGCTGTTCTCCTGAGCAGTGCCTTTACTCTTGTGATAAGCTCCATGATTGAGAAAGGCTTTTTGATGTAATCATCAGCGCCTCCGTCAAGCCCTTTTATCATATCCATCTCTGTGGTCTTGGCTGTGACCATTATAATAGGAATATCCTGTGTGGCCGGACGTTTTCTGAGCTTTCTCACGATATCGTAGCCACTCTCATCCGGAAGCATCACATCAAGCAGTATGAGGTCCGGTACGAGTTCATCCAGCTTCTTGTAAAATTCCTTTGCGTTTTCAAATGCACTGACGATGTAATTACTGTTTTTTAAAGCAATAGTCTCTATCTCACGTATGCTCTCATCGTCCTCTACAATATAAATAAGTGCCATAGCTTTCTCCATTTCAAAAAATCTTATGTAAAATTTTTACCTGCTTTTTACTTTCGATTATACATTACTAATGTAAAACAGACGATGGTTTTATGTAAAATTTATGTAAAATCCATCATCTGTATCAATTTTGTCTGTATATAACTATGATTTAATTTTTCAGCATAAAGATTAAATCATGATTTGCGAACCTTGTCATCAAGCGCAAACTCAACCCACTCAGCAATATTTGTCGCATGGTCTCCGATACGTTCGAAGTATTTTGCAACCATGAGAAGATCCTCTGCCTGCTCACCATCCTCCGGATGCTCCCTGATGAAATCAATAAGCTCAGCCTTTACCTTATCAAAAAGCTCATCAACCACATCATCCTGCTTCATCACTATGTGAGCCTTGTCATTGTTCTTCTCAACATATGCCTCGATTGCTCTGATAAGCATAAGCATTGTCTCTGAAGCCATGCTCTTGACATGCTCTATATTGACCCTGTATGGCTTGTCACTGCTCATCAAAATGGTCATCTCGCTGATATCGGCTGCGTGGTCTCCTATACGCTCCATATCAGTAACCATCTTCATCGCTGCAGAAATTGTTCTAAGGTCTCTTGCTACAGGCTGCTGCTGCATGAGCAGATTAAAGCACAGGCTCTCTATCTTTTTCTGCTCTCTGTCTATCTCTGAATCGCCCTCCATGATGGCTTTGGCGCTATCGGCATCCTGATGTATAAATGCCTCGATTGCTTTCTGGATTGACTCCTCAATCATGCTTCCCATGTGCATCATTTCTTCATTCAGCTTCTTAAGCTGCTCGTCGAATTTCGATCTCATTAACCAAACCTCCCTGTGATGTAATCCTCTGTTCTCTTGTCCTGTGGATATGAGAAAATTGTCTTTGTGTCACCAAACTCAACCATATCTCCCACAAGGAAGAAGGCTGTATCGTCTGACACACGCACTGCCTGCTGCATGTTATGTGTTACAACCACAACTGTGTACTTTTTCTTTAAATCCTCCATGAGCTCCTCTATCTTTGAAGTAGAGATAGGGTCGAGCGCTGATGTAGGCTCATCCATCAAAAGCACCTCCGGCTGTACGGCAAGCGCTCTCGCAATACACAGTCTCTGCTGCTGTCCACCCGAAAGTCCCATAGCAGATTTCTTTAATCTATCTTTAACTTCATTGAATATCGCAGCACCCTGAAGACTTTCCTCAACTATCTGGTCGAGTATCTTTTTATCCTTGATGCCATGCACTCTCGGGCCATATGCGATATTGTCATATATGCTCATCGGGAACGGATTTGGCTGCTGGAAAACCATGCCGACCTTTTTGCGAAGTACGGTTGTATCGACTGATGGTGCATATATATTCTCACCATCTATCTCTATGCTTCCCTCGATTCTGACGTTGTCAACCAGATCATTCATTCTGTTGATACACTTTAAAAATGTAGACTTACCACATCCTGACGGTCCGATCAGCGCTGTCACGCTGTTTTCTTTTATGTCCATATTGACACCATGCAGTGCATGATTCTGGCCATAATACAGATTCAGGTCGCGAACCTGAATTTTGATTTTTTTCTCCATTTGTATCTCCTGCAACATGTAATAAATTTCTTGTCTTCGAGAATACATTATATGGATGCTTTGTAAAATGCTCTATCAGATGTATGTAAAATCTATGTCAAATTTTTACACACATAAATTATTCGCACTGTTTGTATTTATTATTTGTATACACTATTTATATGCTTTATAGTCAGCTTTATTAAAGTACTGTCTGGTTAAAGTATTGTATCTTTAATAATTAAAAGCTCATCCATTATCCTGTCTGCATCAATATTTGAGTAATTGATAATAAACTGATGCCTGTCCTCCTTTGGCTTACTCAGGTTGAAATGGGTAATCGCCTGAAGCTTTATACCTTTTTTCAATAGTAGCTCTTCAACTGTTTTGTCCGGAAGGTTTGTGTCAAACTGTATGATAAAATGCAGTCCGGAGTCATTTTCTATTACCCTGCATTTCTTTTCAGTGAAGCAGCTTTTTATGGACGAAAGCACGCTCTGGCGCTTTCTGCCGTAGTGCAGTCTCATCCTGTTTATGTGCTTTTCAAAATAGCCCTCGCTGATAAATCGTGCCAGCGTGTACTGCTCAAAGGTGGATACCGTACATGAGTAAAATGAAAGCCTCCTGTAAAACTCATTTGCCAGATGCTCCGGCAGCACCATGTAGCTGATTCGGATGGTGGATGTGAGAGATTTTGAAAATGTATTTATATAGATGACCTTTTCACACGCATCAATCGAGAGGATGGGCGGTATCGGGTGTCCGTTCATGCGAAACTCACTGTCGTAATCATCCTCTATGATGTATCTGTCACTGCTCTCGTTGGCCCATGCCAAAAGCTCATAGCGGCGGTTCACAGGCATCGTGATTCCTGTCGGAAAATGGTGTGTCGGGCTGATATGTGCTATCTGCGCGTTCGCTTTCTTTATAAGCTCCACGCTGATGCCCTGCTCATCCATCTGCACCGGCAGGCATTTTGCATTGTTGCACTCGTATATCTGGCTGATTTTCTTATAGCCCGGATCCTCCACGCAGTATACCTTGTCCGTACCCAAAAGCTTCACAAGCAGTCCGTACAGATACTCTGTTCCCGCTCCGACTATTATCTGGTCCGGGTCCACATTCATACCGCGAAACGATGACAGATGGCTTGCTATCGCTTCCCGAAGCTCTCTCACTCCGCCACACGGCGACACCGACAAAAGTTCCTGCTCCCTAAGGGAAATCGTCTCTCGCATGAGCTTTGCCCATATGGAAAATGGAAAGTTACCCGAGTCTGTCCTGTTTGATGAGAAGTCAAATATACTTTCATCCTGCTCAGGCGGCAGCTTTATGCTAAGCTCCTTCTGCACCGGTGCCTTGATTACCCTGATATCTGACACATCGGCTATGAAATAGCCCCTCTTGGGCCTTGCAAACATATAGCCCTCGCCTATCAACTGGTCATATGCATTTTCAACCGTAATGGTACTAACCCCCAGATTCTTGGCGAGGGTACGTTTTGATGGCATTTTCTCCCCGGAGCTTAATTTTCCCTGTGATATATCGTTTTTGATGCACTCATACAGGCATTTGTAGAGTGGTCCGTCTGTTTTTGTGAGGTCGTAGGTCAGCATTTGATTCACCGCTTTCTGGCATTTTTATTTTCCTTATTTTGAATATTTTAATATTACCAGATGTGGCGTAATATTGCAACCATGATATGCGGCTGGCATGAGCAAATGCAGCCCGGCGGCGCAGGTGGCGTATACACTCTCGTGTTCGCTACGCTTTGCTGCCAAGATACTGTAAGAATTATGCCTTATAGTTTTTCTATGCCAGACGAAACCGTCGCTACTCGCCCTCCATGGCTCGATAGCTCCTTGCCCCGGCTTCCATGCCGGTGCATTTCTGGTTCTCTTGGGCATAATTCAACAGTATCTAAGCAGCTCCGCTATGCGCTCTCACGAGGGTGTACACGCCGCCTGCGCCACCTAAACATATTTGCTCACATCTGACTACTTCCGTCATATAAATGATTAAAGGGGCAAAACACCTTTTGACCCTCATATCATATAAATTGATGCAAAAATACAAATGCAAAAAACAAAAGGAGATTTAACAAATGGAAAACAATAAGAATACTCAATACGAACTCAACAAAGGGCTTGCGCAGATGCTCAAGGGCGGTGTCATCATGGATGTCACTACTCCGGAGCAGGCCAGGATTGCCGAGGCTGCCGGTGCATGTGCTGTCATGGCGCTTGAGAGAATCCCTGCTGATATCAGAGCCGCAGGCGGTGTTTCAAGAATGAGCGATCCTAAGATGATTAAAGGCATTCAGGAAGCTGTCAGCATCCCCGTCATGGCAAAGTGCCGTATCGGTCACTTCGTGGAGGCACAGGTACTCGAGGCTATCGAGATTGACTACATTGATGAATCTGAGGTGCTTTCACCTGCTGATGATGTGTACCATATCAATAAGAGAGATTTCAAGGTGCCTTTCGTATGTGGTGCAAGAGATCTCGGTGAGGCACTCCGCCGTATCAACGAGGGAGCTTCCATGATCCGTACAAAGGGTGAACCCGGTACAGGTGATATCGTGCAGGCTGTCAGACATATGAGAAAGATGAATTCTGAGATTGCAAAGCTAACTTCCATGCGTGAGGATGAGCTTTTCGAGGCAGCTAAAAATCTTCAGGTGCCTTTCGAGCTGGTTAAATTCGTTCATGACAACGGCAAGCTTCCGGTTGTAAACTTTGCGGCAGGCGGTGTGGCTACTCCGGCTGATGCGGCTCTTATGATGCAGCTCGGTGCTGAGGGTGTGTTCGTCGGTTCAGGTATCTTCAAGTCAGGCGATCCTGCCAAGAGAGCTGCCGCTATCGTAAAGGCTGTGACAAACTTTACTGATGCAAAGCTCATCGCAGAGCTTTCTGAGGATCTCGGTGAGGCTATGGTCGGAATCAACGAGAGCGAGATTAAAATCATCATGGAGGAAAGAGGCAAATAAAATGAAATCAGGACTTAAGATTGGTGTTTTAGCCGTTCAGGGAGCGTTTATTGAGCACAAGCGCATGCTTGAGTCTCTTGGGTGCGAATGTGTAGAGCTGCGCAAAAAATCAGATATCTGTGATATAGACGGACTCGTGCTGCCGGGCGGTGAGAGCACTGTGCAGGGCAAGCTGCTACGTGAGCTTGATATGTTTGATGAGCTTAAGGGAAGAATCGCAAACGGACTTCCGGTGCTTGCAACCTGCGCCGGTCTTATCCTTTTAGCTTCACATATCAGCAACGATGACAACGTATATTTCGGCACTTTGCCTGTCACTGTTAAAAGAAATGCCTACGGCAGACAGCTTGGAAGCTTTGAGGCCACAGCAAGGTTTGACAATAGCTTTGACTTTACCATGACATTTATCAGGGCGCCTTACGTGGAAGCTATTGATGACTCCGCCAAAAATGATGTACATGTGCTCGCCGAGTATGACGGCAAAATTGTCGGTGTGCAGTATAAGAACCAGATTGGGCTGGCTTTTCATCCGGAGCTTGATGATGATACACGGATTCATGAGAGGTTTTTGGAGATGATATGATTATTCAGGAATGTTATTATAATTTGTAATAGCATTCCCTCTTGTTTTCTATTTATATTTTTATTGCCATATCATTTTTCATCATTTATAATTATATATCATGTGTTTCAACACTATTATCCGGAGGGGTTATGAAAATTTTAATTAGTAGGGAACAATTGGAGCTTTTACTTGAAAAAAAGCGCGATTTTATAGGCAAAAAGATAACAATAGATACAATTATAGCAGGTATATCTTTCTTAATATCAGTATGGACTGCAAACTATGAAACCATATGGATCATCCCGGGAATTGTATTTAAAACTATATTTTGTGTTATCGGAATTGTTTACATGATAAAAATAATATATGATATTATTGATTTCAAAAACAATAATTACACTCACACAGACTTATTGAGAGATATAGAAGGATTGGACATGATACAGCATAATCATTCATTAATTATAATCAAAAACAGTGCCCCCGGCATAAAAACAAAATATCTTACATATTATGATGAAAGATGGGACTGTAAGCTGTTTCCCAATTTAAAAACCGCAGATAAAGACAATGAAGCCTTTATCATCAGTAATTTATCAAATGACTTAGGTATACCCAAAAAAGAAATCAAATGCAAATATATATCATCCAGAGTACAGGAAAAATATTCCGTAAGCCATAACGAAAACAGAGTGTATAACCATAGGCTGTACGAAGTAGAATTTAAAAATATTCCAAAAATAATGAATAAAAACGACTTTTCTATTAACTCCCGACACTATTATTGGATGACAATTAGTGAAATGGAAAAAGACGATAATATAATGAAAAAGAATATGGAAGTAGTTGATTTTGTAAAAGAATGCGAAAAATAATTTTTTAGGCCGGGGCATCTGCCCCGGCTTTTGTTGTTTCTTATGTCGTATAAGTTCAATATATAATATAGTTTTAAAAAGCCTAAAACTCCAGAGTCACCTTAAACAGATCTCCATCCACAGTCAGCTCCAAAGTACCATTCATAAGCTTCATAAGGCTTTCTGCAATAGACAGTCCAAGTCCACTGCCCTCGGTATTTCGTGAACTGTCTCCTCTGACAAAACGCTCCTTAAGCTCATCGCTTGAAATATTAAGCGGTGTAGCTGATACATTCTTGAAGGTTATGATGGCTCCGCTGTCCTTTGGAATGATGTCAATATACACTCTCGTGCCCGGCTGAGCATATTTGTTGATATTGTTCATCAGGTTATCAAACACTCTCCACAGATGTCGTCCATCTGCCTGAATCATGACAGGCGTAATGTCATTTTTAATAATTAAATCAAGATTATTTTTCTCGAATTTTTCTTCATATTCCCCGGCTACCTGTGACAGCATAACAGCTGCATCCAGTTCCTCCAGCTCTACGTTTATGCTGCCCGTAGATGCCTTTGACGCCTCAAGTAAATCCTGAATTAATTTTTTCAAACGTGATGACTGTCTGTCGAGAACGTCAAGATATTCGCGTACCTTCTCGTTATCTATGTCCTCCTTCTGCAACAAGTCCACATAATTGATAATGGAAGTGAGCGGTGTCTTGATATCATGCGACACATTTGTGATGAGCTCCGTCCTGAAGCGCTCGCTCTTCATTTTTTCAGAGACCGCGGCCTCTATTCCATTGCTCACATTATTCAAATCCTCTCCATGCTTTCTGAAAAACAGCATGAGTCTTGACGTATCAACCGGCTGTGAAAAATCACCGTTTGCTATAGCCTTTGCGGCGCATCTTATCCTGTCATACTGCATGATAAATGCGATAAGCAGAGCAAGCTCTATAAGCTTTATAATGAATATAAATCCAATACTCCCTATTCCAAATCCTATAAGCTCAAGCAGGCATATGAAACCGAATGCCAGCATACTGATCAAAAACAGCGGTACATTTCTTTCTATCCATGAAAAGCCGTATCTGATTGGGGCAAATACCATCCTGCATAGCTTTTTGACAGGCTTTAAGAAAAATCTAACAACATAGTAGCACAGTGTATGCTTCCAGAACTCATGTGCCCTGATTCTTACGTATGTTGACAGGATTGCTTCAAGCGAAACCATAGTTGCCGCCAGACAAATGAGTGCCACCACCGGAAGCTGCTTTATAAGCAAAAAGCCTGCCGGAAATACCATAAAGTCTGCAAACATTGTCACTCCAAGCATCACCTCATACGGCAGCCTGTCATATAATCGTAATTTAATTTCTTCCGAATCCTCACGTTTTCCGGCAACTGTCAGCAGATACCCCGCTGTAATCACAAAACCAAATATAAATATGACAAACAATACACTTAAATGAGCCTCTGTAAATTCCATGACGTCAAGTAAGCTGTCTGCCTGATTGAAGTAATCGCCCTTTTCCTGAAGCTGCTGCGGAAGCTTTGCATACACATAATAGTACTCAGGCTTATCTTCCGTTTGGGTGTATGGATAGTACACAATTCCGGTATCCGATATATTAAAGGTATCCGGTAAAAGCTCATAGCTCTCATTCACCTGCTCCACCACTTTTATGATTTCGTAGCTGTCATAATAAATATCCTCATCATAATCGTAGTAAGAGCCGTCACTATCAAAGCGCGAATCGCCGTCATCACTCAGATTCATGCCACACTTTATATGATTTCCTTTTTCATCATAGCACTTTACATTTTTCCACTCGGCAAATCCTGTAATATCGAGTGACTGGCCTGTAAACATCTCCTCGTAGGCAAAGTAATTATTTCCATTCTCATCGGTTTTCTCAACTGCCTTATATAAGCCAAGCGAGCTGTTATCGTTAGAGCCTGTCATCACCCTCACCTTTGGAATGACATAAGCGGTACCATCATTCAGGCACAGATAAAAGAGCCCGTTTGTCTTGGAATACATGATTGAGCTGATTCTCTCACTGTTCATACTGTTTGATGCATCGTCTGACTCTTCATAGCTGCCGCTCATTGCATCCCACAGATATGATAGCCTGTTCCACTTTAAGTTCTTTGCCTTGTAGCTAAAAATATAATCCGGATTTGATATTTCATCCACACTTGAATACACCTTTGCTGCATCAGATTTTACATCTACCTTGTCCTCTGATGTTTCATTACTCTTTACCACTGCGGCCTGCAGATTGGTATCATTAGTCATCTGCGAAAATGCATTGTCATCACCGGATTCATAATTGTACACCATCTGTCTGCTATAGGCTCCTGCAATATTCGCATGAATTTCATCCCTTAGCTGTGCTGTGCTTTCATAATTGTTTGTATACACTGCAACTAACGTTGTTACAACAAGCCCTGCCGCCATGACCGAGCATACTATAAATGCCGCCAGCTTAAGCCACAGATTTCTTGATATTTTTTTCATATCATTCACCTTCCATTTTATAGTGCTTCACTTGACAAAGCTGTATCAAGCATGCACCTATTCAGCGTCAATTTTGTATCCGCGTCCCCAGATGACCTTTAAGTACCTTGGCTCAGCCGGATTTATCTCAACCTTTTCTCTGAGATGACGGATATGTACCGCCACCGTGTTTTCTGTCCCATACGGCTCATCCTTCCAGACCTTTGCATATATCTGATTCGGCGAATACACCTCGCCCGGATGCTCCATGAGAAGCTTCAAAATATCGTACTCTGTACGTGTGAGATTTGCTGCCTCGCCATCAACTGTCACCGTCTTTGATTTGTCATCGAGCTCAATGCCGCCTATTACCAGCTTTCCTGCGCTTGTATTGCCTGCGCCAAGAAGCATGTATCTCCTGATCTGTGACTTCACCCTTGCCTGCAACTCTACCGGGTTAAACGGTTTCGTCACATAGTCGTCTGCTCCGACCGTGAGCCCGAGTACCTTGTCAGTGTCCTCACTTTTGGCAGTGAGCAGTATGACCGGCACATTAGAGATTTTTCTGATTTCCACCATTGCCTCTATGCCGTCCATGACAGGCATCATGATGTCCATCAGGACAAGATGCACATCATTGTGTTTTACTATATCGAGCGCCTCCAGCCCGTTTCGCGCCGGGATTACCTCGTAGCCATCGCTGGTCAAATAAATGCTGATTGCTGATACAATGTCTTTTTCATCATCACATACTAATACTTTATACATAATTGCCTCCGGAAGTTTTATGTTGATCTTATTGTATCAATTGTAACATTAAAATCCAATTATGTAACACATTAAGATTTGTTTAAGAAATAATCTTAATGAAACTAAAAAGAAGCTCCGATTTACTGATATCAAATCGAAGCTTCTTTTCTTAGTTAGATTATTATATTTGTTATTTACTATATTCGTTAATTTATTATTATGATTAAATGGGTAAAATAACTTTTGGCCCTCATATCATTATAATAACCGGTTGATTTGTTTACTTCGCCTGGAATTTCTTTGCCAGCACCTTTGTCAGGATGTTGATTAAGAATACGATTACGAGAAGCACAACCGCAATTCCAAATGCCTGGTCGAATTTTCCTTCACTTGTCGCTGCAAGGTAGAGCTTGATGGTAAGTGTTCCACCTGACTGCATTATCTTTGAGAAATAACCGCTGGCAACCTTTGGAAGCATTCCTGCACTTCCTGCCGTAAAAAGGAGTGCTGCTGACTCACCTACTATTCGGCCGATTGCAAGGATAACACCTGTGATGATTCCCGGCATGGCTGACGGCAGCAGTATGGTGCGGATGGTGTGCCATTTTCCGGCTCCAAGTCCGACTGCTCCGTGTCTGTAGCTGTCCGGTACAGTTTTAAGCGCCTCCTGTGTATTTCTTGTGATGAGAGGCAGCACCATGAGTGTCAGTGTCAGTGAGCCTGTCAGGATACTGTAGCCAAAGCCTATTGTCTGTCCAAAGAACATCATTCCGAAGAGGCCAAAGATGATTGACGGTATTCCTGCAAGTGTCTCTGTGGCAAACTCTATTGTGGATACGAGCTTACCCGGCTTTGCATACTCATTCAAGTACACGGCTGCTCCCACTCCAACAGGAGTTGCTATGAGCATGGTGATTATTATGATGTAAAGTGTATTGAGCAGGTTTCCCGCTATTCCGACAGTGCCTCTTAAGACAGATGTCTCGCTGGTCAGAAACTGCCAGTTTACCTGACCGATTCCCCTGACAAATACATATATGATGATTCCCGCAAGCAGCACTACCGATAATGCTGCACATAAATATATGAAAAAATATACTACATCATCGCCTATTCTACGGCGTTTTCCATTTATACTAGTCATTTTCCACAGCTCCTTTCTTTTTGAGTTTCATAAGGGTGAGGTTGATTATCATAATAAACACAAAAAGCACAAGACCTACTGAGAAAAGCACCTGTCTGTGGAGTCCGCTGGCGTATCCCATCTCGCTGACGAGCTGTGTGGTAAGGAAACGCACTGAGTTGAACGGAAGTGGAAAGCTTACCGTTCCACCGGCTACCATGTTGATAGCCATCGCTTCTCCGAGTGCACGACCTATTCCGAGCACAATTCCTGTCATGATTCCTGACTTTGCTGCAGGAACCGTCACTTTAAATATTGTCTGTATCTTTGTTGCTCCAAGAGCAAGTGATGCCGCTCTCATCTGCTGCGGTACTGCCTGTATTGATGATACGCTCATGTTGATTACCGTAGGAAGAATCATGATTGCAAGCACTATGATTGCTGCAAGCAGATTTGATCCGCCGGTAAACTGATGTGTTGCTGAGTTTGCAAAAATATGTTTCTCCAGCTTGTATAATACCGGATTAAGTATCATAAGTCCCAAAAGTCCATAGATTACTGATGGAATGGCTGCAAGCAGCTCTACTGCCGGCTGCACTACCGCTGAGAGCTTTTTGTTTGACACCTCAGTGAGAAATACTGCCGTAAGAAGAGCAATCGGTACTCCTATGAGTATAGATACTGCTGTTCCTATGATGGATGTGAGGATTATGTACAATATTCCGTAGCTTGGGTCTGCCGCTGTCGGCGCCCATTTTGTTCCGAATAAGAGGTTTAACACTCCGACCTTGAAAAATGCCGGTGCGCCTTTAAGGAACATATAAATTGTTATTGATAATACTGCGAATATTGCCACAACCGCACATACCGTGAATATTATTTTGGCAACATTCTCTACTATGGATTTATGTTTCATTTGATACTCCTTGTTTCAAAAAGTTCCCCAGGAAACCTGCCATTTCCTGAGGAAACCCTGTATCTTGTCGATATGTATTAATACTGATGTCTAATATCGATGTCTGTATTTTGTATTATTTTTATACTTATACTTACTAGTGACGTCTCGCATCGATGTTTGTATTTTGTATTATTTTTATACTTATACTTACTAGTGATGTCTCGCATCGATGTCTGTATTTCGTATCATTACTATGACCGATAATTTCTACTGAGGGAGGATAAGACCTACCTTCTTGATAACTGCCTGTCCCTCATCTGAGTTTACATAGTCAAACCAAGCTTTAACAATATTGTTCTGCTCGTCAATCTTGCCCTTTGTAGCCATTACGAATGGACGAGAAAGGAGATATTTGCCTGCTACAATGTTTTCCTCTGTTGCCTCTACTCCGTCAATTTTCATTGCTGTTACCGTATCATCAAGCACGTCAAGTGAAACATATCCGATTGCTCCCGGTGTTGAGCCTACCTTTGCAAGAACTGCTCCTGTTGAGTCAAGCTCCTGTGCATATTTGCACTGATCCTTTACATCAAGAAGCTCCTCGAAGGCTCCTCTTGTACCAGAAGCTGCCTCACGGCCGATTGCTACGATTGCCTCATCTTTTCCACCAAGGTCTTTCCAGTTTGAAATCTCACCTGTGTAGATTTTCTTTAAGTCATCTGATGTAAGCTCTGTTACTGAGTTGTCCTTGTCTGTGATTACTGCGATTCCGTCGATTGCTACGATGTTTTCCTCAACGCCGTTTGCTTTCTCATCATCTGTAAGTGCTCTTGATGAATCTCCGATATCTACGCTTCCTGCTGTTACTGACTCGATTCCTGAACCAGAGCCTGTATACTCTACTGTTACTGTTACTCCAGGGTTTTTCTCCATGAATGACTCCTTGAGCGCCTCACAAAGCTTCTCCATTGAAGTACTTCCTGCAAGTGAAAGTGAACCGCTTAAGTTCTCATTTGATGCACCTTCATCTGCGCTTGTATCTGCATTGTTGTCTGCTCCGTCTGAGCTTGAGCCACATCCTGTAAATGCTGCTGTCATCATTGTTGCAGCAGTTGCTAAAACTATAAGTCTTTTCATACGATTTTTCATTTTAATTTCCTCTTTCATTTCTTTCTTGAATTTATTTCTTTGTTTGTTACAACTGATATAGTAATGGGGAAATGTAAAATGCAAAATCATTAGTGTGTAAAATGCATGTAAAAAAATATTTTTAATCTACAATACGATTATAAATTCATATCCTCCGGTGGCTGTACATCTATCCAGCCGGATGGTGCTCTTTGAGCGTTGGAGTCCCTTTATTTGTACTTTCATCTGCTGTATTGCCGAATTTGTCGGTGTTTGTGTTTTCTGTACCGGTGTTTGTGTTTTCAGCATTTATACTGTCGGTTTTATTGCCTTCCACTCCCATGTTTTCTATTCTAATCTAAAAGATCCGGGAATGTTCCTCCGTCTCCGGCAATCAGCTTAAGACGTGCATCCAACGCCTCGTTTGTACTTATATAGTTTGCGATGTTTATCGTGCCTACAATTGCAATAAGAACAATTGAAACTCATAACATTGCTATGGCTATAAATTTTCTTCTTAATTTTTTGAGCATTTTATCACCTGCACATTTTTTCTATTTCATGTTCTACATCCATTGGGTCCAATGGACTTTCAGCTGTTTCGTATGTCAATATAAGATTTTTTCCCTGATAATATCCATTTTCGTTATATTTCAATATCTTTCGATAAGCTTTATTTCGATAATCAGGATTGTCTATCAATCCAAGATGCTCCCAAAGAATTATGTCGCCATTTTTCTTCTCAACCGTAAAGTCGGGATAATAAATAACATCTGAGATTTTAATCGCCTTCTCGTACTCAAACTTTATATTATTATCATACAAGGCTGTCGCAATAATTACTTCTGATTTTGACCGCACTATAATTCCCATTTTAGTATAAAACTTGAGAGTTTCAGGGTTAGGAACCTGTGACTTTTCATTTTCCTTCTCATCAACTGCTAAAAGTATACTTCTATAATGTTTTTGCTTCAACATTTTCTGGGCATAATCGGTTTTATATTTTTTCCGGGCCTTCCTGTTTGTCTCGAGTAGTCTGAGTTCATTTATTGTGTCCTTCAGATAAAGCTCCATATATTTTTTATTGACAAGATTTCTGATTTCTTTATCATTTTTCTTTGATAAATACTCTCTTCTGCCATTTTTCCAAACATACCATTTAACATTTCCATCTTTTTGTGTAGGATAAATTGTTCCTTCCTCAGTGATTGTCTCCAGTCTTTCCTGAATCTCTAATATCTCACTTTCCAACCAATGGATTCTATTATCTATTGAACTTATTTTATTTTCCTCCTAACTCTTTGCATCATGTGATGCCATGTATGTGATTCTAACAGTAATTCAATTGTTTTTGTGGGGAATATGATAAATGAAAAATGTCATTTATCTTCAAAAGTGGAGATTATGGTCTCCATTTGTTTGATAGCACAATATAAATATATAAACCGACTATAGTTTGGAGCTGTTTTATGATTTTAATGGATTTCAGCTACTTTTTCCTGCTCTTTTTCGGCTTTTTGGGCTGGTTTGGGGTGCTGTTTGTGGAATTTCTGCGGTTTCAGCTACTTTTTTCCTGATCTTTTTCGGATTTTTGGCTGGGTTTGGGGTGCTGTTTGGGGGATTTCAGCGGTTTCAGCTACTTTTTCCTGCTCTTTTCCGGATTTTTGGCGGGATTTTGGGTGCTGTTTTGCGAATTTTTGCGGTTTCAGCTCCACAAGGCCCGCTTGCTATGCTATCAACCTATGGCTATTGTACATTATGATAATTGAAAAATCCAGCATTTTCTAAATAAAAGGACATAAAAAGTGAATTTTCAGAAAAATATAAAAAAAGTTACTATTCACACTGAACAGTAACAAAAAAACACGCTATGCGCGTGCTCCAAAATAATACAGTCGATAACTATTCATATACATCCATAAATAAATCGGCGTGACAAGATTCGAACTTGCGACCTCTACGTCCCGAACGTAGCGCTCTACCAAACTGAGCCACACGCCGTCTGCAATTCGTTTTGCAACTATTAAATAATATCACAATGTATAAATTTTGTCTACCCCATAATATATATTTATGGTATGATTTATGCTGTATAAGATAAAAATTTACAATATTGTGCCCAGCCTCACAGCAAGGTATCATACCCATGACTAAACTGTAATTTAATCACGTAATTATTTTTTATACTATGAAGCCGGCCCGGCAGCGCAGCGACCGGCTTAGCACCACGGTATATAATTATCAGGAGAATATCATGACAAATCAGACAAATAACACAAATCACATAAATCACATAAATCAGACAAATCACACCAATCACATAAATCACATAAATAAAACAGCTATAATAACCGGAGCTTCACGCGGTATCGGTGCCGCCATTGCCAAAAAGCTGGCTTCCTGTGGCTATAACCTCTCACTTTGCTGCCGCAATTCATCTGACAGGCTAAAGGCTCTGGCTGATGAGCTTCACTGTGCATACGGAATTGAGGTGCTATGCTACGCCGGAAATGTAGGAGACTTTTTCTTTGCCAAGGATATGGTTACGAATACCATTTCCCATTTTGGCCATATAGATGTGCTCATTAACAATGCCGGCATATCGCATATCGGGCTGCTGAGCGACATGACACCGGAGGAATGGAACAATATCGTGGCGATAAATCTGACTGGTGTTTTCAACTTTACAAAGCTCGTCATCCCTTATATGGTTGCCGATAAATGTGGCCGTATACTACAGATTTCCTCTGTCTGGGGCAATGTAGGAGCATCCTGCGAGGTGGCTTACTCAGCCTGCAAGGGCGGTATAAATGCATTTACCAAGGCACTCGGCAAGGAGCTTGCGCCATCACATATTCCGGTAAATGCTATAGCCTGCGGTGTCATAGATACCGATATGAACCGCTGCTTTGATGAGACAGAACGTGCTGAGCTTGCCGATGAAATCCCTGCCGGACGCTTTGCCACAGCCTGTGAGGTCGCAGATATGGCTTACTCCGTTATCACTGCACCTGATTACCTGACCGGACAGATAATCACTTTTGATGGTGGCTGGATTTAAAATTGTAATTTTAAGTTTTCTATTTTTTTCGTATTTTTTCAGATATTTGTTGCTTTTTATGATTATTGTGTTACAATTTGTTTATGAATAAAATTAATGTCTTTTTACAAGAAAAGCAACTATCAACCATTAGTACAACTGTGCCTGACAGGCTTGATTATCTGATGAGGCTCAACAACTTGACCAACATTGCTCTTTCTGAAATCATGTGCTGTGCAGAATCAACTATTTCAGGCTACAGGACAGGCCGTAGAGTGCCTGACATTTTTGTCATTTGCCATCTAAGTACAATTTTTGGTGTCACACCAAATTATTTTCTTGGATTCACAGACGAAATTTGTCCAACTCACAACTGATTATGTGATATATACATACAAGGCCTTCCGGTATCACTTCACAACCATCACCGGCTGCTGACGCAAATGTCACATAAAATATATTGAAAAATGAAAGGGGGAAATGTTACAGTCTAAGCCAAAACTGTAACGAAAAACAGCCCGGTGCACATATCACAATGTGTGCCGGGTTGTTTTTTACAATATATATGATATGAGGGTCAAAAGCTATTTTGTCCCTCATTTATGATTAATCGGTGTAGTACGGGTCACTAAGGTATACATCGAATTGCATGCAGGAAACAGATTTTATTGTTACTCTGCCACAAGTATTATCGTGGTTCTCGCAGGAACTCTTATGGTGTTGACACCCAAAAGCTCTGTCTTTTCCGTGAAGTCCTCTCCGTCAAAATACTCTGCATTGGTGTTGGTGTCCACATGCCAGTGTTTTCCGTTCGGAAGCACCGGAAGCTGCATCACAAGCGGCTCCCAATATGCGTTCATGCAATAGAATACAATATCATCCTCCGTGTCCTCCTCATTTCTTCCGGCATACATGATGCCGATAAGCTTTGTCTTGTAATCCGTTGAGGCATTGAACGGTGTACCGTTGTGCACACTGATTTCCGGAAACTGGCAGGATGAAGGCTTTGTCATCTTTCTGAGTATAGGATGCTCTTTCCTGAACTGAATCATATGACGCACGAAATCATGGATTTCCTTGAATTCCTCAAGCCTGCTCCAGTCGAGCCATGAAATGATATTGTCCTGACAATACGCATTGTTGTTTCCAAACTGGGTGTTGCAGAACTCATCTCCCGCAAAAAACATCGCCGGGCCACGGCTGCACAAAAGTGCTGCAAATGCATTCTTTATAAGGCGCCTTCTAAGTCCGTTTACATTTGGATCGTCTGTCTCGCCCTCTGCGCCACAGTTCCAGCTATGTCCGTTGTTGTCTCCGTCTGTGTTATTCCAGCCGTTTTTCTCATTGTGCTTTTCATTGTATGAGTAAAGGTCATACAGTGTAAAGCCATCATGACAGGTCAGGAAATTGACTGATGCCTTGTGTCCTCTGCTCTCCGGGCTGTAAAGGTCGCGTGAGCCGGTGATACGTGTGATGGCATTTCCCGCCATACCGTCATCGCCCTTTAAAAAGCTTCTCATGTCATCCCTGTATCTGCCGTTCCATTCAGCCCATCTGTTCCATGACGGGAAGCTTCCCACCTGATACAGTCCGCCTGCATCCCAGGCCTCTGCGATGAGCTTCATCTTGCCAAGTACCGGGTCGAATGCCAGCGACTCAAGAATCGGCGGATTGGCCATAGGTGCACCGTTTTGGTCTCTTCCGAGAATGGAAGCCAGGTCAAATCTGAAGCCATCCACTCTGTACTCAATGGCCCAGTGTCTCAGACAGTCTATGATAAAGTTGCGCACAACAGGATGATTACAGTTCATAACGTTTCCACAGCCACTGAAATTGTAGTAGTGTGCATCCGGTGTAAGCATATAGTACACGTTATTGTCTATTCCCTTGAAGGAGAAGCACGGTCCCATCTCATTTCCCTCAGCGGTATGGTTGAACACCACATCAAGAATGACCTCTATGCCATTTTCCTTTAAAGCCTTTATCAGCGATTTCAGCTCGTCTCCCTCGTGGTTGTGCTCCTCATTGAAGGCATAGCTGGTATTCGGTGCAAAAAATGATACTGTGTTGTAGCCCCAGTAATTGTAAAGCTGCACACCATCGACCACTTTCGCGCTCTCCATCTCATCAAACTCAAAAATCGGCATGAGCTCCACTGCATTTATTCCAAGGTCCTTAAGATACGGAATCTTATCCTTCAATCCGGCAAATGTGCCCGGTGCGCTGACTCCAGAGGACTTATCCTTTGTATAGCCCCTCACATGTATCTCATAAATCACAAGGTCCTCAAACGGCTGCTCAAGCTGCTTTATGTTGCCCCAGTCAAAGCTGCTTTTTACAACTCTGGCTCTGTACTCAAAATCCTTGCCTCCCTCAGGCTTTTCTCCCCATTTTCGCTGTCCAGTGACCGCTCTGGAATATGGGTCTAAAAGGACATTTTCCTCGTTAAACAGAAGTCCCTTTGCCGGCTCATAAGGCCCATCAAAAGAAAATGCATACTCAAATTCATCCGGCTTTATATCATAAACAAGCATGGAGTAGGTATCTCCTATCCTATATGAATCAGGAAACGGAATCCTCGCATACGGCTTTGGTGCCTGTGGCTTGAACAATAAAAGAGTACACCTCGTTGCCCCATGGGAATTGATGGTAAAGCTCACTCCGTTCGATGCCACGCACGCTCCGTACATTCTGAAAAAGCCCGGACGTATCTTAAATCCCTCTACCACATCAAGTGGCAGCAGGCCTGTATTTACTACATCCTCATGCTTTTCTTCTTTACTGCGCTCTCTCCACATATACATATTGCTCTTTGCTCCCTTACTATATTTGTATGATGGTACATGCCATTTGTTGCATGACTGCTTTTTATCTTAATTCGTTAAAAAATCGTAACTGTTCAATACCTTCACAGTTACAAAATCTGCTATTAATTTACATGCAGATTTCCAAGCTCATCAATCTCTATATTACTACAATTTTGTGAATATGTGTTCATTAAATTGCATATCTCCTGAGCTTTTTCGCCCGAAGCCACTGTCGGCCTGAAATCATTGTATGAGCTTACGCTGCTTAAGGTGCATGGAATAATCCGCGCATCTATGCCCGGCTGCAATTCACCATTTATCAGAGTAAATGCCTGCTGATAAATCGCCGTGTTCTTGTCTGCCGGATTTTTATTGCCTCCGAAGCAGAAATTTCCAAGACTGTAGCATATCATTTTGCCGTTATAGACCTCCATCCCCTGCAGCACATGAGGGTGGTTTCCGACTACCAGGTCTGCTCCCCAGTCGATGATACGATGTGCTGCCGCCTGCTGATAGTCATTAGGGTAATGGTCACCCTCTATGCCCCAGTGACAGCATGCAATAACTATCGCCGCTCCCTGTTCACGAAGCTGCGCTATACCGTTTTGGATATATGCCTCGCGGTCGCCGTTTTGTGACAAAAGGCTGACCGACACTATTCCAATCCTAGTCCCATCAGCAGTCTCATAAATACCGGTATGATCATTGAAGCCATACACTATCCCGGCATCGTCGAGCACATTTCTCGTATCGTCAAGTCCCTGCTGTCCATAGTCGTATGTGTGATTGTTTCCAAGACTGCAGGCCTCGATGGAGCTGCCCGTCATAATTCCGATGTAGCTAGGCTTTCCCTTAAGGTTCCAGCGCTTTTCTACGCGCTCCGTCGCATCCGATAGCACACACTCCAGGTTGATGAGTGTCATATCGTCAGCCTCAAAAATATCTCTCACACCGCCGAAAAAGTAGTCCTGTCCCTTTGAGTCATAATAAGAATTAAAGCTGCCGTCATAGCTTTGCTCCTGATTGTTGCCGAGTGTACAGTCTCCTGTAGCCGTAATCACTATGGTTGACATCTGTGGCTGCTGTGTATCCGCTTCTGTTGCCTCAGCTTTGGCTGCATCAGACTGTGTATTCGCTGTGCCTTCTGCCGTACTGTCAACTGCGTTATCCTCTGCTTTTCCGGCATCCGATGTGTCTCTAACTACATCAACGCCATTCCGGTTAGAGGCTTCCTTTATATTATCTCCAATATACTCTTTTCCTATGAGTGCTCCTGCCATAATGATGCATAAAACCAAAAGCACAGATAATAGAATTTTTAATCCTTTGTTTTCCATAATTTTTCCTCATATTCCTCACACCCTTAGAATATCAACCGTGTGCGCACTTGCTCCCATCAGGTCTGCTCTCTCACATGTTGAAAGATGATACTGTACAAACATATCAAACTCCTCCTCGTCAAGAGCATTCAAAAATGGCCTGATATAATTTGCTGCGCCATCGGCTGCTATTATCTTTTCGCGTGTAAGGGCTGCCTGTGCATTTAATGCCTCTATATCTTCTAATCGGACAAAACTGTACAAATCATTAGCTTTTTCTGTACAATGGAAGCTCTCATCTAGCATTCCGCCCTCTATGCCCTCTTTTATATGCTTCTCCTTTATGGCATAGGTTATCACGCTGTACTCATTCATAATGTAAGCTACAAGTATGTAACCACCCGGTTTTGTCACTCTTTTTGCCTCATTCAATGCGGCAAGCTTTTCTTCCGCCGACTTCAGATGATACATAGGTCCGAATACGAGTGTGAGGTCAAATTCATCGTTTCCAAACTTTTTAAGCTTTGTGGCATTGCCCTGGTATGCCTTTACTTTATCGCTCTTTTGCTTCAGTCTGCCGAGGTTATGCTTAACTAACTCGAGTGCTGTCACATCATAGCCCTCCTCGGCAAGAGGCACTGAGTATCTGCCTGTTCCCGCACCGACATCCAGGATTTTAATCTGTGAGCGAAGATCAAGCTGCTTCTCATTCATCAAGCTGCCAAGACAATCGTGTATATACTTCATGGAGGTGATAAACTCTACCCTGCCGTGACGGCTGTTCAGGCGCTTTTCCTCGTTGAATTTGTTATAGTATTCTTCTAATTCTGTCACGTATATTCCTCCCTGTATTATTCCTCGATATGCTCACGTCCCTGCGCAATGATTGTGCGCACATGTCCGTCGGCAAGTGAATAAAACACTGATTTGCCCTCACGTCTGCTGTTTACGAGCTTGTTTGCCTTTAATATCCTAAGCTGATGTGATATGGCGGACTGTGTCATGTTGAGCACCTTTGCAAGGTCGCAGACGCATACCTCCGCTTCAAACAACACAAAGAGGATTCTGATCCGGGTGGAATCGCCAAACACTTTAAAAAGCTCTGCAAGGTCGTAGAGCTCGGTTTCCTCCGGCATTGTATCATTTACTATTTTCAGAAGGTCTTCGTGGATTTCGTTGCAGTCGCAGCATTCTATCTGTTCATTTATGTTTTCGCTCATGGTGGTGTCCTTTCTGCGTTATTTTTACTTTATTGGCTATGGGGCGGGTTCTCCGCATAAATTGCATGTGCCTTCGCAGTTACACAATAACTTTTTTATACGCGAAAGACAGAGTGCACCTCTTGGATGCATTCTGTCTGGTATTTTTTATATAGTAGTTTTATGGCATTTTGATATCTGCTCTTTGATATCTGTTCTTTGAACTCTACCTTTTTAGAGCTTGTGTACGAATAATGCGCGGATTGCATTTAGCACTGCTATCACCATTACTCCTACGTCTGCAAATATTGCGAGCCACATATTGGCTATTCCGACTGCTCCGAGCACGAGGCAGATCAGCTTGATACCTATTGCAAAGTATGTGTTTTCATATACTATTCGCAGGCATTTGCGCGATATTTTTATTGCTTTTGCTATCTTTAGCGGATCATCATCCATGAGGACGATATCTGCGGCTTCGATTGCTGCATCTGAGCCCATGGCGCCCATTGCAATTCCGATATCTGCTCTTGAGAGCACCGGTGCATCGTTGATTCCGTCTCCGACGAAGGCAAGCTTTTCTTTACTGCCCTTTCTTGCGAGCAGTTCTTCTACCTTTGCTACTTTATCACCCGGTAAAAGCTCACTGTATACTTCATCTATTCCCAGCTCCGCCGCTACTGAGTCGGCTACTGTCATTGAATCGCCTGTAAGCATTATTGTACCTTTTATTCCGGCTTTTTTCAATGCCTTTATTGCTGCCGCTGAGGTTGGCTTTATCTTATCTGAGATAAGGATATAGCCCTCATATCTGCCGTCTATTGCGATATGGACTATGGTGCCGACCTTGTCAGTTTCACTGTAGCTTAAGCCCAGCTTTTTCATGAGCTTGTAGTTTCCTGCCGCTACAGATACGCCATCTACCTTTGCGGTGATTCCGTGGCCGCTGATTTCCTCAACGTCTGTCACGCGGGTTCTGTCGATTCCATTTCCATACGCCTTCTGTAAGCTCCTGCTGATTGGGTGCGATGAGCTGCTCTCTGCGAGTGCTGCGTACTCGAGCACCTTTTCTCTATCGAGCGTATTGTCGTAGACTCCTGCCACCTCGAAAACGCCCTCTGTCATGGTGCCGGTCTTGTCAAATACAACGTATCTGGTCTGTGATAAGGTCTCAAGATAGTTTGAGCCCTTTACAAGAACACCCTCGCGGCTGGCGCCTCCGATTCCTGCAAAAAAGCTGAGCGGAATACTGATGACCAGCGCGCACGGACAGCTTATTACAAGGAAGGTAAGTGCCCTGTATATCCATATGCCCCACTGTGGTGCGGCTGACATGAAAAGTATTCTGACAATCGGCGGCAGTATCGCAAGTGCAAGTGCACTGTAGCAGACTGCCGGAGTGTAATACTTGGCAAATTTTGATATAAAGTTTTCTGATTTTGATTTCTTTGAGCTTGAATTTTCAACGAGGTCAAGTATCTTTGAAACCGTTGATTCGCCAAACTCTTTGGTGGTTTTAATCTTTAAAACACCGGACATATTGATGCATCCGCTGATTATCTCATCACCGCATTTTGCATCCCTCGGCACGCTCTCACCTGTAAGCGCGCTGGTGTTTAATGTAGATGAACCCTCAACTATCACACCGTCGATAGGAACCTTTTCTCCGGGCTGTACCACGATTACTGAGCCGATAGCAACCTCATCAGGATCAATCTGGGTGAGCTTTCCGTCCACCTCGATATTGGCATAGTCGGGTCTGATGTCCATGAGCTCGCTGATATTCTTACGGCTCTTTCCGACTGCATAGCTCTGAAACAGCTCTCCTATCTGGTAGAAGAGCATAACTGCTATAGCCTCTGTATAGTCACCATTCTCATAAAGTGCAACCGCTATCGCACCTACAGTGGCAACCGCCATCAGGAAGTTTTCATCAAATACCTGCTTGTTTTTGATTCCCTTAAATGCTTTTTTCAGGATATCGTATCCTATAACCAGATAAGGCACCATGTAAAGCAGGAACCTGATAATTCCCTTAACCGGTATGAAATGTAATGTAATCATGAGTACCGCTGCGATTATGATACGCGCAAGTACTTTTTTCTGCTTTTTATTCATACGCCATAGCTCCATTCATTATAATCTCTTGATAATCACCCTTACTATAGCGCAGGCATTTAAATAATATCATTTGTCATTCCTGCGCCCGGCAATTTATAAGAAAATCTCGCAGTCGTCCTCTACCTTTTTACAGTTCTTAAGAACCTCCTGCATAACCGCCTTTGCATCCTGTCCCTCTTCAAACTCAACGCTCATCTTGAGTGTCATGAAATTGACTGTAGCATCCTTTACACCTGCTGTATTCTTTGCGGCATCCTCCATCTTGTTGGCGCAGTTAGCGCAGTCTACATCGATTTTGTAAGTCTTCTTCATAGTGGTGTTCTCCTTATTTTCATTAATTATTTGTTTTACTGTACGTTTTTCATTGAACATATGAATGATTGTTCATATGTTGATTTTATTATAACACCTTTTGCACTGTTGTCAATACACAATGTGTATCTAAACACAAAATTTATTCACATACTCTTATCACATAATTAATCTCATAGTTTATGATTCAGGATTCATCTGTGATGTTTTCTTTCCAGCTACTTCCCTCTTCTATCCCATTTGCCGTAAGCCATTCATCCTCAACCTCTACATGACGCTGTCTGCCGTTTTCGTCCTCGAGATAAACCACGCATTTTGCTTTTGCGCCGTCTGCTCTTTCCTCACAGCCAAAATCAGCCTCATATATGTGTGTTACCGTATACATCTGCACTCTACCTTCTTTCATATGATTTTGCATGACATAAATATATAGAAACTTCCCACATGTACAGGTGGATGTGTCCACTCTAAATATCATGTGGGAAGCTGTTTATCGACTATATTTATGATTAAAAGGGCAAAATACCTTTTGACCCTCATTTATGATTAATCAGATTACTACATGCTACGCATTCCCGTAATCTGACTCCACCTCGAAATCCGCTAATTTCCTGCGTTTCCGCAGCAAATTGCTACTTTCTCGGTGTAGTGCGGGTCACTAAGGTATACATCGAATTGCATGCAAGCATGCATCGATGATACCTTTTGACCCTTTAATCATAATGCTGCTTTAATCGCTGCAAGCAGCTCATCATATGTCTCATATGCAGGAAGCTCAGGGTAGTCCTTCTTGATGGCATCTGTGCTTCTGAAAAGGAAACCTGCCTTGCTTGCCTGTATCATACCTAAATCGTTATGGCTGTCACCGCTTGCGATGGTATCGTATCCGATAGACTGCAGTGCCTTTACAGTTGTAAGCTTTGACTGCTCACATCTCATTCTAAAGCCTGTAATCTCGCCATCTTCAGCAACCTCAAGCTCGTTACAAAAGATTGTCGGCCAGCCGAGCTTCTTCATGAGCGGGCCTGCAAACTGTGAAAATGTATCACTGATGATGATTACCTGTGTGATTGAACGAAGCTCATCCAAAAACTCCTTTGCGCCAGGCATTGGATCTATCTTTGCGATTGTCTCCTGGATTTCTTTTAATCCGAGTCCGTGCTCCTTTAAAATATTTATTCTATAGTTCATGAGCTTATCATAATCAGGCTCATCTCTTGTTGTCTTTTCAAGCTCAGGAATGCCTGTCTCCTTTGCAAATGCAATCCAGATTTCAGGTACCAATACTCCCTCAAGGTCTAAGCATACAATATTCATTTTGATTCCTCCGTGTGTTTTATTCTGTGGATTTCGATGAAACTCAATATAATTGTCAGGTAACTATTTAAGCAGCCTTGAACAGTTACCTGATATTTAGTTCACCGATTTAATCCAGTAAAGTATATCATACAAGACGACTGTCTACAATAGAATTATACGTGATTTTCAAAGGATTTTTCAGTATATCATTATTACCGTCCATTACGCTCGTTGGCTTTTGCACACGCACCGGCTTCCGCCGAGAAGACGCCCTCATCATCTATGATATTTCCGCTCTCAACATGCTTTTTCAGGATATTGTTAAACGCATAATCCCAGATTTTCTCTGAGCCAAGTGCTGTGCGCTTATTTCTGCCGAGTATCTGCGACAGCTTTACACTGTGCTCACGCCATGAAAGCCCGCCCGACGCATCGTTTAGGAGCATTGGCTGGATATTGTCCATGGTACGGGCAAATCTGGCTTCCGGTGTCTGCTGCGCCTCAAATTCCTCCCACAGCATTAAAAGCGGCTCGCCCTGTTCCTTTGGCAAGAGTCCGTATATACGCTCCGCCGCCTTCTGCTCACGCTCATGCTGTGTAGCCTTGCCTGCCTCATCATAGGCATATGTGTCTCCTGCGTCAATCTCTACTATGTCGTGTATCAAAAGCATTCCTACTGTCTTTAGCACGTCTATCTTCTCGTTGGCATACTCGCTCAAGAGCATGGTCATGATAGCCATATGCCAGGCATGCTCCGCATCATTTTCCTTGCGGCTTGCATCAGCTAAATAAGTCTGGCGGAATATCTCCTTTTCCTTGTCGATTTCTCTGATGAAATCAAGCTGTTTTTCTAATCTTTCTTTTTGCTGCATCATTTTACCGGTTCCTTCTTCCTATCCTATCCGATTTTTAAATATGGTCTCAAGTGTTTAATCAATTCATGTACTTTTGTGCCTGGAGCTGAACTTGCAGGAGTTTTTCCTTCATTCATTGCATCCAAGCGTTCAGCATTTGATATTGCAAAATCCATGAAAGGTCTCAGAATTTGGAACATATCTGCCCTTCCCTTTGAATATTCTCCCTGTCCAATATTCTTTAACCATTCAGATAGTTTTGGCCAGTAATCACTTCTATGAATATCTGACTGAACAAAACTGAAATGAAGCAAAAACCAAAGTTCAATACACTGATTTGACCAGATAGCATGATATTGTGTTTCCTCTGTAGACATATTAATGCATAATTCATTCGTTTTATTGATGCGTTTTGCTGGAAAATCATCAGTATCATAGACTATCCAGACATGCTTATATCCATTCGGATTGTTCATGACCAGATTCATTGCCTTATCCAAAAGACTAAGTGTATTGTCTCCTGCACCATGAATGTCAAGCTGAATTTTATCTCGATACTGACTGTTTATGATTGTCCTGATTGCTTCGAAATACTGTGGTTCTGTTTCAGTTCCTTCTGTTACTATCAAATGGTACTCTGGACATATCAATATATTCTTATCTCGCCGCGGTTTCATCCAACTCTTTCCTAAATCACTTTTCTTCGGAGGTTTTAAACTCATTGCCAATCTCCTCCTGCCAGCATATTTGTAAGATATGGATCTGCACCATAACGCCCTTCCAGATATTGTTTATCATAGGCTGCAGTACTATTTACTCGTTCATTGTTTTCTCTTCTGATTTCATATAGGGAATATATTTCACTTTCGTGCCTTTCATTTTCTGCCGCAAACCAAATTTCATCCCGTCTGAAAACTGTATTTTTCATTGTTGTCATATCATGGGAAGTAAAAAGTAACTGCGCTCCCTTTTTATTTACATTCTTATTCTTAAACAATGAAATTACATAACGAAGCAGCTTAGGATGCAATTTTGCATCCAATTCATCAATAATCACCAGCCGACCTTCTTGCAGTGCTAACAAAATCACAGGTAATGCCGCGATCATTTTCTTTGTTCCATCTGACTCATCATTAAAACTTAATTCATAAATCTTTCCCTCTATCATACGCTGTGTATACAGTTCATGATTTTCTTCATCATACCGATAACCTGATACATCAATATCAACATCATTTAGTGCACGAACAATTCTCTTTCGATATGATTCATCCTCAGAAAACATTATTTGTCTGTCTGCAATCGGATTTGCATAGTTTTTGACAATGCATGATTCAAACCACTTCTGAACTTCCACAATTACCGGTATATCATAGTTGATTGCCAAAAAAGATAAATATGGCATCTTGGGGTTTACCGAGCGGTTAATACTCGCTTTATTGATGCTTGCACCCAATGTAATTTCAGCACCTTCCCTATCAAAAACCATACCCGTTCTCTTTCCACCAATGGATTTCCAATACAGAGATTCTTCAACAATGTCATCCCCGCATATTGATAAGTTGTACCTGTATTCATTTTTTCCCTGTCGGAAATACACTTCAAATTCTGTCGGCATTTCCCTAGATATTTCATTAAAATAGAATGGTGCCGCACTTATCTTCTGCTGAATAATAATCTTTTCTCTTGCCTTCTCCAATTCATATATCGGCTTAACCACTGTAGAAATCAAACATGAAAGAGCTAGTAACAGATTGGTTTTTCCCCCACCATTCGGACCATATATAACCCCTACGGGAAGAAGTGCATCTGCTTTCTCTCTTTTTAACAACGATTCTGAAAACTCCGGAATAGATGTTGCCTGAAAATCGAATGTTGTTGTTTCTTTATATGATTTAAAGTTTTTAAAAGAAAATTGACACAGCATCCTGATATTCCTCCCTCTGAACTGTCTTATTTGCACTTATTATATAATTAATATATTCTTTTTTCAAGTTTTATACCCATATTTCATAAAATTTATTTTTGAAATATAGGTATAAAAGTCATCTTTCTGATTTTATAATATTATCTATAAGTTTTCGTTTTGATATCTTGAAAAGCCCAGAAATACAGGGTTTGTGAAAAATAGTGTTGCTACCTGTTGTATACGGTGGACTGCCTAGGACTGTCCACAACTACCCAAAACCACTCCTGATAGCAATTAACAACGAATAACGAAAGGAACTCTCAATATGAAAATACATTTTGCTTGCTACAACCAATTCAAAAATGGCATTAATATTGCATTTGCCGATAATACCTTGCTCTTTTTATCCTGCACCGAAGCAGAGAAAGGATTGCATACTACACCAAATTCACAGAGATTGATTGATAATCTGGCGATTGAAGAACCGATTACCTATGCTGCATTAGCTCTCGACGGAGAGTTGCAGGAATGGGCTGATGCTATGGATGAGGATTGGTGTCCGTATTAATTTTATAAACTTGCTATTTTCTAATTGCCATCCACTTCAATTCTTGTTATGATATTTTTAGTGCTACCCTACACGGTAGGCGGTTAGTCCTTCAGCAGAGGGACTGTGCCCCTCTGATTACATAGAAATCATCTCGTATGAAATCTTACAAAGAAGGGATGCCAATGTTGACTCTTGAATGTCTCATTGCAGTTTTAAGCTCTGGCTTAACTTGCTTTGGGCTTGGATATACACTCGGTAATAAATCACAAAAAAAATAATCGCCCCCGGTCTAGTCAAACTGAGGCGATTATTTTAATCAACTTATAAAACTGGACTAACCATCTATCGGTAGCACCTTTTATATGATTATATTAGCATCATAATATACTAATGTCAAATCATTGTTTTTTCGCATAAATTAAAATGGTATCTCCATTATATTCGCATTCAATTACTTTGTCATAACCAAATTCAACATATTCATTCATAACATGTTTCATGTCGGACACGTTTTTATTTTCAATTACCATCATGAATATGTTATTCTCCGAATTAAACTCATTAATGCCCTTCTCCATATCAACACCACCTTCATTAAAGCAGAAACATATATCTACATCGTCATATCTTCATGTTCTACTTTCTACCATAATTAGATACAGTAGCCTGTGACACACCGAGCATGTTAGCAATATCTTTTTGCTTATATCCTTGTTTTCTCAATTCTTTTATCTGTTCCGATAGTAAATCTTTAGACATATTTACATCAAATTGACTGCTTGTTTGAATCATTCCGTTTGCTTCTTGTTTTATTGTTGTTGTATATTGTAATCCTTCTTTATGACCGGAAATTGTAGTAGTTCCATTCTTTGTATTAATTGCCATTTTCACATCGTCTAACCCAACAGCATTAACAAAATCCTGAAACTTTTCCGATATGCTAGTACTTTTATTAGCTAACTCATTTGACATTTTTACACCTCCAATATTATAATCTTATATTTTTTATAAGATTATAATATTTTATTTAAATTGTCAATAGATATTTACCCTTTTATCCGAATATCTTTCTTCCTATGCTTCGTATTCCACCAGCAATTTTGTTGCCCACCGTCTTTACTCCACTCCATACTTTACCCGCAACGGACTTAACAACACTTCCAACTTTCTTCAAACCTGAATATACTGCACTTCCGAATTTGGAACCTGCCATATAACCAATTGTTCCACCAACAATTCCACCAACAACCGGTCCAACGATTGGAATCCATGATAATGCTACAGCACCAATTGCCATACCTGTCGTTCCCCAACCAAGACCATATACCATAGCGGTTGATGTTTTTCCCATCAAGTCAAGTGCCTCAGACATAGTTAATTCTCCACTTGCGACTTTTGCTAAAATTTTGGCATTCTCTATACCAACACAAGCAAAAAGTATATACCCACTTTGATATAAAGGAGCCCGTAAATGCGATTAATCAAATATAACCGAAAAGGACATTCTCCAGTATTTCTACTGAAAAATGTCCTATACATATCATTGATATATTTGTTGCATACTTGTTGCATATGTGTTGCATTCCATTGAAATTCCAGCACATCTGGCAACTTTCCACAACCTCTGTAACCCTTGTAAAATGGGCTTTTCTTGATATTCTCGTACGAGAAATATTATCTCTTTGAAAACCAAAATTAACTTAGAAAATCTCCTTTACATACATAAAAATACAATGCCTCTACAGCGCATCCTTCATTTCTTTAACATACTCACCGACATACTTTGGTGAAGCCTCCCCATACTCATCGATTATCTTGATGATAGCAGAGCCCACAATGGCACCATCCGAGATATCTGCCATCTTCTTTGCCTGCCCAGGTGTTGAAATGCCAAAACCGATAGCACATGGCACATCTGTATTTTCTCTGATGACCTTTACGATAGAAGCCAGATCTGTCTTAATCTCGCTTCTTGTACCGGTGACTCCGAGGCTCGAAATCACATAAATGAAGCCGGTTGCCTCCTTTGCTATCATCGCAATACGATCCTTTGATGTAGGTGCGATAAATGAAATAAGGTCCACATCATATTTCTCGCAGAGTGGTAAAAACTCTTCCTTTTCCTCATATGGGATATCCGGCAAAATGAGTCCGTCAATTCCTATTTCCTTACATGTACTGATAAACTTTTCTGCGCCGTAAGAGTAAACCACGTTTGCATATGTCATGAAAACCATAGGAATTGTGACATCTTTTCTCAGATCTCTCACAAGGTCAAAAACCTTGTCTGTTGTAGCTCCGGCTGCAAGTGCCTTTATGTTGGCGCTCTGGATTACAGGTCCCTCTGCTGTAGGATCAGAGAATGGAATTCCAAGCTCTATAAGGTCTGCGCCGTTTGCAACAGCTTCTCTTACGATTTTTGCAGTTGTCTCTAAATTTGGATCACCACATGTGATAAATGGTATAAATGCCTTGCCGTTTTCAAACGCACTTCTTATCTTACTCATAAATATTCTCCCCTCTGTATCTTGCTATTGCCGCGCAGTCCTTGTCGCCTCTGCCTGAAACAGTAACAACGATTATCTTGTCCTTGTCCATTGTAGGCGCCAGCTTCATGGCATATGCCACTGCATGTGAGGACTCGATTGCAGGGATGATTCCCTCTGTCTTTGCGAGGTATTCAAAAGCATTTACCGCTTCATCATCTGTTACCGGTACATATTTTGCTCTTCCGATATCGTGCAGATATGCATGCTCCGGTCCGACTCCCGGATAGTCAAGTCCTGCAGAAATTGAATAAACCGGAGCAATCTGTCCGTATTTATCCTGACAGAAATATGACTTCATGCCGTGGAAGATACCAAGACGGCCTGTATTTACTGTAGCTGCAGTCTCAAAGGTATCTATTCCTCTTCCTGCTGCCTCGCAGCCGATGAGCTCTACGCCCTCATCCTCTATGAAGTTGTAAAAGCTTCCGATGGCATTTGAGCCGCCGCCCACACATGCGATAACCGCATCAGGCAGTCTGTGCTCCTTTTCAAGCATCTGCTCCTTGATTTCCTTTGAGATGACCGCCTGGAAATCTCTTACGATGGTAGGAAACGGATGTGGTCCCATAACCGAGCCAAGGCAGTAATGTGTGTCCGAAATTCTCTTGGTCCACTCTCTCATTGCCTCCGATACGGCATCCTTTAATGTGGCTGTGCCTGATGTAACAGGGATAACCTCTGCTCCGAGCAGACGCATGCGGTATACATTGAGCGCCTGACGCTTTGTGTCCTCCTCGCCCATGAATACAACACATTCCATACCCATAAGGGCTGCGGCCGTTGCTGTTGCCACGCCGTGCTGACCGGCTCCGGTCTCAGCTATCAGGCGGGTTTTGCCCATTTTCTTTGCAAGAAGTGCCTGACCTAATACGTTGTTGATCTTGTGGGCTCCTGTATGGTTTAAATCCTCTCTTTTAAGGTATATTTTTGCTCCACCGAGATCCTTTGTCATCTTTTCTGCGTAGTACAGTCTCGATGGTCTTCCTGCATAATCGTTGAGAAGCTCTGTGAGCTCTCTGTTAAATTCAGGATCGTTTTTGTAATAATTGTATGCTTCTTCTAATTCTTTAACGGCATTCATGAGGGTTTCAGGAATGTACTGTCCTCCGTGAATACCAAATCTTCCGTTTGGATTTGTCATGATGTTTTCCCTTCTGATGTGTATTTGTAAATATTTTATTTTCTGTACTGAATAGTTACAGATATTCTTAAAACAATAAAGATACTTATATATCTCTATTAGCTTAATCGTAATTCATCAAGCTTAGCCTTTTTGTCGTCCGCTCTCATCAGCGTCTCTCCGATAAGCACTGCGTCAGCTCCGATTTCACGTATTGCCCTAATATCGTCTGTGCTCTTTACACCGCTTTCCGATACAAATATGATGTCATCGGGAATCAGGTCACGAAGCTTTCTGCTGTTAGCTGTATCAACTGTAAAATCCTTCAGATTGCGGTTGTTGACACCTATTATTCTGGCACCGGCTCTTACCGCCATCCCTGCCTCTTTTTCATTGTGTATCTCCACAAGGGCGCTTACGCCAAGGCTGTCACAGATTTTTATGTATTCACCAAGCTGCACATCTGACAGTATAGAGCAGATTAAAAGCACCGCAGCGGCACCGAGTGTCTTTGCCTGATATATCTGATATTCATCGACCGTAAAATCTTTTCGGATGCACGGAATCGAAACCATTTTCGCAATCTCCTTAAGATACTCATCCGAGCCTAAAAACCACTTCGGCTCTGTCAGTACCGAGATGCAATCCGCACCTGCCGCCTCGTATTCCCTTGCAATTTCAAGATATCTGAAATCCGGCTCTATAAGCCCCTTTGACGGCGAAGCCTTCTTGCACTCGCATATGAAGCTCAAGCCATCCTTTTTAAGTGCTTTTTCAAATGCAAAATCACAAAGCTTTTCGTTTTTCGTCTGAATCGCGATATTTTTCATTTCATCAAGGCTTATTTTTTTCTTGTCCTCTGCCATGCGAAGCCTTGAATATTCTGCAAGCTGGTCTAAAATATTCATCGCTTTTCCTTTCCTGTTTTGTGTGCTTAGCTGTTGCTTACCTCAATGAGCTTATCGAGTGTTTCAAGTGCTTTCCCTGAATCAATGATTTCTGCTGCTAGCTCGATACCCTCTTTCATGCTGTCGGCCTTTCCTCCTATATAAAGTGATGCGCCTGCGTTCATGAGTACTGCATTTCTCTTATGGCCCTTCTGTCCGCCTAAGATATCACGTACAATTTTCGCATTTTCCTCAGGTGTACCGCCTTTTAAATCCTCCTTTGTACAGCGCTCAAAGCCGAAATCCTCCGGTGAGATTACTGTGGTTCTGAACCATCCGTCCTTTATCTCGCATATCTTGGTCGGTGCGCTCATGGAAATCTCATCGAGCTTATCCATGCCATATACTACCATTCCACGCTTTACTCCGAGGCTTACAAGCACCTGTGCAAGCGGCTCTACAAGATACTCATCATACACTCCTAGAAGCTGCATGGCCGGTGAACCCGGATTTGTGAGCGGTCCTAAAATATTGAATACTGTTCTAAAACCAAGCTCTTTTCTGATAGGTCCGACATATTTCATTGATGTGTGATATTTCTGTGCAAAGAAGAAGCACATGCCGACTTTATTTAAAAGCTCTACACATTTCTCAGGGCTCTGGTCTATGTTGACGCCGAGCGCCTCAAGACAGTCTGCTGTACCGCATAATGAAGAGGCTGCCCTGTTTCCGTGCTTTGCCACCTTCATGCCGCCTGCTGCCGCAACAAGTGCTGAGGTTGTTGAAATGTTGAAACTCTGTGCATTGTCTCCGCCTGTTCCTACGATTTCGAACACATCCATACCTGTTTTCACCTGTACCGCATGCTCTCTCATGGCTGCTGCACAGCCTGCGATTTCGTCTGTTGTCTCAGCCTTTGCGCTCTTTGTGGAAAGAGCTGCAAGAAAAGCTGCATTCTGGGTTGGTGTTGTCTCACCACCCATGATCTCATTCATCACTGCATATGCCTCGTCATATGTGAGGTCTTCTTTGTTTACGATTTTTACTATGGCTTCTTTTATCATGATTATGTCCTCCTGTATTCCGGTAATATTTCGTTTCTAATTTTGTTTATGATTTTGTTCTGCTATTTGTTTTCAATTCAACAACTAATATATAAATTCATTAAACGCTGCAATTTTCAATTAAGCTTTGATAAAATTACTAAGCATCTGCTTTCCGTCCGGTGTCATGATTGACTCCGGGTGAAACTGCACTCCGTATATCGGATATTCCTTGTGCTCAACAGCCATGATCTCACCATCATCTGTAGTGGCTGTAATCTTTAGGCAATCAGGCATTGTGTTCGCATCTGCAGCAAGCGAATGGTAACGTGCTACCTTTGCTTTTTTCGGGCAACCCTTGAATAAAAGGCTTTCTGTGTCAAACGATACATCCGATTGCTTTCCATGCATGAGCTCCTTTGCATATGTAACTGTCGCACCGTATGCTGCGCATATCGCCTGATGTCCAAGGCACACGCCAAGGATTGGGATTTCCTTTCCAAGCTCTTTTGCCACAGCTATTATCACGCCCGCATCCTCAGGCTTTCCCGGTCCCGGTGATAATATGATGCGGTCAGGCTTTAAAGCCCTAATCTCTTCAACTGTCATCTCATCATTTCTGATTACTCTGATATCAGGCTCTATCTCGCCGATTAGCTGATACAGATTGTAAGAAAAGCTGTCGTAGTTATCAATCAGTAAAATCATTCTTCCACCTCCTGTGAGACTTCCAGTGCCTTAAGAGAAGCCTTTGCCTTGTTTATGCACTCCTGAAATTCCTTCTCAGGATCTGAATCCGCAACTATTCCCGCTCCGCTTCTCACGAAAACCTTGCCGTTTTTCTTGTAGGCAATACGGATTGCAATACATGTGTCCATGTTTCCGGTAAAATCTATATATCCAATCGCGCCACCGTAAATGCCTCGCTTGTTGTCCTCAAGCTCTCCGATGAGCTGGCACGCTCTGATTTTTGGCGCTCCTGACAGTGTTCCTGCCGGAAGCACGGCCTCTATTGCATCGAGTGCGTCGTACTCTTCTCTTATCTCTCCACGCACTGTCGAGCCTATATGCATCACATGTGAATATCTCTCTATGGAATGAAGCTTTTCTACTTTTACAGTTCCGAATTTACTTACCTTTCCAAGGTCATTTCTTCCAAGGTCCACGAGCATATTGTGCTCTGCGAGCTCTTTTTCGTCCTTAAGCAGCCCTTCCTCAAGCTTTTTGTCCTCCTCTGCTGTGGCACCTCTCGGCCTCGTGCCTGCCAGCGGGAATGTGTGAAGCACTCCATTTTCAAGCTTCACAAGTGTCTCCGGAGATGCTCCCGCAACCTCCACATCGGTTCCCGAAAAATAAAACATGTACGGAGAAGGATTTATCGTTCGAAGCACGCGGTAGGTATCAAAAAGGCTTCCCTCAAACGGTGCGCTCAATCTGTTTGATAAAACTATCTGGAAAATATCTCCCTCTTTGATATGGAGCTTTGCCTTCTCGACCATCTCACAATACTGCTCCTTATCAAAAAGCGGTGTGACCTCCCCCAGCAGCTTGCCACCCATATTCTGTTTTTTCTCTCCGTGCATCAGAAGCTCCCTAAGCTGCTTTAGCTCAACAATCGCTTTGTTGTAGCCTGTTTCCTGAGCATCAAGTGACATATTTGCGATTAGTATTATCTTCTGGCACAGATTGTCAAATGCTATTACCTTATCAAAAAGCATCAGATCAACATCCTTGAAATCCTCTGTGTCCCTTGCTTTTCCTCTGATGCTTTTCTCCTTGTAGCCCAGATAATCATACGAAAAATAACCTACAAGGCCACCTGTAAACGAAGGCAGATAATCAAATTTCGGACTCTTGTACTCTGAAAGAATCTGTCTGATGTACTCTGAAGGATTTTCCGTCTCCACCGAAAGCTTTCCAAGCTTCATATGACCATCTATGCAGTTAATCTCAAGCTTTGGATCATATCCCAAAAATGTATATCTTCCCCAGGCTTCATTGGCTTGTGCTGATTCAAGCAGATAACAATGTGTTGAAACATTCTGCAGAATCCTCATAGCCTCTATAGGTGTGATAAAATCTGATAATATCTCACAGCTTACAGGGAGAATGTCATACTTCCCGGTTTTTGCTATTTCTTTAACTTCGGTCAGTGTAGGTGAAATTTTCATATGCTTGCCTCCAAATTTTGTGTGGTAGTGAATAAATGTCCAATGTTCAACCGTGAACAAATGCCCAACATACAGCTCGAATTCGCCTTTTCAAGGCTTCTGTGCAGCTTACGCTGCTACAATTCTCGCTTTATGTTGTGCAGTCCAATGTTCGTTCGCAAGCTTGCATGCAAGCATGCAGACTTGCAAACTCCATTGTACCTCTTTGTTCACTAAAAAACGCCCTTGACAGAATATTACTTCTGTCAAGGACGAATAATCTTAACTATCCGCGGTGCCACCTTGAATTCACGATAAAGCTCGTGCGCTTGGCAGGATACCAACATATCCCGGGCAAATGACGTATGCCCTCACGTCGCAGAATACTCTGGATATCTGGATGAATGATGAATCCATTTGACTGCGCCCTCAGCGGTCCATTTGACAACTTGTTTCACACCTGATTCTCAGCACCACAGGCTCTCTGTAAAGGCATCATTGCCGTTATCTCCGCTTCAACGGTTTACAACTTATTTAATTGTGCAAACTTTTTATACTGTTTGAATTTCTTTAACGATTTAATGCTTTATCTCGCTAAATTTGTTTAGAGTTTATCACTCCTTTTTGTGTTTGTCAACATACATTTTAAAATAAATTGTATGTTTAAAGGGCCAACAACTACATAACAGCAAAGCTTAATATGATAAAAAAGCATGTAATATTCTGCTCTAATGCATCTTCCAACTCTTCCTCATCATATCCTACAGAAAGTGATACAAAACCGAAATCATAAGCATCTTTTACTGTTTCCACATGATGTCTCCATAGTACAAATCCGAAGATTGCAGGAAATTCATTTTGTAAATAGAGACTTAACTGCTCTACATTTCCTTTTCCCATTTTTCTTCAAAAGCAGATATTATGGTCTCCATTTGTTTGAAAGCACGATGTAAATATAAAAAACAGGCTTTATTTTTGAGCTGTTTTGGGGTTTATACTGATTTCAGCTACTTTTTGCCTGGTCTTTTCCAGACATTTTGCTGTGTTTTGGGTGCTGTTTTTGAGATTTCTGCAGTTTCAGCTACCTTTTGCCTGGTCTTTTCCGGACATTTTGCTGTGTTTTGGGTGCTGTTTTGGGGATTTCTGCAGTTTCAGCTACTTTTTCTCGGGTTTTCCCTGGCTTTTGGGCTGGGTTTTGGGTGCTGTTTTTAGGATTTCTGCAGTTTCAGCTACTTTTTCTCGGATTTTCGCAGGCTTTTGGGCTAGGTTTGGGTGCTGTTTTAGAAGTTTTAGAGATTACAGCTCCCCAAGTCCTTCCTACTGTCTGTGCTATCAACCTATGGCTATTGAACATTATGCTAATTTAGTCCTACTTTCTTAATAAAATCTATTAAATTCGCCTGACCTCATCCTTATACGGCATGCAAAACTTAACCGCATCCGTCAAAAGTCGGTCTGACTCCAATGTGCTGTCCAGTGCATGGTCGAAATCATATAACGGAGCCATACTCACATACTCTCCTGTATCCGTATTTCTAAGCCATCCGAAATTACCGGCATGCCTGTCGCCATTTCCAATTACCGCATCTATAATAAGCATCTGTGCTCCGGCTTTTCCAAACAGCTCCATTATCGTCTGCTCATCAAAATCGTCTGGATCAAGTTCGTAAACCGGTGTGTTTTTGCACATTAATAACATAAAATCACCTTGCATTATATAAATTCGATTGATAACCATATTATAGTTGTTATTAGATGTGTAATCAATCAAAAACACCGACTAATCTAAAGTCTGATTTTAGATTAGTCGGCATTCTGGTTTTCTATAAAATATACTCCATCTGGCGTTCCTTTGTCTTAAGCCCCATCTTCTCATAAAATTTCTCAGCAGATGTGTTTCCGCTCCATACATTGAGAGTGACCTCGTAGCAGCCGAGATGCTTTGCCTCATTCTTGACATATTCAAAAAGCAGCTCTCCGATATGCTGTCCTCTGGTCTTTGCATCTACACACAGATCATCTATGAAAAGTGATGTAAACGGCACCATATTGTTGGAAAACGGCTGCTGTCTTATCTGACAGAATGCATATCCCATGCAGATATCGTCATCATCTGCCGCAACATATATCGGCTTTGTATCATCCTTTATCATTTCTGCAAGCTCTTCATTTGTATATTTTGTCGTTCCCGGGATAAAAATATCCGGTCTGATATCGGCATGGATCTGGAGCACCTGCTCTAACAATTCTATAAGTCTTGGTATATCTTTTTCGTGTGCTCTCCTAATATTCATTTTTGAGAATCATCCTTCCTGTTGTCGTTAATGTATAGCAAATTGCTTTGATGTTAAATATGTTTATAATTATTATATTATTTACATTGTAATGCAAATAATCTTAAAAAAAATAGTTTTTATATTTCAAAATAAATCCAGCATATTATCGAGATAAATGTGCTCTCTGACATGTATCTGATACTGTGGCTTCGTCATATAGTAGAGAAGAAATTCAAGTATCATAGCACTTCCAAGCCCTCTTCCCTCTATTTTAAAATTGCTAAAGCCCATCGGCAGATAAGTGTTCTTTATATCGTCTACTCCTATAAATCCCGGATTTTCCATTGCCTTCGAAAAGAGATATCCCTGCCCTGCATCAGGTGCAGTGCAATAATGCTCCGGGCAATCCTCGCCCAGATTTTTGCGGCTAACCGTCTCGTAGCATTTCTTCCTGTCCGTGCAGCCAAACCAGCAACACTCATTGCACAAAAATTCTACTTTATGCTTTTGAGACTGTGACAATTTTTTCAGATTGTCAAATGAACGATTCAACCTGAAATCCGGTACCACATAGCGGAAATCCTCTCTGTTTAGCTCATTTTCAAATTCACAAAAATCCGTCAGAACCTTTGTGGTTGAGGACACAAAATAAAAGTCATGGTAGTTTTCTTTTATGTAATCAAGCAGAATATCTGAGTAGATGATTATGCCGTTTCCAAAGCCCCTGCTTCGCTCATTATCTCTGCCTATATCGAATATCCTGCACAGTTCGTTACATTTTTTGTCAGAAAGATGCTCCTTAGTAAGCAATGAATTGCTAAAGGTAAGTCTCGCGGATATCCCATATTCCTGCATCAGCTTAAGCACTTCCTTCGAATCGTGCTCACCAAAACCGACGCGGCCTCCGCCCCATATGCAGTCTGCCGGTGCTCCGTATATTGAGCCTATGTCGCACCAGTCATAGAAATATTCCCGGTGCTTGCGGTACAGTGGGAGAAATTCTTTGTATAATTCATAAAATTCAAACAATCCCGGTAGATGATAATACGCTTTCATTTTGACTCCTTATTTTAATCCGTACCAGACTCTCAACAGACTCTAGTATACTTCTCCCAAATGTAAGTGTAAAATCCCGGAGCGTATTGTATGCTTTGATAGCATATCAATATCTCGCTCCGGGGTTTCTATTTACGCCTGATTTAATTTAAGAAATTCTGTATGATAACTTCCTCTGCCTCTTCCTCTGTAAGTCCGAGTGTACGGAGCTTGAGAAGCTGCTCGTCGTTTATCCTGCCGATTGCTGCCTCATGTATGATAGCCGCATCGATATTTTTTGCCCTGATTTCAGGGATTGAACCGACCTCTGCATGATCCATGATGATAGAATCACACTGGATATGAGCCTGGCATTTGCTGTTGCCGATGGCATTCGGATGGAAGGTCTGGACTGAGTTTCCTTTTCCTACGGATCTGGAAACAATCTGTGCAGAGCTGTCCTCTCCATTTAACTGTACCTCGATATTTGACTCCGCCTTCTGCTCTCCGTCTGTCATGAGACGCTCTGTGACATAGAGCTTTGCGTCCTTTCCAAGCTCCACATTGGTCTCACGGACTGTAGAATCAACACCCTTTATCTGTGCTGTATCGAGAGTGAAAACAGAATTCTCACCCACAAATATATTTGTTACAGGGTTGAGCACTCTCGCACCTGTTCCGTTTCCCTCGCCGTAGTGCTTTTCCTCATATCGTACATTCGCATTTTTACCTACATGGAAGGTATGGATGCCGTCGTGTCTGCTCTCGTTGCATCCGCTGTTGTGGATTCCGCAGCCTGCCACAATCCTTACATCTGCGCCATCCTCCACATAGAAATCGTTGTATACAAGGTCTGTCATGCCTGATTTGCTGAGTACTACAGGGATATAGACAGCCTCTCCGTCCGTCTTTCCATCAATATAAATATCAATGCCGGGCTTGTCCGTCTTTTTCTTTATCTTGATATGCTCGCTGTCTCCGTGGCAGATTGATGTGCCGTTTTCACGCAGATTAAAGGCACCGGTCTGACTGAATTTATTATCATTTATGACGTCCAATACGCCCTCTGTTACGTTGTCAAGCTTTACCATATTATGCTCTTCCCTCCAGTCTCTCTACGCATTTGTGACATTTCTGTACACCATTGAGATAAGGCAGCACCTCGTCCTTTGTACCGATTTTCTTGATTTCTCCGCCATCAATTATCATGATGCGGTCTGCCATATTTATGATTTTCTCCTGATGTGAAATCACTATGAGGCTCTGCTTTTTCTCAGTATGGATTTCCTCGAATTTCTGTATGAGCATTGAAAAGCTCCACAGATCGATTCCAGCCTCCGGCTCGTCAAATATGCAAAGCGAATGCTCCTTGGCAAGCACTGATGCAATCTCAATTCGCTTCATCTCTCCACCTGAGAGTGTGCCGTCAATCTGGCGGTAAATGTAATCCTTTGCACAGAGTCCTACCGCGGTGAGAAGGTCGCAGCACTCCTTGTCTGAAAGCTCATCCTTTGCGGCAAGCTTGAGCAGCTTCATGACTGTCATTCCCTTAAATCTCGGTGGCTGCTGGAATGCAAAGCCTATTCCCGCATTTGCCCTGTGATTGATGTCGAGCTCTGTGATATCCTGTCCGTCAAGTATAATCTTTCCGCTGTCCGGTGTCTGAATCCCTATCAGGGTCTTTGCCAGAGTGGATTTTCCACCTCCGTTTGGTCCGGTGATGACAAGCATTTCTCCGTCCTCTACCTGAAATGATATATTGTTCAGAAGGCATTTCTTTCCGCCCTCATCATCTACGTTTAAAGTTAAATTTTCTGCTTTAAGCACGATTTTCACCTCATTTTTATTTATGATACAGCATAAAATCCTTCTCCTGCTGTTCTAATTACTTTGTCCGTTTACCGTTCATACATCAGTATGCCCGGCAACGATTACAGTATAACATAATAGTAAAGGTTTACAAGGGATAAACTCTCTGGTACTCGCTAAAATACATATTGGGCACGCATACCCCACTTTGGTTTTTATAAATCGCTTGCTTATCTATTAATTTCCCTTATCATTGAATACTCATTGCACAAAGTTCCGTCCTTCTGCCTTATAGCATTAAAATTTATACCTGTAATCCTAAATCCCATTTTTTCATAAAGTGCTCTAGCTCTGCTGTTGCCCTCGATAAAATCCAATTCCATCTGCAATATCTTCGGATTGTTTTCTGCTATTTTTATCATTTCTTGAAACATTCTTGTTCCAATTCCCTGATTCCAGAATTCGCTCAGCAAGCCGATTGCCACACTTGCCCTGTGTCCGGTTTTCACACGGTTATTCCACCAGACCATGCAATTTCCGGCAAGTTTTCCACCTACTTCACAAACTATCATTGCCTGTGCATCTGACGAATTGCAGTTATTGATGAAATCAATCTCCTGCTCGATGGTCTGTGTCTCACATTCTTCCGGTGTCCTGAGTAAGAAATCCGTTTCACCGGTTGACTTTTTCATGTACTCTATAAAAGCTTTGGCATCCTTTTCATTTGCACTTCGCAAAATGGCAGTTCTGCCATCTTTCAATTTAAATTCGATATCTTTTATTGTCATATTGTTTAGTACCAACTTCCTATTGTTTTTGTGTTTTATCTGTGATAAACTATCGGCAATTAATGGTAGTTGCAGCTTAGACAGAGCGAGACGAAAGTTTCCCTCTGTCTATTTTTTTTGTGCTTTTACGTGCATATTGTAACGACTCGTTACAGCTATATTTATTTACATAACAGGAGGATTTAAGAAAAATGCCAAAGAACAGATTACAGGAAACAATCTTTACCATCATGATGGTGCTTGTCATGGTTTATGCCATGATATGCTACAATATTGCCCTTGAAACAGGCGGTATGAAGAACTTTGTTTTTAAGGCCGCATTAGGCGAATTCCCTATCATGATTGTTGCCGGTTTTATCCTTGATACGTTCATTGCCGGACCACTTGCCAAAAAATGTGCCTTCAAAATCGTCACACCGGGAAAGGACAGACCTATTGCTATAATCCTTGCAATTTCTGTCTTCTCAATCTGGTTTATGTGCCCTATGATGAGCTTTATCGCTACCATCCTTTTCAATGGTGGTTTTAATTCACAGATATTTGCGACATTCTGTGAGCTCGTCATAAGAAACTTTCCAATGGCCTTCTTCTGGCAGCTCTTTGTTGCCGGACCACTTGTTAGATTCATCTTTGGAAAAATTTTCCGAGAGAACTAATTTAAAATGTAAAACCGGGCATAATAGCCTGCCCGGTTTACACTATAGAATACTACTTCTTAGAATACTCCCTCTATAAAGCCTTTCATATCGTCCTTAGACACAAGACCTATCTGCTGACCGGCAACCTGACCGCCCTTGATTGCAATAACTGCCGGAATATTCATTATACGATACTCTCTTGCCAAATCAGGATTCTCGTCCACATCAATATTGTAAAACTCCACATCTGTGATTTCATCAGAAAGCTGCTCCATTACCGGCGCAAGCATCTTGCATGGGCCGCACCACTCTGCCGAAAAATCAACAATGATAGCCTTATTATTTTTAACCTGTTCAAATTCACTGCCATTAATCTTCTTTACCATAGTTGTTCTCCTTTCATCTGTCGAACGAATTATTTTCGTTGCACCCATACGGCAATTAATAATAACTGCTGTACTAGCACTACTATAATACATAAATCAGATTATGTCACATAAAAATATTATAAACCGCAAAATTTATCATTTACCACAATTAATTCTTTTTATGCTCTGCCATGTAGGCCTCTATATCCTCCGTTGTTCTGATGATATCCTCCGACAAACACACTGCACCGTCCTCGGTGATAAGCACATCATCCTCAATCCTGATACCAATTTCCCATTCATCTATATACAGCCCCGGCTCGTCACTGATGATTGCTCCCGGACGAAGCCTGCTGTTTGAGTCAACTGTCACGTCATGCACATCAATTCCCAGATGATGTGACACGCCATGCATGTAATACTGTGAAATCTCTACAGAGTTCTTTATCAGTCCAAGCTTCATAAGCCCGTCTGCAAGCACATCCTTACATACTTCATTTAATTCCTTTGTAGTCATTCCCGGTTTTGCAACCTCGACAATCTTTCGGTTTGCGGCAAGCACGATATCATAAACCTGTTTCTGGCGCTCGGTAAACCTGCCATTTACCGGATATGTTCTCGTAATATCCGAATTGTAGCCATCTATTCTGGCTCCAAGGTCAAGAAGCACCAGCGTTCCGTCCTCCATCGTCTCACGATTTGTATCATAGTGAAGCATTGTTCCATTCATTCCGCTTCCGGCAATTGTAGGGAACGCTGTCCACTCTGCCCCGCCGCGTCTTATGATATATTCAAAGTCCGCCTGTGCCTGATATTCCTTCATTCCCGGCTTTAAATTGGCCATCACATTGCAGAGTCCGTCCTTTGTAAGCGCGATTGCCTTTTTGGTGAGCTCAATCTCATCCTCATCCTTCTGCATACGCTCCTCTGCCACAAGTGGAAAAAGATTCTTCACAGCAACGCCCGGATAATCTGTCTTAAATTCATTGGCTTTTACCACATTGTAATCCGGCAGATCCGCTTTCTGATGTCGATACGTGTCAAAATATGCTGTGTATACATCCTCGCGTGTCATTATCCTGTCCAGCGTGCTCTCAAGCTCATAAATGTATTCTATCTCATCAATTCCTGATATTTCCTCGGCTTCCTCCATAGTCACTTTCCTGCCGTACCAGCGCTCCATCGTAGGGTCTGCCTCCTCTATGAAGAGCATTGTCTTAGCAGGCTCTACACACTTATCCAGGACAAGGACCATGTTGTCACGTCTAAGTCCGGTCAGATAGAAGAAATTGCGGTTAGCCTGTGCTGTAAATAAATCATACTCATCTGCGCTCACATGGTGCTCGATGCCTGAGTACAGTATTGCTATAGAATTGTCCTCCATCTTGTCTAAAATTCTTTGTCTTCTGCTTTCAAAATCCATTTTGCTGCCTCTTATTCTCATTATTTGTAATGCCTGTTCAAAACATGTCACTGACATTCATACGCCCTTACGTTATCACAATATGTGTATTTTTACAAGCTATTTGCTCCACGCTATTGTGTGCTACGTGTGTGCTACTGAAAAAAATCGACCGATTTTCACGACTTTTCCAAACATTGAAGCATTAAGAAAACCCTTGAAAATACTGGATTTCCAAGGGTTTTGATGTTCTTTTGATATTCGTTTGAACTATCTCTTTGTTAACGTTTTGAGAACGAGAAAAGCCCTGAAATAAGGGATTCCTTACATCAAATGTTGCATACGTGTTTTACACGCTAGACTGCTCTGGGCGTCCCACGGCTTTTATGAACTTACAAATTCGCATATAGCGTTAATCGAAAGGAGTTACCTTATGACCAAAATAATCTTTGCAATGTATAACTCTGAAACCGACTGTGTTGAGGTTAGCCTCAATGCTAAAATCCATGTTTCTTTTAACTGTCAGAAATGCAATACTTCTGTTCGTCTAGACGAGCCTTCTGATATTGCTTATCTTACGAGGCTTGCCCGAGAGGAGCTGGGATTGTATGCTAAATTAGCATCCAGAGATGGTGGCTTGCAATGGTATATTGAGGCAATGGGGGAGTTTAATCGAGAACTCCCCCATCGCTTCTCACTTCGTATTATCAATTATAATCTTCTAACTTTTACTATAACTCCTCGTTTTGTATGCACTGGCTATATGGCAACCTCTTTATATAATTCTCCATATATTGGAAATCAGGTAAAAAAATCTCTTTTGTTATAGTTTTCCTATTCCTAGCTTTCTTATTTTTTTCCTTATACGGAATATATGTTACTTCCTTTTTGATAAGATTACCATCTTTATCTGCCAAACATGGTAGTTTTATTTCTAATGTTGGAATTTTGTCACTTCCTACTCGACCATAAGAGAACCGGAATTCTTCTTGATTGATAACAGTGGCAATAAACGCTAATACAAATTTATTTTCATACCCAGCAAACTCCTTACCAAATTCTGTAAATCTTGAAATCAGTGATTTAACTCGAGTACCTGCATAAAAATCTGATTCTTGAATTGTAGCAAAAAAATTGCCTATATGTGCCATACTTAATGTCTTGTTTGCATCGTACAAAACATAGTCCGTTAATTCATCTGTAGTACATACCACTCCATTATTTTGTACTCCTTGACCTACAACATTATAATCCTTTCCTGACAATGAAGAGTATACTAAATCCTTTCCAGTATCAATGTCAAACAGGTCTTCAATCAAAAAGCTTTGCCATTTGCTAGTATCTAAGACTATTTCATTTCCTTCAGCTAACGCTTTCTTGTAGTTTCTTTCAAAATCATTATAATTATCCAAAAACCAATACAACTCATCTTTATGCTCAATTTCATCATCTTGAGCCAACTTATAACAAAAAATAGAATATATTTTTAGTTGTTTTTCAAAATCATTTTTACTCAATGTTGTATAATCAGTATTCACATAAGCCTCTGCCAACCATTCATCATCAGCTTTGATTTCATGAGACATAAAAATTGAATCATTTTTCTTTGCCAAGTTTTGTAATTGTCTTTTCCATTCCAACCTCGTAGTTGCCCACTCACCATTTTTATCGAATCTACCCGAGTGAGGAATTGTAACAAATCCATCATCTATCCAACGCGCAAGGAAAACACTTTGACTAGAGTCTTTATGCGGTATATGTGCTCTAAATACCATAATACAAGTATTTACACCCACATCACTATCTTGGAATAATCTTGCTGGCATTGTCATTGTTGCAAGAAGAGTATGTTTTTCTAAGATTTCTTTTCTCATCAGAGAATCTGTTTTACTGAACGCACAACTCATTGGAATAATAACAATCCCTATACCGCCTTCCTTTAAATACTCCAATAAAGAATAAACAAAATCCAATTCACTTTGACCCGTCTGTTTTTCCCCTGATTTATCGTTCTTTTCCGAATTTAACAACGCATATGGAGGATTTACCATTCCAACAATAGGTTTTTCTTCCAAGGACTCCAATTCTTCTTTCAATGTAATTTTTTCTTTAGTCTTTATGTTCTCATTTACTATACCATTATGTTTCAACAATGATGAACACGCATATAAATTAGATCTACCATCACCATGAAATCTCATATTGGCATATGCCAAAGAAAACATTTCAGGTTCACGCTCTACTCCAATTAAACAATTAGATCTCACATACGCTTTTCTTTCTTTTTTCTCATCTTCGGAAATTGTTAATGCATCAATATTGGAATCCATTCTTGCTAATGCACTAATTAAAAACGCACCTGTTCCAGTACATATATCAAGCACTTTTGTTTTCTCATTTAACTTCTTTCCTAAGTAATGCTCAGCTATATCACAGAATAACTCTGTAATATGTTTCGGAGTCAAAACAATTCCTTTATCTTTAGCATCTCCACTCGCATATTTCAAAAATACGGTATAGAATGTACCCATTATATCAATTTTAGGATGTAATTTCATCTTCATAACAATATTCTCAAATATTGAGAATATGCACGATGATAGAATATTCTCACCATACATAAATTGCTTTGTATGACCTTCTGGTGGACTTAATAACGTTTTTGTCATTATTCTTTCATAATATTCTTCCAGTACTTCTTTCTTTATTTTCGGAATCTTATCTTGATTTTCCCAAATATCTTCTAAAGATTCCATTAAATAATTAATCGCCTTATCTTTTAATTTATCATCAAAAGCTCTTTTCAATTCAGCATTTGGCATTGAATACTCAACTAATGTATATAATGTCGATTTCTCATTAGTCAACGCCAATACAATTGCCGAAATAAACCCCGCTCTGTCTTTAGCTGAGATCTGATTTGCTCTGAGAAATTGATTACAATTTGCAGCGTATTTTTTTAATTCTCTTTCAACTATTTCTTGCTCCTTTTTATATTTTCCTAGTTTTTTTTCTATCTCCTCCTTGTAACTCTCCATTGTCATTAACGTATTGTCATATTCCCCATCTTGAAGAAATACTATATCTTTTAATGTTCCTGCTTTTTTTAAATAAAAACATGTAAATCTAAAATTGTCTTCTGTTATTCCGGATGCAGCTACTGAAATTACATCATACTGTCCATTTACATATGTTGCATAATGTAATGCGCCATTTACACAATATGTCTCCACTTCCTTTGCACTTCCCAAATCAGTTTTGTACATTTCCATATTATCATGTGTTTGATGTTTATTAACATCTTCCTTGCATTCAATCACGATAATAATTTTTCTTTCTTCATCCAATATAACATAATCCGGTGTGCCCTCTTGGTTAGTTAATCGTTTACTAGCTTTAGAAAAGCAGTTTTCCAAATATTGATTTCTATTTTTACCTTTTTTATAACTATCTTCTTTATATAGTATAATACTATTTTCGTAAACATCTTGGTTCTTAGGATACTCTAATTCTTCCAATTTCTTTTTTACTAAACCTTTTGTTATTTCCTCTGCCATGACCTTCTCTCCTTTATATGCGTAAAGCCAACTTTCCGAAGTACCATAATTAAATTGTTAATTACTATTTTTGTTATTCTCTAAATAGTCATCCACATCACTCTTTTTTATTCTCCACGAGCCACCAACCTTTGAAGCAGTCAATTCTTTTTTCTCAATAAGTCTTCGTATTGTTTTTTCACATACTTGCAAATACGATGCAGTTTGTGAAATTGTCATAATATCCATTTGCATTTTCGTCCTTCCATTAGACAAACATATATAAATCATAACACATCTCACAAAAAACATCTACACAATCCAGAAAAATTTAGTACTTTTTTGTACTATTCTGTGCTTTTTTGCGTAGAACGTATGTTCTTATTAATTATAACATATTTTCTCATATTATCAAGAGCCAAATTAACCATTAAGCTCTGTGTCTATACGGTCAAAATTATATATTTTTTAAATTTTAGGCATTAAAAAACCCCGATAAATCGGGGTTTTCTTAAAATCAATTTTCTTATTATTATCTCTTTGAGAACTGAGGAGCTCTACGAGCTGCTTTGAGACCGTATTTCTTACGCTCTTTCATACGTGGATCACGTGTTAAGAATCCAGCAGACTTAAGAACTGGTCTGTACTCTGAATCTACCTGAAGGAGTGCACGAGCGATTCCGTGACGGATTGCTCCGGCCTGTCCTGTGTATCCACCACCACGAACGTTAACTAAAACGTCGAACTTGTCAACTGTCTCAGTTGCAACTAATGGCTGGCGAACAACTACCTTTAATGTCTCAAGACCAAGGTACTCATCGATATCTCTTTTATTGATTGTAATCTTTCCTGTTCCAGGTACTAAATATACTCTAGCAACAGATGATTTTCTTCTTCCTGTTCCGTAATACTTTGTAGTAGCCAATTTACTTTACCTCCTATTAAAACTCTAATGTCTCAGGTTTCTGAGCTGCATGTTTGTGATCTGGTCCAGCGTATACGAATAACTTTGTATACATCTGACGTCCAAGAGGTCCCTTTGGAAGCATTCCCTTTACAGCGTACTCGATAACGCGCTCTGGGTGCTTGTTCATCATCTCTCTTAATGTTGTCTCTTTCATACCACCGATATAATCTGAGTGATGATAGTAAATCTTCTGGTCTAATTTCTTACCAGTAACCTTAACCTTGTCAGCATTGACAACGATTACATAATCACCTGTGTCAATGTGTGGTGTAAAGATTGCTTTATTCTTTCCTCTTAATACTTTAGCAACTTCTGATGCTAAACGTCCTAATGTCTTACCTTCAGCGTCTACTACGTACCATTTTCTGTCGATTGTAGCAGGACTAGCCATAAATGTTTTCATCGGTTTTCCTCCTTAAATGATTCGATTACTTTTAATGCCGATGCCTCTTGAAATCGCGTATGTCCGGACGCCACTTCCTTTTTGACATCTTATAGTCCTCTGTTCCATCTCAGATGACTATCATTATCTATACTAAATGGTTGCCGGGGCTTTGGCTTCCATTTATCTACTTTTACAGACCTAGATATTATACTTGCGTAACCGGCTGTTGTCAAGTGTTTTTCACCCTTATTTTCGGCTTTTTCTTTAAAACTGCATATATACAAAATCAGCCGGATTCACTCCCGGTCCGTAGTATCCGAATATTATTACTATAAAGATGCCAAGATATATTATCGCCCAGCGAAGCGGCAGCTTTCTTGAAAGTATGAAGTCGCGCATGTCGAGCTTTTTATTTTCCTCTACGAAGCTGATGAAGAACCACAGCAGCGTACATATTATAAGTAAAAGTATATCGTATTCGTCCAGTCCGCATGCTCCTAGATTCAAAATGATGTTATTTATTCCAAGCTCGCCGATATGGAAATCCGTGACTGATTTAAAAAGCATATGAAATGCAGTCGACGCATTTGCTGCTATGTCAAAATAGTAGCCTACCAGTATGAGCATAAAGGTCCAAAGCACTGATACAATTGTCGCAAATATACCCTTTTCCCTTAGGCCGGTCAGCTTAAAAAAGCCGCCTGCCACCTTTTTGTTTACCGGAGCAAAAAGCTCTGCAAGCATGATTACAATGCCGTTCCAAAGTCCGAAATACAGGTATTTCATATTGGCACCGTGCCATACTCCGATGACGATAAATGTGATGACACTCGCGATGCAGCCCGGAAGCACCTTACTGATATGCGCACCAAATCTCGGCTTTAGCCATTTGCCAAAGTTCAGGAAACGCTTTGAGATTGAAAGCGGGTAGAAGATATAGTTTCTGCACCAGTCTCCAAGAGTCATATGCCAGCGGTGCCAGTACTCTGTGAGTGAGCGCGAAAAATACGGATGGTTGAAGTTTGTTGACATTGTTATACCAAACATCTCCGCAATACCGCGCACTATATCGATTCCTCCCGAGAAATCCGCATATAGCTGCAGCGCATACACTACTGCCGCAAAAAATACATAAGTGCCCGAAAAATCCATCGGCTTATCCATTACAAAATTGATGATATTTACCGCACGGTCTGCTATCACAAGCTTTTTCATGACTCCCCAGAGTACCAGAAGCGCACCCTTTTGCAGATTTTCAAGTCTGAGGGAATGTCCCTCGTAAAGCTGTCCCGCAAGCTTATCATATATTGCAATCGGTCCCTGTATGATCTGTGGGAAAAATGACACGAACAGTGCTACCTTAAGGAAATTCTTTTCAGGCTCGACAATTTCCCTGTATACATCCATCACATAGCCCATGGACTGGAAGGTGTAGAAGGATATGCCAAGTGGAAGCAAAAGTCCAAGCTCGCCCGCATATGGTATATATTTAAGGAATGCCAGAATGCCGAAATTGCAAAGCAGCGCAAAAAGCATGACTGCCACTCTCTTTTTTCTGCCCTTTTCCTTGTATTCCTTTCTGGTCTGCCTGTCCCAGTCCTCCTTATGGCTTTTTACGATGGCATTCTGCTCCTTTAGCAGCTTGTCAATCCATATTGTTGAGCCATAGGTGGTGCATATTGTAAAAATGATAAAAAGCACATACCACTTACATATAATCACATAGTATGCCATGCTTCCTGCCAGAAGCACATACCAGCGATATTTCTTCGGAAAGCAATAATATAGTACAAGCAATGCTATTACAAATATCGCATATTTTAATGAAATGAGTTCCATTTTATTTACTCCAAATCTATTTTCTAATGTAATACTGCCAGACATACTTTAATTGACTGGCAGTATTTATTTTAAAGTCCATACAATATCATGCTATTTTTTAACCGGGGTATTTAACTCCTTTGCAGGCTTTGCATCGTTGTTCGTATCTGCTACCTTATTTGTCGCAAGGTTTGACGAAAAATTATAAGGCAGATAAACGGACATCTCAAAATAATGATTGCCCAGACTCAGATCCGTATCCTTTGCGCAGGCACTTATCACCTTGTCAGCGCGCCTTGCGCACTCGCCCCATGCACTCTGAATCTCCGGTGAGTGGTCTGCATTAAGCCTGTAATTATCAGACAGATATTTTCCCATATATGCAGTGAATTTGCGGCTTCCATTTATATTCAGGTGCTCTGAATTGTAGAAATCATCCCTCTCATTGATTCCGATAAGTTCCTTATCGCCTTCAAAGCTCACAAAATCATAGCCATAAGACTCCACCAGCTCCTTCACGTCGCAAAGCACCTGCGGATTCTTTACCTTCTTCTCATGAGGGAACCTCGCAAAAAGCACCTTTTCCACCCCCTGTGCTTTACAATACTCAAGCAGATCAGTCATATACGCTCTGCTCTTGTCGGTAAAATAGAGCTTTTTCTGCTTGCCTGATGGACAATCGGAATATTTTGCAATAGATGAAAATCCCTTCATGCATGATGTTTTTGCAAAATACATTCCAACTCTTGTGGCAAAGGTGTGTGCACACTTGCCTATATCCTTCCAGTTGCTATGATGCAGCTTTAAAGGATTTGTAAAGTTGTCCTGCTCATCCTTTGGCACAATCTCTTGTATTGTATCAAGCCTGTTTTCCTCATTGTGGATATTGTCTATCCAACTATGCAGCTTTACAGTCCTGTCGTAATAGCTGTCATTTTGTAAAAAGCCATTCACTTCAAAAACAACAACCTTCGGATGCTGTCTGGTGAGAGCTTCTCTGAGCATAGATTTGTACAGACTGCCGGGCACTCCAGATACCCCAAGTGAGTATGATGTGTATCCATAATTCTTCCAAGCCTCGGTTGCACTGTAATCAGCGTATACCTCGCTGGCTCCTATCATCATCACATCAATTGTGTTCTTCGGCTCCTTGTAAAACCCCTCTATAGTCGCAATATTGACAGCATCCGTCATCTTAAAAAATGTCGAGACAAACGAAAACAGCACGACAAATACCAGGGCAAACGCTCCTATACGGATTACCTTACGGTGTCTGCCTTTTCCTTCGTCTGTGCTGTTTATGGCTTTGTTTTTTATAATTTTCTCTTTTCCTTTTGTAAATCTCATAACCGTCTTCATCTCCAAGCTTCTTTTTACCGTACCGTGTATTAACAGTAACGACATTATAGCCTATTATTGAAGCAAAAAACGGATATTCCAAAAATCTTAATATAATATTAAAAATCTAAAACTGTTACTCATACTTAAGTCCTATCATTGTAAGCCCTTGGGCCGGGGCTGTAGGACCTGCTGCTGCCCTGTCTGTTGCGGCTATTATGCCCTTCATCGCATCGGCCGGCATATTGCTTCCACCTATCTTCACAAGTGTTCCTGCGATTATGCGCACCATATTGTACAAAAAGCCGTTTCCTGTCACACGTATTGTGATGATGTCACCGGCCTTTGACACCGTACAGTCATATATCGTGCGGACTGTGGTCTGTGCCTGCGAGTTTGCCGAGCAGAAGCTTGCAAAATCATGCTCTCCTATGAGATATTTTGCAGCCTCACTCATCTTTTCTGTGTCAAGCGGATAATGATAGAAATATGTGTCAAGCCTGCGTGTCGGATTCCTGAACCTCGCATTTAATATACGGTATTCATAGGTTTTACGGCTCTTTGAGAAGCGTGGATGAAAATCATCGCTTACCTCACAGGAATCGACCACCACTATATCCTCCGGCAGCTTCTGATTCAGTGCATACGATATCTTTTCCGCCGGCATGCGGGTATTGGTGTCAAACATACACACATTTCCAAGTGAATGCACTCCCGCATCGGTGCGGCTTGCTCCTGTCACCTTTATATCCTCCTTTAACAGGCGGCTCAGGTGCTCGTTTAATACCTGCTCAATTGTTATGCCGTTTGGCTGTATCTGCCAGCCGCAGTAATTTGTGCCATCGTAGGCTACAATCATTTTTACACGCATATATCTCTCCTGTTATGGCTGCACTATCTATTTCACTATCTGAAAATAAGATTGCCCAGATTCACCGGCAGAAGGATTCTAAGCACTATCACAACCGCTAAAAACGCAAATATGAAAAGATATGCTATTTTATCGTCCTTTTCATATACGAGCGGCTTCATCTTTGTCCTGCCCTCTCCACCATTGTAGCATCTGGCCTCCATGGCCATTGCGAGGTCATCCGCACGCCTGAAGGCCGATACGAAAAGCGGCACTAAAAGAGGCACCATGCTCTTTGCTCTTTTTATGATATTTCCATGCTCAAAATCAGCTCCTCTTGCCATCTGTGCTTTCATTATTTTGTCCGTCTCCTCAATAAGGATTGGAATAAAACGAAGCGCTATCGACATCATCATGGCTATCGCATGCACCGGGACATGTATTTTGTTTAAAAAGCCCAGTGATTTCTCAAGACCGTCCGTGAGCTGGTTTGGTGTGGTGGTGAGTGTCATGAGCGAGGTTCCTATAATGAGCAGCACAAGTCGTATCATCATGGTTGCTGCATTTATCAGTCCGGTGTCAGAAATGTGCAGTATACCGTACTCCCAGATTGTGTACTCTCCCTGTGTGAAAAACACGCTGAAGCATGCTGTAAAAAGCAGCAGTATTATAATGGATTTGAGTCCCTTTACCATGAACTTAAAGGGCACCTTCGAAATTTTTATAACTGCGGCAAGCGCGGCAACTATAAACAGCACACCGGCTATTCCTTTGTAGGAAAACAGCGCAATAATATATATAAATGTTGCGAAAAGCTTTACTCTTGGGTCCAGTTTATGTATTGGCGACTGAGCCGGATAATACTGGCCTATGGTAATATCACGAATCATTTTTGTATTCCTTCCTCATAATTTGTATCAAAATGTCAGCATTGGTGAGCTATTTAAAGGCTTTTAGTATTGAGTCCCTCGCCTCCGCAACTGTCGTTGCCGAAAGGTCAACCGGTATACCCTTTTTTGCCAGATCATGCATCAGATATGTGACCTGCGGTGCTGCAAGTCCGACTGCCTCGAGCTCCTTGTAGTGTGAGAATACCTCCTTCGGCACTCCGTCAAACATCACCTCTCCGGAATTCATAACAATGATGCGGTCCACATACTCCGCAACATCCTCCATGCTGTGTGATACGAGTATGATTGTGATACCCAGATCCTTTTTCATCTGTAAAAGCAGTCCCAGTATCTCATCTCTGCCCGCAGGATCCAGTCCCGCTGTCGGCTCATCGAGTATAAGTACGTCAGGGTGCATTGCAAGTACTCCAGCTATGGCTACACGCCTTTTTTGTCCTCCGGACAAATCAAACGGCGGCTGATAGTAGAGATCCTCCGGAAAATGTACATTCTGCAGTGCCTCATAGGCTCTTAGCTCCACTGTTTTCCTATCGAGCCCCTGATTTTTCGGTCCAAAGCATACATCCTCAAAGTTGGTTGTCTCAAAAAGCTGATGCTCCGGATACTGGAACACCATCCCCACCTTGTGACGCAGCTTGCTTAAATCATAATCATTGTCATATATATCCTGTCCATTATAGTATATATGACCGCTTGTCGCCTTCAAAAGGCCGTTCATATGCTGGATAAGTGTGGATTTTCCCGAACCGGTGTGACCGATTATTCCAATAAACTCTCCATCATTTATCTCAAGGCTTACATCCTTAAGTGCCTGCACCTTGTAGGCTGAGTCGGCACTGTAGCAATAGTTTATGTGATCTAGAATTAATGACATATTTTCTCCCGCCTATCTGTTTTTCAGCGCAACAAGCGCATTTACAAGTTCTTCTCTCGTCAGGATTCCATCAGGGATATCAAGCCCTGCTTTTTTGAGCTCGTCGGCTACCAGTGTCACCTGCGGCACATCAAGCCTGTGCTCCTTCAGCTCGTCCACTCTTGAAAAAATCTCACGCGGTGTGCCGTCCATGACCACCTTGCCCTTTTCCATGACATAGACATGGTCTGCGCCGACCACTTCCTCCATGTAATGGGTGATGAGAATGATGGTCACGCCCTTTTTCTTATTGAGCTCATGGGCTGTGGCTATGACCTCCTTGCGGCCGTTTGGGTCAAGCATGGCTGTAGGCTCGTCAAATACTATACATTTTGGCTCCATTGCCACAACTCCCGCGATTGCCACACGCTGCTTCTGTCCTCCGGAGAGCTTGTTCGGTGAATGTGTGCGGTACTTTGTCATACCGACAGCCCTTAGCGCATAGTCCACGCGCTGCCAGATTTCATCTGTCGGCACACCGATATTCTCAGGTCCAAAGCCCACATCCTCCTCCACGACATTGGCGATAATCTGATTGTCGGGATTCTGGAAAACCATACCTGCACTTTTCCTGACAGGTATGACATTCTCTTCCTTTGACACATCCATGCCATCCACCCATATGGTGCCGTCGCTCGGCGCAAGAAGTGCATTGATATGCTTTGCAAGAGTTGATTTTCCTGAACCATTGTGACCGAGGATTGCAATAAACTGCCCCTCTTTTATGTCGAGGTTTACGTTGTCGAGTGCTGTAGTGATTGACTCTACATTGCCTTCCTCGTCTCTTCGTATAAATTCATGTACTAATTTGCTTGTTTTAATTATGCCCATTTCTTTTTCCTAAAAATCTACCGTATTTACAATTATCATAGCTGTTAAAGCCCAAATAGCTGCCAAAAATATGCGCTTTGCCGCTTGATTTAGTCATCCCAGCTCAGGTGATGAAGCTCTCCCGCAAGCCTCATATGATCAAAATTATTCTGTCTCAATGCCTCGTAAAGCACGATAGCTACTGAATTTGACAGATTAAGTGACCTTGTCTCACCTATCATCGGTATCCTGATGCACTCATCCGGATGCTCCTTTAGTATCTCCTCCGGAATGCCTGCGCTTTCCTTGCCAAACATAATATAGCAGTCTGGCTCAAAATGAGCATCAGAGTACACATGTCTGCCCTTTGTTGTCGCATAATATATCTTTGCGCCCGGATTTCTCTCAAGGAAATCCTCCCAGTCCACATATGTGGTGACGTCGAGGTCCTTCCAGTAATCCATTCCGGCTCTCTTTAGTGCCTTCTCTGAAAGTGAGAATCCAAGCGGCTCTATAAGATGAAGCCTCGTGCCTGTCGCGACGCAGGTTCTTCCGATATTTCCTGTATTTGCCGGAATTTCCGGCTCATGTAACACTATATTCAGCTTTGCCATTTTGTCTCCTGTCAATTTAAACTATTTATTATCCATCCCGGCGCGAAGCTCTGTGACAAACTCCTCAATGCGGCCGAGCGCCTCCTTTAAATCATCAAGCGAATATGCATATGATATACGTAAAAAGCCCTCACCGCACTCTCCGAATGCAGTTCCCGGAACCACGGCAATCTTCTTGCTGTTTAGAAGCTTTGTGGCAAACTCATCGGATGTCATGCCAAACTCCTTGATGCTTGGGAACGCATAAAAAGCCCCGAAAGGCTCAAAGCACTTAAGCCCCATCTCCTTAAAGCGGTGAAGCACATAGCGTCTGCGGCCGTTGTATTCCTCCCTCATCTGTGCAACATCCTCATCGCCGTTTTTCATAGCCTCGACAGCCGCATACTGGCTCGTGGTCGGCGCACACATGATTGCAAACTGATGAATCTTTAACATCTGCTTTAAAATGGTCTCAGGTGCACATGCATATCCAAGCCTCCAGCCTGTCATGGCATAAGCCTTGGAAAAACCGTTTATGAGCACTGTTCGCTCCTTCATTCCCGGAAACGATGCTATAGATACATGCTTATCCACATATGTAAGCTCCGAATAAATCTCGTCACTTATCACAAACAGATCATGCTCCTTAACCACCTGAACGATTGCTTCAAGGTCTGCTTTTTCCATGATAGCGCCTGTAGGGTTATTAGGGAAAGGCATGATAAGTATCTTTGTCTTTGGAGTGATAACAGCCTCAAGCTCCTCGGCTGTCAGCCTGAAATCATTTTCCTCCTTGAGCTCCACAATCACAGGTGTGCCACCTGCCAACACAGTACATGGCACATATGAAACATAGCTTGGCTGCGGGATAATCACTTCATCTCCCGCATCGAGCATGGCGCGCAGTGCGATATCTATAGCCTCGCTGCCGCCGACAGTTACCATGATCTCTTTGTTGTAATCATATGTCATGCCGTATCTTCTGTCGAGATATCTTGCAATCTCAACCTTTAACTCCTTGAGTCCGGCATTTGAGGTGTAGAAGGTTCGTCCCTTTTCAAGGGAATATATGCCCTCATCCCTGATATGCCACGGTGTGTCAAAATCAGGCTCACCTACTCCGAGCGAAATCGCATCCTTCATCTCGCTCACTATATCAAAAAACTTACGGATACCCGATGGCTGGATAGTCTTTATTGTACTGGATAAAGGGTCTCTCATTATGACATAATTCCCCTTTCATCGGATTTGACAGGTGCCGCCATGATAGTTCCATGGTCCTTGTATTTCTTCAGAATAAAGTTTGTCTTTGTCGAAAGCACCTGATCCAGTGTAGAAAGCTTATCTGTCACAAACTGTGATACCTCGCGCAGAGTCTTGCCCTCGAGTGTGACCATGAGGTCGAAGCCGCCTGAGATAAGGTATACAGACTTCACCTCAGGATAGTTGTATATACGCTCGGCAATCTTGTCGAAGCCCATGCCGCGCTGTGGTGTCACTCTGACCTCTATCATGGCTGTGACCTTCTCAAGGCCTGCCTTGTCCCAGTCAATCAGTGTGTGATATCCGCAGATGACATTCTCCTGCTCCATAGCAGCAATCTCGTATGCCACACTTGCCTCATCCACACCAAGCATGATTGCAAGCTCCTTCAGGTTTATCCTGCTGTTTTTCTCTATAAATGTTAATATCTTTTCTCTCATGATATATATTCTCCTGATTCAAATATATTAGTTGAAAACCTTGTATATCTCGTCAGTCTGGGCAGTCTCCAAAAATCGTCTCTCCTCGCCGGAAATCAGCACTCTGTCGTTTGAATCGGTTGTGGCACCGACTATAACAGCATTTTGTCCTGTTTTCTCAAGCTCTCTGAGCACGCGGGTACCATCTGCAGCTATGATTATCAGACTTCCTCCTGACAAAAGCTTATACGGGTTTATGTCAAAAAATTCACTTATTTCAATCGTATCCTGCCTGATAGGGAGCTTCTTTAAATCGATGTCAAGACCAATTCCCGAAGCCTCTGCCATATCCCAGAGTGCTCCAAAGATGCCGCCCTGCGAAGCGTCATGGATTGCCGCCACACCGGCGCCAATCGCGGATGCGGCCTCCATTGCAGTGGAAATATGGTCTATATATGCTGCTGATTTATCTATAAATGCCTTGGAAAATCTCGTTTCAAGCTCGGCTCTTTTCTCATTTGCAAGAATTGCGGTGCCCTCAAGCCCCACATAGCCTGTCACTATTATGTCCATGCCGGGTGCTGCTGCCGACGATGGTGTGAGCATCTGCTCATAGGCCTCACCTATTGCTGTAACTGTCACCACGATATTCTTCACCGCACGGCTCACCTGTGTATGTCCGCCAAGCACCACAATGCCTGCTTTCTCACATACAGCATCAATCGCTCTCACCGTCTCGCGAAGCACGGCTTCGTTTTCTGTGGTAGGTACAAGCAGTGCCAGCTCTATCCCAATAGGACTTGCCCCCATGGCATAAATATTGTTCAATGCATCATAAACTGCGCAGTTAGCACGCACATGCTTATCCGATACATCAAGTGTGAACGTCTGGGTAGCAGTAACTAACTTGGTTTGGTCGCCTGCCTGCATGGAAATCACCGCACAGTCCTCACCTACTGCCGGTTTAAAAAGTATTCTGTCGCTTGTGGTATGAAGTTGTTTTAAGACAGAGCGCTTTAAAACCGACTCTGATATTTTACCGTTTTTCATGTGTTTTCCTGTTCCTAATAATATGCTGTGTATACTGTTGCAGCCCGGTGCATTGATTGCAAATAACTACATCCGAAACAACTACCTGCGGGCATTTACTGCGTCTGTTCTATCGACTGCTGTGTCTGGGTGCCCTGTGCCTGCCCTGCTGCATTCTGGTCTGTCGGCTGCGTCTGGGTGCCCTGTGCCTGCCCTGCCGCATTCGGGTCTGTCGGCTGTGTCTGCCCTGCCGCATTCGGATCCTGTGTCTGAGTTTGTGCTGCCTGTGCCTGAACCGCTGCTGCCGCAGACGCTGCAATAGATTTAACCGAGCCCTCATCATTAGCCGCTGCCGCCGCCTGAAGCTGCGCAACAACCTCCGCTGATGCTCCTGCTGTACCAACCGTCACGATTTTTGGTGATGACTTGTACTTGCTGTTGTTGAATACCTCATCACTCTGCACTGTACCATCGACTGTGACCGTCTTCCAGAGCCTTGCGGTAAGTCCCTTGTGCGCAGACTGCTCGGTGTTGAAATAACCGACCGGCTGACCTGCATCAAACTTAAACTGCGTAACCGGATCCTCCTCGGAAATCGTCTCACTTCTGAATGAAATTTCCCTGTTTGCCGGTCTCGTCTCCACTCCGTACACATTGAAGGTGATGACTCCACCACTGCAATAGCCCTCTATATACACCGGACTGTCCAGATTATTTTTAAACCTAAGATCCTTGTAGGTACCTGCGATTGCCGCATCGTCAGATGGCTTTACGTAGTTTACTATCATGGAATGGTTGTAGCGCTGCACTATGTCAAGCTCAGCCCTTATAACCGCATTGTAGAGTGTGGTAGCAACCTGGCACACGCCTCCGCCTACCGAGTCCACTACCTGACCGTTCTCGTATGCGCCTGCTATCTGATAGCCGTTATCAGTTGTGATAGGGCTGATAGCCTCGTAAACCGAGAACTGCTCACCCGGATATATGACACTGCCGTTTATCAGGCTGCACGCGTTCTTTACATTGGCTGCACGCCCTGCTGCCGAGCTGCTGAAATCTGTAGAAAAGCCTCCCAGATTATCCTTAATCTTTGAGAGCTCCTCCTTTGAGCCCCTCGGCTGGACCGTATTTGTGACCAGCTCTATCTCATTCGCCGAACCATCCCAGCTATTCTGCAAAAAATCATTTATGGCATAGACAGATTTTACCACATCAACCTCTTTGCCTTCCTGTCCCGGGACAAAATCGAAGCTGTCACCGTTTCTCTGCAGCGAATTGTTAACTGCCTTTATATTGAGCTCGTCGCTCTTGCCATAAATCATATTTGCGGTCTTTTGTTTATCAACCGACAGATACATATTGACGGCAACATTGCCCTTTTTGAGCTCCTCTGACTCCACAAATCTGTCAATCAGGCTGCCCTCATGGCACACTGAAAGAGCCTCGTCCGCCGCTGCATCAGTGTCCGCCGAAACAGACATTTCCTGTGCTGTTGCATCAAATGAACCATTGGCACCCTTTAATGAAAAGAATGTATCCTTTATGCTGTCAACATAGGCATCAACTGCTTTTTTTGCTTCTTCCTTTGTCATACCGCCTACATCCACACTGCCAATGCACACACCCTCTGTAATTGTCTGTACCTTTGCCTTCTTTGTGCCTGACGAACCGCTTGCATATGCACTTACCATGCCTGATGCTGCCACAAGCACAAATGCCATTGTACCCAGTAATAATGCTTTTTTATTAATCTTCATTTCCGCTTCCTTTTCCTGAGGCTGTTAAAAGCACCCCTGTCATCGCTTAACTGAACTGCATTTTATATCATATTATCATATTTTTTCCATATTTCAAGAAAAGCTATACAAGACTTGACACAAATGTTGTCACAAGCATCGCTGCTATAACCACTATTATCACTATAGCAACCACCTTCTGATTTCTTTTTTTATTAAAATCGTACATACTATTCACCTCTGTTCAAAAATGAGTTATACTATTTTCATATATGAGAAAGGATTTTCCAACATATGATTCCAATTTGTCTAATTTTATTCATTTTATTTATTGCAGTGATTACTTTTGCCATAAAGAGGGCTGATTCTGCCCAGGCAAAGGTCACCGAGGAGTTCTGGGAAAAGGAGCGTAAGGCCAACTCAACCCTCCGCGGAGATACCACTGACCTGTGTTATATTACCATACCGGAAAAGTTTTTTCCATTAAATAATGATAAAATAAATGATTTAAGGGATAAAACCCTTGTCAATCTCACCGGAATGACAAACACTGATTTAAAGCTTAAATATGGCATTCTCAATTTTAAAAAGCTGTCTGAATATGATGATAATTTCACGAAATTTGTTTCAATGCTTGAGAGCTTACAGGCTGATGCCGCCTCGGCCGGTAATTACTCACACCTATTAATGTACTTACTGCGATATTCATCGTACAGCCTTGAGGCCTGACTTCTGGTCAGGTTGTCCCACGATATGACATCTGCTATCCCATACTCAGTCATCAGCTCCTTTAGCTGTCTGACCTGATGTGCTGTGGCGGGTGTCTGTTTTTTTGCCTTGTATACAAGTGGCTTTGACTCCACCGGCTCACCTTTTTCATCCATCAGTGCAAGCAGCTTTTCAAATATCTGCTTTGTCTCTATCGCATCATCGAGCGCCCTGTGGGCATTTTCCCTGCTCACACCAAAATACTCACACAAATCCTCCAGCTTCTTCGACTGCTCAGCAGGCAGACATTTTCTGGCTATTTTCAGCGTATCATATGCATTCAGCGAGAGGGTTCGCTTGTGATTTACCGCCCACTGCTTTAAAAAGCTGTAATCAAAGGTCACATTCTGCCCGAGTATGATATCATCTCCGATAAAATCAAGCAGGTTATCCACGGCCGCGTCCATATCTGCCGCGTTTTCCACATCACTGTCGGTAATTCCCGTTAATTCCTGCACACGCTGTGGAATATGCTGCTTTGGATTTACCAGTGTGGATATCGTATCCACTATCTCGCCGCCCCTCACACGTGCTGCACCTATCTCTATTATCTTGTCATTTTTAGCTGAAAGACCTGTCATTTCCAAGTCAATCACCGTGTAATTTTTTATATTGTCTATGTTGCTCATTTTTTTAGTCCGTAAACCTTTCCGGCTTTTAACACTATAGTCATTTCACGTTACTGCTCTTTTATATACTCCGCTATAGCCATATCGCTTTACTGCTATTTTATATACTGCGCTATAGCCATATCGCTTTACTGTTATTCTACATACTCCACCAGCGCCTGGTGGTCAAGCGGGTCTCTCATGTCGTAGTGGAAAAGCGCCCACACCGGCTCCTTATGATACTTTGGCAGTTCATCCAGCTTGCGCATGTGCTTGTAAGGAAAAATATAGTGGAACGGCTCCACATGCGACAGCTTTCCATTCTTACAGTATGCATGTGTCATGTGCTTGAAGCTTCCTATATCTGTGGCCCACCTCGGGCGGCTCTTGCAGTTCTCACGATAGTACAAATCAAAGATGAGTGACTCCTGAATCATGCTGTAAATCTGCGCATTTTCGTCAAAATCAGTATTATCTCTATCTCCGTGATTTTCGAATAATCCCACAGAAGTCATAGCATCGCTGTCACAGCCATGCAGGTATAAAGCCAGAAACTCAAGCAGTATCTCACACCTTCTGATGCGCGAATGGCTCATTCCAAAATAGCCGTTTGCCTCATAAAAATCTCCAAGCTCCTGAAAAAACTCAAACGCACTGTCAAAGATACACTCCATGAGCTTCATCGTAATCTCAAACTGTCCGCTGTTGTAATACACCTCAAGCATATCCTCGACGCGCTTAATCTTTATCACATCATCAAACGAAAGCCATTTTGTGGACATTACCTCATACGGCGGCTTGTCATGGTACACAATACCATATTCCGCGGCATGCTCAAACATGTACGAGCCCTTGAGCACCTTTAAAAATCCAAGCTGCAGCTGGTTTGGCTTAAGCTCATAAATCTCATCAAAGGAACGCCCAAAGCTGTCATAGTCCTCGTATGGCAGCCCTGCAATCAGATCCAGATGCTCATGGATATTGTTGCCGCTTTGAATGAGCCTCACAACCTCCTTAAGCCTCTCAAGCTTCATAGTCCTGTGAATCTCCTTAATCGTGACCTCATTGGTGGACTGCACACCGATTTCAAGCTGTATCAGCCCCGGCCTCATATCAGAAATCAGCTCAAGCTCCTCCTGATTCAGCAGATCCGCTGATATCTCAAAGTGAAAGTTTGTCACACCATTGTCATTCGCCTTTATAAAGCGCCACAGCTCCATGGCATGAGCATGATTGCAGTTGAAGGTTCTGTCCACAAACTTAATCTGCGGCACCTTCTGGTCTATAAAAAACTTAAGCTCTCTTTTGACAATCTCAGTATCCCTGAAACGCAGTGTCTTATCCACCGATGACAGACAGTAGCTGCACGAAAACGGGCATCCTCTGCTGCTCTCGTAGTAGATGATACGGTTTGAAAAATCATCGAGAGTATCATAGCAGAATGGAATTTCACTCATGTTTTTAATTGGGCGTGGACTTGTGAATACTATTTCACCGGCTTTATTGTCTCCCATGTTGTTCACACTTGTACTATTACCTGTGCTGTTTTTTCTGAAAGCAATGCCTGCAATATCACTCAGATTTCTTTTATGCGCATAGTAACCGCACAGCTCTCTAAAGGTATCCTCTCCCTCGCCTATCATCACACCGTCTATGTATGGATTTTCCCGCAGAAATGCCTCCACCTCGTAGGACACCTCAGGGCCTCCAACCCATATCGGCACTGACGGACAAAGCTTTTTATACTCGCGTGCAATATCAGTCACATAATCAATATTCCATATATAGCACGAAAAACAAAGTACGTCGGGCTTTCTCTTGTAAAGCTCCTCAAGAATGTAATCCTTTTGATTGTTTATCGTGTATTCCGCAAGCTCCACAGCATCCCTGTACTCCCCGGCACAGGCGCGCAGTGAGTAAACTGCGAGGTTTGAATGTATATATTTTGCATTTATTGCTGTCAGTAAAATATTCATGGTTTCTCCTTAAAAAATGACCCTTGAATGTAGACTTTATGCCACATTCAAAGGTCTGCTTCGTATTATTGCAGCATCGACATATTAACAAGTCTGTCGTACATGCCGCTTGCAAACAGCACCATCATGCCAATCGTGCAGATTACCGACAGCACAAAGCCTATTATCGATGTAATCATACCGGCAGTTGCTATTGCATTGTTATACTGCTTTGCCTTTTTTGACATTTTGGAAGCAAGCATGCCGACAATTCCAAGTCCCACCAGATATCCAAAAAACGAGAAAATAATACTGCAAATGCCAAGCACCAGTGAAACCACTGCAAGCTTAGCGCCCTCTCTCTCGTCATCTATGATAGTCTCATTATTGTAGAGCATCTCAAGACGGATACGCCTTGACTTACGCAGCATAACAAGCATAGGAATACCGAGCACGATAAACGCGACACAGTTCATTGCCGAAAACTCATTAATCCTGTCGGCCACTCCTCCTCCATCAAATATTCCCGATGATAAAAGTGCTCCCATATCTACAACAGTATGGAAAATGGCTAGCATCCAGAAATTACGTGTAGACGCGTATATCATGCAAAACAGCACACCCATGAGACCTGCTGAAATAACCTGTATCAGACAACTGCTAAACTTAACCCCTGCGCCCATATTGGAAAAATGCATCAATCCAAACAGTACGCCTCCCAAAACTACGGCTCCTGTGATTCCACCTTTCGTCTTTGGAAAAGCTCTCAGCAGCAGATTGAACACCACGCCTCTGAACACCAGCTCCTCAACGAGCCCTACAAGGCAGACCGCAATAAAGAAAAAGATGATGTTGTAAAATGCCTTCACATCACCATGCTCGCTCAAAAAGCACATATAAATACCTGAAACAACAGCATACAGACAATAAACTATGAAAAAACCACCTGTGTATAAACTTCTTGTCCATCCTGCTACATTTTCCTTAAAGATATCCCACAGCCCAAATAAATATGTGATGCCAAGAAAAATAACTAAAACAACTGTCTCCACAATAGCCTGCAGCAGATAGTCATCCGCCTTTTCCATGCCCGGAATCAGTCCCAGAACTTTTCCGCTCCACTGCAAGAGTGCAATGAAAATAAAAACTGCAAGAATGGCAAATATTATATTTGCCGGTGCCGAAAGATTTCTCAATTTCTGTTTCATAACTTTAAATCTCCTCATTTGCGTGTTATTAAGTATGAAAATATTCTATAGCATTTACTTTGACATTGCAAGCGAAGTATTTCATACTGCAATGGGCAGCAAAAAAGCCCTGTCCTTACGAACAGAGCCCTATTCATTATGTTGCACTTACAAGCCTTACTATCACATCAATTCCAGCTGCCCAAAAGAGTATCGCCCCCACGATATATACCTTTGTCTTCTGCTCAAAACCGAAGTGATATCCTGTGTAAATGCCTGCCACTATACAGATGATAGTTAGCAGCGCCACCATTATCATAATGGTGAAAAGTCCGGTACCGAGGAAGCCGAATGCTATTCCTGCAAGAACCGTATAAAATGCGGTGATTCCTGCTATCCTTAACACTCTTTTCATGTCAAGCTGTGCCTGACAGTGCTCCTCAATCCTTTCATTTCTTATAGCCTTTCCTATAAGCCTGATCCCCAGTCCTATCAGTATTCCGATAGAAATTATCTCTCCTAAAAGTGCTTCATCCTTCACCGAGTATTTCCCATTAAGAAAGCTTGACAGGAAATACCCGATGTACATTGCTAACAACTGGCAAACTGCAACTATGAAGCAAATGGCTGTAAGCTGTTTCTTATTTACTTTCTGGATCAGGGATCCCTGACATTCCATCGCAACGAAAATCTCCAGTGAGCTTCCCGCCACGATTAACAGATATTCTATCCAGCCCATTTTTGCCTCCCCCTAATGTACAAACATCCTTTAATTAATTATTTGTCGCTATCTGCCTTAGCATCTATTGAAGCTAATTTATATATGAACTTAACGCTGCCCGTCTGTCCATCAGCGATTGCTGAGTATGTCTGATATTCCTCACCTGCGTCAATTACTGCCTGGAGCTTGTTGGTGAATGGCTTTAAGTCGCCGTTGTATGCGTCGAGAATCTTGTTGATTCCTTCCTCATTGAACTGTACCATACCGTCTGCAAGTGTATGTGCACCCTCTGAAAGTGTCTTAGAGCCTGTTGTGAGCTGGTCAACACCTGAAACTATCTGATTTGTTCCATCTGCAAGCTGTGAGGCTCCGCTGTTGAGCTGTGCATTGTTTGCTACAAGTGTGTTTGAACCGTCTACAAGCTTCTTGATACCACTTGTGAGAGTTGGCACTGAGTTCATGAGTGATTGTGTTCCGGCTGAAAGCTGGCTTGCTCCGGCATTGAGTGCTGTTGCTCCGGCATTTAATGTATCGTTGTTTTTAACTAACTCGTTTGAACCATTTACAAGACTGGTGATTCCTTTTGTCAGCTCTGGTAATTTATCTGCAAGACTTTGTGTGCCTGTCTGAAGCTCTGTAGCTCCTGTTGCAAGCTGTGTAGTTCCTTTTGCTAAATCAGAAGCTCCGCTTGACAACTCAGATGCTCCATCTGACAACCGTCCTAAACCAGCATCTAATGATGACGCACCATCTGATACCTTTGCTGAGCCATCCTTTAAAGCTTGCACTGTGTAAGCACTGTCTGTTACACTTTGGTTCACGGCAGAATATACTGATACAGCACCTTTTCCCTGAGACAGACCAACAAGTATCTGATTATAAGTTGCAGATGGATTCTGATTCTGCATATTAGTCAAAGCATCTATTATATCTCCTGCATTGTTTACTGCTGCATCCGCTGCTGCTGATACATTGTCTGCTGTAATCTTATCTGTATCAATATATCCAAGAGTTTTAAATAATGTTCCGACATTTAATTCATTCAGTGATTCCAGAGATTTATTTATATTGGTTTTGATTGTTTCAGGCATATCTGATAAAGATTGTGTCAACTGACCAACTCCTTCATCAACCTGCTTTGCTCCTGCTGCAAGAGAATCAGCTCCTGTTTTTGCCGTATCAATACTTGTCTTTAGCTGTGCTGCACCTGCAGATACTCCTGCTGCGCCCTTGTTTGCAGCATTAATACCATCCGAAAGCGTTTTGGCTCCATCATTAAGACTTGTCACACCTGTTGCAAGACTTCCTGTGTTGTCATTAAGCTGATTCAAGCCTGTATTTAACTGACTAGCTCCGTCTGTATATGTCTTAAGTCCATCCTTAAGTGTTGCACTTCCACTTGCAAGCTGACCTGCTCCACTATTAAGCTTATCTGCTCCTGACACAAGGGCACCTGTACTGTTTCCAAGTGTATTCAATCCACCACTTAATGTACTTACACCATCAGTATATGTCTTAAGTCCATTCTGCAGTGTGCCGACTCCTGATGCGAATGTGCCGAGCTTGCTCTGCAATGTTGAAAGTCCGTCAGCAAGTGTGTCAGTACCCTCTGCCAGTGTCTTTGAACCATCCTGAAGCTGTGTTGAGGCATCCTTTAAGTCATTTATCATGTCATCGAGGTCTGATGTGTCAATTCCGTCTGTGCTTACATAATCAGATGCGTTTACCACGAAGGTCATGGCTGCAGGCATTGAGAAATTCTCCACATCTGCTGTCATTTCCATGTATTCAGGGATATTTACATCGCCATCAAGGTCTTTGTCCTTGATTCCAAGGCTGTCCTTTAAGCCCGGAAGTGCATAGCCGAGCACTACGCTTGATGAGTCGCTTACCTCAGCCTTGCCGTTTGTCACTTCGATATTCTCGAAGCCATCACCGAGTACAAGTCCTGTTATTGCTGCAAAAGGTACGGAAACTGTCTGCTTCTCGCCGTTTACTGTCTCTGTGTATGATGTAGTATTTGTGTAGTCAAAACGGATTTTGACCTTTCCTGATTTTCCTGCAAGGTCCTCAGGTGAGATTTCTTTTCCATCGAGGTAGTATGTAACCTTCTGTGTTACAGGCGGTTCCTCTGTTGCTGTGCCCTGATAGTAAATGTCCTTGCCACCGGCCTGCCAGGTGAGCTTATCACCGCTTTGTGTGAATTTTTCCTTGCCCTTTACGTTCTCGATATCTGAAAGGTTTGAAGCATCCTCCAAGGTATCCTTTTTGTCTTTATTTTTAAGGTGATCTACTACGATTGTTTTGTTTACGTTGCCGTTTGCATCTGAGATGAGGTATACGCTCTCGTCCTTGTCTGCGTCGTTATCCTTTAATGATACGCTGTCCATGAGCTTATCTGCTATGTCATCAGCATCCTTACTGCTTCCTGTTGTGCTGTCTGCCTCGGCTGTGACTGCGGTGCTGTTCTTCTCTGCAAAAACCGCTGTTGCTCCGATTCCTGTACCTACAAGTGCTATTGTGAGGACTCCGGCTACAACACGGACAATATATTTACTTTTTAACTTTTCTTTCAATTCTGGTAATTTCATGTCTTATTCCTCCTGATTTTGTTTTTGAGGTCATATTTTTATGTTATGAGGGCCAAAAAGTATTTTATCCCTCATTTATGATTAATCAGATTACTAAGCTGTCAGGTTCTTGTTTTTAAAGCCTGCGCTTGTGGCACATATTACTTTGTCAAAAATCATAAACATTGACGGAAGTATAAATACTACTACAAACATACTGATGATTGCGCCTCGTGCAAGCAGTATACAGATAGAACTGATCATATCAATGTTTGAATAAAGTCCTACACCAAAGGTTGCGGCGAAGAAACAGAGTGCACTGACTATAACTGAGTTTGTCGAATCTGCAAGTGCCTTTGTGATTGCCGGCTTTTTGTCCATTCCGGTGTATCTGTTCTTTCTGTACTTTGTGGTCATAAGTATCGCATAGTCAACCGTTGCACCAAGCTGTATGGTTCCGATTACGATGCTCGCGATAAACGGAAGCTTCGTTCCTGTAAATCCCGGAATTCCCATGTTTACAAAGATTGCAAACTCGATGACCGCTACAAGTATGATTGGAAGCGATACTGATTTGAATACTACGAGGATGATAAGGAATATCAATACGATTGATACTGCACTTACACGCTTAAAGTCTGTATCTGTGATAGTGATAAGATCCTTGGTACAAGGTGCCTCACCGATAAGCATTGCGTCCTTGCTGTAATTCTTTACTATCTTTTTAATCTCTGTAATCTGGTTGTTTACCTCATCAGATGCTGTCTCATATTTTGATGAAACAAGCATCATCTGATAATCACCGTTTTTGAATATCTCCTTTGCCTCATCCGGCACCATATCATCCGGTATGGTAGGTCCGAGTATTGAGTCAAGCGATACCGCAAGCTTTACTCCATCGACCTTCTTTATATCATCTATCATGCTTATGCTGTCTGCCTTTGACATATCGCTCGGCGCGATGATGATATGTGTGGCACCCATAGCATACTCCTTGTCGAGTCTTTCATTGGCCTGCTTACTGTATGCACTGTCAGGCATGGTTCCTGCAAGGTCATAGTAGACCTGATCATGAGTGTATCCGTATATTGCCGGGATGAGCACTACGATAAAAATCACTGCAAGTATCTTATAATGATTTGTTACCCAGCTTGCAATCCTGGAAACATCCGGCATAAGAATCTTGTGCTTTGTCTTCTCGATTGCCTTATCACATGCAAGAATCAGTGCAGGGAGAATTGTTACACATCCGATAACTCCGAATACAACGCCCTTTGCCATTACGATTCCCAGGTCAAGTCCAAGTGTAAAGCTCATGAAGCAGAGGGCTACGAAGCCTGCGATTGTTGTGATCGAGCTTCCTGTTACTGAAACAATTGTGTGGGAAATGGCATGTGCCATGGCTCGCTTCTTGTCTCCGTCATATCTGTCTATCTGCTCCTGATAGCTGTGCCACAGGAAAATCGAATAATCCATTGTTACGGCGAGCTGCAATACTGCTGTCAGTGCCAGTGTCAGGTATGAAATCTGTCCCTGTATAAAGTTTGTTCCCAGGTTATAGATAATAGCCATTCCTATACTTAGGAGGAATAACATCGGAACAATTATTGAATCCATTGTAATTCCCATGACAAGCATTGAAAGCAATGCTGCTATGATGACATATATAGGAGCCTGCTGCATAACAAGTGTCTTTGTATCTGCGTTGACCGCTGCCATTCCTGCTACGAAGCAGTGGTTTTTCACCATCTTATCCATCTTGTTGACGGCTTCCATTGTCTCATCCGACCCCATTGTGTCACTGTAGGTGACGAGCATGAGCTGGCTGTTTGCATCCTTGTTGTTGAATGCGTTGTACACCTCATCCGGAATTGCCTCTCTTGGCAATGTGGAATCAGCGATTGTTCCGTACCAGATGACATCCTTAACCCCCTCAAGGTCCTCAATGTCATCAGCCAGAGTCTCTATGTCCTGATCCTTCATATCCTCTAAGATCACAAATGACAACGCTCCGGTTCCAAACTCATCTACCATGATATCCTGACCCTTCATAGTCTCTATCTGGCTTGGCAGATAAGAAAGGATATCAAAGTTGATTCTCGTGTTGATAAAGCTGATGCCCGACGGTATAAGCAGTGCAAATGCAACTATCAGTATCAGCACACGATGTTTTACGACTCCTTTTCCAAATTTAATCATTAGATTCACCACTCTTTCTTTTATTCGTATTGAAGTATAAAAAAAAAGACCGAATAAATAAATATTCAATCTCTTCGATTTGTCATGTGAGATATACAAATCCATCAATTTGTATATCCGATATGACACATATATTATATTGTATTTGATTTCTGACACTTTTTCACAGCATTTTTATATTTATATGAACACATGCCTCTTTATGATTCTGCTTTATGAGCTTGCTTAAGCCGTCATTTTCCATGGCAATTGTCCTCTACAGCTCACTTAGTATATCATCCATCGAGCGCGTAATCAGATACATGTATGCCTCAGCCATCTCCTTCGGCTCAATATCATCCATGCCCTGGGCTATCCAGCCCTCCGTGATAAAGCACAACGACTGCGCATAATATGTAGAAATCACCTCAGGTGTGAGCCAGCGGTATTTGGATTTCTTTCCTGTGCTCTTTTCGCTTATGATATTCATAAACATCTCGCAGACGCATTTCATGGCAATCTGATTAAACGTCACTGCCCCCTCCAGCTTTAGTGCTTTCTTGTAAAAAACACTGTTTGCCGAGATATTATTGAGCATCAGCACAATCGCTTCAAAAATCATTCCGGCATTGAGCAGTGGCTTGATGGGCTCAAGCAGCTCGCTTTTGATAATCCATTCTATCAGCTCGTACTTGTCCTGAAAATGATTGTAAAACGTAGGGCGGATAACTCCGGCCTTGTCCGTTATCTCTTTAATTGTAATCTTATCGATTGGCTTTTTCGCTGAAAGCTCTATAAGGCTCTCAGCGAGCACCAGATCTATTGCATTCTTACCTTGCTGTGTCATTACTCATCAAACTCCATCGTGACAAAGTAGCCCTTCTCAGTCTCCCTCACATCCACGACATCGCCCTCGCGGCTTTTGAGCCTCTCGCTGACCACGTAGTTTCCCGACATGGCAATTGCATGCTCTATCGTATAATAATATGAAGTTGGAAGCTTGCTCTCTGTTACCTTCAGATGGTCACCGACCTTGGTAAGTCCGGGTCTCTCCATCTTAAACTCCATCCGACGCATTCTGTCGCCTTTCTGTTACTGCTTAATTGTCCTCTTTTCTATCCTCAACAAACGTTGCCTCAAACTCCTTTTGCTTGTTGTAGGCGCTCTCAGCCTTTGTGGCACGGCTTGTAATCCAGATATTGGACACTCCGTTGAAAATCAGTATGATACCGACAACAACAGTGGCTGTCTTCATTACATCAAATGCATTTGTCACGCAGATTATTCCAAAAATCAGACTGATTATTGAAAAAATCAGGCCGACACTCCAGCCTCCGTAACCGTATTTTCTGGCATCCACTGCCTCAATAATGCTCCTGATGCTGTGAAAAATGAGCACTAGACCGATGACTATAGGTATCAGGCTCACCACAACCTTTGGCTGTACCAGAAACCATATACCCACTGCCAAAACCACAAGCCCCAGCATCGCTGAAAAACCATTCGTAACTATATTCAAAAAATAGCTGCACATATAGACCACTCCGATGATGATAAGCACTACCGCAAGCACATTGGCCACAATCGTGAGCACCGAAGCTCTCCATATGATAAACACCAGTCCCAGCGCTATGCAAAGCACTGATGACAGCAGAAAATCAGCCTTTATTCTGCCTAAAAACTCCTTCATACACGACCTCCTTTATATATCCTGCCCTACATTACTTTTCTAATTCTGTTCCTCTGCACTGTTCTTAACCAGGTCAAGAACAGTCTGAAGCTCAGCACCCTCAACCGGTGCAGCTCCATATCCAAGACGCTTGTAATCCTCTGTAATCTCAGCCAGCTCAGTAGTTTTATCGCCCTTCGCATCAATTACAAAATATCTGCCCTGTGACGCAGCATCATCCCACACGAGATAAGCACGGATTGCGCAGTTTGGAGCCATATCTCTTGTCGGGAAATCAACTCTGGTGACATTAAGCGTATCAGAAATCTGCATAGACATAACAGAGAAATCCTCCTCCATATACGGATACATACGCTTCTGCTGATATGCCTCCTCGTACAGCTCATCTATTAGCTTTTCCTTCTCATCGGCGAGTCTGTCCATGAACTCTTTTCCGCCCTCAAACATCTTTGTCGGCAGGAAAATATGCTCATACTGCATACGCTCGAAGATGACATACTGCTCTGCTGTCATCTGTACAGTCTTGCCCTTTGTAGGTGATGTAGGATGGCCCTCTCTTCTGGCCTTTTCCACTGCCTCAATCTTTTCTACAAGAGGCTTTTTGAAAATCAGATTGTGAGTGAACGGGTTGAATGCGATACCATCAAGCTTTGACTCTTTATTTGCCACCATATTGTTGACTGCAAGAAACGGCATATTTACAATGCATGGTGACGGATGATCCTTAGAAAGCTGTGCCTTTGAGGTATAAATCGGCATGAAAGCCTCTCCCTCACCGTTTTTAATAAATAGCGGAATCGGCTTGTTGTTCTCTCCGACATTTGCAGGTACCAGGAATCTGCTCTTAGTGCATTTTTCAATGAGCTTATTGAGCGTCTCCGCCTTTTTGTCGCTTGAATACTGTGTCATCAGCGCCTCAACCTCCGGGTTTTGCACCTCAAGAGTGAAGGCCGGATCGTCCTTTAATTTATTTTTGATTTTATTTTTATCCATTTATACTGCTTCTCCTTATATTAAATGCCCGGATTTACATCCAGGCATTATTTTAACACATTTCTTTTATCAACTCAACAATCTTAGTGTCTCTTGCTATCCATTCTTTATCAAGAAAAGCGCTGTTGGCCTTTATTATCTCATCCGGCGTAGCCCATGACAGATGATACTCAAGCCTTATCTCGCTGTCTGTCATCTGTGCTGCCACATGCTCGTCCTTCACATCACAGAAATACACGTAGGTGTGACAGTAATATATCTTGTCAGCCTCAAATATATCGCGCCTCTTTTCTATGACCTTTCCGCACTCCCTGATGCTTTCCGGCACGACAAGAAGCCCTGCCTCCTCGCGCACCTCCCGTGCCAACGCCACCTCGTTGGTCTCTCCTGCATCGATGCCGCCGCCCAGTATCTTGTAGTAGCCCTCACCGGCCTGCTGCATGGCAAGCTTGCCGTCTCTGATAATAACCGCGCGCACCGCGAAGCGCTCAAATACCTCCATATCATCGGAATAATTGTGTTTATCAAATGTATATAGCGTCCTCATATTTATCCTCCGTATATGGGCTGTAATCATTCATTAGTATACATGGAAAGCAGTTTTTATTCTACACCATTTGATAGCGAATTGGAATACTATTATTGACCTTTTACCTGCAAAGTAAAACCACGCTCTCAAGTGTTGATAACTTTTCCAAGGAAACCATATGTTCATCCGTCTCTGTAAATCTGATATTTTTTTATCGTAATGAGTATCTGTAACATCTAGATTATCCATCGTCGGAATGTACACTTGTGCCCAGTAGCATTCATCTTCTTGATAAAGCTGGCCGAGAACCCCGGTATTGTTCCATTCTGACGCAGTTTCTTTGTATATCCATGATTGTTCAGATAATTTGTCACGCCATTGATTCCATCATTGGTATGAATATACCTGTCAAAAATCATTTGAATAATTTTCCACTCCATCTCTGCTACTGCAGCAATGATAGATATAAGCAGTTTACCGGCTTCTTATGAACTGTCAATTCCATCTTCTACACAAATAAGATTCGCTCCATAATCCTGCATATTTCCTAAGCTTGTCCTTCTGTGCATCCAAGCTGTAACCATCCACCTGAATCGCTGTTGATACACGAGTATATATGTAGCATTTTGTTTTCTTTTTCAATACATTCACTCCCCTCTACTGTGGTAAAATCAAAGTTGGATTTTTCAACAGTGTGGCAATAACCGGGGCATATTTAGCTATTCCATAATCTTCAACAATACTGGTTATTCTAGCGCCTGCATCCTTTGATGAAGCACCACATAAGAAAACTCTTTCATCATCAGTTCCATAATCAAGCACGATAAAACGATCATGGAATATACCTCCTGTCTTTTTCATTGATATTTTTACGGATGGATATTCTTTGCAAAAATCCGTAAATTCTATATTGTGAAGTTTATTATTTCCAACATTATCGCTGAACAACGTAATATTTACTCCTGTAGGAGAATTTTTAAGATGTACCAGCGTTCTTAATCCAATATAATTGTCAACGACATATATTGACGACTTTGCCTGCTTATAAATGGACTCATATACCTCATCTGCACTACTAAATTTTGCATTAAACATAAGCCACTTTTCATCATCATCTGAAACAAAGCTGTTCATCATATCAGCCAACTCAGATTTTGTCACAACATCCTTCAAGCCTTCTGCAACATCTGAAATCTGTTTTTCAAGAGATATCATATCTGAGTTGATTTTGTTAATTTCTATTCTGTTGTTAGCAGTTTCCATGCTTAACTGAAATATTTCCCGCTGACCTATTAACTCACGATTTTCTAATATGTAATCTTTCATTTTCTTAAAGGTTCTTATTAATGCCTTGCTCTGCTTAACAGCCAACGGTCCTTTCAAAACAGTCATCAGCATATATAATCCTTGCTCTGTAAATACATGAGGATTATATCTGCTCTTACTGTTAAGATTTGCGGTCAAAAAATTTGACCGCAAATTTTCTACCTCGTCATCCGTAAGTTCAAACATAAAATCTTCATCAAATTTCTCAATATTATTTTTTACTTGTTGATTAAATGCTTTTGTAGTATAACCATATATTTCAGAAAGATCAGCATCTAAGATTACTCTTTGTCCTCGAATTTCATAAATTCTTTCTTTCAAATATTCTTCTGTAATATCAATCACAGCAATTTCATCTTTCTTTTTATCTTCTGCCATAGAACTTCTCCATCCATTTGCGGTCAAAAAATCGTCCGCAATTCTCATATGACCATTTTACTAACGTCAGTAAAATGGTCTATTCATCATTTTTCTTCATTTTGTCATAATACGCTTTATACCTATAGATTGTCCTCTCACTGACATTGTTTCGCTTCGCAATTTCTACCATTGTCATGCCGCTCTCAAACCCAACAACAAAATCATTA
>OLPE01000140.1_pt1 | contig 81879 bp, 60 predicted proteins | sample 1671901 | NCBI WGS metagenome assembly OLPE01 (sample SAMEA3136624, study PRJEB25190) | human gut metagenome | biome: human gut; feature: human-associated habitat; material: faeces | place: Austria | collected 2013 | reverse complement strand
TTGTGAATTTGTATACCATGTCCTTGCACAGGTGGTTACCATGTTGCACTTGACATAATATCCGCCCCTACAGACGATACATAGCTTTCATTACATCAAAAAATATTTGTTAAACATAAAATTTCATCAAGGTGGGCGTCCAATGAACGCCCCTACTGATAAACTTTCATCTAAACAAAATCTCCCGAACACGGCAAATGCCATATTCGGGAGAATTTTTTATTTATTCACATATTCACTTTGTACAAGCTTTAGCCAAAATTATTCAGCATCGGGAAGGCTTGCAAGCTTTTCAAGGTGAGCATACTTATCAGCAGCAACCTTTTCAGCCTTTTCAAAGAGTTTTTCTGCTCTTTCGGGGAATGAACGAGTGAGTGAGTTATAACGAACTTCGCCCATGATGAAGTCACGATATGATGCAGAAGGAGCTTTACCGTCAAGCATGAACGGATTCTTTCCTTCGTCTGCAAGACGAGGATCGTAACGGAAGATGTTCCAGTAGCCTGCCTCAACAGCCTTTTTCTCCTCAAGCTGAGCAATGCCCATGCCACCCTTGATACCGTGGTTGATACACGGAGCGTAGCAGATTACGAGTGACGGACCGTTGTAGCTTTCAGCCTCAACCATAGCCTTGAGAACCTGATTGTTGTCAGCACCCATAGCGCACTGTGCAACATAAACATAGCCGTAGCTCATTGCAATAGCGGCAAGGTCTTTCTTCTTAACAGCCTTACCTGCAGCGGCAAACTGTGCAACCGAACCTACAGGAGTAGCCTTTGAAGCCTGACCGCCTGTGTTAGAATAAACCTCAGTATCGAATACGAGGATATTAACATTTTCGCCTGATGCGATTACATGGTCAAGACCGCCGAAACCGATATCGTAAGCCCAACCGTCACCGCCGAAGATCCACATTGACTTCTTAGCGAGTTCGTCCTTGTCAACGAGTGTTTTCTTAACAAGTTCGCCAACCTTTGCATCCTCTGTGTTCTTTTCGAGTTCAGCGATAAGAGCGTCTGTTGCAGGACGGCTTGAAGTTGAATCTGTTACTGTGTCGAGATAGTTCTGGCAAGCTGTCTTGAGGTCAGCGCTGTCTGTATCCTTCTGAATACCCTCAACATACTCGATAAGTCTGTTGCGGATAGCCTTCTGACCGAGAGCCATACCAAGACCAAACTCTGCGTTATCTTCAAAGAGTGAGTTCTGCCAAGCAGGACCGTAACCCTTCTTATTCTTTGTATAAGGTGTTGCAGGAGCAGATGCACCCCAAATTGATGAACAGCCTGTTGCGTTAGCGATAAACATTCTGTCACCGAAAAGCTGTGTAACAAGCTTTGCATACGGTGTTTCACCGCAGCCTGCGCAAGCGCCTGAGAATTCAAGCAACGGCTGTTTGAACTGACTGCCCTTAACTGTAGTGAACTTGAACTTCTCGTGAACTTCAGGCTTATCTTCAAGTGTGCGAGCGTAGTCAAATACTGCCTGCTTAGGACGCTGTGAGTCGATTGACTGCATTGTGAGAGCCTTAGCGCCCTTCTTACCCGGACAAACCTGAGCACAAGCGCCGCAACCCGTACAGTCGAGTGTTGAAACTGTCATTACAAAGTTGAGGTCCTTGAGTCCCATCATCGGGAGGCTCTTTGTACCCTCGGGAGCTTTTGCAAGCTCATCGGCTGTCATGGCAACAGGACGGATTACAGCGTGAGGACATACGATTGCACATCTGTTACACTGAATACAGTTTTCAGGATTCCATTCGGGAACATCAACTGCGATACCTCTCTTTTCATAAGCGGCAGAACCGTTAGGAGCAGTACCGTCAACATGATCCATAAATGTTGAAACAGGGAGCTTGTTACCCTTGTATGCATTTACAGGCTTGAGGATTTCGTTTACATACTCAACGAGAGCACCGTTACCCTCTGCCTTGTCGGCAACTGAATTATCAACAGCGTTAGCCCAATCAGCAGGAATTTCAACCTTTTTGAGGTCTTCCATACCACGGTCGATAGCAGCGTAGTTCATATCTACGATAGCCTGACCTTTCTTCATGTATGACTTCTTAGCGGCAGCCTTCATAAGCTCCTTAGCCTTGTCGGCAGGAATGATATCAGCAATCTTGAAGAATGCTGACTGAAGAACTGTGTTGATACGACCGCCAAGACCGATTTCCTTACCGATCTTGATACCGTCAATTGTGTAGAAGTTGATGTGTCTTTCAGCGAGAATCTTCTTCATCTTACCCGGGAGACGCTCGGAAAGCTCTTCTGTATCCCATGGGCAGTTAAGAAGGAATGAACCGCCTTCTTTAAGGTCATCAACAATATCGTACTTGTCAACATAAGACGGATTGTGACAGGCAACAAAGTCTGCCTTTGAAATGTAGTATGTTGACTTAATGGGAGTTTTACCGAAACGAAGGTGAGAAACTGTAAGACCGCCCGACTTCTTTGAGTCATATGCAAAGTAGCCCTGAGCGTACATATCGGTGTTATCGCCGATAATCTTGATTGAGTTCTTGTTAGCACCGACAGTACCGTCAGCACCAAGACCCCAGAACTTACAGCTGTGTGTACCCTTCGGAGTTGTATCGGGATTTTCAACAATCGGAAGTGAAAGGTTTGTAACATCATCAACAATGCCGATTGTAAATCTTCTCTTAGGTGTTTCGCTTTCAGCGTTTCTGTAAACAGCGATGATGTCGCCGGGTGTTGTATCCTTTGAGCCAAGACCGTATCTGCCTGTGTAAACCTTTACACCTGCAAAGTCCGAACCGTTGATAGCGGCGAGAACATCAAGATAAAGAGGTTCGCCGATTGAACCGGGTTCCTTTGTTCTGTCAAGAACAGAGATTGTCTTAACAGTCTTAGGAAGCTCTCTGAGCATATAGTCGGCAACAAAAGGTCTGTAAAGGTGAACTTTAAGAAGACCGACCTTTTCGCCTGCGGCATTGAGGTAATCAACAACTTCTTCCGTACAGTCACAAACAGAACCCATAGCAACGATAACATGCTCTGCATCCTCTGCACCGTAGTAGTTGAACGGCTTGTAGTCAGTGCCGATTTTAGCATTAACCTTGTCCATGTACTTAACAACAACTTCGGGAACTGCGTCATAATACTTGTTACAAGCTTCTCTTGCCTGGAAGAAGATATCGTCGTTCTGAGCAGTACCTCTTGTTACAGGATGCTCAGGGTTAAGAGCACGACGACGGAAAGCCTCAACTGCATCCCAGTTAAGCATATCGGCGAGGTCTGCGTAATCCCACTCCTCAATCTTCTGAATTTCGTGAGAAGTTCTGAAACCGTCAAAGAAATGAAGGAAAGGAACTCTGCCTTCAATAGCTGCAAGGTGAGCAACAGCGGCAAGGTCCATACATTCCTGAGGATTGTTTGAACAAAGCATAGCATAACCTGTCTGACGGCAAGCGTAGATATCTGAGTGGTCACCAAAAATAGAAAGTGCGTGGCTTGTAAGCGCACGGGCTGATACATGAATAACGCCCGGAAGGAGCTCGCCTGCCATCTTGTACATATTCGGAATCATAAGGAGCAGGCCCTGTGATGCTGTGTAAGTTGTGGTCAAAGCACCTGCTGCGAGTGAGCCGTGAACAGCACCTGATGCGCCGCCCTCCGACTGCATTTCCGTTACCTGAACCTGTCTGCCGAAAAGGTTCTTGGCACCCTGTGCCGAGAACTTGTCGGTAAGGTCAGCCATTACGGAAGAAGGTGTAATAGGATAGATAGCCGCAACATCGGTAAACGCATAAGAAACATGAGCTACTGCGCTGTTACCATCCATAGTTTTCATTTTTCTTGCCAATGGAATCGTCCTCCTTTTTAATCAAAGCGGCAAAGGAAATGATGCCGCATAAATTTTCGATACCCGTTAATTACGCACCGTAAATCAACAAGCGGTACGGATACTTTGTATCATCTTAAATTTTATCACTTAAACACCGATTTGTAAAGTGTTTTACACAAGAAATTCAAAGCAAGATATATATTTTTGTTTCGTTTTTTACAAAAAAGTTTTTTATATTTACTTGTTCCTGTCAAGATATCTTGTTGTTGATTTTTTAAAAATCAATAACAAAGGTTTTGGTTATTTGTACGAACGATTGCAATGTTATGCTCGGGCATAATATGTTTTTTACATTACAAACTGTCTGCCCGACATTAATTTTCAATTTTCCATTTTCAATTTTACATTTAATTAAACCTTTAGCTCGGGCATAATTTGTTTTTTGACATTGCAAACTATCTGCACGAATTGGGTACGGCGGCTCGCCGTAATTTTCAATTTATAAATGCTTTATCGCTTCGCTTAAATCCGTACACAAAAAATCTATCATCGGTTTAATTTCGTCTGTCGGCTCTGACAAATCGGGTACCATAACCGTGGTCATACCTGCGGCATGTGCAGATTTTATGCCGTTAATGCTGTCCTCAAACGCAACGCAGTCCACCGGCTCAAGCCCGAGCTTCTTTGCGGCAATCAAAAAAACCTCGGGATCGGGCTTGCCGTTTTTAACATCATCACCGCACACGAATGCGTCAAATTTATCATAGAGATTGATTTTCTTCATAATCTTCAAAGCCGTTTGTGACGAGGTTGAAGTTGCAAGCGAAATTTTACAACCGACTGATTTTAAATAATCAAAAATTTCGTACAAGCCTTTTTTTACAGGCACACCGTTCTTTTCGATACGCTTAAAATAGCGGATTCTCGACTCCGCCTTGTAAGCAGGATAGTCAAAATCATCGCCGTAAACCGACTTGTAATATTCGTAGGAATCCTCACTGCGAAGTCCGATTGTCTTTTTGAAAATGTCAAGATTAAACTCTTTGCCGTCCTCATCAAGCATTTCCTGCCAGATTGAATAAACAAGCCTTTCGCTGTCAATCATAAGCCCGTCCATATCAAAAACTGCGCCCTTAAACATAAAACCGCCCCTTTTTTCGCTTTTAAGTCTGTATATAATAGCATATTTTACAAAAAAAGACAAATCGGTTGTAATTGCGACAAAGTTATGATACAATCGTTTAAATGGTCTGTGAAAAATATAAATTTGAGGGTAAGGAAATTTTATGGCAACATCAATTTATGCAAAACCTATCAAAGCAAAAACGATTCTGAAGTTCACTTTGCCAACCGTTCTTATGATGGTTTTTATGTCACTTTACACGGTTGTTGACGGAATCGTTGTTGCGAACTGTGTCGGAAGTGACGCATTGTCCGCAATCAATATTGTATATCCGTTCACGCTCGTATTTATGGCTGTGGGCTTAATGTTTTCAACAGGCTCAAATGCTATAATCGCAAAGAAAATGGGAGAAGGCAAACAGGAGGAAGCAAACCGACTTATGTCCGGTGTTGCAATCACGGCAACGGTCATTTCTGTTATCATTGCTGTGCTGTTCACAATTTTTGCCGAACCTATGTACATGATGTTCGGCTCAAACGAAAAAATTCTCCCCTACTGCATTGACTACGGCAGCGTTATGATTCCGTATGGCTTTGTAATGTGCTGGCAGATGCTCAACCAATCGTACCTTGTAACAGCAGACAAGCCACATATCATGCTTGTTTTCTCGATACTGTCGGGTTGCACAAACATTGTGCTTGACATTCTTTTTATGGCTGTGTGGGATTTTGGAATAATCGGTGCAGGACTCGGCACAATCATCGGAATGGCTGTGGGTGCAATTCCGCTTTTGCTCTTTTTCAACAAAAAGCAGACTCTGCACTTTGGCAAGCCTGAATTCAAGGTAAGTGAAATCCTCTTTGCTATGGCAAACGGCTCGTCAGAGGCTGTGACAAATCTTTCAACAGCCGTGACAACAGCGCTGTTCAACATTCAGATGATGCACTTTGCAGGCGCAAAAGGCGTTGCGGCTATAAGTGCTATTTTGTACATTCACTTTATTTTCACTGCGGTTTCGTTTGGATTCACTTCGGGAGTTTCACCCGTCATCAGCTTTAACTACGGCGCACAAAATCACGAAAAACTGCAAAAGCTGTTCAAATTATGCATAAAAATCACGCTGATAATTTCGGTTGCAATGATTACGGCATCTGAATTTTTTGCAGAACCGCTTGTCGGAATTTTCTCGGCAGGCAACGAAAAAATTCAGCAGATTGCACTCAGCGGATTCAGAATTTTTGCAATAAATTATCTGTTGTGCGGAATGAATATTTTCGCATCGGGACTTTTCACCGCACTCAACAACGGCAAGATTTCAGCCGTAATTTCAGTTGCAAGAACGCTTGTTTTCGAGTGTGCCGCAATGCTGATTTTGCCGATGTTTATAGGCATAAACGGTGTATGGTCGGCATTGCCCGTTGCAGAATTGTGTGCCGTTGCAATTTCCGTAACATTTATAATTGCCAATGCAAAAAAATACCATCTGGTCGGTGTACCACCGCTCCCCGTTCGTGCAGACAGTTTGTGATATCAAAAACATATCATGCCCGAGTGTAGCATTGTAACCATTTGTACAAATAAACGCAAAAAATCCGAGCATCAAAACAATGCTCGGATAATTTTTTACAACAATTAAAGCTCAATTAAAATCGAAATCAGATTGCACGAACTCTGATTACGCCGTCAACTGCTGCGATTTTTGCAAGGTCATCTGCACCGGCGCCTGCTACATCAATAATTGTGTAAGCATAGTCGCCACGGCTCTTTGAAAGCATATTTTCAACATTGCCGCTGATCTGTGTGAGAACCTTCTTGAGAAGCTCGGGAACATTCTTGTGAGCAACGCAGAAACGGGTATCGTCAGCATTTGTTCTTGCAAGTGAAATTGCAGGATAGTTTACGGAGTTGATGATGTTACCGTTCTCGAGGTACTCCTTAACCTGATCACAAGCCATAACAGCACAATTTTCTTCACTTTCGGGAGTTGATGCACCGAGGTGTGGGAGGCAGATAATATTCTCTTCACCGAGGATATCGTCTGTTCCGAAGTCTGTAACATACTTAGCAACCTTGCCGCTCTTAACAGCCTCAAGAACAGCTGTTGAATTAACAAGACCGTCACGGCTGAAGTTGAGAATACGAACACCGTCTTTCATCTTGGCAATCATATCGGCATCAACCATATCTCTTGTGTCGTCAGTAAGCGGAACATGGATTGTGAGATAGTCGCAATTTACCATAACATCTTCTGCGCTCTTCATGAGCTTAACTGTAGGAGCAAGCTTGAGAGCGTTGCCTACAGACATAAACGGGTCAAAGCCGATTACATTCATACCGAGAGCAACAGCGGCATTTGCAACAAGAATACCGATTGCTCCAAGACCGATAACACCGAGGGTCTTACCCTTGATTTCGGGGCCGACAAACTGACTCTTGCCCTTTTCAACCATCTTACCAACAGCTGCACCGTTGCCCTTGAGAGTCTTTGCCCATTCATAACCCTCAATAACCTTACGATTTGAAATAAGAAGTCCTGCGATAACAAGCTCCTTAACAGCGTTTGCGTTAGCACCCGGTGTATTGAACACAACAATACCCTGCTCACTGCACTTATCCTTCGGAATGTTGTTTGTGCCTGCGCCTGCTCTTGCAATTGCAAGAAGGTTGTCGGCAAATTCCATATCGTGCATTGCGGCACTTCTTACAAGAACTGCATCAGGGTTCTGAACATCGTCACCGTATTTATAGTTATCACCGAGACGGCTTGTGCCGATAGCGGCGATTTTGTTTAATGTAAGAATGTTATACATCAAAATCAATCCTTTTTAATTTTTTATTTTAAGAATTTACAATAACAGGCGAACAGCGTTCGCCCGTTATATCATAATATTCAATAATTACTTGTTTTCAGCCTCGAACTTCTTCATAAACTCAACGAGTTTTTCAACGCCCTCATAAGGCATAGCGTTGTAAATTGAAGCTCTCATACCGCCGACTGTGCGATGGCCCTTAATATTAACAAGACCGTTTTCAGTAGCCTCTTTAACGAATTTAGCGTCAAGGTCAGCGTCACCTGTAACGAACGGAACATTCATAAGCGAACGATCCTCGGGAACAACAGTACCCTTGAAAAGCTCTGAAGAATCGAGGAAACCGTAGAGAAGGTCAGCCTTCTTCTTGTTGATTTCATACATCTTATCAAGACCGCCAACCTCGTTCTTAATCCATTCAAGAACAAGCTTTGCAATGTAAATTGTGTAGCAAGGCGGTGTGTTGAACATTGAACCGTTGTCAGCGTGAGTTTTCCAGTTAAGCATTGTAGGAGTGATATCCATAGCGTTGCCGATAAGATCCTCACGAACGATAACAACCGTAAGACCTGCCGGAGCCATGTTCTTCTGTGCGCCTGCATAGAGAACGCCGAACTTTGAAACATCAATCGGTCTTGAAAGAATACAGGAAGAAATATCTGCAACGAGCGGAACATCACCTGTGTCGGGAAGCTCGTGATAAACAGTACCGTAAATTGTGTTGTTCATGCAAATGTAGAAATAGTCAGCATCCTTTGTGAATGTTGAAGGATCAAGCTTTGGAATGTATGTGAAGGTCTTGTCAGCCGATGAAGCAACAACATTAGCCTGACCGTAACGGGCAGCCTCTGCATGAGCCTTTTTAGCCCACTGACCTGTGATAACATAATCAGCCTTACCGCTCTTTGTCATAAGGTTCATAGGGATAGCCGCAAACTGTGTTGACGCACCGCCCTGAAGGAAAAGAACCTTGTAGTTGTCAGGAATGTTCATAACCTCTCTCAAAAGAGCCTCGGCACCCTCAATGATTGTACCGTAAATTTTTGAGCGGTGTGACATTTCCATAACGCTCTGACCACTGCCTTCGTAGTCGAGCATTTCTGCCGCTGCTTTTTTAAGCACAGACTCAGGCAGCATTGAAGGACCTGCCGAAAAATTATATACTCTTGCCATTTCTGATATCTCCCTTTTTAAAGAAAATTTAAAAATATAGTTGTAAAAATAAATACATTTCAATTATACGCTTTTAGCACGCTAAAGTCAATAAATTCATAGCACTAAAGCATAAAAAACGAAAAATTTCGTGATTCTGTTGTGCAAATTAATCAGCCAAGCTTAATTTTGCCGATGCAACCAACGATTTCATCCCTCATACGCTCAGCCTCTTTACGAGCGGCAACGGCAAAGTCGTCTTCTGTAAGTCCCTGCTTTTTCCATGCACACATAATGCCGCGGCTTGAGTTGATGATTGCACCAAGACCGTTTTCGTCAAATGCGTTTTTAACATCATCGGCACCGCCGCCCTGAGCACCGTAACCGGGAACAAGGAAGAATGTGTGCGGAAGTTTTGCTCTCATTTCACCGAGCTGTTCGGGATATGTTGCACCCACAACTGCACCTACTGCCGAATAGCCGTGCTTACCCATAAGGTCTTCGCCCCAACCTTCGCACATCTTGCCCATATGCTCATAAACGCTCTCATTTGTTTCAAGCTTCATATCCTGAAGTTCGCCCGAGCTTGGGTTTGAAGTTTTTACAAGAACAAAAATGCCCTTGTCGTCCGAATCGCAAATTTTTGCAAGCGGCTTGATACCGTCTGTTCCGAGGTAGCCGTTTACCGTGAGTGCGTCTGCACCGAATGCGTCAATACTTTCGCCTGCAACATCTGTATGACCGAGGTGTGCCGTAGCATATGCCTCCATAGTTGTGCCGATATCGTTACGCTTGCCGTCTGTGATAACGAACATACCCTTTGACTTTGCATAAGCGATTGTGTCACAAAGAGCCTTAACACCCTGCCAGCCGTACATTTCATAATATGCAGCCTGTGGCTTTACGGCAGGAACAATATCATAAAGTGCGTCAATAAGCGCCTTGTTAAATTCAAAAAGTGCAGCAGCCGCACCCTCAAGCGTCTTGCCATACTTTTCAAAGCATTTTGTTTTGATTGATTCGGGAACATAGTCAAGCTTAGGGTCAAGACCTGCAACCGTAGGATTCTGCATTTTTACAATATTTTCGATAAGTCTGTCAAATGCCATAGTGATTCTCCTCATTTTTTGTTATTCTTTCTATGGTCGGGCAAACAATTCATATCCCGACTGCAATATCTTTTTTACAATGCTGTTGTTCGCCCCTACGAATTATTATTTTTTAGCTGTTGATAATATCATAAAGTTCATTTGAGAACTTGTAATAATCCTGTCTGTCCTCTTTTACGAACTGAATTGCAGGACGGGGATGTGTGTTGTACTGACCTGTGAGAAGGTACGGAATATCGTAACCCCACTTAACGCCCTCAGCCTTAAACTTGTGGGTGTACTCCTCAATGATTTTGAGAATAGGAGCAACCTGATACTTCGGGTTCTTGAGGAAACCGAGAAGAAGTTCAAGCGCACAGTTGCCTGCGCCTCTGCCCATGCCGTCAACGGTTGCGTCAAGGTAGCTGACGCCCTGAGTCATAGCCTCAATTGTGTTGGCAAAAGCAAGCTGCTGGTTGTTGTGAGCGTGAATACCGACCGACTTGCCGTACTTGTCGGCAATTGAGCAGTAAAGATCTGCAAGTCGTCTTGACTCCTCGGGATAGAGTGCGCCGTAGCTGTCAACAATGTAGAAAGCGTTTACTGGAGTTTTGCCGAGAGTTTCAAGAGCCGCTGTAATATCCTCGGTTCTTGCCTTTGAAACAGCCATAATATTGATTGTTGTTTCGTAGCCCTTCTTTGCAGCGTCCTCAATCATTTCAACAGCCGCAGGAATTGCGTTGATGTATGTTGCAATTCTGATGAGGTCAATCGGGCTGTCCTTCTTTGCAATAATATCTTTCTTAAAATCTGTTCTGCCGACATCAGCCATAACAGCGATTTTAAGAGAAGTCTTGTTGTCGCCTACAATTTTTCTGATATCTGCATCGTTACAGAATTTCCACTTACCGAAATCTTCTTCGTTAAAGATTTCCTTTGATGCCTTGTAGCCGAATTCCATATAATCAACACCGGCTTTAACATTTGCATTGTAAAGAGCCTTGATAAATTTGTCGTCAAATCTGAAATCGTTACAAAGACCGCCGTCACGGATTGTTGCGTCTACTACTCTGATGTCCTGTCTTACCGACAGGAGGTCGCCTTTCTGTGCCATAATTTTACTCCTTTATGTTAAAGTTTATATTAAATTAAATTTATTTGGTGGGCGAACACGGCGAGCCGCCGTCCCCAATTCGTGCAGACAGTTTGACAAATAAAAAACATTTATGCCCGAGCGTAGTACAAGCTACCGTTTGCACAATTTTAATCGTATCAACATCTACAATTAAAACAAACTCAATCTTCAAAAACTACCTTACCGCCGAGGATTGTCTTTTTGACTTTACCAGTGAGGGTTCTGCCCTTGAACGGGGTGTTTTTGCTTTTGCCGTGAAGTTTACCAGCATCAACTGTCCATTCTTCATCGGGATTTATAAGAACAACATCGGCATTTGCACCGACTGAAAGTGTGCCTGCGTTGATTTTCAAAATCCTTGCAGGATTAACACTCATCTTCTCAACAAGCTGTGAAAGCGTCATTTTGCCTGTCTTAACCAGGTATGTGTTGCAGACCGCAAACGAGGTTTCCATGCCGATTGAACCGTTGGGGGCTTTTACAAAATCAGCCTTTTCCTCGGGTGTGTGCGGTGCGTGGTCGGTTGCTATGACATCAAGTGTGCCGTCACAAAGCCCGTTGATAATCTCGTCAACATCAGCCTGAGCTCTGAGAGGCGGATTCATTCTGTAATCAGCGTCACCTCTTAAAAGCTCCCTGTCCGTGAGCGAAACATAATGCGGAGCGGTTTCGGCGGTCACCTTAACACCTCTCCTTTTGGCATCACGGATAAGTGCAACGCTTGTTTTGGTGCTGACATGGCAGATATGAATAGGCTCGTTAAGAGCGGCGGCAAGTGCAATTTCTCTTGCAGTTCCGCAGTCCTCGGCACCGGCAGGGATTCCCTTGACACCGAGCTTTTCAGAAACCTCGCCCTCGTTAATTTTACCGCCGTCGGCAAGAAACAAGTCCTCGCAATGTGCGACAATTGTCATGCCGAGCTTTGGAGCTTTTTTCATTGCGTCACTCAAATACTTTGTGTTTTCAACAGGTCTGCCGTCATCGGTAAGTGCTATTGCACCTGCACTTTTCACAGCGTCAATGTCTGTGGGTTCTTCGCTTTTAAGCCCCTTGGTAACGCTTGCCGCAACATAAACACGGCTGTCGGCGTCTTTAGCTTTGTCAAGAATATACTTTACAATTTCGGGGCTGTCGGTTGTCGGGTTGGTGTTCGGCATTGCAAGCAGGCTTGTAACACCGCCTGCGGCAGCCGCCTTGCATCCCGTGATAATATCCTCTTTGTGAGTCTGACCGGGATCACGAAGATGCACATGCATATCAACAAATCCCGGAACGGCACAAAGACCGTCTGCATCAATAATCTCTCCGTCTGATGTAATGCCGCTGCCGATTTCGGCAATCACACCGTCCTTTATGAGAATATCTGTTTTTTCGTTAAGCTTGTCGGCAGGGGAAACAACCACTGCGTTTTTAATTAGCATTTCCATGTTTTTTCCTCCGTTAAGAAAAGAAATTATCTTCTCTTGTTTCTGTTTGCAGGGTGGCGATTCTGCTGTGGGCGGCGGTCGGTTCTGCTGTGAACCTGAACAAGTCCGTCACTTTCGCCTCTTTCGGCACGCATTCTTGCACGCTCTGCCTTTTGTCTTTCTCTCTCTCTTCTCTCTTCCTCTGCCTTTTTGCGTTTGGCAATTGCACGCTTATGCTTTATCATTATTGAAACATTCTTGCAGAAATATCCGCAGTGAATGCCAAAATTCTTAACTCCGCCTGCAAAGCCCCTGAGAGCATTACCGATGTTTTTGCCTACATTGGCAAGAACCTCTTCCGTTGACCGTTTATCATTCGGTTCACTCTCGGTTTCTTTATTATTCTCTTTTTCAAGAGCGTTCTGCTTTACGGTTTCTGCTTTTCTTTCAACCTCGCCGATAACATCAAAGTCCTCGGCATCTCTGAGGTCTGAGCTTTTGATAACCCCCATTGACTTTTTGGGAGCTTCGTCAAAAAAGTCATAACCGCTGTCAAACTTGTTTTTCTTAGCCTTTGCCCTTACAAGCTCCTCGTCATCAACCTCTTCCCCGGTTTCCTCTTCGGGATCGTCGCTGCCGAAAATGATGTTTGCGTACTCGTCAACCTTTTTTTCAAGCGGATGCTTTTGTTCGGAAACCTCCTCGGTTTCTTCAACATCGGCATCGTCCTCACGGTCGATATCGTCAGGCTCGCTTGTTTCAAAAAGATCGTGTTCGGGTTCGGGGATAACGAGTGTAGGACCCGACGAAGAGCTTATGTCCTCGTATTTTTCAGGTGTTTCTGCGTTATCTTTTTCGTTTTCGTCAATTTTTTCGGGTTCAGTCTCTGAGGTATCTGCTGCGGTAGGCTCCTTTTTTTTTTCGTCCTCCGTGCTGTTTTCCTCGTAACCGTAGTTGTTTTTATATGCCTCACGCTCAAGCTCACTCTTGTAAGCCTTCGCGGAGTTGATTATCTCGTCAATTTCTTTTTCCTTGGCATCATCCGTGTCATAACCAAAGTTTGAATACTCACTTGTAATTTCTTCCGGTTCTTCCATGTTTTCGATTATCGGCTCGGGAGCATATCTTCTGCCCGGCGAAGCTGGTTCTTCTTCAACCTCTTCCGCATATCTCTGCTTTTTCTTTGAGTGTTTATCGGGCTTTTCGGGAGAATCGTCAAAATTGTCAATGTCGTAGTCTGTACCCTTTTCACCGAGTTTATACTTGACTGCAAGCTCCTCAAGAATAGCGTTATTCTTCTTAGCCTTTTTATGCTTTCTGATTCTCACGGCAAAAATTATGATGAGAACAATCAAAATAAGGATAACAACACCGCCGCCGATGATTATGTACGGAATAAATCCCTTTGAAAACGGCAAGTCGCTGAATTTTACCGAAGATACAATTTTGAAAAAAGTATCGTAGTCAACGGTTGTAACATCACCCTCTGTTCTCTGCATTGTGATATTAATGTTCATACCGTCATAAACCGTGTTGGCAACAAAGGTTTTCACATCGCCCTTACTGCTCTGAGCAGTTGCATCAAACACAAGCCACACAGCTTTTTCTTTTTGGTCGGGAGTACAGCTCCGATACTCGTCGGAATTAAGAAAATTGTTGCGTATATTTGAAAGCTCGCTTGAAGAAAGCTGAGCATAGTTACCGACATTCTCGCTGCTCTCATTTTTTGTCATTGTCACGGTCAGAATAACCGATGACATATTATCCATACCCTGAAGATAGATATTTCCGTTCTGAAAGGTTTTCATTGTTGTGTCATAGTCAAGACCGAAAACGGAAAAATATTTATCTGTGCTTTTACTGTCCCTTGTAACAGCGCTCATACCGTCAGGCATTGAAAGCGTCATATCGTCAATCTGCGGAATCTCGTAATCTTTTGTTGCGCCTGAACAGGCAAAAATACCGCAAAATACCGTTACGGCACAAATTGCAAGCGTTACAGCTCTTTTAAAAACAGTTTTCATCATGTCCGTATATTCCCCCGAAACTAAATTAGATTCATCAATACTGCTTTTTAGAATGTATATCTAATTAATTATACATAATCTGTTAAAAAAATACAAGGTTTTTACCGTTTAAATTTGAAAACAAGAGTAAGTTATGTAGGAGCGTTCATTGGACGCTCATACAATTAAGCATATACTTTCATATAAATAAAAAATGGTCGGGCGACAATGATTTGCATTTTGCAAACTGCCTTCCCGACCATAATTTTACATTTTCAATTTTCAATTAAAAACAAGACTGCCGTTCGGGCAACTTAACCCTCGCATTTTGCGGACTCTCTTCCCGAACGAAATCACATCTTATTCTACAGTAACCGACTTAGCAAGGTTCTTTGGCTTATCGGGATCAATACCTCTGTTGATTGATGTGTAATAAGCAAGAATCTGGAGCGGAACTACCGCTGTAATCGGCATAAGAAGCTCGTCTGTATGCGGAATTTCGATAACATAATCCGCAACACCGTCCTTGAGTTCTCTTACACAGGCGTCTGTACAAACAAGAATAACCTTTGCACCTCTTGACTTAACCTCAACAACATTGCTGATTGTCTTGGGGATAATACCTGTCTGAGTTGCAACGGCGATAACCGGAACATCCTCGTCAATAAGCGAAATTGTGCCGTGCTTCAACTCGCCTGCGGCGTAGCTTTCTGAGTGAATGTACGAAACCTCTTTGAGCTTGAGTGAACCCTCCATTGAAAGGGCATAGTCAAGACCTCTGCCTATGTAAAGCAAGCTGTCGGTTGCAACAAGCTTTGTGGCAACGAACTTGCAGATATCCTCGCAGTTGTCGATTACATACTGAACTGCCTCAGGCATTTTTGTGAGAGCCGAAACAAGTCGCTTGCACTCGGCTGTGCTGATTGTTTCCTTTGCAAGAGCAAGCTCAAAGGCAAAGAGATACATAACGGAAAGCTGTGTGATGTATGCCTTTGTTGACGGAACGGAAATTTCGGGACCTGCGAGTGTGTAGATGAGCATATCCGCCTCACGGGCAATTGAACTGCCCTTTGCGTTTACGATTGCAAGGGTTTTGGCACCCTTCTGCTTTGCAAGACGCATTGCGGCAAGGCTGTCGGCTGTTTCGCCCGACTGTGAAATGATGATTACAAGGTCGCCCTCGCCTACAATCGGATTTCTGTAACGGAACTCGGACGCAATGTCAACATTTACGGGAACTCTTGCGATATCCTCAATAACATACTTGCCGACCATACCTGCGTGCATGGCAGTACCGCAGGCAACGATTGTGATATTTTTGAAATTCTTGATTGTTTCCGTTGTGATGCCGCATTCCTCAAGGAACGGAAGTCCCTCTTTGATTCTCGGCATAATCGTTGTTCTGATAGCCTCGGGCTGTTCGTTGATTTCCTTAATCATAAAGTGCGGATAACCGCCCTTTTCGGCAGCCTCCATATCCCAGTCGGCTGTCTGAAGTTCCTTTTCAATCGGATCAAGGTGTTCGTCAACGAACGAAACACCGTCAGGTGAAAGTGTTACGATTTCATCATGGTCAAGAAGATAATAATCCCTTGTGTACTGAAGAATTGCAGGAACATCGGACGCAATAAAGCACTCACCCTCTGCAACGCCTACGATAAGAGGACTTTCACGGCGAACCGCAAAAACTCTGTCGGGGAAATCCTTGAACATAATTCCGAGTGCAAACGAGCCCTTAAGCTCAGCCATTACACTGTCAATTGTTTCAAGAGGATTTCCGTTGTATTTATAGTCGAGGAGCTGAGCAACAACCTCTGTATCTGTGTCGCTTAAAAAAGTTCTTCCCTTTGAGATGAGGAAGTCTTTAAGCTCCATATAGTTTTCAATAATACCGTTGTGAACGATTGTAACCCTTGTACCGCTGTGTGGATGTGAGTTTACATCCGAAGGCTCGCCGTGGGTTGCCCAACGGGTGTGACCTATGCCGACATGACCTTTCGGAGTGCCGACCTCTGCAAGCTTATCCTTTAAGTCCTGAAGCTTGCCCTTGGTCTTTACGGTCTTGATTTCTCCGTTATCAAAAACCGCAATACCTGCCGAGTCATAGCCTCTGTATTCAAGCTTTGTGAGAGCATTAACAAGCACCTCACTGCAATCCTTAGGTCCTACATAACCTACAATACCGCACATAAAATTTCTCCTTTTCGGTTAATCATTGACCTTGTGGCAAAAAGTAGGTACAAGTTCTGCCAAAAGTTCAACTGTCTTTTCACTGTCATTGTTTTCTGCGGTCTTTTTGAGAACCTCAAGCTTTGACAGCATATCTGTTTCGTCTATTTTAATTTGATTTCCTATGAAAATTTTCTTGTTCTGTGTTGACTTAAGACCTTCTTCGTCCATAAGAAGCTCCTCAAAAAGCTTTTCACCCGGACGAAGTCCCGTGAAGATAATCGGAACATCTTTGTACGGAACCTTACCGTACATTCTGATAAGGTTCTCGGCAAGGGTTGTAATCTTGACGGGAGCACCCATATCAAGAACAAAAATCTCACCGCCCTTTGCCATTGCACCTGCCTCAAGAACAAGCGAAACAGCCTCGGGAATAGTCATAAAATATCTGATAATATCGGGATGTGTTACGGTAACGGGCGCACCGTTTTCAATCTGACGGCGAAACAGCGGAATAACCGAGCCGTTTGAGCCGAGAACATTACCGAATCTTGTTGTTACAAATTCGGTATCGGTGCTGTGTTGCGCCTTGTACTGAATAATCATCTCGCACGCACGCTTTGTTGCGCCCATAACATTTGTCGGATTAACAGCCTTGTCGGTTGAAATCATAACAAACTTCTTTGCCTTGTACTTTTCTGCAAGGGTTGCAACATTGAATGTGCCGAAGATGTTGTTCTTTACAGCCTCCTCGGGAACGGTTTCCATAAGCGGAACATGCTTGTGAGCGGCAGCGTGGAATACAAGTTCGGGGCGATATGTCTTGAAGATAAGCTCCATTTTGTCGTAATCACGAACCGATGAAATAAGCGTTACAAGGTTAAGCTTTGTGCCGTATTCAAGCACAAGCTCCTGCTGAATGTCATATGCGTTGTTTTCGTAGATATCAACAATGATGATTTGTTTCGGATCATTCTTTGCAATCTGTCTTACAAGCTCACTGCCGATTGAACCGCCGCCGCCTGTAACAAGACAAACCTTTCCGTTGATAAGGTCATGAATCTCCTTTCGGTCAAACTCAATGGGTTTTCTGCCGAGAAGATCCTCAATCTTGATTTCCTTTGCCTGTGAAATAAGCTGTGTATGCCCGTCATCAAACAAAAGCTCACCGAGATAAGGGATAATCTTGATTTTGCACTCTGTTGCGGAACAGTAGTCAAGAATCTTCCTCTTCTCATCTTCCTCACATGACGGAACTGCAACAATAATATTGTCTATGCGGTATTCATCACATATTTTAACAATTTCGGGACAGGTTCCGACAATGGGGATTCCTTCGATTTTCTGATTCAGCTTTTTCAAATCATCATCGACAAAGCATACCGGAATGATGCTTTTTGAAGGATTATTAACATCATTCTGCTCTTTCGCATTGTGAATTTCACGAACAATCATTCTGCCGGCATTGCCTGCGCCCACAATAAGGGTGCGCTCTCCGCCCTCTGCCCTTCCTGCCTCGGTAAGGTCAAGAAAAGTCCTTCTGAAAACAAAACGGAATGCAAGAATTCCGACAAGGGCTATTGCGAAATGTACTATACAAAAAATCTTTCTCTGCGGAATCTGCAAAAACAACGAGATTACAAAGCCGAGCGTAAACCCAGAAAAGACGGCAGTTCCGCACACAATATAGTCCTTTGCGTTAAAGTACCGCCATAATTTTGAATATGTTCCGCTTATATAAAGCGTAAACAGACACATGACAAGATCAATAACAATATAGCTCAACAAGCCTTTGCTTGAAGCAGCACCTATGTAGCCAACAAGCAAGAGAATATAATTTGCAAGAATACCGCTGACAACGATAATAAACACATCTGCGAGAGCCAGAAACATCTTACGCAAATTAATCTTCTTCATAACCCATACCTCTTCTGTTTAACTTTGTGTAAATTTCCCGAGTAACATATAAATACAATTATGGTTTATTATACAACAGTGCAAAAGGAATGTCAAACAAAGCAATTCCTAAATCAACTTAAAATCCGACAATCAAAGCACAAGGAGCAGTAATAATCAGACTTGTTCGACACACATTTGTTGACAACCGCACAAAACGAGCCTAAAATAATACCATACTTAATATGGGCGGTAAATTGAATGAAAAATTTTTCGATAATCCTCGGAGCAATAATACTTGTGCTGTTTGTGACTCTCGTAATATGGGGCGTTTACTGTGACAACACAATTGCAATCACAAATTACTGTGTAAACAATACTAAGAACGACGCAAAGCTGAAATTTGTTGTCATCACGGATTTGCACAACAAGGAATACGGAGAAAAGAACGCAGACCTTGCAGAGCTTGTAAAGGAACAAAATCCCGATTTTATTGCAGTTTGCGGAGATATGGTCAACCGTGGCGATCCCGACACAACGAAGATGAAAGATGTGCTTGAAAAGCTTTCAAAAATTGCACCAACATACTGCTGTCTCGGCAACCATGAGCGTGACAATGCCGCCAAATTCGGAACGGATTTTAAAAGCGAAACAAATTCAACAGGCGCTGTATTGCTTGATAATGAATACATAAAATTCAACAAAAACGGCAAGAGTGTGCTTATCGGCGGAATGAGCGACTATCCTTATTATGAGTTCTACACTCCCGATGACGATGTTCCGTCAAGAACGCTGTGGGAAGAATTTGCCGAAAAAGCAAAGAACAATTTCACAATTCTTCTGCACCACCAGCCCGAATACATTGCCGAGGACGCAAAGAAAACCGACATAGACTTAATCGTCTGCGGTCACACCCACGGAGGACAGATTCAATTGCCATTCATCGGCGGAGTAATCGCTCCGAATCAGGGACTTTTTCCGAAATATGACAAAGGCGAATTTGACCTTGACGGCACAAAAATGATTGTCTGCGCAGGTCTGAGCAACCCCGTATTCATCCCCAGAATCAATAATCAAGTTGAGTTGGGAGTTGTGACAATTAAGTAGGGGCGTTCATTGGACGCCCGCAAGTAATTGCACATAATTTATGATAAATATAATTCTATCAATGCCTCAATATAATTGTTATACCGTAGCGGCGAACCGATTGTACAATCGGTTCGACTCAACACAAACTATCTGTTTATTAACATTTCATTTTTATATAACAAAAACTGTGTATATGCTCGGTTTGGTTTTACAACCAAACCGATTGGCGAACACGGTTCGCCGCTACATTGGAATACACAATTTTCATCACATCATAACATACACATAAAACAGATAATTTCATCAAGGCGGGCGTCCAATGAACGCCCCTACGGGTTTGCAGCATTTATAAAATATGTTTTTACATATATTCTGTACTTTTACTTGCCGGCGAACCGTGTTCGCCGCTACAAATAAATTTCATATAAAACAAAAATTGCATCAATGCCGTATTCGGGCATCTGATGCAATTCCTTTATCCGAGTATTTTCTCGAATAGATTGCGGTGGCACACCGCCGACCGCAATTTTCAATTTTCCATTTTCAATTTTCAATTTAAAAAGCTCTCGCCTTGAAGCGACTGTTTTCACGAACCGAGAACGGTGGCTCGCCGTCAGTTCTTCTCGCTGTAATTCCTAAGTTCCGCAGGAGTTCTGCCGTATTCGGACTTGCAGAACAGGATAAACGAATTTACATTCGGAAAACCGTTTTCAATCGCCGCCTGTCTGACGGTGATTTTTTTGTTTCTCAAATCATCAATAGCGTGTTCAAGGCGAACACGGCGAAGATACTTTGAAAATGTTTCCTCTGTTTTATCCTTAAAATATTTTGAAAAATGAGCAGGCGTCATGCCTACATAATTGGCGATTTCATTGAGAGTGATTTCGTGTTTATAATTATCGTGCATATACCTGATAGCACTTTTGGCGCAGTCAAAATCATCAGCCTGAGAACCGTGAACATATTGTATATCGTTGTCAATGCAATCACGGATGAGATAGTACGCAACGCTGTACATCACCGCTCTTACCTTCATGCTGATAAGCTTGCTCTCGTACTCTTCATATCCGTGGAATATGTCCATTGCTTTTCTGATAAACTCAAGAGCTTCGCCCTCGGGTTGTTTGAAACTCGGCACAATATGCGGATCGTCAACATACGGTGCAATTGCCTTTGGAATGATATTGAGCATAACAGCCTGAGTATCCTCACCGATGTCCTCATAGGAATGAACCTCCTGACTGTTAAGAACATAGACATCGCCCGCATTGAGAATAATTTCACAGTCAAGCTTGTTAAGCCTTACCTTACCTTTTTTTATATAGGAAATTTCATATGAACCATGCCACCTGAGTCCCGATTCAAAGGCAACTTTTCTGTCCGGGTATCTTGTAACCCTGCCGCTGTAATACGGCTCGGGCGGTAACAACACCTTCTTGTACTTCATGGTTTCACCCTCAACTCAATTAAAATCAATCAATTGTTAATAACATAGTCAGCGCAAAAATAAATATATTTAAGATCCGCAATTACCGCAGAATGGTCTGTTTTTACTACAACTGTTCTGCGTTCTTTTTTGCTGATTTCCTCAACACAGCGTGCAACATTGCACTTTGAAGGCTCGTAGCCGTACTTTTCAAAAAATTCTTCCGCAGTCATAACAAGCGAGCCGTAGCCCTCAAACATATGCAAAAGAGAATAGTCAATCAGCTTGTATTCATCTTCAATAAGGCTGATTCCGATATCGCAGTTTGTGACTGAACCAATATAATACGGTGCGTCATTGAGGAACAAGCCTGTCTTGAACGAACCGATTGAAACGGTAAGATCCGAGTTTACCGCCGTACTGCACACACCCGTGTCACCGTTAATTCCGCTGTTGATGTCTGCACTTATAACATAGGCATTTGTCATATTAATCTGCTCAACCGCTTCAAGCATTTCACCCTTTAATTCACCCGAAAAGCCTGTTCCGAGCAGGCAGTCAACTACAATGTCAAATCCCGTGAAAGCCGCCGCCTGTGACATCGGCATCTCCTCGGCACCGAGCGACATTGCGGTTTTATAATAGTAAAGGCCGTCCTTTGAAAAGCCGTCGCTTGCTCTGAAAATTGTCGGTGTAAAGCCGTTTTTGCATAAAACACAGGCGAGCGCATAACCGTCGCCGCCGTTGTTGCCCTTACCGCAAACTATGGCAACCCTGCCCACAAACTTTGCCGAATTAAAAATCCCCTGTGCGGCTCTGTACATAAGCTCCGCCGAAGGAGTATGCTCCGCAATCGTCCTTGCGTCGCTTTTTCTCATATTTTCAACCGAAACGACCTGAACAAATTCCATCTTATATTCCTCCGCTTTCTGAAATTTCCATAGCCTTATCCGCCGTTTGCGGCATTGTAAGCCGTCATAACAGCACTTTCATCCATATTACAACCGAGCAAAAACAACGGTGTTTCCTTAAAGAACTCATCAAGCAATTCAAGCAGCTTTTCCATTCTGCTCCGCTCAACATCAATAACCGTTGCCTCAAGCAACTGTTTCATAACCTGTGACGGTAACACCCTGACCGCCGTGTTCTCTTCTGCTCTTTGAAGAATATACACAGCCTTAACAGGTGCTTTTGTATTTGTTCCTATGTCAGCTTTCCCCATCCACGGAGTTCCGTAAGCATAAAATTTTCCGTCACATTTTCGTATAACCGGCTTGTCATCGTTAATCATCGTCACCCTGTTGCCAAAATGTCTTCGCCACAGAGCCGTGTGGGTAGACTTGCCCGTTCCGCTGACTGCCGAAAAAACATAGCCCTCGCCGTCAAGCTCAAGACAGGACGAATGAAAAAAGAATCCGTCAAATCCGTCAAGCACGGCGTTGCAGAATTTTGAGAGTATCAAAACATCCTCCGCACCTTGTTCGCTGAGGTTGTCGGAAAGCCTGAGACGCTCACGGATTTCGTCATCCGAAACCGATATTGCAATGTCGGTCTTTCCCGATTCATTCGACTTAACGGCATAGCTTTCAAGCCGTTTCCTGCATATTTTAAATTTTGGATTAACTTCAACATTCAAATCAGCTATTCTGTATATCGGCATATCTGCTCCGCTAAATACTATAATGAAATATTGTAACACAAATTAATGTTTTTTGCTACGGCGAAATGAATAAATATTATCTTACCTTTTAGTGCAAGTTGTTCAGTCGCACAGCTTTAAAGGCAAATATTGCACAATACAAGCTGTGTTATTTTGTAACAATGCACATACAGCTTATTTTTTATTCATTTTAAAGCCTGTAAAAAAAGCATTATTTTACGACTTTTTTAATTTTGTTTACTTTACTTGTCCGACTGCTTTTTTGCATACTCTTCAAGGTATGCTCTTTCATAAATTCAAATATCCTGTGCGTAACCGTTCCTATAAGAATCGGAATGAATATTCCTGCGGCAAGGTAGATTATGCAGTAAAAATTTAAGCCGTTTGGACGATAAATGTACCAGATTGTTGACTTGAGTTTTAAAATATCGAAATCTTTGAACAGCGGTGTAATTACGCTCAATCCCCAGAACGCCCATTTTACAATCATAAAGGCAAAAATGTGGTGAATCATTATGCTGTAGGTATTGTCAGAAATCATCCTGACAAGCTTTTTGTTCTTGATAATCGGAGTAATCAGCTTTGCAACCCTCAGCCAGAACGCAATGCCCGTGATTGCGGTTACATAAGGAATGACGCAGCCGTTGTCAAACTTCACACACTTTGACGGAGTGTATTCAAGATTTTCACAGAATGTGAGGAGAAGAAGCTGAACTCCGAGAACGATTGCAAAATATGCAACGCTGTTGAGATTATCGTGTTTTTCAAGCTTTTCGTGATAAAATCTGCCAAACTCAAAACACGGCAGAAAAAACATTGACCTGAACAATAACAGCAACGCACCCTTTGGGGCAGGATTCCAAATGCAGTATTGCACACCGAAAATTCCGATTGCAAGATACACGGCAAGAATGACATACTCGTTGCCCCTGTGAACCTTTTTGAGCAGTTTGCGGAACAGTATATTAAAAACATAAACACAGAACAACGGATACACAAACCACGAACCGAGGTTGTAGGCAAAACTTTCGCCGTCAATAAACGGCATAACAAAAAGGTTGTACAGATCAAATTTGCCCTGAGCAATCGTATAGCCGACCTGAGTAAGTGCGAATGCGATTATTCCGTAAACAATGTTCCATAGATATGCTGGAATCAACAAGCGTTTTGTCCGTCCCCATATATATTTGAAAATATGTTCCTCGTGCTTTTCCTTGTAAAAATAACCCGAAATGAAAACAAACAAGGCAAGATTGTACGAATACTTCGGAAACCAATCGTACATCAGCGACACACCGCCGTTATAGCAATGCCCCGAAACTATGATAATAATGCCGATTGCCGACAAAATTTTAAAAGTAAAATTAATGTTTCCGTCATCGCTGAGCCTTTTGTTTTCAGCTGTGACACTGTTTTGTTTAAATGCAGATTTACTGCGTGTTTTGTTCTTTCCCATAATTTCCTCTCATCTGTATTTGTCGCAATTTAAAAATTCCGCAAATTCACACGGTAATTGTACCACAAAAGCAATCCGCAATCAATATATCAAATTCACCGTGCAAAACACATATAAATCATTATTTTGCACAATCTCACTTTTGTTTTAACAGGTATTTAAATCTTTTAGTCACATCTGTTCCACCACATAATTGTACACATACCCGTTAAAAAGCCTAAGATTAAAGTGTAAATAAATTCAGTCAAAAAAGCCGGACAAAGCATAAAATAAAAAAATATGCAAAAAACTATTGACACAACCTTTACATAATGCTATAATAATAAAGCTGTAAAAAACAGCAGAGTTGTATATCGCGGGGTAGAGCAGCTCGGTAGCTCGTCGGGCTCATAACCCGAAGGTCGTCGGTTCAAATCCGGCTCCCGCAACCACTAAGAAACGGCTTAACCACTAAGGTTTTGCCGTTTTTCTTTTTATGTTCAATATTTGTTTTCTTACATATTTCCCCTGAATTTCCCTCGGATGACCTGATTTTTCGTGATATTATACTGATTTACAATTTGAATATGATATGAAAATAGCCTGAGTATCCAAGACAAAAATACTCAGGCTGTTTTATTATTTTTTATTTCTCTTTTTTACTTTTTATTATTATAGTTCACGCTCATATGTGCCAACAATTGATCCGTTAGAATATGAGTCATTTCGTATCCATGCATTTTTGTAAAAATCCGATGATGTGTGAGAAGTATAATTTGTTGATAAAGCTTTTGCAGCATTTGCTGAATCTGTTGGAGATAAATGTGCAGGATAACCATTATTCCATTTACCAAATAAATTCCAATTCGTAGGACACTCAAAAACGGCTGTTGTTAATCCCGACTGATAAAATGCGTAAGCTCCGATATAATCAACATAAGTTGGGAAGTAAATATCTGTTAATGCAGAACAACCATAAAAAGCATAGCCTGCTATTTCCTGCAATTCACTGTCAGTGCTGATGTTTACATTTTTTAAAGTGTTGCAACCATAAAAGGCACGGGTGCCGATACTAAGAATACTATTTGGAATATTAACAGTTTTCAAAGTTATAATATTCTCAAATGCATTACTATATATCTTGGTAACAAATTTACCGTTAAATTTTGATGGTATTGTGATTTCTGTTGGATTATCAACCAAACATCCTGTTACGGCATAAGTTCCGTCAGAAAGAAGAGTGAATTCAAGTGTATCACTTTCATTTAAAATAACATCATCACTTTTTCCAATAACCGATTTTGTTCCGTCAGTATAAGTTATAACAATTTCTCCATTGATAATTGCCATATCGGCAATACCTCTGCCATCTTTACCATCAACACCATCTTTGCCGTCAGCACCTTTATCTCCTTTTTCACCTTTTTCTCCTGTGTCACCCTTTTCGCCTTTGACATTACCGAGGTTTAACACTGTGTTATCGGTGAGAAGAATACTCAATTCACCATCAGCTGACAAAGTAACAGTCTTAATACCAATTCCGTCTTTTCCGTCAGCACCTTTTGCACCAACGACAACACCGAGATTTGCAGTTTCTCCGCTTGTATAAGTCAATAGCAACTCACCGTTTGAATTGATTTCTGACTTAGAAATACCTATGCCGTCAGCACCCTTAATGTTACCGAGGTTAAGTACAGTACCGTTGGATAATTCAACGCTCAAAGCACCTTCAGCAGAAATCGTTACATTGACAATGCCTGTGCCGTCTTTACCGTCAGCGCCGTTTATACCATCCTTACCATCTGCACCATTTGTACCGTTAATGCCGTCTGCTCCTACAACTTTTCCGAGATTAGTAGATTGACCATTTGTATATGTAAGTACAAATTCTCCGTCAGCATTGATTTCTGATTTTGAAATACCAATACCGTCTTTGCCCTTGATACTTCCGAGATTTAGTGTTGTTCCGTTTGTAAGTTCAACATTCAAAACACCATCATCAGTAATTGTTACATTGGCAATTCCGATACCGTCTTTACCGTCAACACCGTTAGCACCATCTTTACCATCTTCTCCATCTTTACCGTCAGCGCCATTTGCACCATCTTTGCCATCAGTTCCGTTAATACCGTCCTTGCCGTCTTTTCCGACAATACAGCCGAGGTTAATACTTGATGAATCGGAGAAAGCAAGTTCCAATTCACCGTCTGAATTTATAACTACATTAGAAATGCCAATGCCGTCTTTGCCATCTTTGCCGTCTGCACCATTTTGACCGTCTTTTCCGACCTTACCATCAACTCCGTCTTTACCGTTGACACCGTCTTTACCGTTAGCACCAACTATAACACCAAGATTAGAAGAAGTTCCATCAGAATAAGTTATTACTAATTCTCCGTCAGAATTGATTTCTGATTTTGTAACACCGATACCATCCTTACCGTTAGTACCATCTTTACCATTCTTACCATCAGTACCGTTTTGACCGTCTTTTCCGTCCTGACCGTTAATTCCTACAACTGTACCAAGATTTGTAGATGTTCCGTCTGAATACTTAATAACAAGTTCACCGACAGAATTTACTGTTGTTTCAGTAATTCCGATACCGTCCTTGCCGTCTGCGCCATTTGTTCCGTTAGTACCGTCTTTGCCATCAGCACCGTTTTTACCGTCAACACCGTTTGTACCATCCTTGCCGTCCGCACCCTTAATATTGCCGAGATTTAATTGTGTACCGCTTGTTAGAGTAATTTCGAGTTCATTATCTGAATTGATTATTATATTCTGAATACCAACTCCGTCCTGACCGTCAGCACCGTTGACACCATCTTTGCCGTCTTTTCCGTTAAGACCATTTTTACCGTTAGCGCCGTCCTTACCATCTATTCCATTTTTACCGTCTTTACCATCAGCACCATTGATACCGTTTTTGCCATCAGCACCAACTACAACACCAAGGTTAGAAACAGTATTATCTGAATAGGTTAAAACAAGTTCGCCCTTTGAATTGATTTCCGATTTTACAACACTTATACCGTCTTTACCATCAATACCGTTTGTGCCATCTTTACCATCCTTGCCATCTGTGCCGTTAGTTCCGTTGACGCCATCTTTTCCATCCTTGCCGTCAAGTCCGTTTGTACCTATTACATTTCCAAGATTAGAACGTTGCCCGTTCGAATAGGAAAGTACAAGCTCACCGTTTGAATTGATTTCAGCATTAGTTACACTGACGCCGTCTTTACCATCAGTGCCGTTAATGCCGTCAACTCCATCTTTACCATCAGCGCCATTGATACCGTCTTTGCCATCAGCACCTACTATAATGCCAAGATTAGCAACTGCATTGTCTGAATAAGTTAAGACTAATTCGCCCTTTGAGTTGATTTCGGACTTTATAACGCTAATACCATCTGTACCGTTTTTACCCTCAATGCCGTTAGTACCATCCTTACCGTCTTTTCCATCTTTACCATCAATACCATTAGTACCATCCTTACCGTCTTTTCCATTTTTGCCATCAACACCGTTAATGCCGTCTTTTCCGTCCTTACCATTAACACCGTTAGTGCCATCTATGCCATTTTTACCGTCTGTTCCGTTAAGTCCGTCTTTACCATCAGCACCGACAACTACACCAAGGTTTGAACGCTGTCCGTTTGAATATGTAAGAATCAACTCACCGTTAGAATTGATTTCAGAATTTGAAACACTGACGCCGTCAGTACCGTTCATCCCGACAACCTTGTCAAGATTAACAGTTTTTCCGTCTGAAAAGTTTAGTACAAGATGACCGTCAGAATTGATACTTGCATTTGTAATGCCAACACCGTCAATACCATTTGTACCGTTCTTTCCGTCTACACCGTCTTTACCGTTAGTACCGTTAATGCCGTCAGCACCATTTAAACCGTTTGCTCCGTCTTTACCGTCAACACCATTTTTACCGTTAGTTCCGTTTTTGCCATCTTTGCCATTAGAACCATTGACGCCATCCTTACCGTTAATGCCGTTAATTCCGTTTGTACCGTCCTTGCCATTAGCGCCATTCTTGCCGTCAGCACCTATAGCTTTGCCGAGATTTAAGACAGAATTGTCGGACAAGGTTATAAGCAATTCACCATCCGACGAAAAAGAAGCGGTCTTTATGCTTGCACCATCCTGCTTTGATGAAGCTTCAAGTGCAGATGTCCATTCTTTTTCAGTGCCTGAATAGCCATTATCTACCGCAATATCATAGGCAGATTTGCCTGAAAGAGAATCAAGCCATTCCTGCACAGTTCCCTCATAGCCGTATTTTACAGCCAATTCATATGCAGAAAGTCCGTTTTCTACTTTTGAATCACCCTTAAACACAACAAAACCTATTGTGCCAAGCAAAAGTAAAATAATCAGAATAACACTTAGTATCTGAAAAAATTTGCTGTTCTTATTCTTTACTTTTTGATATTCATTTGTTTGCTGTTCTGTTTGTTGCCGTAACATATTCATACCTCCGTGTCAATATAGTATATTAGTTTCATTATATTACTCGTTTCGTAAACTGTCAACGCATTTCGTGTTATTATCTAAAAATTTTTGTCAATACCATATAAGATATATACGAGGTGATTTAATGAATTTTGGTGATAGATTAAGGATTTTAATTGACGAACGAGGCATTACACAAAAAGAATTAGCTTCACAATTAAATATAGCTCCCTCAACAGTAAGCAGTTATGTTCAGAATACCCGTGAACCCGATTTTGCTACATTAAAATCTCTTGCAATTTATTTTAGTGTTTCAATAGATTATCTTTTGGGGTGTCGAACCAACAAAGCCTCTTCTCGTCAGGAGGATGAACTATTAAGAGTATTTCGCAGTCTTACAGCAGAGCAAAAAGAAGTGTGTATTGAACAATGCAAAGTGTTTGTAAGGCTTAATCAAAAAGCAAGAGCAAAATCATCGTAATCGATTTTGAACAAAATAATTTGTAAAAATAAAACTGCCCTTGACTAAATTATAATCAAGGGCAGATACTTTGTCCTGTGACCCGACCCCCAAAAGTTAGATTTTTTAGGTCTAACTTTTGGGGGTCGGGTCAGTCATATCGGTGCTGTTTTTGTTTTTATTATAAAGTTTTTGCTGAATAATCAAAGCTTAATGTTATTCATCTCGTCACCAAGGACATCGGCGATTTCTTTCAGGTGACCTGTGCGTTTGCCTTTTAGTTTATAGAACTGCAAAAGTCCGTAGCCCGGGTACTCGTTGCCCTCAACCATAACGGGACCGTTCTTTGAAAAGGCGATATCCCAACCGATATATCTCACCTGCGGAATCTTTTCCGCTGCCTCAACAACCATGTCAAGAGCCTCTCGAACGCCTGCAATCTTAACCTCGGAGAACTTTTTGCCTGTCATCGGGTGTTTGTCATAAACATTGCCGTAGTCGTCAATTACATTACTGTCGATTCTGCCGTCTGCATCAAGGCTGAGGTAGAGGTCATTTGTACAGCCGATAACATTCGATTCGTCCTGATTGATACGGAGAGCGTTATTTATTATATGCGCCTTGCCGTCCTTATAGAGCGTAACAACTCGCCATGAATTTACAACGCACGGATTGATTTCGTTGAGGTCATCGCTCTGAACGATTGCTTCCTCAACAAGAAGCTGACCGTTTGCCTTGAGTTCATCATAAAGCTTGTTGCTGTCCTTTACATCGGCAACGGTGATTTTTGAAATGCCGTGACCGCCCTCGCCTGTCGGATCTTTTGCAAAAACGGTTTCTCTGCCGTCAAGGAACTTCCTGAAATCTTCCTTACTGCCTGTGCGAAGGTTGATGAAATCTCTTTTGAGATACTTTTTGAAAAGCTCGTCAAAAACAAGCTTGTCACGAAGAAGAACGATATATTCCTCATCGTTGAGATATTCGAGAATTTTGTAGAAAGTTTTTGCAGTTACAAAGGTTTTTTTCTCTTTAGCCGAAAGGTTGATAAAATCGCAACGGAAATAGTCCGTGTAGCCTGTGCCTCTGATGAGGAAGTTACGGATTATGTCGAACTTGATATAAGCCTTGGACTTACCGCTGTTCTTGGCGATAATGTCAATGTGCTTATCCATTCTGCTGTGGTTAATATCTCTGAATTTATTCAAAAGCCATTTGTGTACCGAAACTGCCATATTATTTCTCCTTTACAACCTTACCGTCTTTTACATAAAATCTCGGATTGTTCTTGCCTATATTCACAAGCGCCTCGGCATTGCCCATACCCGAACTTCTGCCGAACATTCCAACTGTTATACCGTCACCGAGGAGCGTTACCTCGTCATCAATTTTTACCAATGAATCAACCTTAACAGCCGTCATATTCATACACATCTCACCGACAACAGGATATTTTTTGCCGTTGATAACAACCCTTCTGCCGTGATTTGCGTGACCGATGCCGTTGTTGTAGCCGACAGGAAGAATTGCAAGAATAATATCCTCATCTGCCGTGTATGACGCATTGTAGCCGAACCACTCGCCCTTGTTCACCTTTTTAAGCTGAAGAATACGGGTTTTCATCTTCATAGCCGGCTGTAAATCTATCTTTACATCAAAATATGTTTCGCTGATGTTGTACTTCTTAATGAAGTAATTGTTTCGCATTTTGCGGAGTTTGTCCTTCGGCGAATTTGAAAGAGAATCGGGGGCAACATTGTAGCCGTAGATTGCAATGCCCATTCTCACGCCTGTTGTAAAAGGCTGTTTCGGGTGGGTAAGCATTGAAACGGAACTGCCCATATGGACAATCGGGATTTTATTCAAATCAATAAGCGATGTAAGCTCCTTGAAGTTTCTGACCTGCTCGTCCCAATGGGGATCAAAAATTCCGGCTGTTGCAAAATGCTGATAAATTCCCTCAAGAACAAAATTTGAACCATTAATCATATCAACGGCGATTTTAACCTCGTTCTTATCCTTGAAGCCGAGGCGGTTAAATCCTGTATCAATCTGGAGATGAACCTTGAAATTGCAGTCAATGTTCAGATCAAGCAACCTTTTGAGGTAGTCAAGCTCATTCACGGCAATGGTGAGATTAAGCCTCTTTGCCTCCTCAATTCTCGAAAGATGAACCGGATGCAGGCACAAAAGCGGAGCGTCCTTGTTGACCTTACGAAAGCTTTGAGCCTCCTCAAGAGAGGACACGGCAAAATAGTTAATGCCGTTTTTGTACATTTCATTTGCCACTTCCATACCGTGACCGTAACCGTCACCCTTGAGAACGGCAATAAAATATTTGTAGTCGCTGTATTTTTGTGTTATCGCACGGGCATTTGCACCGATTTTGTCAAGGTCAATTTCAACATATGAATCCAGCATTCCAAAGCCTCCGTTAATACACTATATCCTTAGAATTATAGCATAATTGCATGGGTAAATCAATAGCGATATTGAACAGTAACGGTGTACGGTTCGGGCATAAAATTGAAAATTAAAAATGGAAAATGGAAAATTATGGTTGGGAAGACAATTTGCAAGAGTGAAAAACATTGCCGCCCGACCGTTTTTGTATATATGGAAGTTGTTGCAAATTTGTATGGGCGGATATTATACGCCTGTGGATAGCCACGCAAAGATTTGTACAAATTAAAATTATTAAATAAAGCAAAAATTGCACCAATGCCATATCGGGCATTGGTGCAATTCCTTTATCTAACTATCTTCTGGAAAGGACTGCGGTGTGCCACCGCAGTCCTAAATTTTCCATTTTCAATTTGCCAACGGCTTGCCGTTATACAAGCCCTACAATATACATCTGAATTGTGGTTGCATCAATGACGGTAATATCGGAATCAAAGTTTACATCAGAGTTTATACGCTCTATCTCGTTCTGATTGACGATACCCACAATTGCTTTCTGAATTGCGGTTGCATCGGCAATGTTTATTTTGCCGTAACTGTTTGCGTCACCGTAATATGCCTTTTCGGCTGAATTGGTGCTTGCAGTCATAACATAGTTTGTCATACCGATTGCAAGGTTGCCCTTGTCAACTCTTTTTACATACTGCAAAGTTGCCTTGTTGTTCGGAGAATCCGACACGGCAACATACATTGCGTCGCCCTTGAGAACCATGCCGTAGCAAAGCCTGCCGGATGACGCAGACACACCGTTGATGTCAGATGCGGCAACTGCCTGTCTGCCTGTTTCAACATCGTATGAATACACGGCGTCGGAGGTATTAAAATACAGAGTATCGTTGTATTTTTCAAGGCTCATAAATGTATTTATCCAGTAGGAATTACCGCCTGCGCTCCATCTTTCGTTCAATTTCAGCTTTTTCTCATATGTATTGCTGTCAAGTTTGTATTTTAACAATGCACCCTTGTTAGCTGAAGAATTGTTGTTGACAAAGCCGTAAAATTCACCGTTAACCTCGCAAAGCCTTGTGTCGAAATTATGGATTTCGTAATTATCATATTTTGTCGAATTTGCACCGTAGCTTATTGTGTAATCATAGTGCTTTGACGGAAGATTCTGAATGGCATTGTCACTCAAAAGGAAGTATGTATGCTGAGCGTGTCCAGGTCTGTCATTAATTGGATCATCCCATGTAACATCAACATTATACCAAGCGTTGCCGATATGAACCTTGTTCCACATATGGTTCATTGAGTTTGAAACAACAAGTTCGGAGTCTATTCCGACAAGTGAAAGTATGTAGGAATACGCAAGTGCATAGCCCTGACATACGGAAGTTTTTTCAACAAGCGAATTGTAAATATCAGCCTTGTTGTAATCCGATGTGCTGTACTCGCTCATAATGGCAAGCTCATCGTGAATTACGAGTGCCTTTTCGGAATCGGTCATATTCTCGTCCACAAGCGAAAGAATTCTCTCAACCTCTTTATCAAGCGACTTTTTCTGTGTTGCATACTCACTCTTGCTGATTGTGTACTCGGGATAGATTGACGCAACCTTATCCTCTGACGGATAGTAGGAGTACGAAAATCCCTGATTCACATAGTAAAGCTCCGGATGAGTCAAGGTCAGCACCTTAAAAAATTCCGCAGCATCGCTTCTCGGAACATTAAGACTGCTGATATCGATTTCCTCGTCAAAATTTTTAAGGCTGTCAAGAACCATACCTTCAGCCTTACCGTATTTGTCGTACATTGTTTTGTTATAAAAAATTTTGCCCTCTTTCGGCGCTGTGTATGCCGAGGCTGTGAAAATGCCCGTTGACACCGCACAGGATACCAAAACCGTCACCGTGAGCATCAGTGCAAAAAATTTACCCGTTGATTTTTTCATGTATATTTCTCCTCTCAAGCCAAAGAAGCAAAATGCACAAAAAAATTTGATTTTCTCTGACTTTTACAACTAAATTATACCATTTACAGACACAACAATTCAATTCACATAAACGCCGAAGTTATGAACACTAATTTGTCTGTTTATACAAAAATTTAGTTTAATTACAGATAAAACACAATAAAACGCAATAAAACATGCTAAACTATACCGTCATACAATCCGCTGTCTGCACATACAATCTATTACAGATGTCCCCCTAAGGAGGACAGACAGGAGGGCTGTATGTGAAAGGTATCGTAGAAGAAAGAGCGGCAATGCTCGGTGAATACATAATCGAAAGCAGGGCAACCGTGAGAAGTACGGCAAAAAAGTTCGGTGTGAGCAAAAGCACCGTGCATAAGGATGTCAGCCAACGGCTAAAGGTACTTAACCCTGCACTTTACCGACAGGTGAGGGAAATTCTTGACACCAACAAAAGCGAAAGGCACATAAGAGGCGGTCTTGCAACAAAAAAGAAATATCTGCAAAAGAAAGCATCCGAAAGCGAAAAAAGCTGAAAATCAACTGCAATACGGCTCATACACCATACAAAACCGCATTTTCAGAGTATATTTTGGGTATTTTGGAACTTTACTTTTTATGACTTGCGTTGTATAATGGAGTGTAAATATTTTCAGATTTGTCTATAGTTTGTGTACGGCAGTGGTTAATGCACGGCTGTACCTGAGGAGAAATTAAAAATGAGAAAAATTCCCTTTTCGCCGCCTGACCTTTCTCAGGCAGAAATTGACGAAGTTATAAAGGTTCTGAAATCGGGCTGGATTACAACAGGCCCCGAAACAAAGCTTTTTGAAAGCCGTATTGCAGAAAGATGTCACACGGAAAAGGCTGTCTGCCTTTCATCGCAGACCTCTTGTGCCGAACTTACTCTGCGTATTCTCGGCATCGGTCCGGGAGATGAGGTTATCGTTCCGGCATACACCTACACGGCAACCGCATCAATCATCTACCATGTGGGCGCAAAGCCTGTTATGGTTGACTGCAAAAGCGGAAGCTTTGAAATGGACTACGATAAAATGGAGGCGGCAATCAACCACAATACAAAGGTTATCATTCCTGTTGACCTTGCAGGTGTTGTGTGCGACTATGACCGTATTTTTGAGGCTGTTGAAAGAAAGAAAGGCGTTTTCAATCCACGCAACGAGCTTCAGGAAAAGTTCGGCAGAGTTATTGTTATGGCTGACGGCGCTCACGCATTCGGTGCGCAATGGCACGGTAAAATGTGCGGTGAAATTGCCGACTTCACAAACTTCAGCTTTCACGCTGTAAAAAATATGACAACCGCCGAGGGCGGTGCGGCTGTTCACCGTTCACATGACGGAATTGATGAGGAAGATATGTACAAGCAGTATATGCTTCTCTCGCTTCACGGTCAGACCAAGGACGCATATCAAAAAAACAAAGTCGCATCGTGGGAATATGATGTTGTTGACACTCAGTACAAGTGTAATATGACCGATGTACTTGCCGCAATCGGCGTGGCTCAGCTTGAACGCTACGATCAAATGCTTGAGCGCAGACATCAACTTATAAAGCTTTACAACGAAGAATTTAAGGATTTGCCTGTTCAGGTGCTTAATCACTGCGATGAAAACCACCGCAGCAGCGGTCACCTTTACTTTGTAAGATTTATCGGCAAAGACGCAGAATACCGTAACAAGTTCTATAATATGATGGCTGACCACGGCGTAATGTGCAATGTCCACTTCAAGCCGTTGCCGTTGCTTTCGGCATACAGCAAGCGTGGTTTCAAGATTACCGATTATCCGAATGCGTATAATATGCACAAAAACCAGCTCACCCTCCCGATGAACTCAACTCTCACAGACGATGAAGCATGGTATGTAATTGAAACATTCAAGCAATGTATGAAAACACTTAAATAACGGTGAGTCGCCGTTCCCCGTTTATAAATTGAAAATGTAAAATGGGAAATTAAGGACGGCGGTGTGCCACCGTCAATAATTTGAGAAGACAGTCAGATAAATAAAATGCATCAGATGCCCGGTAAGGCTCTGATGCATTTTTGTTTTGTATCCTACAGATTGATTCGCATAGCGAATCAAATTAATCGGGAACTTTTGTTTATCATTTTTCAGACTGTCTTCACGACCACCACTGCCCAATGGGGCAATTTCACCGTCCGACAGGACGATTTCACCTGACAACGGCGAATTTCACGGTAATGACCGCTTGCGGTCATTACCAAAGTCCGTTTTATCGGACACCTCTTTTGATAAAATATAGATACAGTAAGGAAGGTAAATGAAAACGAGGAGGAATAACAATGCTGAATTTCTGTGTCTACATCTTCACGGCATACGCTGTGTCGGGTTCTGTAAAGACGATTATGGGGATAAAAAAGAAACCCACCCACCGCAGGAATCGCCGCAGACGATAATCCACAAAATCGAAGGAGGAAATTATTATGAAAAAGGTTTATGTTACAATCACGGGAATGAAGTATTACTACGGTTTCAATCCGTTCAGCATAGGCAAAAAGCTGACATGCAAAAAGGAACACAACAACCCGTATGACAGCGAGGCAATTAAGGTCACGATGAAAAACATCGGCACGGTCGGCTATATCGCAAATTCGCCGTACACCAAAGCCAACGGCACAATGGGCGCCGGCGCAGTCAATAAGTATGTCAAGAAAAAATTCAAAATCAGAGTAATGTTTATGACATCAACAAAAATCATCTGCGAAGTAATTGACGGTTTCAAGGATAAATATTCCGAAGGAAAAACCGAACCGACAGACAAAATTGAAGAAAAAGAGGTTGTTGAGTTTTGATTGCAGTACGGGCGTTCATCGGACACCGATAGGTAATAACACAAATTATGTGTCAAAACAAATTTTATAAATGTTGCAATGTTTGTGTCTTTACTTTCGGGCGGATAATATGTGCAGTGTAGTAACATAGTATACAACAGTGCAAAGACATAGTATACAGTTTTATGATAAAATAAACGGTCGGGAAATACAGCTTTGCATTTTGCAATGTATCTTCCCGACCGTAACTTTTCACTATTAACTTTTACCTGCACATCAGGGCTTGCGCTGTCCGTCAGGACAATTTAGCTATCCGTAGGATAATTTAGCTTGCATAGCAAATTTAGCTCACGCTTGCGTGAATTTAGCTGACGAAAATCAAGGATTTTCGTCAATACCCCCACCTGTCAAAAAATCTGACAGTCTGATATGTCAGGATATAGTTCTGACTTTCGTGGAAAGCACTCTGAACCATATCGGGATTATACATATACATAATGCGGTGCTGAACGGCATCCTTGTTTTCGTCAAAGATATAGCTTACCGCCTGAATACATTCCTGATTTGTGCCGATTTTGGTACTGCCGGTATAATGGCAGTTCTCGATAACCGAGGCAACTGTCGGATAACCGTCAAAGCACATTGCATCTTTTACCGACTGAGCAATGAGTGCCGCTCCTATAAAACCGCCCGAACCGAATTCGCCCATGCAAAGCCTTTCAAGAAGATCCCTGTCCTCATCGGTAAGCGTTACCTTGGAGCATTCATAGGTTTTGTCCGGATTGTCAATTGCCACAAGATAACCTGCGTCCCATTGAGATTGGTAATCAACAGGCTCTTTCGGCGGAATTGCCGTAGCAAACGGAACGGTTGCCTGTGTTGTTGTCACGGGCTGAGTTGTCGCTTTTGTTGCCTTTGTGGCTTTTGTCTGAGGCTGAGTTGTTGCCTTGGTTGCTTTAGGCTTTGCCGTTGTTGTTTCAACGGGTACGGTTGTTGCGGAAACAGTTGTTGCCGGAACAATCTTCCGAATATTCGGATTTACCCTTGCCATTGCCGATTCTGTCGGAGTTTCTCCGGCATTGAGAGTACCGTTTGAGCAGACGAACTGCAAAACTACCAAAACGGATACTACAACAAGCACAACCGACAAAACCTTGTTTATATTTTTATTGAAAAACTTCATCGTTTCACCGCCGTTTAATACTTCTAAACACAAATGACGCACAAAAAAACACGCTGTCACACACATAGTAATTATACCACGGTATGCTTTTCTTTTCAATTTAAGCATTCTACAAAAATGAACTGCCTTTTTTAAACAATATTACCTAAGCGGACAAATTATTACCATAAACAAAAGCCGACGCATATGCACCGGCTTTTTATTTTGAAAATACTTATTTAAAATGACTGTTTCTCGGCTCTTCTGTACTTTGAAGGTGTTGTTTCGTAGTACATTTTGAATGCTCTGTTAAAGTTTGAAATGTTGTTGAAGCCCGACATACCTGCAATTTCGATAACGGGAGTGTCCGTTGTGGTAAGAAGCATTGCGGCTCTTGTCAGTCTGAGCTCGTTAAGGTAGTTTACAAATGTTGTATTCATAAGCTCCTTAAAGAGGTGCGACACATAGTAACGGCTGAGACCTGTTGTCTGAGCTATTGTATCAAGAGTAATGCTGTCGCAGAAGTTGTTGTTGATATATTCCGTAATTCTGCGGAGAGCACGGTACTTTTTGCCCTGAGCCTCAACATCACAAATCTTAACAAGACCCGATGAAAAAAGAATATAGAAAATGTCGTACATTTTGCCGTGAACAAGAATCTGGAAGAACTCGTGCTTTTCGTTCTCGGCAGAAATAACCGTGTTCATATCGTCAATAAGATTGTTATAACGGTAGTCGCCTCTCGTAACCTTTGCAAAGTGAGTGCAGTTGCCTGTTACAAGACCTCTGATCAGACTCTGCGGAATAAACTCCTGAGTGAGCGATGCAGGATTTGAAAGGTTAAGAAGAATAACGTCAACTCTTGCGTTGCCTGTATTATTAATTTTGTATCTCTGATTAGGTGAAATAAAGTAAATGTCGCCTGTTGAGAGCGAATAAGTGTCAGCACCCATTTCAACGGTCATATAGCCGTCCCTTACAACAGCCACAAGAACCTCGTTGTGAACATTCCACATATTGCTGTCAATAATCATTTCACCGCAGACTACTCTGTAAGCTGAACTGGATGCGGTTGCCGAACGCAAGAAATCAAAATTCATAATAATAACCCCGATTCTAAAAAATTATGTTTTCAAACATTTTGTGTCTAAAAACAACACAAATAATCACTGCAACAATATAATAGACTTTATGCACAATAAAGTCAATAATTACGACAAATGTGCAAAAAATAAATGTATAAACTGCAATTAGTGCAAATTTTAAATATTCCGCTGTCTGCTGTATGTTAATTGATTTTTTATTCTACGCAATAATGTATCAATTTTTCTACTGATAATTGTTATGATTGTTTCCGAATCAGACATTATTATTTAACGATTTTAATATGAAATATTGCCAATCATACAGCAATTAAAATGAATCGTTTACATTTTCAAGCTGCTTTTTAAATTCATCAACAACATTTTGCGGTGATATAATTCTGACCTTTCCGCCAAGACCGAATACCCAAGCGTAGAACTGTTTGCTTGTCATAATATCAACCGATACACCGAATGTTGTGTCGCTTTCCTTTGTAACAAAAATATCCCTGCCGAACCTGTCAACAATAACACCTATGCAGTCATTGTCAACCGACAGCTTAACCGTAGCTTTTTCACCGCCAAACATTGAGAAAACGCCCTTTGAATAATCTGCAGGATCAAATTTTTCAAAGGTCTTTCCCCCGTCACGCTCATCGTCAAGCACCTCGATATCGTCCATTTTGTCAACACGGTAATGCTTTATACTGTCGGCACAGGTGTCATAGGCAATGAGATAGTAATTCTCATCATCCCAGCACAGCGCCCACGGTGATGCCGTGTATCCGCCGTTCCTGATTTTTTCACGCTTGACAATTCGCTCCGTTCCCGAAAAATCGAGTTCCCAACGGTAGTATTTGAACGAGATTTTGCGGTTGAGTGCTATTGCATTCTGAATTTTGTCAACCGAATAATAAATTCGTTCATTCATTGTTTTGGCTCTGTTTGCGACAAAAACCTGCCGTTGCAGCTCCTTGCCGTCGTGAACACTTGCAAGCCCTTCAAGCTTATGAATGAGGGAAATGCTCTTTTTTTCAGTAATGAATTTTGAGCTTTGAATTGCGTCAACAAGAAGCTTCAACTCGGGCAGTTCAAATTCTCTGCTTGCAACATAATATTTAACGGTTGATGATTTGCTCTTGCAGATGTCCATTCCGAATTTTTCAAGCACCTGCAAATCATCGTAAAGACTTTTTCGCTCCGCAGTAATTCCGTACAACGCAAGCTCTGCCAGAATTTCACTTGAAGTCAGCCCGTGATTTTCATCGGTTTTTTCAAGAAGAATTTTTCGCAGATACAAAAGCTTCTGTTTTTGCATAGGATTTCTCGACATAATACAGTCCCCCTCAAAGGATTATATATTTTTATGTGTTCATTATATCAAATTTCAGCCGAGATTTCCATATATTTTTACGGCGAGCCGCCGTTCCCAATTCGTGCAGATAGTTTGTAATATCAAAAACATATCATGCCCGAGCGTAGAATTGTAATTGTTTATTTAATCCTCCCACATAGCGAGCCGCCGTTCCCAATTCGAGAACATAAATTTTCTGCCATTACTAACGGGAGAACACGGTTTTCCTCTGCAATTAAACAGTTAAATTCATATAAAATAAAAATTGCATCAATGCCGTTTCGGGCATCAATGCAATTCATTTATCTCAACTATCTTCTCGAAAGGTCTGCGGTGGCACACCGCCGACCATAATTTTCCATTTTCAATTTTCCATTTTACATTAACTACTAAATCCGCTCATCATGCCCGTAAGCATTACGACAAGCGGCATTGTTGCAAGTGAAAATACCGTAGTTGCGGCAACGATACTAACCGACAGCTCAACATCCTTGTTGAACTTTGTTGCAAACATAGTTGTTGTTGCGGCGGTAGGGGCTGATGTGGCGATTACGCAAGCCATGGTAATTATGGGTGTGACACGGCACAATGACATTACAACCGCTGTAATCATCGGCAAAGCAATCAGACGGACTGCCGAAGAAAAATATACACCCTTGTCAATGAACGCCTTTTTAAAGTCAGCCTGTGAAAGGTAAAAACCGATAATAAGCATTGGGAGCGGAGTGTTGAGAACTGCAAGATATTCAACCGGTTGACTGATTATGTACGGAAGCTTAAAACCTGTAATAAACAGGATAATTGCAAGAAGAACACCGATAAGACCGGGGTTGAGAACAAGCTTTTTGAATGAAAGCTGTTTTTTGTCACCGCTCATTGAAACAAGTCCGTGTGTCCATACAAAAATGTTGAATACGGCAACGAAAATTGAGCCGTAAAACCAACCGTCATCACCGAGAATTGCCTTCTGGAGAGGCAAAGACATAAATGCACAGTTTGAATAGATTGTTGCAAAGCGGATAACAGCCTTACGACTTTCATCTTTATCATGAAAAATCAGGTTACAGATAAGTATTGACACAGCGAAAATAAGTGCAGAGCAGGCAACGCAAATTATAAGTCCGCTCAAAAGTTCAAACGAGAACTCCCGCTGAAAAGCAGAAATCATAACGCAGGGCGTCACAACATACAATACTATATCGGTCATGTGACGGGCGGAAAAATCGGTGATAATTTTCTTCTTACCGCAAATAAAACCGACTGCAATCAAAATGAACAGTACAAGCACCTGTTGTGCAATAATAATGAAATTCTCTCCCATAAATCATTCTTCTCTCTTAAATTAATCGCTATCATTTTAGCACAGTTGCAAGAGGTTTTCAAATGATGATGTGCTTTTTTTCGTTTTTTTTGACAGAAAAAACGACATAGTTCACAAATATGAGGCAATAACATTGTGCATTTCAACTAACAGGAATTTTATTTTTTCGCAAATATGTATTAACCGCCGAATTTTTGTACAGTTTATTGACATTTTTTACTCTGAAATGTATAATATTTACAAAAGATAAAACTTTTATTTCTGCAATATTTTATTACTTTGAAAGAAGGATTTATTATGGCAACAACAAAGAAAACAACTGCAAAAACAGCCCCTGCAAAAACTGCTCCCGTTAAGGAAGAGCCTGTAAAAAAGACTGTTGCAAAGGCTGAGCCTGCTAAGACTGTTGCTGCAGCTGCAAAGAAGGCTGAACCCACAAAGACAGAAAATGTAAAGGTTGAAACTGTTAAGAAAGCAGAACCCGTTAAAAAGGCTCCTGTTAAGAAAGCAGCTCCAAAGAAGGTTGCTCCAAAGAAGCCCGTTCCGGTTGAAACAAAGGTTAATTTCTTCGTAGAATATGCAGGCGCACAGGTTCCTGTTGAAGAAGTAATCAAAAATGTTAAGGCTACATACGGCAAGGATGCAAAGGAAATTTCAATCTATCTCAAGCCCGAAGAAAGCAAGGCATACTTTGTTGCCGACGGCAACGCAGAAGAAATGGATGTATTCTTCTGCTGATTGCAATAAATTTTGAATTTAAAACACAAGCTTTAAAGACCGCTCAAAAGAGCGGTCTTTTGTTGTTTTAAGATGAATGTTGCGAAAAATCGTAGTGCGGATATTATTCGCCCCACGACCAAACAGTTAATTTCATATATAAAAAACGGTCGGGCGACAATGATTTGCATTTTGCAAACTGTCGTCCGACTTTGATTTTTAACTTTCAATTTTCCATACGCTCGGGCAATTTAACCCTCGCACTTGTAAAACTAACTTCTCGAACGGGGAACGGCGGTTCGCCGTATTATCTGTCTTTCAAATCAACATATTCCTTGTTTTCGGAAATGCTCATATATGCAGGACGGATAATCTTACCGCAGTTGATAAGCTCCTCAAGTCTGTGTGCGCTCCAACCCGTAATACGAGCTGTTGCAAAAAGCGGAGTATAAAGCTCACACGGAATATCAAGAAGGCTGTAAAGAAGTCCGCTGTAGAAATCGACATTTGCGGCAACACCCTTATAGATTTTACGCTTTCTGCCGATAACCTTCGGAGCCAGTCTTTCAACTCTCTCATAAAGATCAAATTCATCATTGTGACCTTCGGCAAGCGCAAGCTTTTTAACAGCACCGTGAAGAATCTGCTGACGGGGGTCGGAAATTGTATAAACTGCGTGTCCCATACCGTAGATAAGACCTTTTTTATCAAAAACCTGCTTGTCAAGGAGCTTTTCAAGATAATCTTCAAGAGCGTCCTCGTCTTCCCAGTCCTTAACATGCTTTTTGAGATCCTCAAACATATAGTAAACCTTAACATTTGCACCGCCGTGCTTAGGACCTTTGAGTGATGCAAGTGCCGCAGCTACTGCCGAGTATGTATCAGTACCCGAAGATGTTACAACATGTGTTGTAAATGTTGAGTTGTTACCGCCGCCGTGTTCCATATGGAGAATGAGCGCCATATCAAGAACCTTTGCCTCAAGCGGAGTATAGTGTCTGTCGGGACGAAGAAGCGACAGAATAACCTCGGCTGTTGACATTGTAGGCTCTGCACGGTGGATATAAAGGCTGTTATCACGCTGATAGTGATTATATGCGTGATAGCCGTAAACCGACAAAAGAGGGAATACGGAGATAAGCTGTATACACTGTCTTAAAACATTGTCGATTGATGTATCGTTAGCGTTCTTATCATAGCAGAAAAGTGTGAGAACACTTCTTGCTATTGAATTCATCATATCGTTACTTGTGGCCTTGAGGATAACATCACGAACAAAGTGCTGAGGAAGGGTTCTGTACTGAACGAGAAGCTTCTTAAAATCTTTAAGCTGTTCTTCGTTAGGCATATCGCCAAAGAGAAGAAGATATGTAACCTCTTCAAAACCGAAACGGTCATCCTCAAGAATACCGTCAACGATATCCTTTACATTATAGCCCCTGTAACGAAGCTCACCCTCGCAAGGAACAAGCTTTCCGTCAACAAGCTTATTCTGTGTGATTGTAGAAATATATGTAAGACCTGTGAGAACACCCTTACCGTCAAGGTCACGCAGACCTCTTTTTACATTGTACTTACTGTATAAATCTGTATCAATAACGGAGTTATGCGTCATTTTCTGAGCCAGAGCATGAATCTGCGGTGTAACATCCGAATACTCGCTGTTTGTCATAAAAAACACTCCTTTTTAAAATTCACAATAAATTGAAACTATATTTTATATATTATAGCACATTTTTTAAAAAAAGAAAAGGTACAATTCTTGCAGAAGTGTCATAACGATTTTAAACCTTATATGTAGAATTTGCATAATTTTCTGTCTTTTTATTCATCATTATGCAACTTTCGGAATGTTTATTTATAAATGAAGTATAATTTTGACGGATATAAATCTGCAATCCGTCATTTGAGGGTTTAGGGCAGAAAAATACGGAGCAGGAAAAACCTGCTCCGTAAAAAACAACATTATTTTATTACTTGAGATATGCGCCGTTAGTGCCGATCTGACCGTCAATTCCAGTGAAACCGTCTGCACAGCAAACATAAACTCTCATATTAGCCCTACCAACAGAAGATACTGTAAGTGTGCCGTCTGTAACATATTTAACATCGCCTGTAACTGCATCAATATACTTGCCGTTAGGAAGGTTCTTGAATGTAGCACCGCCTGAGATAGTTACACAAGCAAGGCTGTCTGTAGCGCCCTGTGTGTAACGGCGAACGAATGCCATATTACCGTCAACATAAGTCTTGCTTCTTGTATACTGACCCTTCTGAAGTGCAGGAACTGCTCTTCTGATTCGGTTGAGCTGCTGAATATGAACAGCGAGAGGTGCTTCAAGTGTGCTTGCAACAGCACCGCTTGCATTAGTATATGTACCAAAGTCTGTTGCTGTTACGTCGCCCTCGAGGTAGTCACCGAAGTATGCACGACCTGTTGTTGCAAGAGGTGCATTAGGACCTACGTCCATAGGAACACCCTTCTGGAACTCAAGCTCAGAACCGTAGTAAAGACACGGAATACCACGGAAAGTAAAGAGCACATCAAGGTTCTCAGCCCATGACTGTGTACCGCCGTCATAACGGCTGTCCATATCAGGACCGTAGTCGTGAGAATCAACATATGTTACATTCCATGATGAGTCATTGTAGTACGGATCTTCTTCACAAGCACGGGTAAATGCGTTGCTTGCATTTGAGAAGTTCCAATGCATCGGGAAGTCGATTACGCTTGTGCCGTTTGACTTGCTGTAATCAGGTGTGTGATATTTAAGACCGTCAAGATAAACATTATCAGATGTGGGCTGATTTGCTGTACTTGCGTTGCTGTCATAGTGCTTAAGTGTAAGATTAATGTTTGCAGCCTGATCATTTGTAAATGAATCGATGTACTGGCTGTCTGATTCAGCCCATGTATAGAACGGAGCTGAAATTGCAGGAATGTTGTGGTTCCAGAATTCACTTACACGAGTACAAACCTCACCAAAGATGAAGAAGTTTTTACCGCCTGTCTTGAGCCATGACGGGAAGTAATACTGGTTAAGTGTAAGTCTTGAAACGTGCTTTTCAGTATCAAGTCTGAAAGCGTCAACGCCCATGTTGATATAGTTGTTATAAACGTCGTTAAGGTAATTAGCAACTGTAGGATTCTCTGTGTTGATATCAACGCAGTCACCGGCAATCTGACCTGTCTGTACAGTCGGGCTTTCCCAGCTGAGGTCTTTGAAGTGGTGATAGTAGTTTTCCGTGTCGTGATTACCGGAGTCAAGCTCCTTAGTATCCTTCATGATATTAAGTCTTGCGGCATACTGATACTTAGGCTCAAGGTCATCGTAGTTCGGGAATGTTTTAGCAAAGTCGCTTCCCTCAATAACCTTCATGCAATCTACAGAAGCAAGATCCTGAATTGAGTCGTATTCCTTTGTAAACATAGGAGCAAGAGTTGCCTCACCGAAGTTACCTGAATGGTTAACTACGATATCCTGAACAATCTTGATGCCCTTTTCATGAGCAGCATCAATAAGATCCTGATATGTAGCGCCGTCGCTCTCATAACGAACATCAACTGTTGAGAAGTCCATTGCATGGTAGCCGTGGTAATCGTAGCCCGAGGCGTTTGTTACAACAGGAGTAATCCAGATTGCGCTGAATCCGAGAGCCTTAATATAATCGAGCTTGTCGATAAGTCCCTTGAAGTCACCACGCCATGCGGGATCGCTGTCGGGGTTGTTTGCCTGTGAGTCATCCCAGCAATGAACATCGTTACCTGTGTCACCGTCATAGAAACGGGTTGTGATTACAAAATAAATTGTGTCTTCACGCATGTCAACACGGTCAAATTCCTGCATATCTTCAGGATTTTTGCTTGACCATCTCTTATTTTTGTACCACCACTCGCCTGTGTTTCTTGTGAGCTCCGCAGACTGCTTTCCGTTTGTAACAAACATCATATTGATTTTTGTTACATCGTTGAAAGTGTACTTGTAGTAGTTGTTTCCCTCGGAAGTCATCTTAACGCCGGGGTACTCCGTGCTGATGTTTTTCGGAAGACTGTTCCAATAATAGATTGTGGGCGTGCCTTCCTCACAGTAGTAATGTACTGTGATTGTGCTTGATGCCGAAGTGTCGTTATCGTCATCTGTATTAGCCGCACTTACGGACATAACAGATACCGTGCAAATTACGCAAATCGACAAAATCAAAGCAAGCAATTTTTTGATTTTTGCCATAGATTTTCCTCCTTTTGTTATACTTTGTACAACATAACATACAATTATATTATAATTTAGACAGCCTCATATATTTTTCTTTTAAAGAATTATTACAACTTTGATGCCGCCAAAGATTAAGCCCTCAATTTGGCTATTATATACAAAAAGGAGCGACAGATTCTGTTTTTTCAACTCTTTTAAAGGGTTAAGTCAAATCTGACGCTCCATTAAATTATATTTTATATTTTCAAGCTTATATTAGGTTCAAACTTTGTGCGACTATTGCTTTAAAACGAATTTATCAAGTGTGTTAGCAATACCATCGTTATCGTTTGATTCGCAGATGTAATCGGCAATCTTCTTTACATCGGTTTCGGCATTACCCATTGCAACGCCGAAGCCTGCATAACCTATCATTGTCATATCGTTGTAGTTGTCACCGAAAGCGGCAAGCTCTTCCCTTTTAATCTTGAGTTTATCAAGCAAAAGCGGAAGCATTGAGCCTTTTGTAACACCGAACGGCATAATCTCAAGAAAATAAGGTGCGCTTTTATATACATCGAGCAAGCCGTCATAACGGTCTGCAAGAATTTTCTGATACTTATCAAGCTCATCAGGTTCGCCTGCAAGAAGAATTTTGTTGATATCAAATCTTACAGATGAGATAAAATCGTCAACAACAACCATTTCAGCCTTGATAACGTCCCTTTCAACATAGGTATAGTCATTAACCTTATTATCCGAGATGATTCGCCTGTCATCGTATGTGTTGATTGTAATGTTTGAATCCTTCAAAACATTCACGATGTCGGGAAGATATTCAAGCGGAAACAGCTTGCTCACCATAGTTTCGCCTGTTTCGCAATTGATAATCCTGCCGCCGTTGAACGCCATAATAAAACCGCCGAAACGGTCAAGCATAAGGTCTTTTGCTATCGGCATAATTCCTACGGGATGTCTGCCTGACGCAAGAATAATTTTCTTGCCCTGCTTCTGCGCCTCCATAAGAGCATATCTTGTACGGGGAGTAATCTCCTTTTGGGAGTTTGTCAGCGTACCGTCAATGTCAAGCGCTATTAATTTGTAATCCATGAAACCACCCTTAACATATCAATTTCTAAACACAATCAGTATGTTACGGTCAAATTTGACCGTATAAAATATACCACAAATCGCCCAAAAATGCAACTAAAAAGCCGCTTTTAGCCCATATAAAAGCTATTTTTACCATTTTTCCCCTTTGTCTTTTTTGCCAACAAAAAACGGACGAAAGGAGAATTTTCCTTTCATCCGAAATTAAATATATTCAGTTTTATTTATTCTTCTGATTTTGTATCGTTGTCGGATTCAGTCTTTTGTTGCAATTTTTCCTTCTGCAAACGGTCTATAATTTCGTTGATGTCGCTGTCCTTCGGTGATTTGTCATGTCCCGTAAGTATGCGGATTATAACGACAAGCTCATCAATGAATATCAGCAGCAGCGCCGCAATAAAAATCAGCAGTCCCCACGGTGAGAAGAAAAGGTTGTACAATGTGTCAATGAATCCAAGCTTGCACACCATAATATAAAGCACATCTTCGGTTGAAATTTCAGGGTCGGGAGCATCGTTTGCAATGCCCTTTGTCTGTAGCTTATATGTGCCGTCAGCTGTTTTATACGGTGCAACTACAACCTTATGAGTCACGAGAAGTCCCTCGGTCTGCCCACTGCCGCGATAGGTGATAATATCGCCGACCTTGAGGGCGGTCGGATCGTCAACGCTCTTTCCGAGAATAACATCGCCGATCATAAGCTCGGGCTGCATACTGCCCGTTGAAACTCGAAGCACGGAATATCCGAAAAGCGAAGGTGTTTTTCCGTTCACCTTTGAACCCATAAACACAATTACGGTCAGCACAAGTATTGCAAGCACTCCCCAGCAAATTATATTTTTAATTATCCGCAGGGTTTTGCGGAGCTTTGATTCATGCCTTTTCCTTATTCTATTTTTTGATTTTGGGGGTTCGGTTGTTACAGATGTCACTTCAACCGCATTTTCAAAATCGTTATTTTTATCCATAAATTCCTCCACGGCAAGTTGCCGTTTCCAGTTCGTGTAGATTGTTTGCAATGTGCGAAACATATCCGCCCGAGCGTTACTTTGTATCGGTCTTTACTTTCGTTCATATCGGTGTGCCACCGTTCTCAGTTCGTGAAGACAGTTTGTTAAATTCAAAACACATTTCGCCCGAGCGTAACATTGTAATTGTTCGTACAAACACAAGCTATCCGTTAATTAACATATTTTATATAACAAAAATGCGTATATATTCGTCAAAACGGGCGGATTTTATTCTCTGCTACCGATTATAAATTATAATAAAAAAGGGCTGTAAAAACAACCCTTTTGTAAATTTAAAAATCTAAAATTTTAAAGTGAAATTTGCAGATCGCCAAGTGAATATTCAGCGTCGGATGCTGTATCGTTTTTGATATACCAATACACCTTTGTAACAACAGGATCGGTGTCGGTGCAACCTTCAATCTTCATATTCGTAACAATCGGAATATACGAGCTTTTAACCGGTTTTTTGCTTACGGTAAGCTCACATTTTGCCGTTATTTTATCACCGTACGCACCCGTAGATGTAACAGTAACAGTAGTCTTGCCTGCCTTTTTGGCAGTAACCAGACCTTTACCGTCAACTGTTGCAACACCAGTATTTGACGATGTGTAAGTCAATGTACCCTGTGCCGTTGCGCTTAAGTCAAGTGTCTTACCTACTACAGCTTCTGCTTTAGAATAAAAACTTGAAATTCCGGCAGACTGAGCTGACTGTTTCATAGCTGTAGATTTATCTGCTTTAAAAACATAAGTATTATTCTGATCTGTAATTTCTAAATCAGAACCGAACCATTCTTTAGAATTACCATTATAATGCCAGAGCTTCGCGTGGTCGTGTTCCATAGGAATTGTAACATATGATATTTTATAATCTACATTATCATAATTAACAGACTCACCTTCAATGTATCCGCTAAGTTCTTTATCAGTAGGATCGGTATCTACATTCTTCCAAGTGTGCATAATGTACTTCGTAGGGTCATCCACATTCGTAGCTATATACAAAATCTTCTTATTCACATTACTCGGTGTCTTGGTAACATAAGATGTTGTTTGTGAATCGGAGGTAAATCTCCTGTAGGTTCTGAGGGGGCTGTTCACGCCGACAGAAAGGGTGTTAGTATCCGAATTTTTAAGGAACAAAGAAATTGACTGCGATGCCGTTCCCGTGTTCTTTACCTCTGTACAGAAATATTTTGTTTCATGGGCGGGAACAGTTGTCGGAGTTTTAAAATCGAACGGAACAGTATTATACTCACTGCCGTCAGGTTTTGAAGCATCATAAGTAACGGCAGTAATATTTTCTCCGTTGGTCACATTGTAATCTCCGCGCCAAGAAAGGGATTCACCCTGTAGCACTCCAGGACGATTAAACCACGAAAAAGTCGTAGTTGTTCCACACAACAAACACAGTACAAGTCCGAGTACAATAACAAGTGTAAATTTAGATTTCTTCATGGTTTCACCTCCGTTGAATTTTTAATATGTGCTCCAGTCGCCACCATTGAAATCATTATTTACTGTAAACAAATTTTTACTTTTATCTATAGAAGTATTAAATTCATTATGGTGACCACCCAAAGCAGCTCTTGACAAATAAATAGTATCCTTATCTGTTGGAATACTCAGTTTCCAATAAGTTTTTCCGTCTTTAGTCACCTTAGTGCAATCAGACTTAAATGAATCATCGGTGCTGAATCTATAGGCAAGTACAGCACTATCATGGTCAAACCACGAGCAATTTCCGGTATAAACATATATATCTATGTTAGCAGTCTGACCTGGAGTATATGATGTCCAATAGCCAGTTGAACTTCCTCCGTTATTTGGAGAAGATGTTATAACATAACAATTATTATTGTAATCAATTGTTATATCAGAAGTCTTATTCCAAACATAGCCATTCCAATCTTTCGTTGGGAAATCGTTCAAATTTTTGCTCGGATCATATCTTACAAAAATTACTTGCTTCCATTGATTATTATCTAAAGCAAAGCTGTAATAATTGTCATAGTCAGTTTTAGATACTTCAAGCCATTTCTTATTGCCATTATCATCCCAAACATACGCTGCAAGTTTCGCCTTATCACCTGACCACAAGCCTCCATCATTAAGGTAAAATGTAACGCCTGTCTCCAACTCAAACTTAGCATACAGAGTGATTCCCTTGCTAACATTATTTAAGGTTATAAGTGAAACATCGTTGTTTTCAGTGGAATACGGTTTATTACAAGCCATGTCCGTATACCAACCGGCAAACTTGTAACCTTTTTTGGCAATAGCCTCAACTGTTACATTGTCGCCTTCCATAACAGGTTTAGATGAACTTTTACCTGCAGCTCTGTCCGCAACCTTTACAGTACCGGCTTCATCAACATTTTCGTTGTTGTACATCGCTTTGGCTTCTACCGTACACAAAGCCTTAAATCTTGCATACAATGCATATGTCTTTACATCAGAATATTGTATCGTCATCTTTTTAGAATAGACGCCGTTATCTAAGAAACAATCTTTAACCGCTATCGTCGGTTCTGGTGCAGTTTCACTCTTATACCAACCGATAAAAGCATAGCCGCTTTCAGGCTTAGCATAAAAAATTACTTCTCCGTTACGCTTTACCGTTGTTGTTACTTTCGACGCATATTTTTCATTATTATTGTCAAAAGATACCTTACCGGCATCACCGGAAGGAACATTGTTACCGTGCTGAGCGTATGCTTCTACAGTATAAGTATCAACTTTGAATCTCGCATACAACTTCTTGGAGGTCTCAACATTAGCCAATTCATATTTATCACTTGAATTCTCCAAGCCAGTCTTACAGTCTGCATCTGTGTACCAGCCGTCAAAAACATATCCGTCTTTAGCTTTTGCGTAATATGTAACTGTGCTGCCCTTAACAGCATTTAGTGTAATGTGTGTTCCATCGTTGGAATCTACAGTCGAGTTTTGGTTTCCACACTTAATTTCAACTGAGCCACCATTTGTGCTTTCAGAAAGGTTTGCACCGTCATATGTTCTGACATAAGCCTCAAATGTCAACGACTCAACATAAACGGCTGTAAAGTTATAGTTACCTGAAGCTGTCGGAGTAAAATAACCGTTGCTGTCAATGCCGTCTGCCACGGCACTTGTATCGCTGTTTACCCAGTTTTTCAATACGAAACCTTTTTTAGGATTTGCTATTAGCTTAACCTTTGTACCGGGGGTTACAGAAATTGTAGCACTTGTCAAACCATCATAACTAACTTTAGGATCTCCTAAGGCAGCTCCTACATCATTCTTGCCTGCAGTAACAGTAATAGTAGCAGGTGGATCCCAATAACCTGTTGTAGCAGAAGTAACAACAAAAAGCGTTGAATTACCTCTGTTAGGAGCAGGAATTTCATAGTTTATATTGTTATTTTTAAAAGAAAAAGTCATTTTGTCTGCCTTTTCCTTTGCAATATAACCGACCCATTTTTTCTTGTCAGCAGTAAATGGCATTCTAACTTTACTGTAAGAGTCATTTTTATCCGGAACCATATATACACTTGAAACATTGCCTGTATCTGGGAGTACATCGGCGGTTTTGCTTGAAACACTGATTTCAATCACTTCGCCCCATGTACCGTATCCGGCATTACTGTTGTTATGATCGCCATAGGCGGTGTAGTACATACTGTCGCCTGAATTGAGCGACTTCATATCAGTAGCCCAAGTAACACTTCCCGAGGTGAACTTAACTTTTGTATCGTCAGCGGCGGGTGTATAATCACAGTAATATGTATGCGACTTCGCATCAAACTTCATCGCTACAGAAGTTCCGCTACCCTGCTGAAATGTTACATTCTTTGTCCAATTTTTTGTGGTATCATTTACAGTACGGTCAACAAAATACACTTTATTGCCTTTTTTGTTCTGAGTTACAATATTAACACCAGATATTGAAACAGTTTTACCGGCATATTCAGTAGTCGCCTTATCATCCTGAAGCCACACTTTAATATTTATTGTTTTACTGCTTCCTTTATCAACCCTAAACAACTCGGTTGGTTCAGATTCAGGATTAACAACAAAATCGCTAAAATCACGAACAGTCTCAGGAGTTTGATTGCCCTCTGCTTTACTGACAACATTTTTATTACTTGCCTCAGAACCGCATACAACCGTATTTTGAGTATCGGTATCTGTAATTGCCATTCTTACAAGGTTTCCTGAAACATCTGCACCACCTATAGTTATCTTAGGTACTTGATCAAGGTAAAACTCTGCATGATTCGCGTTAAAGGTTTTATCCACCTTTACATTAAATGAAAAGTCAATATAATTAACATTCTTATCGTTTACATCCGCACATCTGTAAGAGCCAACACCAAATTCAGAAGCACCTGATTTCTTTATTGGGAAAAATATATTTTCACCGTCAGCACTTGAAGCCGAAGCCAGATGCACTCCACCCGCAGCACGGAAATATTTAGTCAAGTCAATGATTTTGTTTGAATAACCATCACCACTACCAATATCGGCATTAGTATAAACATAGTTGTCAATTTTTGCGCCCTCAGCTTTAATTGTGATTGTTGAAATAGTTTCAACCCAAGCCGAAACGGACACAACCGATATGGCGAGTACTTCAACAAGTGCCACCATAGTGAGTATAAAACCTTTTCTTGTTTTTTTATTCTTGCCAAATGCAAGTCTGTTTTTCAAATACTCACTTAAAAGGGCAAGTCTTTCTCTCATCGTGACACCTCCTTAATATGTTAATCAATTAAATTTACCAATTGCCTGCTTTTTCAACTATACCTGATCCTTGATTTACCAAACTATAAGATATGATATATTCGTTAGAACCCGCACTCTCAGTAAATGTATGCTGAATGTTTTCAGACACTAGATATTTCCTTATTATTGGATCTTTTTTTGCAGGATCATACAAATCAAATCTTACAAGTCGAGAACCGCCTTTGACGCTTGTCTTTGACAGCACGCACTTATCTCCGCCACCCTGCGGTTTCATTTCATAAGCGGTTTCTGTACCGTTTGAATCGAATACGGCTTTTAGTACCAAAACATTCTGACTAAGCAGATTTCTCAGACCTCCGCCGCCGTTATATGAATTATATTCATTTAACCATAAATTGTAATCAATTTGAATATCCGCTCTCGCGTAGGTCTCTCCGGTTGTCGGCAGTTGTTCGGTTGTAGTCGGTTCAACACTGCCGCCTGAACTGTTGGGATAAGTTGTACCCCAATATCCGATACACGGGGCAACATTTTCAGCAACAGTAGGGGTATCGCCGTAACCGTTACCGTGTACGGCATAATAGGTATTTTCTTTATTTCCGTTTTTAGTTCCGTCATCTGTGCGGTATGTCTGAAGACCGTGTTCTTTATTTATTTGATGTGACCAATTAAACGCTTTTTCACCTTTGCCACTATTATTTGCTTTAATCCAATCATTTACTTCAGCTGTTGTATGCCATACATTATATATTCTGCCTACCTCAACATCATTAGTTCCGTCAAGCTTAATTTTCTCTTTTACTTTACTATATCGCATAAAAGATATGTTTGTTATTTTATCCTTTGGCAGATAAGCTATCCATTCAATAGGTTTTTTCCCATCACTCTTTGACTCACTCATTACTACTGACTTTGGATTTTCAAAGTTTTCGTCATAATAGGTCATAACAAGGAAACATCCGGCATTGCCAACCCACCTGAGTTCCGTATTTTCGTCATCGTCAGCATCACCTTTTGTTTTGTCAACGAAAGTAACATATTCCATATCTTTCCAGTTACTTTCAAGTTCAACTGTAATTGACACATCCTGACCCTCGTAAGCGTCACAGTTCTCTCCGGTTGCCTCAAGCCACGCAACCATGGTTATGTTTTGTGATTTAAGACCGTCAAGAGTAAAAAGAGGAGCACCTGTACCGAAATAGTAGTCGGAAAATGACCTGCCCTTTGCTTTAGTGGTTGTTGCCGAGCCGAGCGAATTAACAGAACTTACTGCCTGACATTCGTCAGCGTAGTTGTCAATAATTGCAGTAGGATCAATAACGGTCGAGGCCTCAGCACTGTTTCTGATGAATGCAATCCTTATTGGGCAAGGATTCTGATATGCCAGATATGTCGATGGCTTTTTGTTGCCGTCAACAGTAATATGTGTTGCACCGTCATAAACTTCTGTCTTTTTTGTATATTTATTTGTTACCTCAACTTTGTAACTTTTTACATATACTTCAACCTGACCGCCTGTTTGACCGGTAAGGGTAAAATCGCTGTATATGTATCCGTTATTTTTATCTCCTACTGTGCCTTCACGAAATTTCATTTCGCTTGTGTCAACGCTTTGCCCTTTATCGCCGTATCCGCGATCTACAGGAAAAAACATATTACGACCGTCAACACTTGATGCTTCTTTCAGCTTTGCCTGTTTTACGGTGATTGTATTTCTTATTTCTTCACCCTTATTAACTCTCATTCCGGCAGCAGATTCAAGAGAAAAGGTATCTGAATCAATAGTTGCCGTATCTCTTATTGTGAACCATGAAAAGGTAGATACTGCGAAAATACTTAAAACAAGAAAAAGAGCAACATATGAAGTTGTGACCTTTTTTGTGTTATTCAGTCTTGAGTCAACTAAACCGTTGAGAAAGTCACAAAACTTATCTTTCAACTTCATCAAAAATTCCCCTTTCCTACTTTAAATAAAATCAACTTTCTTTTGTCAATACAAGATTAACTTTAAACTTTCCGTTTACAAGAGCAAGTCTTGCCTCTGCGTCTTCGCCCTCAATCCACATATTACAGGTTACCATAGCACTGTAGAATTGATCATTTTCTGAGGACTTGTTAAGTTGTGCAATGTTTTGGTTTTGACCAAGCTCATAGGTAAATTTTCCGCCGTCAAAACCATCATTATTCACAACAAACGCCTTAACAACATCAGTACTGCTGACTGTGTGTTGTACTCTATTCGTGTCATAGTATACATGACTGTACGATTCTCCGCTTGGCATATCGTCTGACAAAGTGTACTCGTCAGTCGTCTGCTTCAACAAGATATTCGGAGCCGGCAACCACAGGAGCTTTTTTGAAGGAGGAGCGGATTTATAGTCAACAACCGAAAATCTTACCGCACCAACTACGGAATCTCTTGAAAAATTACCGTACTTGCTTTTATTTTTAATGCCCGTACCGTCTTGAGTTGTGAGTTGAGGAGCATCCGGTTTTATTGTTGATTTTTTGCCTATTGATATATTATACTGCGATTTTGAACGAATGTAAAGGTCAAATGACAAATAATGCTCATTTGCAGCAGGCTCACTCCACTCTCCATCTGGATTAACATGGGCTTGACCGCCTGATTGAATCAAAGACGGTTTGCTAAAATATGTACCGTCACCGGTTATTTCGGTCAACTGAAGTTTCTCAAGAAATGGGTAATCAGTTTTATTAAGCGTAATATTACCCACTGTATATTTGGTAGGAGCGGGGTCACCGTGCCCAACAACAGCAATTTCAATACCGTCAGGTGCCTGACACTCAACCTCTATACCGTTGGCTTTGGCTGAACGGTTATCCGTAAACCACGCCTGAATGCCGCAAAAGCCGGCAAGTGCAACAGTGAACAGAACTATTAAATTTTTAGCAATCATTCTGCCCGTTTTTCTGTTGGGCGCAGTAGAGTTTTTCATTTTTGCCCCTTATTCTTTACCAAAGTAAACTGAAACAAATCCGTTTGCTTTCAGAGTTTTGTTATGGAAAACAGTTGTTTTTCTTTTGGTTGCATCTCTTACAATGTTTTCAAAATTCATCACAAACGGTCTGTCAACACCGGAGAATGTAATTACAATCGGCAGATTGCTCATACCTTTCAGCATTGAACACAAATCGTTAAATGCAACAGTAAGATCTGCCTGCTTTTTATAAACATTATATACGCTTGCGCCGCTCTGTGAAAAGCCTGCAAGCACAACACCCTTTTTACTTCTGCATATGCAAAGAGATCTAACGCTTTTCTGTGCGTTTATAAGCTCATCTGCAACAGTAGCTTTGCCGAACTTAACAAGCTCATCGGCATATTTTGAAACAACTGCAACACTGCCGAAACCGTAGTCACGAACGAACAAATCGCCTGTATCCTTGACAGATTTAATTTCATCCTTAGCAAGGCTGATTTTTTCGCTTGCTTTCTTTTCGGCTTTGCGAATTTCAGCCTGAGCCTCTTTTTTAACCTCGGCAACCTTGGCTTTCATACGCTTTTCACAAGCTTTTTCTGCAAGCTCAACCTTTTTGTCAACCGACTTATAAGCCTTTTTAAGCTCAGAAGCGTGAGCGGCATTGCTTGCGGCTGATGATTTAAGGTTGGCTTCCTTAATTTCAACAAGTTCCTTCTTGTGAGTTTCTTCTTTATCTGCAAGCTCTTTAAGATGCTTTTGCTCGGTTTCATTTGCCCTTGCGGCAAAATCCGCATTCAGCTTTGCTACATAAGTGTTATGTTCAACCTCTGCATCGTTGAATTTATGGTTAAGCGATTCAACCTCTGCCGAATGAGCGTCGTTCATCTGCTGCTTTTCTTCAGCAAAATCGGCATTCATTTTATTGACTGTGTCCCTGTGCTGAACACGCTCATTCTGAAGTGTTTCCGTAAGATTTTCATTTTTCTCGGTTAGGTCGGTAATCCTGCGGTTATCCTCTTCAATCTGCGCATGGCACTTTTCAAGGTTTTCCGTAAGAGCGGCAATCTTTGCAAGCTGCTCGGCAACCTGAGTTTCAAGCTCTGCAATATGAGCCTTCTGCTCGGCGATAACAGCTTCCTGCTCTTTCACCTTTGTCTGCAAACGAGCATTCTCCTGCACAAGCACGAGAATTCTGTTATTTAATTCTACTATTTTTTTATTGAGTGTGTCAATAGTCTGATTGAGTTCATCAATCGTTTTATTCAACTCTTCAATAGTATCTTTTAACTGCTGATTTTCTTCCTCAAGCTCGGCAATTCTCTTTTCTGCCTCCATCAACTTGAGTTTTGTCTGCTGGAGCTCTTTCTTAACCTCTTGAAGTTGGTCTTCAAGAGCAGAAACCCTGCCCCTAAGAGTGAGAATCTGCTGTTCTTTCTGATCAATTATAACCTTTAAATTCTTGATTTCATTCGTGAGGTCAAGAATTTTCTTTTCGCGTTCACGGATTTCACGAAGGCGGATTTCCATCTCCTCTTTACGAACAGCATCAAGCTGTGCCTGCATAACCGCCTCGCGGGTCTTCTGCGGCTTTGATTCTTCCTCGGCAATTCGTGCATTTTCAGCGTCGTACTGTTCCTTAAGGATTGAACGAAGTCCCGGGTTTGTAGCAATAGACATCATAAAATGCTGGAATCCCATCGCAAAGTAAACATCCTGCTGAACAGTATCTGTCATTTTGCCGTTGTATTCCTCGCTTACGACCTCAAAGCCTTTACGCTTGTAGCTGTCGAGAAAGTTCCACAGCTCAACCACTTTTTTAAAGTTGGGGTTCTTTTTGAGAAGGTTGGTCTGCGTGAGCGGAGGACGAACCTCAGGCTCTTTTGAGATTTCCTTAATCAACTGAGTGTTTAAAAACTCATTAAGGGTTGTTCTGATTCTTCTGATTCTGTCAAAGTCCGAAAGCTGAGAAACATCAAGAACATCAAGGTCATCTGCAAGAGTTTCGTGAGATTCATTTATATAGTTAAGATTAAAATCGACTTTTTTCTCATTAAAATCAATGTGGCGAACCATAGAAATTTTATTATAGCTGTCGTTCGGCACATCTTTCATTTTTGAATATTTATCGTCAACAAAATGAAGCGCTTTGCGAATCAGCGTCATAAGCACACGGTTTTCATAAATAGCAAAGCTTTCCTCACGCTCAATTGTGAGGATTTTGTTAGGCGTTACCATATCACCCTCAACCTTGGCGATAAAGTTAGTGTGCTGCGAAAGGTGCTTAACAGACTCGGGGCCAATCTTTTTTGCAAGCTCAACTCTAACAACATTGTCAACCTGCTTAATAAAACGGCGCTGTTCGTCTATTGCTTTCTGAATGTACGGAAGTGTTTCCTCAATGGCAACAACCCATTCCATATCAATGACCTTTTCGTTGGTCTTACCGTCGAGCTTATCCTCGCCCTTATCGCCGTCCTTAAGGCCTTCTGTTATGTAATTGTAAGTAAAATCATTTTTCAGAATGTCCTGCATATACATATATGCTCTGAAATATTTACCAAAATCAGCCATTGATTTTTCTCCAATCAGATAGTTTTACCGCTAAAGGAACAAAGTCCTTTCACCAAGCAAAGGGCGAACAGAGTTCGCCCTGAATTGCTAAAATTATACAAGCTTCTTGAGCATACGGAGATAATCCTTGCTCTCAGTCATATTTTCTTCGCCGAAAAGCTCGTCAATATACGCACAAAGGCCATCTATTTCATCACGAATGTATGAAAGATTGAGTGACTCAAATTTTCTAAATACCTTGCGGGCAAGAACATAGTCAAGACCGTCAAGCTCTGTACCGCCTGTTCCGACATAAGCAGGAACAAAGTCACGAAGCTGTTTTACAATACGGTTACCAAAAGCTATGCGGAAATGCTCAATAACATAATCATCCAGAAGGGCAATCTTTTTGAGGTTCTCTTCCGAAACAACAAATTGAACCTTAGCGGCATTGAGGATGTACTCAAAATGTTTGTATGAAATGTATACAGAGTCTGTGAGAGGTGCTTCAAAAGGAACACCCTTTGTGTCGATGTTAATCGGCATAGCACGGTCATAAACCTTATCTGTGATAGCAAATGTCGAGTCATCGTTATTCGCAGTACCGATGTACCACATATTCGGCGGAATTTTGAGCTGACCGTTCACGATATGCTTCGGGTCAGACGGCCAAGAGTTCGGGATGATATCAACAACCCACTCATCTCTTGACGGCATTTCAAGAATTGAAAGCATTTCTGCAAAGTAATACTCAACTCTTGCGATGTTCATCTCATCGAGGATTACCGCATAGATGTTTTCGTTATACGATGCCTCATACATTGCACGGAGAAGCTCGGTTTCGTTGAACTTCTTTGTAAATTCGTTGAAGTAACCGAAAAGCTCTGTTCTGTCGCGCCATGACGGCTGAACGGAAGCAACGATTGAAGGATTGTTTACAAACTTACCAAAGGCGTAAGCAAGTGAAGTTTTACCTGTACCTGAAATACCCTGAAGGATAATAAGTCTGGTAGACGCAAACGCAGCAACAAAAAGTCTGATAAGCTTAATATCGTAGTAAAGACCAAGCTGTGAGCAGGCAAAGAGTCTGAAACGCTCACAGAACTCGGGAAGTGTGATATCGTTGTCATAAACCGGCGGAACATAATCTGCCCAAAGCTTGTCGATTTCCGTAAGCTTGTAGAAACGGCTTTCGCCTGTGTCCTCTTCTTCGCCGTTGTTGAGCGACTCGATTTCTTCGCCTGTAAGCTCTGAAATCTCGTTGGGGTTAAGACCAATCTGTGAAACCTTCATAGAGAGAATCTTATCCTTTTCAAGGTTAAGTCTCATAACCTCTTTGTTGAGTGCCTGAACCTCTTTAACAAGAGAATCTGTATCTTTTCTCCTTCTGTGCGAACGAATAAACTTTTTTACAGCGACGACAATAAGCCATACGCAAAGTGCTAGCACAGCAACCAGAAGCACAATGGCAATAATCGCAATCACCCATGCGAGGCCGCCAAGCTCCGTGGTATAGGCATTAATAATGTTTACATAAGCGGAAAAATCAAAGGCATTGCCTACTCCGCCAAATAACCCGGTGATTATTGACCATAATGAGCCAAAAAACTGACCGAGAAATTCAAAAAGAAATTTAAATACTGTATCCACGGTACTTCGTCTCCTTAAAAAAATCTACTCTCATCTTTTGTGTAAGAACACATTTCTAAATTCCTATCTGAAATCTGTCATAAAGGACAGATTCTTCAAGGTGGGCGGCCAATGACCGCCCCTACAGTATGTAACTGTATTTCTTTCTCAGCTCTGAGACTGAGAAAGAAATATACCGTTACGATAAACGCTATGAATGCGTTAGGGACAAATTTGTCATAACTTAATCAGAATTATCAGCGGAATTATTGCCGTCAGCAGGTGTTTGTACTTCGGACTCATTTTCCGCCTTGTCCTGATTTTCTCCGACGGAGGCAAGATATTCCTCAATAGCTCTCTTTTTCTGTTCTTCGGTAAGCTCGGCGGAATCAACCGCAAGCTTAGCCTCTTCGAGAGTTTTTTCCTTATTGTAGGCAAGGAGGTTGAGAATAACTCTGACTGCCTCATAAACAAAGAAAATAATCATCGGAAGCAGAACGCAGAGGAAAAATCCAGGCTGAGTTCTGATAAAGCTTAAAAAGTTACCCACGCCGCCAATCTTCGTACCTGTGTACTTGGCAACAATAGTTGAAGAGGTTTGAAGATCCTTATCGGGCTCCGGGTTGGTTTTCTTGTTGTCACCCTGTGTTCTGTAGTAGGTAATGTTTTCATCCTTAACAACCTCTACAATTCGGTGGGTATTAAGAACGGTCTCACCGTTGACTGTGATTGGGAATGTAACAATGTCACCTTTCTGATATTCATATGAAGGGTCATTTGTAACATCACTGAAAATTAAATCACCAACATTAATTGTGTCCTCCATTGAATCAGTCTGAACGCTGAGGGGTGCAACACCGAAAACATTGGGGACCCCTGATGATTTGGAAGTTAGTGACAATGTAACGATTAAAACCGAAACTGCCAGAATCAAAACTACAATAATGTCAATTATTATGTTTATTATTCTTTTTACAACTTTTTTCATAAGGGGTCTCCATTGCATTTAGATTTTTGCGAAATTAATTAGCAGAAATATTAAATATTACTATCATTACTGCTGTGCAGCTGTATCACCTGTTACCGAGAACTGAACTTCCGGCATCTTATTACCTGCAAAAGCATCCTGACAATTTGTGTCCTGACCCTCAAACCATGCATAGATGTTATAGTATGCTGTACATGAAGACTCATCAGCCTTATTATATGCACCAAGGTCACCTACAGGAATAGTAACACCATTAGATGCATCGCTTGCTTTAATCGTAGCAGTAGCAATCAGATCTTCATCAATTGAAGAAATAGCTTCTGCTGAATCTGCACCAGCAGCGTAAACAGATTTAGCAAAGTTAGCAGCATAATTTGGATCAGATTTGTCGCCTTTACTATTTACCTTCACAAGAGCAATACGGAGATACTTGTTAGCTGTATTAGAATCGTTAGCATCAGTTTCTTTCAGAGTAAAATTAATTTTAACTTTTTCAACAGCTGCACCGCCCTGATTCTGAATATTCAGCTCGTCTACAATAGCAAAATTCTTCACATTAGCAGATTCTACTTTTTCTGCCAACGCTTTTGTTGTAGCATAAGAATCCTTATTAGCAGCTACAGCAGTGAACCAATTTATACCATCTACTGTTGAAACCGGCTTCAATACTTTATCTTTATATCCATAGTTCAATGTATCGGTCCAATCTATGGATTCACTTGAAAGTTTAAGTTCTGATGCCTTAACAGTTTTTGCACTAAATTCGTTTGCCGTAGCTGATGTGTTCTGTGTGAACCAAGCAAATGTTGCTGTACCAAGTGCGAGCATAGCCACGAGAAGCATTGCTACGGAAGAGATTAATAATCTCTTTCTTGATTTTGTTTTCATAGAGAAATTCCTCCTAAATAAAATAATTTTTTGTCCCTAAAACACCATAGGGATTTTTTGCTATATCAGTGCCGAGGCACATAATACCAAGTTGATGTAATACTGTACCGAAAATTACGGTTTTGCTGTGGATTCTTCATCGTCACGAACCGAGAACAGCATTCTCATTCTTACATGACCGTTTCGGATATCGTCGATACATTCGGGGTCGTTACCCTCAATCCAGATTACGATTGTGTATTTGTCAATATCGCCAACCTTGAATTTTTCGGTTGATGTTTTATAAACTTCCTTATCGCTTACAAACTTTGTGCAATCGGTTTCGGCTTTGCTTCTGTCTTTGTACTGACCTTTGCCGTAAATTGAGCTCTTGCCGTTTTTGTAAATCATAACTCGGGTTGCTTCATCTGCCGACTTAGCCGCACCTGTGATTTCAAGCACTGCATCATAGTCAAGCTCAACCTCTCCGTTATTTTTACAATAGAAAGTATAAGCAACATAGTTTTTGCCGTTGTGCGCACCGTCCTTGCTTGTGTCAAGGTCAACAGGAAGCCATGCATATGTAATGTTTGTAACATCCTTAACCTGCTCCGCTGTAAGTGAAGCACACTGAGTTTTGAAGTCAGCGTCTTCGCTAAGCACGATACCTTTTTTTACGGCTGGAGAATCAATGCTGATAATCAAGTCGCCCCATTGCGTTACAAGCGTTGAAACAATGAACAGAATAAGAAGAATGATTATGCAGACCGAAAGGATAATACTTAAAAGCCGTCTGCGCTTTTTGTATTTTACAATCTCGATTGAATCATTTTTTACATGAAAATGTTCAATCTCGGCATCTGCCATTTTCTTATCATTTAAGCGACTTAACTCCTCGGGAGTAATCGGTTGTTCAATTTTTGGTTTCTTTTTTCCGAACAAGTTTTTCTCTCCCCTCAAAGTTGTATCCGTTTAACTGTCGGATTGTGCGTATTTCATTAACCCATAATTTTTCTCCTGTCTGAAATCTGCGTTGAATGACAGTTCCTCCAGGGCGGGCGGCCGATGACCGCACCTACGGGATCTTGTTTAATTATGATATTGGTTTATTGTCCTTATCGCATCCGACAAAGCCAAGCTGTACAGAAAGCTGTGCATCCTGAACATCGTCATCACACTCGGGGTCGTTACCCTCAATCCAAAGGCGAACTGTTACCTTAACAGGTTCGAGCTGATTAAGATGGAAAAGTCTTGTGTTGTTTGAGTAAACCATTGAACCTGATGGCAAATCAAAGGTTGTCTGTCCGTTTACGGGAGTGCTTCTGTTCGGCTCATAAATTGTTGTGCCGTTGCCTGCTCCCTCGGCTGTGAAATCAACTCTCGCACAATTTACTACATCAGCCTTTGCGCCGGTTGACTCTGTTGACACCTTTGTACCGTCATCAGCGCCTGCTTTTGTGCTTTCGGTTGTGAGGTGAACCCACATTTCCTCGGTTGCGATGAAGTAGCATTCAAACTCAAGGTAGCTGTGCTTGTTAGGCTCTCTGACTGTGCCGCGCTGATTGGTGAACTCTGTACCCTCTCTTGTTGTGACAGGGTCAAGCACCGTATCTTCAAGGCTTGAACCGTGCTTTTTAAGGTAATCGTCAATCATCTCGTTCGTGATTACCTTGCCGTATTTATCAAGGTCTTTGCCGTGGTTTTCCATACTTACTTTAAGCTGAGCGGCAAGACTGATATTGAGGTCAAGCTTGTCAACGCCCGCGAAAGTGTTTACTGAGAACCACGCAACCGTAGCTGTCGTCATTGAAAGAAGGGTTATGATTGCAACAAAAACAATCAGCCTTTTTCTCTTTTTAAATGGAACTTTGTCGCTGACCATCTTATCAATAATCCTGTTAAAAAGACCCACAAAAACCCTCTCCTCTTAAAAAATAATGCACTAAAATGGCACACCACTGTACAAAATATAATAATATTCTATACCTTCAACGCACATTTTGCAATATTTATTTGTCCTCTGTCATTTTTTTTGGATGAATTCACAAGATTTTCACATTACATTTGTGCATTCCTCTAAACTTTTCTTTTTCGATTATATTTTAACGGACTTAATCTGCTTGTCTTTTATTCATATTCTAACCTTTAAAATGATATAAAAAAACAAAAAATCCCCTTTAATTAAGGGGATTTTAGGTTTACAATAATAACAAACGACATTTAATTAAATTTGAGGCAAAAGTTACAACCGTGTAACTTATTTTGTTATATTGCTGTTTTAAATTATTTAATTTTGTTTTCTCACTATTTTGTACTCATCATAAAGTTGAAAGTAATGACAGGTGTCTGTGCTTCGGGTTAAAAACCTTGCCATTTCGTCCTCGTCAAGGTTGATATTGCAATAATCACCGAATTCGTCATCACTGACAAAGTTTGCACAAAATTCGCATTGGTCAGCCATTCTGCTCACCGTCCTTTTTAAGAAACTCATATTTATTGTAGGTGAACGGAACATAATTCTCGAGCTGATTGAAAACCTCTTCTTCGGTATCGGCAATCGTGTAGAGTCTGTTACAGGCGTTGGTCATAAACTTTTCACTTACGGCATTGTCAAGCATTGCAAGCATTGAGTTATAGTAGCCTTTTACATTATATATAATTATAGGCTTTGTGTGTCTGTTAAGCTGCTTTAGTGTGAGAACCTCAAAAAATTCTTCAAAAGTCCCCATACCGCCGGCACAGATTACAAAAGCGTCCGCTTTATCTTCCATAATACCTTTGCGTTCACGCATTGTATCTGTTACAATAAGTTCAGAGCATTTGTCAAAAACAACACCCACATCAATAAAAAAATCGGGTGTAACTCCGATTGTGTGGCCACCTGCGCTGTATGCGCCTCGGGCAGATGCGCCCATAACACCGTATTTTCCCGCACCGAAAACAAGGTTGTAGCCCTTTTCGGCAATCTTTTTGCCGAGATGCTCGGCAGATTCAAGATAGATTTTGTCAATTTGCTCACTTGATGAGCCAAAAACGCATATATTCATACCTATTTATCCTTTCGCATTTGCGTTGTATTTTTTCTGATTTTATCCAAAACAACCGTCGGTTATCTGAACTTAGTTTGAAGATTGCGACAGATTGTAACCATCCGCAATTAGATTATACATCTCAAATACACGGCGGTCAAGCAGTCAGAACAACGGCAATGCACAATTTACACAGAATTTATTTTTTCAAAACATTCAAAACATTAAAACTTATATTAATCATTTTATTCAACGGAGATTACATTATGTCTGCTACTTCTTCAAAACTCAAAAATCCGAATGATTCAGTTATGAATCAGCGCGTAATCAAGCTTGCGTGGCCGATATTTTTACAGCTGTTGCTCGGCATCTCACTCGGCTATGTTGACACGATTATGCTCTCAAACTACAACGAAACCGCCGTTGGTGCAATCGGCAACGCAAACCAGATTCTCGGTTTTCTGACTCTTGCCTTTAACATTATATCAAGCGCAACAGGCATAATCGTCAGCCAGTACCTTGGGGCAGGTAAAAAAGAAAAGATGAATATGATTTACACGGTTGCGTTGTCATTCAACCTTGTGCTGAGTATTGTAATCAGCTTTGTTGTATTCATATTCAGCAGAAATCTGCTTGAGGCAATGCAGGTGCCTGCGGCAATGCTTGATGAATCGGATATGTATATGCGAATAGTCGGCGGTACAATCTTTACTCAGGCGCTTATTAATGCTTTTAACTCAATTTTCGCAAGCAACGGCAAAACCGTTTTCGGTATGATTATCGGTCTTGGAATGAACATTATCAATATCTGCGGAAATGCTCTTTTGCTCTACGGACCGCTTCAGGTTCTCGGACTCGGTGCGTCGGGTGCGGCTGTTTCCACATGCGGAAGCAGAGTTATTGCGGTAATTGCATCCGTTATATACTTCTACACGGTTATCAAAGGCAAGTTCAGCCTTAAATATCTTCGTCCGTTTCCGTATGATGTTCTCAAAAGCCTTCTTAAACTCGGCATTCCGACAGCAGGCGAGAACATTTCCTACGACTGTTCACAGCTGTTTTTACAGGCATTCATCAACACAATGGGTATCGTTGCAATCAACGCAAAAATCTACGCCAACATGCTTTCAATGTTCACATATATGATTGCTCTTGCCGCTGCAAATGCAACACAGATTATTGTCGGTCACAGCGTAGGCGCTCACGATTACGATTTTGCATACCGCAGGGTGCTGAAAACTTTGCGTTTCGGTATGATAATTTCAATCTCGGTTGCAATTGTAAACTGGTTGATTTCGCCTTTTACGCTCGGACTTTTCACGGGTGATAAGGCTGTTATCGCACTCGGTTCATCGGTTATGTTCATTGCGATTATTCTTGAATTCGGCAGAACAACAAACCTTGTTATAATCAACAGTATGAAAGCCGCCGGTGATGTTAAATTCCCGACTGCACTCGCAATTTTTTCAATGTGGCTTTTGAGTGTCGGACTCGGCTGGCTGCTCGGAATTTATTTCGGAATGGGACTTACCGGAATTTGGATTGCCATGGCTGCCGATGAAATTTTCAGAGGCGTCGTTGTGTTTATCCGCTGGATAAAGGGCGGTTGGAGAGGCAAAAGGGTTGTGCTTGAAGATAAGACAAGTCCAACCGAAACGGCAGAAGTTACGGCTTAATCCGACAAAGGAATATGATACCATAAAATAAAGGAGATCAAAACTATGAATTTTGTGGAATACAATGTTAAGGACGCAAACCTTGAAGAAGTTTTGCTTGCACTCAAGTCGCTCGATTCGGTTGAGGCTGTCGCACTCGGCGGTTCTCGTTCAACAGGTGCAAGTGATGAAAATTCGGACTACGATATTTATGTTTACTGTGCTGAAATTCCGACAGCCGAAACAAGAGAAAATCTCCTCGGAAAATACTGTTCGATTGCAGAATTTGGCAATCATTATTGGGAGAGCGAGGACAACACGGTTATGAGCAACGGTATTCCCGTTGACATAATCTACCGTGAAGTTGACAGGTTCGGTCGGTATATTGATACGGTAATCAAGGGCGGCAAGGCTTTTAACGGCTATACAACCGCATTTTGGCACAATATCAAGAACAGCAAGGTTCTTTTTGACAAGACAGGCACTTTCACAAAATTCAGAGATATGGCGCAGATTGATTTTCCTGAAAATCTCCGCAGTGCGATTATCAAAAACAACCGCAACCTTTTGAACGGAAAGCTTCCGTCATATGACAGGCAGATTAAAAAGACTCAGGAGCGTGGCGATATCGTCAGTGTCAATCACAGAATCACCGCTTTTCTCGAAAGCTATTTTGATGTTATCTTCGCACTCAACCGTCAGACACACCCCGGTGAAAAAAGACAGGTTCAGCTCTGCAAAAAGTATTGCACCCTCTTGCCAAAGGATTTTGAAGAAAACATAAACGCTCTTATGAAGTCAATCTCAGACGGCGGTTCATATGAAATCGTCACAGCAATGGTCAATAACCTTGATGAAATTCTTAACGATGAATTCAAATAAAAAAGCGGTGTCGGAAAGTTCCGTCACCGCTCAATATTTTCAGCTATATAAAATTCGAATGAAATATTGACATTGCTTTTTGCATAATATATAATGAGAACACAAGGAAAACCGTTAAAAGCGGTTAGCCGGAAAAGTAAAGACGAAAATAGCCGTCCCTAAGTTTTCGAGGCTGTAGGGCGGTTATTTTTTTATTGCAACAATTATTATTGTAACAAGTAAGGTAAAACAAATTATGTATTCCACCTGTGTCACCTCCTTGCACATATTAGCCAATGCTTTCATCGGTTTGTGTTCGGATGTGACTAACCGCCTTAAACTTCCTTGTATTCTCGTATCATATTGTATCAAGCTGAAATTGCGATGTCAACCATAGATAAATACTACGCTTACTTCAGACTCCGTATCTATACATCTCATCAAAAATTTCTTTTGCCGTAACTGCATTGTCGGTTATGGCATTTTTTAATTCGGTGATATTGTCAAACTTCTTTTCGGGACGAATGAAATCAAGCAGACGGACATCGGCTGTCTGACCGTATATTTCACCGCCGTGAAAGTCAGGCATCCATGTTTCGCTCAAAAGCTTTGTTCCTCCGACCGTCGGCTTTACACCGATATTAGTCACACCGCAATAGACCTTTCCGTTTTCAAGCGCAACGGCAGACGCATAAACACCGTATTTCGGCACGGCAAGATTTTCGGGAAGTTTCTGATTGATTGTCGGAGTACCGAGTTCTCTGCCAAGTCTTTTTCCGTGAGTGATCACGGCAGAAAAGCCAAAATATGAACACAAAAGCTTGTTCGCACGGCGAATGCTGCCCTCACTTATAAGCAGACGGATAAGTGTTGACGAAACAACATCGCCATCGTCACGCTCAGGCTCAATCACTTTAAGCTTTGTACCGTTCTCGTCACAAAGCTTTTTGAGCAACTCGGTATCGCCCTCGCCGTTTTTTCCGAAACGATAGTTAAAACCGCAGACAACAAATTTTGCGTTGAGGTTGCCGAAAATAATTTTCTCGACAAAGTCCTTTGCAGACATATTCATCAGCTTTTTAAAGTCAGGACTGAAGGTATGTTCAATACCCAGGCTTTCAAGCGTTTTCAGCTTATCTTCCGTTGTCATAAGCGCACCGCTCGGAGATTTTCCGAGAACCTCCTTCGGGCTTTGAGCAAATGTAAAGCACACGGGCAAAAGTCCGTTTTTCTTCTGCTCAACAGCCGAGAGAATAACCCTTCGGTGTCCCTTGTGAAGTCCGTCAAAAAATCCGAGAGCAACGGCAGTATTCAATTTTTCGTGTTCTGAAACAGTAAAATTCTGCATATATATTTCCTATGATTAAATTAAATTTTACCGCTTTTCAAAAGTGCGGCAGTCTTTAAAACGGCAATCTGTGTTTTGGAGTCGGGTATCATATTGTTAAGCACCATTTCAACGGCTTTGTTGAGGGAGATTTTTTCAACATTCAAAAACTCACCCTCGTCAAGCTTTTGCTCACCCTGTGACTTTACCCGACAAGCATAAAGATGGATAATTTCCGAGGTGTATCCGGGAGACGGATAGACCTGACCGAGAGAAATGTAGGAGTAACCCTCAAGTCCCGTTTCTTCAAGAAGCTCACGCTTTCCGTTTTCAAGCGGAGTAGAACCCTTTTCAAGCTTGCCGGCAGGAAGCTCAAGCACAACCTCCTTGTACGGATAGCGAAACTGCTTTACAAAAGAAAGATTATTGTCCTCATCAAGAGCGGCAACGCATACTCCGCCCGGATGATTGACAACCTCCCTCTTTGACCTTTTACCGTCAGGAAGCTCCACTTCGTCAAGGACTATATGCAGAATTCTGCCGTCAAAAATTTTCTTGCTGTCAAGAGTTTTTTCAAAAAGCTCCATAATTATGCCTCCGTTTTAAAGATTGAATTATCGAAAGGAAAGGATTTTGTTATGCCCGATTATAATGTTTTTCCCGATTACAAAACACGCAAGGAAATCATAAACGAGCTCTGCGACAGGTACAAGTTCATCAAGCATTGCTTTGCCGGAAAAAGCGTGTGCGGAAGAGGTATTGATGTTCTGCACATCGGCAACACCAAGAATCGTGTACTCTACTGCGGTGGTTTTCACGGCTCGGAGTACCTCACAATACTTGCCCTGCTAAAATTTTTTGAAGAATGTTGTGAGGCAATGGAAAGCGACAAAACTGTCGGCGGATGCAAAATCGGGAATTTTTTAAGCATTCGAGGTCTTACGATTGTGCCTTGCGTGAATCCCGACGGCACGGAAATTGCCCTGCACGGCAGTGACGCCGCATTCAAATACAAACCGCTTGTCGAAAAGGTCTGCACCGATACATATAAATGGCAGGCAAACGCCCGTGGAGTTGACATCAACCACAATTTCAATGCGGGTTGGTGCAGGCTTAAACAGCTTGAATTAAAGAACAACATCAAGTGTCCGGCGCCGACAAGATTCGGCGGCAATCATCCCGAAAGCGAACCCGAAACAAAGGCTCTGACAACACTTTGCCGTAATATTGATTTTGAACGGGCAATCGCTCTGCACAGTCAGGGACGGGAAATTTACTGCTCATTCGGCAGACACACACCCGTTCTGAGCTTTCGGCTTGCGTCAATGTTCTCACAGGCAAGCGGCTACAACATAGCCTTTCCCGAGGAGATTGCCACAGGCGGCGGCTTTAAGGATTGGTTCATCGAAAAATTCCGCCGACCTGCCCTCACCGTAGAAATGGGGCTCGGCAAAAATCCCCTCCCCCTCTCCGACTTTGAAGAAGAATACAAAATCCTGCAAAGCATCCTCTGCCTCGGAGCGGTGGTTTAAAAATTTAATTTCATTGTATTTACAGCACTGAACACATATTGTTTGGTGCTGTTTTTAATTAAAAGGGCGCGTTAAAATTACATTTGGGCGCGTTAAGGGCGCGTTAAACACACATTTGGGCGCGTTAAAATTATTCCTAACATTTTCTTATAAAACTCAAGGGCAACCTCGGTTGCCCTTGTTTATTTTGTCATTTTTAATAACTTTGATTAATTTTTATCGTCCTCATCATCAAAGAATGAGATTGAGTTTACGATATTGTCAACAGCCTCGTCTGAAATTACATTTGGCTCGTCAAGATATTTTGATCTTTTTTCAATGCTGTCAATAGCCATCTGCATCTGCTCCTGGGGAGTTGACGGTTTTTTCGGAGCGTCGTAAATCTCGTTATCCTCGGGATTTGAGATGTTCACATACTCCTCTTTTTTAGGCTCTTCCTTAACCTCGGGTTCTTCCTCAGGCTCAACGATTGCAGGCTCATTGCCGTCATCGGGAACTTCAACTTCCTCTGTCACATCTTCCGCAGATTCCTCTTTTACAGGTTTTTCCGCTTTTTCGGCAGATTCGTCATTTTTTTTTGACTTGTCAACGCCAAAGTTCGGAGCATCGTAATTTTCGTCAATCTCTTCTGCGGCAGCCATAATTACCTCACCGGGAGCGTCAATCTGCTTTTCTCTTCTCGCCTCGGCAACAGCCTTGAGTTCATCAAGGTGATTTACAGGTTTTTCAACCTTTTCGCTGTCCTCATCAAAATAGATATCATACCATACGAGGAACACATAAATTGTCCAAACTCGTCTGCTGTTATCTTCTTTTCCGCTGAAATGACTGTCAAGCCATGAAACAAGGACATCTGTATTGAAGAATTTCTCGGCAGTTTTGCCCTTGAACTTTGTCTTTACAACATTATAATACTTCTCGTCACGAAGCCATACTCTTGTCGGTACAGGGAAACCGAGTTTCTCTTTTTCGGCAGTAGCCTCAGGCATATGGCGAACGGCAGCCTTACGCATTGCATACTTTGTGTTGTGCTTGTTGCAGCGCAGTTTTGTCGGGAGCGATGACGCAACCTTGAAAACCTCCTTATCGAGGAAAGGAACACGAAGTTCAAGCGAATTAGCCATACTCATTCGGTCGGCTTTAAGAAGGATGTCACCGACCATCCACATATTGATGTCGAGATACTGCATTTTTGTAACATCGTCATACTTACGGCAACGATAATAATATTTTCTTGTAAGATCCTGTGGGCGTGTTGCAATTGACGGATCTTTCAAAAGCTCCTGCTTCTGCTTGTAGTCATACATAAATGCGTTACCGATATAACGCTCCTCAAGCTTGTCACAGGCACGGATGAGATAATCTCTGCCCTTGATGTCGGGGAGCTTTCTGCAAATTGCTCTTATTGCCTTTCTGATACAATGCGGAACAATTGTCTGATAAATTTTGAACACTCTCGGATCGTTGTAGCAAGTGTAACCGCCGAACAATTCGTCTGCACCCTCACCCGAAAGGACAACCTTTACATAATGGCTTGCAAGACGGGATACAAAGTAAAGTGCGATACATGACGGATCCGCAAGCGGCTGATCCATATGGTACTGAACAGTCGGAACAGCGTCCCAGAATTCTTCACTTGAGATAAGGTGAGTGTGGTGTTCAACACCGATTTTTTCGCTGAGATTTTTTGCCCAGCTGATTTCGTTATATTTTTCGCCAAAGTCAAAGCCGACTGTAAATGTTTTCTGGTCGGCAAAATATGTTGAAACATAGCTTGAGTCAACACCGCTTGAAAGGAAACAACCAACCTCAACATCGGCAATTTTGTGAGCGTTTACGGAGTTTTCAAAAACCTTTTCAATTCTGTCAACAGCCTCTTCCTCTGTCATTTCTTCATCGGGATTGAAACGAGCCTCAAAGTAACGGGTAGTTTCAACCTCGCCGTCCTTGTACCAGAGATAGTGACCGGGCATAAGACAGTAAACACCCTCAAAGAAAGTTTCGGGCGGAACTGCATACTGGAAGGAAAGGTAGGAATCAAGTGCCTTTCTGTTGAATTTCTTTTCAAACTTAGGATATTCAAGAATACTCTTGATTTCACTTGCATAGACAAAGTCATTGCCTATCTGAGTGTAGTGCATCGGCTTAATACCGAAAAAGTCACGGGCAATAAAAAGTGAGTTATCCTTTGTGTTGTAGATAGCAAAGCCGAACATACCACGGAGTTTTGGGAGCATATCTTCTTTCCACTCTTCAAAGCCGTGAACAAGCACTTCACTGTCTGTATCTGTATAGAACTTATGACCTTTTGCGATAAGTTCTTTTCTCAAATCCTTGTAGTTATAAATTTCACCGTTGAATGTGAGAACAAGGCTTTTATCCTCATTGTATATAGGCTGATGACCTGCACCGAGGTCAATAATGGAAAGTCTGCGAAATCCCATGGAAATATTGTCGTCCGTAAAAAATCCGTCCGAGTCGGGACCACGGTGAGTGATAACCTCTGTCATATTTCTGATGACATCGGCTCTGTTTTCAACCTGTCCCATAAAGCCGGCTATGCCGCACATATCACAATTCCCCTTTCAAGGTAATTTTCAAAATTAACCGCATTAGACTAATGCCCTATTTTAAACATTTTATCACAATTTATTCCCAAATTCAACTGTTTGCAGGCATAAGTTTCAAATCAAAGCAACGCCCCTCAGCCTTTTTTATTCTTTAAGTATTCATCAAGCAAATCCGCTGCATATCTGCACAATTCAGGGCACGGACGGGCGGCATAATATTTTTCTGTTCTCTCAGACGGAGTCGGGTTGTCCTTTGCCTTTGCTCTCATACCGAGAAGGTCACGACAGATGATTGAACCGTTGTCCTCTTTGAACCTTTCGGCAAGCTGCTGAACCTCGGTGTAGACACGCTTTTTGTCTGCATTATCCTTGCTGTCACTGTAACCCCTTGCAAGACCTAAAGCCATATACATTCCCGTAACAGTACCGCAGACCTCACGCATTCTGCCTATTCCGCCGCCAAACGGCGATGCAAGCATAAGAGCAGTCTGTTCATCAAAGCCCAAATCGTCACAAAATGCAAGCAATACAGCCTGAGCGCAGTTGTAGCCCTGCATAAAATTATTCTTTGCAATTTCACCTTTTGTCATACCAATTTCTCCTTTTGACAAAGCAATTTCATACAAGCCAAGTATAGCACCGAAAACCGCATACTGCAACGATTTTTTGCTTGTAGAAGAGGTTAGTGTATGATATAATTTATCATACAACAGCATTTCGCAAATTGTATCGTTTACAAGCACATTGCGAACGCTTTAAATTTGCTTGCTTTATTCGTTAAAATTGTTATAATCTAAGTACAGATATTTCTGTCGCAAGCTCTGCTCCTTGCAAGCAAAGCAGAGCGTTGCTCGGATTTAAATCTAAATACAGATTAAAATAAAGCACAAAAAAGACATTAAAGAAAAAGGTGATTAGCATTGTCTTTTCCACAGGATAAAATAAGAAATTTCAGCATTATTGCTCACATTGACCACGGCAAGAGTACGCTTGCAGACAGAATTCTTGAGCAGACCAACTCCGTTTCCGAAAGGGATATGGAGGCGCAGCTGCTTGACGATATGGACCTTGAGCGTGAGCGTGGCATTACAATCAAGGCGAGGGCGGTAAGCGTTATCTACAAAGCCGATGACGGCGAAGAATATCTTTTTAACCTCATCGACACCCCCGGTCATGTTGACTTTAACTACGAGGTTTCCCGTTCACTGGCAGCTTGTGAGGGCGCTATTCTTGTTGTTGACGCATCACAGGGCATTGAGGCGCAGACCCTTGCAAACACATATCTTGCCGTTGACAGCGGACTTGAAATTGTTCCCGTTGTCAACAAAATTGATTTGCCGAGTGCCGACCCCGACAGGGTTATTCAGGAAATCGAAGATGTAATCGGTATTCCTGCCGAGGATGCTCCGAAAATTTCCGCAAAGGCAGGAATCAACATTCACGCAGTTCTTGAAAAGGTTGTTCACGATATTCCTGCTCCGACAGGCGACATCAACGCACCTCTGCGTGCATTGATTTTTGACAGCTACTACGACAGCTACAAGGGCGTAATTATATATGTAAGGCTCAAAGAGGGACAGATTCACCCGGGCGATGAATTCAAGCTTATGGCAACGGGCAGTGTGTTCAATGTTGTTGAGTGCGGACTTATGCACGCAACCGCTCCCGAAAAGACCGACGGTCTTTATGCAGGCGAGGTTGGCTACATCACGGGTTCAATCAAGACTCTTGCAGACGCAAAGGTCGGCGACACGGTTACACTCACATCAAATCCCGCAGAAGAACCGCTCCCCGGCTACCGTGAGGCACAGCCTATGGTTTTCTGCGGTATCTACCCTGTTGACGGCGCAAGATACGGCGACCTTAAAGATGCGCTTGAAAAGCTTCAGCTTAACGATGCGGCTCTTTCGTTTGATCCCGAAACATCGGTTGCTCTCGGATTCGGTTTCCGTTGCGGATTTTTGGGACTGCTCCACATGGAAATCATTCAGGAGCGACTTGAAAGAGAATATCAGCTTGACCTCATCACAACCGCACCGAGTGTAATTTACAGAATCACACGCACAGACGGCACAGTTGAGATGATTGACAACCCGACAAACTACCCCGATCCGTCACTTATTCAAATGGCGGAAGAGCCTGTAACAGACGCTCATATCTATGCACCTAAGGAATATGTCGGCAATATTATGGAGCTTTGTCAGGACAGACGAGGAACTTTTGTCGATATGCAGTATATTGATGCCGACCGTGTTGATTTACACTATGTACTTCCGCTTGCTGAGATAATCTACGACTTTTTCGACACGCTCAAATCACGCACAAGAGGTTATGCATCATTCGACTATGAGCTTAAAGAATATGTTCAGAGCAACCTTGTTAAGCTTGATATTATGCTTAACGGCGAGGTTGTCGATGCACTTTCGTTCATCATTCACGCCGACAAGGCATATTCAAGGGCAAGAAAGATGGCTGAGAAGTTAAAGGAAAAGATTCCGAGACAGCTTTTTGAAATTCCGATTCAGGCTTGCATCGGCGGTAAAATTATTGCCAGAGAAACCGTAAAGGCTATGCGTAAGGATGTACTTGCCAAGTGCTACGGCGGTGATATTTCCCGTAAGAAAAAACTCCTTGAAAAACAAAAAGAAGGTAAAAAGCGTATGCGCCAGCTCGGTTCTGTTGAAGTTCCGCAGGAGGCATTTATGGCGGTTCTCAAGCTTGATACGGATTAACGGTGAAGATATGAAAGAACTTGCTATGTTTTACAACTTTTCGGACGAAAGATTCCGCAAGGCAAAGTTTGCACTTATGCCGTTGAAAATTCAGGTTAAAAAGGTTGAAAAAGAAGATTTCAATCAGCCTATCGGTTTCCTTGCAGGCATCAAAGGCATTGAGCCTGCGGCAGAAAAGTTTGACGGTGACGGCTTTGACGAAGAAATGATTGTCATGCACAATTTCACGAATAAGACAATTGATTCGCTAATCAGAGCGCTTAACAAGTGCGGTGTCGGACGAGTTCCGCTCAAGGCGGTTATCACTCCCACAAGCAAAGACTGGGACAGTCTGACGCTTATCAAAGCACTTAAAGCCGACCATGAGGAAATGCTTAAAAAATTGAAAACGAAAAGTTGAAAATGGAAAATGGAAGTCGGGAAGACAGTTTGCAAAATGCAAAACAATGTCTTCCCGACTGTTTTTATTTATATGAAATTACCGCCGCATTATTACAATCAATTTTTAAGAATTTTCTCAATCAATTGTGCAACACCATCGTTATTATTTGACGGGATTACGATATCGGCACGGTCAAGGCATTTTTGACTTGCATTTTCAACAGCCGCACCAAGTCCCGACTCGGCAATCATGTCGGCATCATTATCGGCATTTCCGCAGGCGCAAACATTTTCCATGCCGATATTCAAAAAGTCACACAAACACAGGAGTGCCTTAGCCTTTGATGCCTCTGCCGACATAATCTCAACAAAATGGTCGGTTGAAGTCGTAATTTCAACGCTGTTGCAAGCCTTTTCGATACTGCTCCACAGCCTGTTACGAAGTTTTTCGTCCGTACTTATAATGCTGATGAGGTCAAGCTCATTTCTATGCTTGCTCAAAAAGCTTCTCATATCGACAATCTTGCCGTGGCATGAACGGGTGTATTCAAAATATTCAGGCTCACAGCCGTAGTCAAGCGGTCTATGCACATATCTGACATCGGCATATGTAAATCCGTCAATAAATCCCTCAAGAATAACATCGTCATTACGCACAGCACCGAGAATTTTCAACACATCATCGGGTAAAATCAGAGAACGGTGAACCGTTTTACCGCACTTGCTTATTACAGCGCCGTTCGAGGTAATCGCATAGTCCAGACCGACAATGTTCATCACGCTGTCGGGCATCATAACGAACGGTCTGCCGCTTGCCGCAACAACGGTTATTCCGCTTTTGATCGCAGATTCAATGGCAGTTTGCGTTCGTTTGCTCAAGGTGTCGCTGTCGGCAAGAGTTGTGCCGTCAAGGTCAAGTGCAATCAGCTTTATATCTTTCATCTTATCCATACAAATCCCTCTGTCAGATTTTCTTTGGGCAAAATCCGTTCATACAGCATTCTTCGCATTTTGCCTTTCTTGCGGTGCAGACTGCTCTGCCGTGCAGAACAAGTCGGTGACAAAAATCATTGCTTTCATCTGGCGGCAAAAGCTCACGCAATGCAAATTCAATCTTTTTCTGATCTTTCAAATCATGAAGTCCGAGCCTTCTTGTAATGCGTATGCAATGTGTATCAACCACAACCGCAGGCTGACCGAAAATGTCACCGCACACAAGATTTGCGGTTTTTCTGCCGATTCCGGGGAGTTTTGTCAAATCGTCAATATTATCGGGAACAACACCGCCGAAATCGTCACAAAGCATTCTTGCCATTTCGACAATATCTTTTGATTTGGTCTTATAAAGTCCGCAGCTTTTTATATACTCAGCAACTTCTTCGGGAGTTGAGTCGGCAAAATCCTGAGCAGTTTTGAACCTGTCAAACAACGAAGGAGTGACCATATTAACCCTTGCGTCCGTGCATTGAGCGGCAAGCCTTGTTGCAATGAGCAGCTGCAACGGATCTGTGTAGACAAGTGAACATATTGCGTCGGGATATTCTTTTTTCAAGGCATGAACAGCGTTCACGGCAATTTCTTTTTTAGTCATAAATTCACCCCGTAATTTTAAAAAATGCAAAAAATGCGATTAAATACTGTTTTCTCCAGTATAACACAAAAATTCTGCTATTGCAATCAGAATAAAAAACTGATACAATAGACACATAAAAGTTAGAAATTTGTTTCGGAGGACAAAAAATGTACAATAATTACATTTTTGACTTATACGGCACTCTTATCGACATTAATACAGATGAATGGAACGATGATTTGTGGAAGAAAATTGCCATTTTCTATGCCTACAAGGGTGCACACTACACATATGACGAGCTTAACGAGGAGTATGACAGACTTGTTCAGGCTGAAAAAAAGGCTGTTCTCAAGAAATCTCCCGACACAAAAGTTGTTGACATCAAAATCGAAAAAGTTTTCCGCAAACTTTTCACACAAAAGGGCATTAAGGTTACAAAAGCCGAGGTACTTTTTATTGCCGAGGCATTCCGTTGCTACTCAACAAAGTACATCAAGCTTTATGACGGTGTACTTGATCTTCTCGACACTCTCAAGGCAAAAGGCAAAAAGATTTATCTTCTCTCAAACGCACAGCGTTCATTCACAGAAAATGAGCTGAATATGTTTGATTTGACAAAATATTTTGACGGCATTTGCATCAGCTCTGACGAAGAATGTTCTAAGCCTGACGAAAAATATTTCAAAACACTTTTTGACCGTTACGGACTTGAAAAGAGCGAGTCAATTATGATTGGCAACGACTATATCAGCGATATCGGCGGTGCGGCTGATTTCGGCATTGACAGCCTGTACATTCACCAGAGCATTTCACCCGAGATTGACGGCGAACTCCGCAGTACATATAAGGTTATGGACGGCGATGTGTTCAAAATCAAGAAACTTATTGTAAAATAATAAAAACAATGGATATTAAACAATTTGCAAAGGAATACACAAAAAAGAAACAATTATATGACAAAAAAACACACCGCAATACCCAAAAAATTGAGTTCTTTCTGTTGTCAATTTCTGCAATACTTGCTATTTCAGGTGCAATATTTAGCTTTATAAATCATACTGTTTCTTTTTATATTTATTTAGCGTTAGTTGCTTATTATGTTATTTTTTCTATTACAATAGTTATTCACTGTAAAAAACTTTCAGATAAAATACAACAAACAAGCAAAGAGAAAAAAATATATCTACAAAATGTAATTATAAATTTATTATATGAAAAAGGAATAGATACTAAGAAGAATAAAAGTCTTGATTTAGTTTTGTCAACATTTGATTACTATATAGGGGATTTAAAAAATCCGTTAAATCTATTTTTACAAGGACTTAATAGTATTTTTTTTCCTCTTGCGTTAGCGTGCATTCAAGCTGGATTTCAAGAAAATACTATTGCAAATAATTCACTGCTTCTCGTCCTTATGATTTTTACAATTATATCTTCTATTTGCATAGCATTTTTCTCTGTATTTTACGCTATAGAAAATAACAATAGATTCGTCGCAGTAGAAATTCGTGATTACCTATTAGATTATATTCTAAAGGTTGACTACAAAAATTCCAAAAAACGCATAAAAAATCATTGGAAATAGTCCGAATAAAAGCAATTTTCATTAACACACTATTAAAAAGGAAGTGTGCAGATGAAACGCAAAGTACCCGACTACAAAAAGATTTTAACACCGGCAGATTTGGAACTGAACACCTGTTCAAATCAGGATTGTACAGGTCTTATCCCCACCGCAGTAAAAAGTCCCGCCGAGGCTGATTCATACGAAGAACTCTATCCCTACATCAGCGGTGTAGCACCGCACCATGTTCGAGAAGACAGTTTGAAAAGCGATAAGCTCTAATACCCGAGGTAAGTTATCATTTTACCTAACTGCTCGTTATGCGGTGTAGTACCGCACCATGTTCAAGAAGATAGTAAAGATAAGGAACAACTTTAATCCTGAGATGTACTAAGATGACACTAAAGACCAATCAAAAAACAGCGGAAGCAATGTGTTTGTGCATTACTTCCGCCGATTTTATATTTTCAATTTTAATCTGAAGAAATTATTTTGTATAGCCGTGTTCTTTACACATCATATCGTAATAACCGACTACGAAAAAGTCTGTATGCTCATTTTTAACATACGGACCATAGGTAATGTACGGGTACCTTGGAGAAATATTATAGTTACCGTAAGCATACCAACGCATTGTATCATCAAAATACTGTATACCATCCTGCTCGTCAAGGAAAATATGATTGTTTCCAAAGTCGCCATTAAGACCAACAATAAATTTTTGTAAATCAGTAGCGGCAATGACCGATATATCGCTTTCATACTTTGCTACATTTGTTAACATCTTCTGCGCACCTGTAAATTCAACCTCATCGGCGATATATTTCTGAATAAGGGTAGCATCGACAACATTAACAACACCGTCTTTGTTCACATCACCTTTTAAAGTATAGGCATTCGTCATCTTGTTGTACACAGCAAGAAGTTCGTTGTAGGCATTTGTAATAGCCCAAACATCGTAATCATTAGTGCCTGCAATATACGGCTCTAAGTCGGTTTTTAAATCAGCAAGCTTATACTGAAATTCGTTCCATTGCTCATCAGAATACCAGTTGTTGTAATTCTGTTCCTTACAGGCATTATCGTAAGCAGTTTTAGCATATGCAACATCAACATGAAGGTTATAAGCGGCACTATACAGCTTGTCCTTCATATTTTTATATTCCTCGGCTGTTGCAAGTTCGTCCTGATTATAAAGATTGTATGCATCATTATATATATCACCTGCAACACAGTTATAGATTCTCGCCTCACCAATGTTTGTGTTGAGAATTTTAAATGCGTCAAGAAGCCAGCCAAGTTTCTCACGCTCTATTTCAGTTTCGGACTTTTCATTTTCAGCAGCAAATGTTGTTAAAATGAAAGATGAAACCGCCAAAATTCCAACGAGTATGATTGATAATAATTTTTTCATTGTTTATCCCCCTATATCATCTTCTGTATCAATGTGCTGTACCATCCAAATTTACATCAAAGTTTTTAGAACTGTTATAAGTGTACCATATACAGTAATTATAATCAATACTATTTCAATCTTCGGCTATAAAATATCCCTTTACTTTTCTGTAAAATATAAACAAAAAAGCACCACATAATGTGGTGCTGAAAGTTCAAATGAACCACCGATTACTCGGTGTATATAAAAGGGTAAACACCCTGAAAACTGAATAAAGGAAAGAAGATTAAGAAGAAAGATTAGTTAAATTCATATTGGAATGACCAATCGGGTTAAAGTATATACTACACAGCTGACCAAAGAAATCTTGTGGTCAAGCCCTCGACCTATTAGTACTGCCAAGCTGAATGCCTCACGGCACTTACACACGCAGCCTATCAACCTCGTAGTCTTCAAGGGGTCTTACTCGTTATACGATGGGATATCTAATCTTGGAGTCGGCTTCACGCTTAGATGCTTTCAGCGTTTATCCGTTCCGTACATAGCTGCCCAGCCGTGCCATTGGCATGACAACTGGTGCACCAGAGGTACGTCCATCCCGGTCCTCTCGTACTAAGGACAGAGCTCCTCAAATATCCTGCGCCCACGACAGATAGGGACCGAACTGTCTCGCGACGTTCTGAACCCAGCTCGCGTACCACTTTAATCGGCGAACAGCCGAACCCTTGGGACCGAATACAGCCCCAGGATGTGATGAGCCGACATCGAGGTGCCAAACCTCCCCGTCGATGTGGACTCTTGGGGGAGATCAGCCTGTTATCCCCAGGGTAGCTTTTATCCGTTGAGCGACGGCATTTCCATTCACATACCGCCGGATCACTAACTCCAACTTTCGTTACTGCTCGGGCCGTCACCCTCGCAGTTAGGCTAGCTTTTGCGTTTACACTCAGAGGCACGGTTTCCGTCCGTGCTGAGCTAACCTTTGAGCGCCTCCGTTACCTTTTCGGAGGCGACCGCCCCAGTCAAACTGCCCACCTGACAATGTCCCCCGACCGGATTCACGGCCGCAGGTTAGAATTCCAGAAACCTAAGGGCGGTATCCCAACATCGACTCCACACAAGCTGACGCTCATGTTTCCCAGTCTCCCGCCTATCCTGTACATAGATTTCCGAAACCCAATATCAGGCTACAGTAAAGCTCCATGGGGTCTTTCCGTCTTGCCGCAGGTAACCGGCATCTTCACCGGTACTACAATTTCGCCGGGTGGGTAGTTGAGACAG
>OLPE01000137.1_pt1 | contig 84361 bp, 90 predicted proteins | sample 1671901 | NCBI WGS metagenome assembly OLPE01 (sample SAMEA3136624, study PRJEB25190) | human gut metagenome | biome: human gut; feature: human-associated habitat; material: faeces | place: Austria | collected 2013 | reverse complement strand
ATACGGTGTTTATCGGCGGCGGAGCAGTGCTTCTGGAACGATTTCTGGAGCAGGCAGACCGGTTGGGAAAACATACCTTTATCCGGGATATGAAAGCAAATGCCGATGGATATGATCTTTTGTATCGCATGACACAGGCTGGAGTGTGATTTTATGGGAAAGAAAAATCCGTTTGTATTCACTATTGGTTTTGATAAGTCGGATCCAGATCACGTGTATGTGACAGAACTTCTGAATACGACAGAGAAAAAAGCAAAACTGATCGTTGCGGCAATTCTGGCATATACGGGAAGAACGGATGAGACAGGTAATGGCAGTATAAGCATGGAACCGGATATGCTCCGGCCAATGATGCAGCAAATCATCCGGGAAGAAGTAAGAAAGGTATTGGAAGGGCAGGACGTTTCTAAGATAAATAGAGAAATGCCCACAGAAGTTGATTTGATGGAAGAAGAACCGCTGCGGATGGATCAGACTATGAGACAGAATGTAGTGGATGCTATCAGTGCATTTCGCAGGGCATAAAAAAGCAGGAGAGATACACATGCTTATGGCAGTGTACTCTCCTGTTCTTTGTATCAGAATGGGAATAGACAGAAAACTCACAGACTATTCACAGATTACTCACAGATTGTCTTTGTATAATGTGTAGATGATGAAGGATACGGGAGAGCCTTAACTTAGGTTCTTGAATCCATCCAGAAGTCCACGCAGTGTAGAAAGGGCAAGCTGTTTCTGCTCCTCCGGGCAGGAATTTAGTTCTGCCATGATTTGCTGCATGGTAGAATCCGGGTTCGTTTTCTGGTTAGAAAATATAGCATCTATGGAAATATGTAAGTAAGTTGCCAAGGCATAAAGTGTTTCCAACTGTGGATTGCCAATATAGTTTTCAATATCAGAGACAGTCCGTAAAGAAATCTTTGCCTGTTCCGCAAGGCTGTTTTGCGAAAGATTGCGGCGGAGACGTTCTTCCCTGACTGCATCTCCCAATAATTTTTTCACCATCTATATCACCTCACTTAATGCATATATTTTATCGTAGATTAACACTATACGAAATGCGTTAAAGTGCGTTATGATAAGCAGGATAACACATGCACAAATAGAGAAACATGGAAGTAAGTACGACAGACATGAATGGACAGCATAAGATAAAAGCCAAAGAGGAACTGAATCTGTTAAAAAAATCTTATCCATACAATGTGTCGGAGAGAAGTTAGAATATGCAGTATATGAGATACTATCATCGCATATCCTACACAATTACATAGAAAGAGAAGTATCGGCTGGACTACGAATAGAGTGGTCCAGCCTTTCTTTTTTTCGAAAAAATGAAGGCAGTGTCACGTTTTGTTGCCGCTCACCGCCATCCTCGGAATTTTTTGGAACGTGATAAAAAATTTCGGAGGATAAAACAAATGAACAAAAAAACATATACAGGATCAAAGATACAAAATCACTTTACAGCATATCTGATACAGTTTGTCCGTGGAAAACGACATGATTATCTGGAGAAGAAAATCCAGATGGCTGATGCAGAAGAACTGTTGGAGGATATTGGACAGATGGAGGCAAGAATTGTAATCGAAGAATTGTTGGAGAACCAAACGAGGGAGCAGCTTTTATTGCAGGAGGCACAGGGGAAATATCCAGAATGGAATAAGATGTCAGATGAAAGACTGATGAAAGCGCTTCATACGCTGCGGGATGAAGAACGGAAGCTGATTTACCAGCATGTGTTTGAAGAACGTACTTTTGAGGAAATGAGCAGGCTAAACGGGTTATCAGAGGAGCGATGCAAGGGTATTTATTATTATGCAATCCGGAAGATCCGCAAGGTGATGGGAGGTGAAAACTAATGAATTTTGAACGATTACTTTTAAAGGCAAAAGAAGGAAATGCAGATGCGGTACTGAAGATTTTAGAGATATATAAGCCGCTTTTAATTAAGAATGCGATTGTGAATGGCAGATTTGATGAAGATCTGTATCAGGAACTGGTAAGTACATTGCTTCAGTGTATCCAGAGATTCCAGATAATTGAGTAAGTTATCTTAAACAAAGGCTGCAATCACTCTCAGGGGAGTAACATCCTCTGGGAGTGATTGTTTTTTGAAGGGTGATATTGCCTCAGTTCGAAGCGGCAGACGGTGTTGATCTATTATGTTGCCTGATGCTTTAATGCTCTTTTGTTGTTGCCAGTTCTTTATGAAGATGTAGAGCCATAAACACAGTAACAATAGCAGAAATTACATCGGCAATCGGTTGTGCATATAGTATTCCATTTATGCCCCAGAATGATGGGAGCAACAGAATGATCGGAACAAAGCAAATACCTTGTCGGCAAGCCCCAAGAACGAATCCGGCGGTGCCTTTTCCAAGTGCAAGAAACAGAGAAGAATACACTGTGTAAAATCCAAATACGAAGAAGGAAAATCCATTTGCCATTAGCGATTTTTGACCTACAGAAATCATCTCTGTATTGCCTTCTGTAAATTGCGAAATAATCTGTGTGGAAAATAGGGCTATTGTCAATCCCACAACTACACAAAATATTGTTGACCATAAGATAGAAGTTTTAATTGCTTCCCTGAGCCGATCAAACTTTTTGGCACCATAGCTAAAGCCGGCAATTGGTTGGAAACCTTTTAAGAAGCCGAACACAACCAGAGTTCCCATTGAAGTGATTCTTGTAACAGCGCCCATTCCGGCGATAACAGCATCTCCATAGATATTAGCTTCCCGGTTTATGAATGCGATAGAAAGGCTTGTAAGAAGCTGGAAAGTCAATGTGGGTATACCGATTTTCAGAATTTCAGTTATGATCTGCTTAGAAGGACAAAATTCCTTAATGGAAAATGTAAAAGCGCTTTTTTTCTGTAATGCATAAATTAAATATACAAGAGTAGAAGCCATTTGAGAAATTGCTGTAGCGATTGCCGCACCAGCAACCCCCATGTCGAGAGTATAGATGAAAATAGGATCTAAACCAATATTCAATACAGCTCCTAATAATAATGCACACATAGTTGTTTTTGCGGCGCCTTCACTTGCAACGATATTGTTCATCGTTACATTAAATACATTGAAAATACATGAAATAACATAGATTCTTCCATAAGAAAGGGCGTATGGCATAATCGTGTCTGTTGCACCTAACATGGTTAAAATAGGTTTCAAAAAAATTGCAGTTCCGATAATAATAACTGCGCCAATACAAACACTGCTGTATAATGCAGTACTGGCGACTTTACTTGCAGCTTCCCTATCTCCTCGCCCTAAAAGTCTTGATAAGTAGGAGGCGGCACCATTGCCAAACATCAGACCTAAACCAACAACTACTTGTCCTAAAGGAAACGCAATGGAAATTGCACCCATTTGACTCTCGCCAAGTCCTCCTATGAAATAAGCATCCACCAAATTGTAGAGAGCGTTAATAAGCATACCAATCATTATCGGTATACCAAGAGCCATTAGTGCTTGGGGAACAGGTGCATTTCCTAATAAATCCATTTTGTTGTTATTCTTGTTCATTTCAAATACTCCTTTCAATTAAGAATATAAATTATAGTAGTATAAATTATAGTATACTACGTGAGAGAATACTACTATAATTTATAGTAGTTGTCAAGCGTGTATCCTGCAATTTCCTTGACAAGAGGTATAAAATCAAATACTATAAATTACAGTATATATAACCGTAAGTATTTTATAGCTTTCGTGGATATAGAAAGTGGGTGAACTATGGCTACAATAGATTTAATTGTGTTAGGAATATTGAAAAAGGAACCGATGGGAGCCTATGATATTCAAAAATTAGTGGAATATCGTAATATATCAAAATGGGTAAAAATCAGTACACCATCCATTTACAAAAAAGCAATTCAGTTGGAGGAAAAAGGCTTCATTAAAGGAGAAATTGTGAAAGAAGGTAAGATGCCTGAAAAAGCAGTTTATTCATTAACAGATGAAGGCGAAAAAGAATTTGTAAAGCTTATGATGGAAACAGCCTCTAAACCCATTCACTTTTTTTTAGATTTTAATGCAGTAATTGTAAATTTGGATAAGTTACCGCCTGAAAGTCAACAATCATGTATTGCCAGTATTGAGGAAAATATTGAAATATTAAAAACTTATCTGGAGGAAAATCTTCGAGAGAAAGAGAATGATCCGGAAATCCCTAAGACTGGTATGGCAGTATTGCAACAGCAGATAGTTTTGGCGGATGCTATTGAAAAATGGATTATTTCTCTAAAAAAAGACTTTTGATGAAGAAGTCACTAGCTGATTTCTTATTAGGTCTGCAGGATTGGGAAGAAACAGGGATGGATGCCGACCTATGTTCCGGCTTTGTAGCCAGAACATAGAAATTTTCTTAGTGGGGAATCTCCCTCAAACCCGGTGCTCCTTATATCCTGCAGATTAAACTTCAAATTTATACCCATATCCAACTACTGTTTTTATGTAATTCTTGTCGCTGGAATACTTTTTTATCTTCTTGCGTATTTGAAAAATAGTGTTTTCCACGGCGTGGAAATAACCATTTGCTTTTTCATGCCAAACTGCTTCATAAATCTGTTGTTTAGTAAAAGCCATCCCTGGATTAGAATATAGCATATAAAGTACATCAAATTCTTTTACAGAAAAGTTAATGTCTTTTCGTACTATTAAGCCGTAGGTCGTAAAGGTCTGCGACTTTAACTTTACCCGGAAAGGAGCTGCCACATATATAGGCAGTGCTGTAATTTTAACAGTAACGGTCACCAATCTATGGGGATGGCTTGTATATCCGGCTGAAATGCTAAAAAATCAGTGGTTCTTATTTATCACTTCACTCTGCCCCGGTAATTATGTGTTTGCCGTTTCTGGCTCTTGCAGCTATTGCGATTCTACTGGTCTATTACCAGACTATTTGCAGGTAAAGCATTGCTCTGGTTTTGAATTTGAGTTTTGGCAGTCTAATAATAGCATTTTAGATTAGCTGTGATAAGGTGAAACAGATTAGGAGGAAAGTAAATTGCATTACAAAGACAAAAACCTACAGATAGATATTCGCTGTCATACTGTTTTTATGAATGATCAAAAGATTGAATTGAGTCTGAAAGAATTTACGGTACTAAAATATCTAACAGAACATCCTGGCTGGGTATTCTCTCACGAGGAGATTTATCGTAATGTCTGGAAGGAAGAACCGATTGACTGTGCTAATGCGGTTATGTGCTGCATTAGCCAGCTTCGTAAAAAGTTAAAAGTAGATTCACGGAACTGGAATTACATCCGCACCGTCCGAGGTGTGGGCTATAAGTTTCAACCACTCTCAGGGGAGTAACATCCTCTGGGAGTTTTTTGTCATATTTGTTGCACTTTTCGGCTCTGGTACGTACAGAAATAGAAAAGAAACATATCCCAAAATGTATACATTTTAGAAGTACGTTCCGGAAAGAGGGATTATATTTCAAAAAGGTTACACACACAGTTTTGAAATATACCAATAAAAGTGTGGATATTTTGGGACATGGAAAGGAGAAATGTGGATGCAGATATATGGATATCACCGTACCAGTACAAAGGAGCAGCATCTTGACCGTGGCATACAGGAAATTGAGCGGTACTGTAACGAGCATGAGATGGCACTTACGAATATTTTTACGGATCAGGAGACAGGGAAGAATTTTAATCGTCCGAGATATACCGTTTTAGTGGAGGATGTCCTGCGGCCGGGAGATATTTTGATTGTTACAGAATTGGACAGACTGGGAAGAAACAAGTATGACACCATGCAACAGATCCAGCGGATTAAGAACATGGGAGTGCGGCTTATGGTTCTGGAACTGCCGACTACGCTTATGGATTTATCTGTGATGGATAATGCGATGGCAAGGATGATGCTGGAAACAATCAATAACATGATGCTGGAGCTTTATGCTTCTATGGCGCAGGCAGAGCTGGAGAAAAAGGAGAAGCGACAGCGGGAAGGGATAGAAGCGAAGAAATTGCGGGGCGAATGGGATGATTATGGAAGACCAAGTGTGATGAAGCAGGAAACTTTTGATGAGAACTTTCAAAGCGTAGTTTCTGGAGAAACGACACCTACACAGCTTCGTAAAAATTTGGGAATGACGCACTCAACTTTTTATCGCTATCGAAAAACTTTTTATGAAAAATACCCGGAACTTTCAAATTCTGCAAATTAAAGTCCTATTACTTATATAGACCAAAGAATTTCAGGAGGAAAGAAATATGAGTGAAAAGAGAATAGGTACTTTAATTTATGATCCATCAATGGGAAGATTTGATATCCGGTTTGGGATTGAATCTTATTATGGAGGTCTTCATTGCGGAGAATGTTTTGATGTGAAGGTAAAGGATGCATGGATTCCGGTTCGGATTGAAATGGATGAAGACTGGTATCTGGTAGGGCTTCCTAAGACGAGTCTCAGTGGACTGACGGTTCGAATGTAGGAGGAGCATATGATGGAAGCTAAAAAGAAATATGAAAAGCCGGCATTCCGATTGGTGACAGATTTGGGGAGTATTTTGGAATGTCTGTATGAGGTATATGGAACGGATGGAACGATGTTGATTGCTGGGAACAAGTTATCGGATACGGTAATCTATCCGTTTATCCGCATGATTAAAAAGAAATGCAAAGCAGTGGATGCGGAAAAGCTGAATCTGATGCTCTGGAAGATTTATATGGTAAGTTCGAGAAAAGAAGAATTTGTGACGGCTGCTAAGAAAGAGCTGCAGCCTTATTTGACCAAGAAAGATGAAAAACAGATTGACACCACATATGACACCACATATACTATAGATAGGAGGCATTAAAGATGTCGAAATGGGATAAACTATTGACAAGAATTTGCTCATTATCGAAAGACCTTCGTTTTGATGAACTAAGAAAAGTATTAGAAAGTTATGGATATGAGATAAATGCTCCGAGAAGTGGGAGCAGCCATTATACATTCCGTAAAGCGGGATGCCAGCCGATAACAATACCGAAACACGAACCAATCAAGAAAATTTATGTTGAAATGGTAAAGCAGATTGTAGAAAGTGAGGCGAAAAACGATGAAGACACTGAATGATTATTTGGCAATGTCCTATCGCATGGAAATTGTGGAAGATAAGGATGAAGGTGGATTTGTGGTTTCTTATCCGGAACTGCCGGGATGCATCACCTGTGGAGAGACGATAGAAAGGGCAGTTGAAAATGCAGCGGATGCAAAAAAAGCATGGTTAGAAGCTGCACTGGAAGAAGGGATTGAGATTCACGAACCGGGAAGCCTGGAAGAGTATTCGGGACAGTTTAAAATAAGGATGCCACGCAGCTTACACCGGGATCTGGCGGAACACTCAAAAAAAGAAGGCATCAGTATGAATCAATACTGTATATATCTTCTTTCAAAGAATGATGCGCTGTTAGTAAAATAAATATACAAGAATATAGATGAAAAGAGCCGTCCGGATGGGCGGCTCGAAGTATTCTTTCTTTGATTAAAAATGATATTGTTCTAGCAGATAGATAGGAAGTGTTTGTACGTTTCCAACGGTTCCGCCTTTGGTATCACCTTTCAGATATAGTAGTTTATTGGCCTTCCCCTGTTCCAATGCCTTCAAGGCAGTAGATGCAGTTCCCTTACCGGCTTTAACTTCAATCAGATAGCGGATGTGAGTTTTCAATGTCTGAGCTACAAAATCAATTTCACCACCTTTATAAGTAGCAAAAGCCGGTGTCTCAAAGATAATTTCTTCCGGGAATTCCTGGCGTTTGGACAAGTTAATGTAAACATAGTTTTCGTTCAATGAGCCATCCATAGTTGATACAGTAGCACCAGTTCTGGAGAGATAATAATATGCAACTCCAAGATCCATGAAGAAGCAGCGGCTTCCCGGTTTGAAATTCAAGATGTCCAGTTCTGTGATTTTGCCACAGAAACCGATGATTCCAGAATGGTAAAGCCAGTTGATAGCACGATAGCAGGTTGCTTTAGAAAGATTACTGGAGTAATTCTTTGTAACGAGCTTTTGCAGTTCTTCACTTATACTGTCCTCATCTAATCCTTTCTTTTCACGAAGCAGAATACGGCAGATGCTTAAAAAGATGTTGGTAAAAACACTAATATCTGTGATGTCATCAAAGTACCGCATAGATTCGTTTAAGAAAATGCGGATGATTCTAACAAGCTCTTTTTGAGCTGCTTCCACGTCTTTTGTGTTAAGGTATGTTTCCACAACCTTTGGATAGCCGCCAATCTGTCTATAGATGTCGTAAACATTCTTTAATTCGTCATATAGTTCCGGTACGGTGTCATCTGCATGATCCAGTGGAAGTGATAGATACTTCTGAAAAAGCTGGTCATCCAATGCTTCCAAAAACTCTTTAAAGGAAAGGGTATAAATACGGATACTGGTAATATCTCCACTGGAGAATTTGAATTCCGGTTCCAGTACACGTCCCAGATAACTTCCAGTTACAATGAAATGCGCTTGAAAATAGCGGGTAAATTCTCGGATACGGTTGAATATCTCTGAGGATTCCTGAATTTCATCAATAATGATGACTGTATCGTTGGTATCTTCAAAATCCGGATCGAAGAGTTTAAAAGCATCGTGAAGCGGCTGCTCCGGTCGTTTTGTACCGGGAGTCCAGTCTGTGGCTTTTTTGTAACATTCCATAAATTGTTTGCCGGACAAATCAAACAGGTTAATGTAGATCTTGTGCCTGAAGTTCTCATCCGCAAATTTATTGATAATATATGTTTTTCCGACCTGTCTGGCACCATTCACTTCCAAGGTGCTGTGGACGGTATCGTTTTTCCAATCCAGAAGCTGATCGTAAACTTTTCTTTTCAGATACATGGGAAATGCTCCTTTCTTTCAACTGTTCCTATTATATCAAAATATGAATGGATAATATAGAGGGTAATTTCTGATAAATGATGAATTGTCTAGTCTGAGCAGTTCTTCACGGGTATTCCGGTTTCTGTCATTACTTTTTCGTACTGAAGAAGCTGTTCCCAGGTCAGCCATTCCGGTTTCTGATCTGTGGGAAAACCATTCCATAATTCTTTCATACGGGCAATATGGTTTTGAACGCTATGATTGCATAGGATAGACGGACTGCGATTTCCGTAGCCCAGATAGTATTCACAGTCAGACTGTAATTTACTTAACATCCGGTACTCGAATTCATAGGAACTTCTTTGATACGGAGCCGGATGAAATGTGTACTCCTGCTGTATGGGATGGGAAGGTTCTCCATCAATATGGTTAAAAGATAAAGAATAAAGATTCGGTTCAGGCTCTTTGCCAAGGTCAATATCCTTCCACAACTTTCCGAATTGGTCCTTATATACCGGACAGGAAAAATCATCCATGCCAGTATACTCAAGCACTAATTTTGTTTTTGCATTTTCATTCATTCTATTAGACCATCCTTTCCTTTATTGCAGACATTGAGGTATATTATTGGGCGCTGTTTCTGCATTCCACTGCAGCTTCGCACGTACATCCATCAGGATGATTCCTAACTGGTTTTCTCCGCAGTTATTGACTTTGCCCCAGAAATAGTCACCCCAGTTGTTTCCTTCAATAAGTGTGGACTCTCCGGTTGCAAGAAGTTTATCCCGGAGTTCCGGGTTCTGCATGAATTTGCACATGCAGATTTCATACATGAGCCGGACTTTCACTTTTTCCCAGTCCGGGCGTAATGTAAGATCTCTGCCGAGTTTCTTTGCATCAGAAGGATTATGCATCCGAAAAATACAGAATTTGCGTTGCTCTCTCGCAGAGAGTGTTTTCTGCGCTTGAAAAGCAGCTTCATTATTTGCATAGGTTTGTCCCATGTAAGAGACCGGTGCCGGATAGAAATTGCTTAGAAAAGCATAATCTCCCCGAAATTCATTGATCTGTGTAGGTATGCGCTTGCTTGTATTTGTTTGATTCATTATAAATTCCTCCTTTGTAAAAGAGGTGCGGCCTTTCAGCCACACCTCAAAATAATTCTCATCTATTGCAGAGATGGTTATGCAATCATCTCCAAAAATTCAGCTTCTGTAAGAATTGGAATACCAAGGCTCTGGGCTTTTGCCAGTTTGCTGCCGGCTTTTTCCCCGCAGATCAGGTAATCGGTTTTCTTTGTTACAGAGCTGCCAGGTTTGGCACCAAGCTCCAGAATCTTATCGTTGATACCGTCTCTGGTAAAATGCTCCAGTTTCCCTGTTGCTACGATGGTACATCCTGTAAATTTGTTTTCTTTTGTCATAATGGTCTCTTCCTTTCTTTGTTCAAATGTGAATTCGTTCTGTAAGTTTTTCCATAAATCAAGATTTGCTTCATCTGCAAACCAGGAATGGATGTTGTGATTTAAGATTTCGCCAAAATCCTCTAACTGAGTGAAGTCGTAATCTCCGACAGCCGCCTGTTCAAATGCAGTTAAATTTCCGGAAAATACGGTGTCCAGAATCCGGCTTTTGGTTCTGCCGATCATAGGAATATCCATGGAAACCAGATAGCGGACAAAGCTGGTCCTCCGGCTGGCGTTGATGGATTCCCACAAGCGGTCGAAAGATTTCTCACCATATCCGTCCAGTGCCACAATATCTTCCCGGTGTTCCTCCAGATGATAGATGTCCTGAAAAGAGTGCAGATAGCCCAGATTCAGGAATTTTTCTAAAGTGGCTTCTGACAGTCCTTCGATGTTCATTGCCTTCTTGCTGGCAAAATGGACAAACCTTCTTGTGATCTGGCTGTCGCACTGCGGATTATCACAATGCAGAGTTTCTACGGTGCGACCGTCGCTGGTCTTACGGCTGTAGGTTCTGGTTTTGGAACCACAGCAAGGGCAGACCGGAGGCGTGATGTCGGTATACCTTCCACGATCCAGATTATCCTCTATATGTGGGATGATCATGTTTCGTTTGGAAACAAGAATCCGGCATCCGGGTACAAGCTCCAGATTTTTGATAAAGGTCAGATTATGAAGGGAAGCTCTGGAAACATCACAGCCGTCAATCTCCACGGTATCGAAGATGCCGACCGGAGCAATCTCTCCGAATCTGGTCGGTGTCCATTCAATTTCACGCAAGAAAGTTTCGTAGGTATCATCCTCAAACTTATAGGCGAGGCCGTCCTTATAGTGGTGTCCGGTTTTTCCGCAGCTTTTGGAGTAGCTGAGACTGTCAAAAATCATGACAATGCCATCGATAGGAAGATGTAAATTTGCTGCTGTGGATACCAATTCCTGAATGAATTTCTCCGCATATTCTTTTGAAAGTCCGGTTCCTGAAATTGAGAAAAACGGGCAGTAACCAAAGCCCAGGTGTGTTAAACCTTCTAATTTGCAGGCTCTGCTGTCCGGGAAGGGAACATCCTCCATTCCTTCTAATACATTGAACGGAAGAAAGCGAACACAACGTCCGATACAGTTCTTCGGATCAAGACTTCGTACTGATCCGGAAGCAAAATTACGTCCGTTTTTATAAGGTTTTCCATTTCCATCACGCAGAGTATCTTTCAGACGTTCAAAATCATTGGTTGGTATAAAAGACTCACCGGTAATGACCAGACGTTCTTTGTGTGGAATGGTAAGCGGTACATTTAAAAATGCCGGGATATTGTGTGTAATATCTTCCCCCACTTCACCATCTCCACGGGTAGAAGCCTGAATCAGTCTGCCATCTTCGTAAATGAGTTTGGTAGTCAAACCGTCCAGTTTCAGCATAAAGAGAACTTCCTGTCCTTTCATGAAATCTAAAAGCTCTGAAATCAGTTTTGTTTTCTCAAGCGAGAGCAGTGGAATCGGATGGGTGACTTTGGCAAGTTCACTGACCGGATAATATCCAACCGTCTGTGTCGGAGAATTTGACAGGATGAAACCAGTCTGTTCCTCCAGTTCCTTCAGTTCGTCAAAGAGTCGGTCATACTCGGCATCAGATACCAGAGGGGCATCCTGATTGTAGTAGGCATGACGGTATTCATTGAGTTGTTTTACAAGATTCTTAATTCTTTTGACTGACATAGAGTCTCCTTTCTTTTGTGGCGTGCCAGTTCCGGAATCATTTGTTTCCGTAATCCTCCTTTCCCTGCGTTCAGGCATAAAAAAAGAGAATGACGCTTATGTTCATTCTCAAAATAGATGCAGTTTCCTGCAAAATAAAAAAAGCCAGAAGTCCCTGCTGCTTGTTGGGCATAGGAAAACTCCTGACTACGTTTCAAACCTAAACTGCGTGTGATAAATCCTTTCCGGATTGACACAAATAATTGATATAAGAACAGTATAACACTAGATGTAGTATATGTCAAATGAAATAGATTCCTCAATGAAGCTTTTGCCTTATGTTGATGACAAATTTGTCGGCTACAGGAATAAAAGCGTTCAGGATTTCAGATTTGCCCTAAGCGAAGGAATTCGTAGCCAGGTATTTTTTGCCACTTTCGTGGAGAAAGTCGAAAACCAGATAAAATCAATCTCTGTCATAAATGCCTCTAAACTGTTTTTACATCGTAGTGGTTATGCAAGTTCTAAATTTAAAAATAATTTTCACGAATAACTAACTTTTCTATATGCTGAATTGTCATAAAATATAGATTATTAAATTTGAAAGCAGATTGAAGGTGATAAACATGAGAAGTTATAAACGGTATACCAGGCGAAAGAGACTTTTGAAGCAAATCGCTGTGGTTGCTTTATCTCCTAATCGGGTATTCACGAAAGAACAGATCTATCAGCATATCTATGAGGAAGCGGAGTCAGAAGTGAATAACCGAATTTACGGTCTGATTAAGAACTTGAGAAAGAAAATAGAAGAAAATCCGGAAACACCGCACTACATAGAAACGATACGTGGTGTTGGTTATCGCTTTCGGGCATAAAAGGAGCCGTCCGGCAATGGGCGGCTCGAAGTGTTTCTCTTGTTGTTTATTTATTGTTTTTTTCGTTGTATACTGATAAAACGAGGTGATAAAAGTGGCATATAGAATTTTGATCGTGGATGATGACATCGAATTATTAAAGATGTTAAAGAACTATTTTGAAATCAAACGATATGATGTAATGATGGCAGAAGATGGCACAGATGCTTTGGAAAAAATCCATAAGAAACCGGATATTATCTTGCTGGACATCAATATGCCTAAAATAGACGGATTAGAAGTATGCAGACGTATCCGGGGCAAAGTAACTTGTCCCATTATCTTCCTGACGGCAAAAGTGGAGGAGCAGGACAGGGTAAACGGGCTTTTATCCGGTGGGGATGACTATATACTGAAGCCGTTTAGTCTGAAAGAACTGGATGCTCGTATTATTGCACATTTGAAGCGTGAGGAGCGTCATAAAGGGAAGTCTGAATACAGATTCCACGGAGACCTCAGTATTGATTATGGAGCAAAGAGGGTTCAGATCGGTGAAAATGATTTGGAGCTTACGAAGCTGGAATATGCAATCATTGAGTTTTTGTCCATGAATCCAGGACAGGTTTTTGACAGGGAGCGGATATACGAAAAGGTGTGTGGTTATGATGCGGAAGGTGACAGCCGTGTTGTTACGGAACTGATCCGGAGAGTGAGAAAGAAACTGGCGGAATATACGCAGACAGAATACATTGAGACAGTATGGGGGATGGGGTATCGATGGAAAAGATAAGAAATTTATCCTTGAAAAAGACAATGGTTTTATATACGATACTCAGCTTGATTGTCACTTTTTTTCTTTCTGTGTCAATTATTGAGATTGCCGGGCAGATACAGGAGGAGGTCTGGTGGAAGTACGTGGATCAGGACGAGTATTATCAGGCAATGAATGACCGCAATGAAAATTTTGAGGTAGTGGTACCGAGACCGAATCAGAGTAAAATGAGCAGAATGGACTGGCATATTTCAGAAACCTGTGATTTCCTTCGGACGTACGGAGTATTGCTTTTTTCTTTTGCCGGATGTGGAATTGCGGTCAGCCTGTTTTACAAAAATAAATTAAAGAGACCGATTCAGGAACTGAAGATGGCATCACAGATGATTGCGGAGGAAGATCTGGATTTTCATATGGCTTATGAGAACGAGGACGAGATGGGGATGCTGTGCAGGGAATTTGAAAGGATGCGTGGGCAGTTGGAAGAAAATAACCGTAGACTTTGGCAGATGATCGAAGATGAGCGGGTACTGCGTGCAGCGATTGCCCATGATATCCGCTCGCCGCTTGCAATCATGCGGGGATATCAGGAAATGCTTTTGGAATTTGTTCCGGAAGATATGCTTGATCAAGAGAAAATGATGGAGATGTTAAGGGGCGGTATGCTTCAGATTGAACGGATGAACCATTTTATTGATAGTATGAGGAAGATGACGAAATTGGAAGAACGGGAATTAAACTGTTCCGTGGTAGATATCCGGCAGTTGATAAACCAGATAGAAGCTCTGGCAGAAGTCGTGGTGGAAAAATCAGAAAAGAATTTTACAGTGACGACAGTGAGAGAATCTGAAATACTGACTGCGGATGAGGAAATCATCATGGAAGTAGCGGATAATCTGTTGGCTAACGCATTCCGCTATGCCAATCAGGAAGTTAGGCTGAAGCTGACAGTGACACCCCAATATCTGAAAATGAGTATCAGGGATGACGGAATTGGATTTCAGGAAAATATCGACAGGGTGACACAGGCGTTTTATCATGAGAATCCACAGGATGACTTAAAGCATTTTGGAATGGGTATGTATATCAGCCGTATCTACTGCGAACGGCATGGTGGGAAACTGCTGATAAAAAATGTAGCAGATGGCGGTGCGGAAGTTGAGGCAGTGTTTAAAAATTATGTATTAGAAGAACAACAGCAGAAATAAATGGCTGTTGTTTTTTTGTTGTGATTTGTAGGCTATGCTGTTTGTAGAAAAAAGAAAGGCGGGATGACTTATGAAAGCAATCATAAAAAGGAATCTGAAAAATTATCTTAAAAATCCGATATTCTGGATCGGTTTGATTGTTGTTTTAATCAGTATGTACCAGACACTTGCACCCTATCTGTCCATTCATTACGTGAAGTCGGATGAAACCTTCAGGAAGGTAAAAATGGCCTCCGATGGGGATGTTATGGAGGGATGTATTCCGGCAACACCGGATAAGGAGAGAGAACTGTGGGAGAAAGAGATTGTAAAGATACTTCAGGACACAGAGAATGGGTTTGGCATGTCGGAAGTAGAGGCGGAGGCAGTGATATCTGAGATGAAACAGATGAAGATTACGGAGGCGTGTCAGTATCTGAAAACGGAATACCACTTTAATGGTGCCAATTATGTGTATGAGGACGTTTCATGGTATCAGGGAAGCCCGGAGGAAGTCAACCGGTATATCAGAGAAAATCTTGAGAAACATCCATTCTCCTATTATTTCGGAAGAAAATTTACAGATTTTGCAAGCCTGCATATGGCATTCTTTGCAACGGTTCTGCTGGCGTTTTTATTTTTCCAGGATATGAGGAAAAATACTTATGAATTGCTGCACACCAAACCGATGACGGCTTTTCAATATATTGCCGGGAAAATAAGCAGTGGATTTCTCATTATGACGGCGGCACTGGTCATTATGAATATCGTATTTATCATTTTGTGTTACGCCACGGCAGTAAAATCAGGATTTGCTATGAACATACTGGATTTTGTTCAGAATTCGATCCTGTATGTCCTGCCGAACATCCTGATGATCTGCTGTGTGTATGCGGTTACAGCGCTGCTGTTTAAGAATCCGCTTCCAGCGGTTCCGGCGCTGGTTCTTTATATCATTTATTCTAATATGCTGACATGGGATAGCAAAGGACAGTGTCATGCAAGACCATTCTCTATTATGGTTCGATTTCCGGGGAATTTTTTTGAAACGGAATTGCCACATCAGGTATATCTCAATCAACTGCTTCTTGTGGCAGCATCCATACTGCTCATGTTTATAGCGGTGTGGATGTGGAAAAGGAGGAGAGTATATTGAAGAAAGAAGTAAAAATATGTATGCCATATTATAAAATTGCATATTCAATCGCTTTTGTTGTGATATTGAGTGCAATCCAGCCTGTTGTATATGCGAATGAAATCGGGCAGGCAGTAGAAAGAGCTGTTTCGCTTCTGGCAGTCGTTTTCTGTGCAGATACTTATCTGGTGGAAGTGCAGAGCAAACGCTCGGAAGTATTCTGCCTTTATAATCTAAAAAAGCAGGCAGGGGTAGTTTATAAAAGACTATTTGTGCAGGTAGCTTATCTGATTGGAATCAGTTTGTTGGCATATGGACTCTTTTATTGGCAGAAACCGGTGAATCTGACAGAAGAATTAGATGGCGGTGCCTTGTTTGGAATTTATTGTATTGCGATTCCCGGAACTGTTTTGTTTTGGAGTGTGCTTTCCGTAACTGTCAGCAATCTGGTTCGAAACAGATGGATTGGTATGGGTGTCGTGCTGCTTTTCTGGTTTTTCTCTATTTCCGGAAAGGCAACTCAGTTTTTGAAAAACTGGGGACCATTTTCCTACGGAACTTGTGATTTCGGTAAGCTGACAGAGTGGAGATGGCTTGGCGGGAAGGTGCTGTGCGTGGTATTTGCGGGGATGATGCTTGCATTTGTTCCTAAGATATTAAAGAAGAGAGGGTAAGATTATGAGTATAAGAATAGACGATTTAACAGTAACATTTAAAAATGGAGTGACAGCGGTAGATCATGTGGATCTGGAAATCCCACATGGGATATTTGGTCTGTTAGGTGAAAATGGTGCAGGAAAAACAACGTTGATGCGGGTGCTTACAACGGTGCTTGCACCCACAAGTGGAAAAGTTCTGTTAGATGGTACGCTATATTGCGAAGCAAATTACGAAAAGATACAGAAAAAGATTGGGTATCTGCCACAGGAAATTGATCTGTATCCGTCTTTGACTGTTCGAGAATGTCTGGAGTATATGGGAGATCTGGCTGGAATTGAGAAAAGAGAAAGCAAGAAAAGGATTGATTACTATCTGGAGAAGACCAGTCTTGCAGACCATCAGAAAAAGAAAATGCGGCAGCTTTCAGGTGGAATGAAGCGAAGAGTTGGATTAGTGCAGGCATTACTCCATGAGCCGGATTTTTTAATTGTGGATGAACCAACAACAGGGCTCGATCCGGAGGAACGCATCCGTATCCGTAATTTACTGGTAGATTTTGCAGAAGAACGCACCGTATTATTTTCAACGCATGTGGTGGAGGATCTGATGGCAACCTGTAATCAGCTTGCGGTTATGAAAAAAGGTAGATTCCTTTATACAGGAACAATGAGGGAATTATTGAATAAGGCAAGAGGGCATGTATGGGAATGCTGTACAGAGGACGAAAGCCTTGCAAGAGAATTAGAAAGAAAATATCATATTTCCAGTAAGCAGTATACGGAGGAAGGAATTAGATTAAGACTGTTAGGGGAGAATATGCCGTCAGAAAGTGGATGTATAGCTTGTGACGTAACTTTGGAAGATGCATATATCTATGTAACCAATCGATAAACATTGTTAATGAGGAGTGAAAGCTAAATGCTAAGAAAAGCAGGTGATGTTATGGGAAAGTGATGATTCTTACCATTTCTGATTCCGAAGAGGGAATCCTGAATAAAATTAAATCAGTTCTAGCCTGCGAAAGTACGTTAGAAGTTATGGAGATTACAAATTCTGAAAAGTTGACATTCCAAGGTTTGGAAATAGACCAGCTTCAGCGGAGCGTAATCAAAGATGGTAAGGTTGTGGAACTTACCAGACATGAATATGACCTGCTTTTTTATCTGGCCTTATCCCCCAATCGGGTATTTACAAAAGAACAGATTTACCAGCATATTTATGAGGATGTGGAGTCAGAAGTGGATAACCGTGTCTATGGGTTAGTCAAGAATCTGAGAAAGAAAATAGAAGAAAATCCGGAAGAACCGCACTACATAGAAACGATACGTGGTGTAGGCTACCGTTTTCGGGCATAAAAAGAGCCGTCCGATTGGGCGGCTCGAAGTATTTAAACAGCAGTTTTCTTCACTGCCTGTTTATAGTTACCGGTAGCATCGTAATCTCCAGAGAGGAGCAGATTCTGGCGAAATTGCTCCAGTTTGATCTTGAAGCGTTTCCCATCCTCAACAGTCGTAAGCATGGTAAGAGCTTCTAGCATTCCCTGAATATATCCGGTTAGCAGGTAATATCTGCAGGGTTCTTCCGATGGTGAGATATTGGACAGGGTTTCTTCCAGATGTTCCTGACGTTCCCTGAGCCATGCATCCCAGACATCCAGTTCCAAATCAGTCATGGTGTTCCTCCTTTAAATCTGATGATAATCGTCTTTGGTGTGGAGGGGAGAAGTTTCATGCACAAGCATTTTTCTGCTCCAGATCCAAATATGGATTTGTAAATTCAAAAATAATAAGTTCATCCGCATCGAACATGAGCTCCAACTCTTTTAGTGTAGCTGCTGGATATCCGCAATCTCTGAATCGTTCTAATACGTCTGTTTCCGTTTCAAATGGTTCACCGTCTTCCAGCTTTTCTCCGATTATTAAGCCACATGGAGTCAATAGGCTTTCTTCATATAAGCGGACACAATATCGGTCAGGGAAAAATAGGTGTGCTTCATCCGTGTTATAATAAATTCGTTCTCCAGGTTCTATGCTTTGCATCACAAAGGGAACATGATATGCAGCGGCTATCGCCTGATATGCTTCATAAAGTGGAGTCCATGCTGTCTCTAAAGAAAGTAGAATATACGTATCATTCCATTCCATGTAGCTGACATTTCCACGAAGAGATATTCCGGTGGAATCTATTTTCTTGTGGGAAAATAAATTGCCAATCCAGCATAAATCAGGATTCTGGTTCAGAATGATGTAGGTTTCCAGGTCCTCCCACAAGTCATATAGTCCTTCCGGATTTCCTTCTGTATAAAAGATCACATCATCACAGCAGATATTTGCCATTACACATCCACCTCCGTTCCAAAAGTTTCACCCATATTCTGGTTGGAAACCGTAAGGTTTACAGGGGATAAGGTGCCAGAGGCAAGCCATTGTTCGATTGCATCAATTACCTGCTCCAGCGTGTCGTTATAAGCCACATTGCAGTCTTCCAGTCGGAGAAACTGCAGGTATGCTTCATGAAGAAGGCTTGGATCATCACGCAGCGTTTCATATGGAAGGTTGCAGAGTCCGATTCTTTCCTCCAGACGTTCCATGGAGCGGCGGATGAAGTCGCAGGAAATAAATTGTTCCCGGTAGATGTTATAAGCAGCTTCAAGCTGGTCATAGGTCAAAATAAATGAGACTTTCTCGCAAGGATTAGATGGTTGTTCTTTCATGGTAAATTCCTCCATTCATACTATGATTGGCTGGTGGTACGGATTCTCTTTGTTCGGGAGTAAGATGTACCAGTAGTTTCCAGCGCAGGTCGATTTCTCGGTGAATCCAGGTATCATTTTCATAAACTTCATGTGTCAAAAAATTGTAAATTGTCGGTTCTTTTTCTATATCATCCAGATCTGCGACCAGACAAGTTGCCTGATTCACATAGGGCCAGAGTGCCTGTTCGACCATATGGCGTAGTTCCAGTATCAGAGGATATATCTGTCCTACATCATAGGTTTTGGACATGCAGGAGCTGATTTTCTTCAGCATCCCGGAAGTTTGTATCATCTGGTTGATGACGGTACATTGTTCCTCCACATCTGCATCCGGATTCAGGACCAGCCGGTGGAGCAGCACAGATTTTGCATAGGCAGAAGCGGTCAGGTTGATGTTTCTGACCAGTTCTTCATACGGCTGCTTATACTGTGTCTTCAGCACTTCCAGAGGCACATGTTCCCGGTTCTTCTTTAAGGTGGAGAGGAGCCCCGAAAGGCAGCTCTCCAGTTCTTCCATTCTTGTCAAGCACACATCGCCTCCAGCTCCATCGGAACACGGGTGTAGCTGAGACGGTAAATACTGTTGCAGGTCTCAAATACCACACCGTTTTCGGATACTTCCAGAATACTCTGCACCGGACTGGTAGCAAAGGTCTGGTTATAACTATAGATCCACGCCCGTTCTCCCAGATGGAGGGGCAGGGACAGGATTCCGGTGAGGACATATTCTTTCTTTTGGGTGGTGTGTAAGGTTATATTTGTATTCTTCATTGATTTCACGCTCCTTTCCTTACTTAATTTTGTTTGCAATTACGGCAGCGACCAGTTTAGCGCATCCCAATTCCATCTCGGATAAATGCTGTCCGGTTCTGGAACAGAGAAGAAGTGCCAGCGGCTCTCTGTCTTCCCTTAAAATCGGGAAAAAAGCACAAACCGGTTGACGGGTGTTGGATACCGGGTAGACAGGGCAGTTCTCAGCAGAGATCAGTTCCTGGCCGTCCGCAACCAATTCGGCGAGTTCTTCTGTAACGGGAGTGCCTTCCGGAAGATAGATGCCCGCAGATACGAGTATGTGAGCCTCACTGCAAATTGCGATACCACAGTGGATGACACTGTAGAGGACGGAAAGATAGGAAGCCATTTCCTCTTTTCCGTTTAAGTGGGTAGGGCATTTGCGTAAAAGCAGCTCCATTCCCACATTTTCCAGTTCCAGTGCATCTCCGTCTGAGAGCTTCATTTGTTTCCGGATTTCTGCAGGGATGACGATACGCCCCTGAGAGTCCATGGTCCGGATGAGTGCAATATTCATAACTAAAGTCTCCTTTCTTAAAAAGAGGAGAAGCAGTAAAGTACCGCTTCTCTTCTGAAAATTTAGGCAGCGTAAGGCGGAGCCTGTGCTGTCTGTTGCATTTGACTGTTCTGCTGGTCTGCCAGCATCCGTTTTCCGTTATTGATCAGTGATGCAGCAATCACCGTTTCCCAGTTGGAAATATAGGAATCCGTCCGCTTCAGAAGCGTGAACAGATCCATGTCGGTAAGCTGGATGGCTGTCGTCTTTTCGGACTGGAAGCTGCGTGGCTGCATGTAGGAACCACCGTTCTTATTCTGTGCTTTGATGCCTTTCCCATTTACAATCTGGATTTTCCATGGGCTTTTCATAGGCTGCCCTTTGGAATCATAGGGATGTCTGGAGATATAAAACATCTGGGCTGTGGAATAACCGTTCTGATCGGGATTGCCGTAGATCTTGCTCTGGCTCCATTCAAATTCCTGAAAACCGGAAGTGATCCGGGTTAAGAGGAACTGGATCTGTTCCGGTGCCAGGTTGAAACGGGTGATGATATTCCGGTCTCCGGTACCGTTGGAATAATCCTGAATGGTGATGCAGATTAAAGAATGTACTTTATGCCCGTTTTCCTGATATTCCCCTTTGGCATGTAGCTGTGCATAGTTGCCGAGTGGTGCGTAGCGGAGCCGGTCATAAAAGGCAATGAGTGCCCGGTCATTCTGGATCTTGCAGATCTGGTCGGTAATCCGGTTTTGATAAGTTTCATTCATGAGTATTCACCTTCCTTTATTTGAGATGCTGTTTGACAAGCTGTGCCATATTCTTTGGAAGCTCTTCCAGTTTCGTGATATCCAGGAATCCGTCCTTGTAAATCCTGCGGATATTTTCCTTATCGTCACCAATGGCAGCCGCAAACAGGATGACATCCCGTTTTTCGTATTCTTTCTTGATGCCCCGCAGATCTGCCTCTGCTTCCGTTCCGCTGTAGCCGTAATCGGCTGGCTGACCGTCAGAAATCAGGATCAGCAGCTTCTGAAGCTCCGGGCGTGTGCACAAATGCTCTGCTACGAAGCGGAGAGCTGCGCCGTCCCGGTTCCCGTTGCGGTCGCACATATCCATCAGCCGGTAACAGTCCTCATTGTCCACAGAATCAAATTCTGCATAGGAGTAAAGAGCAACGCCGCCTGCATCCGTGGAATGCCCGTAAATGGTGATAGGGATACCGAGGCTTTTACAGAAATCATAAAGGACAATGGCAGTCTTTCTTGCATGTGTCATCCGGTCACCCCAACCCATCGAACCACTCTCGTCAATCAGGAGGGCAACAGCCAGACGTTTTTCCTCTCCTGGAAGTCTGGTTCTGGTAAAGATGGTTCCGTCTGTCTTATAGAGAGCATGGGAGTCCAGACGTTTTCCAAACAGGAGATTCTTCTGCTTTCCGCCTTGCTGTTCTTCTTTCAAAAGCGGCAGGATGGTGCTTTGCAGCTTTTTGGAAGCCCGCAGGAGCGGGGGAGCAACTGTCTGGTATTCATTCTTCAGGTAATCGGAAACACTGGTCAGGCGATGGATGGTAACATGGATGCCTGCATGGGCATTGCCGTAATGAATATCATTGGCTGTTTTCTGCAGTTCCTCGGTCAGTTCCGTCTGACAGTCTTCCTGCACCTTTTCTGCAGCCACATCGTTCAAGATCCGGAACAGATCCTCTGCAGCATGCTCATAGCCGCTGCCCTGATACTGACTGACATAAGTGACGCCGGGGTTGTTTTCATCCAGAATGGTATTGGTCTTTGTAAGAGCGATGCGCCCGCCTTCTTCCGAAAGCACCTGTTTGGCTTCCTCTATAGCATCCTCTTTGGTACGTGGACCGGAAGGAGCATTGCCCTCATCATTCCCGCTTCCTTTTGGGGAAGCTGGTTTGATATTCTTTGGAATGGCACCGCTTTTTCCGGTCGGAAGAGGAGCGCCGCTGCTGACTTCATCCCCTAGAAGATCTTCCAGAGCATCGGCAGCGGAATCCTCGCCATGCATTTCCAATTCCTCCCGTGTTTTTTCGATGAGCGGCTGGATATAGTTCCAGGTCAGGGCTAAGAGCGCATTGGAAACCAGCATCCGGTCAGTGCCTTTTTCCGATTCCATTGCCGTATCCAGAAGATCGGTACAATCGGAAATGGTATCCAGATAATCCCCCTGATAGCCGGTGGGATTGTTGATGTTTCCGGTCCGGCAATAGGAAAGGATCAGGTTGGCAATGATGGAAAATGGCTGGTATTCTTTGTCAATTTGTTCCTGTATGGAAGGAATCTGTTCGGACATACGCAGGTTATTGAGTTCAATCCCCTGTCGGAAGGTGCCGTGGAATTCCTCACACATACGGTCTTCAATATGGATGTCTTCCAGAATGTTTTGAAAAGTTGCGGCGCATCGTGCCAGTGTCAGGCATCCGGCTTTGTCCTTTTCTTCTAACACTTCTTTGATCTCCTCCAGTGCTGTCTGATAAGCTGGAAGGGATAGCTCCGGCTCCTTCGGATAGAAGGAACCGTTTTCCAGACTCCTCAGATGAACAGCGTGGGCTGTGAAATCAGAATAGAGTAAGTGCCCCACTTCATGCCCGGTGAGCCCTGTCAGGCTCTGGGAACGTAAGAAACGGGTGGGGAAAGACTGGGTGATCGGGTTCGCTGCGTTGAGATGTACCTTATAATTGTCGGTATATGCAACGCCTGCCTGTTCGGAAATGTCCCAGTCCAGCAGTACCTGCAGTCCATACCGGTAACGTCCGGTAACGGCTCTGGCAAGGGAGGTCTGGTACTTCTGATAGGCAGCGGAGAGGAATAACTCCTCATCCGCAATGGAATCCTCTTTTGCCCGGATTAGTTTCTTTAAATTTCTTTGGCTGTGATTCACGTGATATTCTTCCTTTCTTTTCTTAGATTTTTTGTCAGCAGTTCCTCCATCGTGCAGCCGTAATACACAGCAAGGCGAAGGACGGCATAAGCCATCGGGGAGGAGTTTGCATTTTCATAATTCATAATGGTTTTCGGGGGAAGATTTAAGATTCTGGCAACTGCCTTTTGTGATAACTTCGGTGTTTTGGCTTGCCGGAGATAAGACAGATTATCTGCCAGATGCTTTCGGATCTGGGCTTCTGTGAGTGCTACTTTTCTCATAGGCGTGTCCTACGCAGCAAGCACAGTATCCAGACAGCTTTCTTCCACTTCCGTACGGTTCTCAGCATCGGCAGAGGCAGAGGCAAGCACCGTGTAACGGGCCGCTTCCCGGATATCCCCGCAGACCATGTAGGACTGCACCCAGGAAATCAGCTCCCTCATGCCACAGCAGCCATCTGTAATGAGATTTTCCCGGCAGTAGACAGCCATGGATTTGACAATGCGTGTCATCAGACGTACCGTTTTTGCATCCTTGCATCCGGTAACAGCCATGGCACGTTCTACCTGTGTATCCTCATCCGGTTCATCCAGATCAATCACAAGGTTCATTCGGGAAATGACAGACTGGTTCATCTGTTTACAGCCTGCATAGTCATTGTTTGTGGTGATTACGATGGTCGTATCCGGATGACGGTGGATGGTTTCTCCGTTTGGAAGATATACGCTGTTACAGCGGTCTAAAAGGGAGTTAAGTCCAACCAGTACACCGGGATTAGCAATGACCGTAGGCTCCTGTATCTCAAGAATATACCCATAGCGGATGGCTTCGACTAGAGGCGTATCCACATACTGGAAGTTCTGTCCGGAGGTGTGTTCCTTATAATAGCTGTGCATTTCATCAAAAATCGTATCGATCAGCTTCTGGTAGGTGTCCTCGGCAGAAATTTCTTCATCATAGTTTCCGGTCAGCTTCTGATAGGCACCGGAGGGATCTAACTGGATTTCCTGAAAAGACGGGTACTGCCGCTGAAGCCGGGTGCGTTTTCCGTCCACATCCGGAAGAATCTGACCTAAAAGGTCGAATACCTCTGTATTTGCGGAACAGGTAATGCAGCGGTAAGGAAGGTGAAGTGCGGAAGCAATGGCTTTGGCTCCTTCGGTCTTTCCGGTACCTGCCGGTCCCCGTAAAAGAAAATTCCGCATCGGCTGTGTGGTATCCGTTGTCAGTTTTGCGTGTTCGCAGATCCGTTTGATTTCCGGAGGGATGATGTACCACTCTGCCAATGTCGGAACAGATACCTCCTCTTCCGGAGACAGCCTTCGGGATGCGGTCAGGATAAATTTCCCAACAAAATCATCTCTGGAAATGGCTGCCTGTGCTTTCTTAAATCCACTTCCTGGACGTAACACCTGAAAGTCTCCATGGAGCACTTCGGTTGGTGCATAGACCCCCTTCTGGATATTTAACGGTTTGATCAGCGACAATACGCCGTTTGCCGGAAGGTCAATCTTAACACCACCGGTCGGGAGACCTGATGCATAGCGGGTTCTCCGGTAAATGTTGTCGCAGAGAACGGCTGCTGTTTCCGCAGCGGCGTCCAGATCGGGATAACCGTTGTCCCGGTGCGCTTTTAATTCCTGATACTTTTCATTACACTCTTCATCTGCCAGAAAAACCGGCATCAGTGCGAACAGCAGAGCCGCACCGGACTGTTTGGAGTCTTTAAATTCGTATTTTTCCGGTGTGCTTTCCACATCCGGCGGAGGAGTATAGCAGCCTCCGTAAAACTTTCCGTTTAGCTGGTTGTAGACAACCACCTGAAGATCACCGGTTTTGCTCGGATATTCCGCCACAACAAAATTGTTGGATTGGGTACCGACCGCCCCAAGCTTTTCCGGCGGGGTACTGCCAACCGGGTTTTCCAGCTCCAGATAAGCAAGGACTGCCCGCAGGGTAGCTGCATGAAGCGTGGATTTTTTCCGTGGCTGAGTACAGTATTTGGATGCAATGTCATCAAAGATTGCATGGTCCGTATAATCCTCAAATGGTTCCGGGAGTTTGCGTTTGAACCCCCAGGTTGCTACGATGTTATTTGCCATGATTCGTTCCTCCTTCTTATGAGATCCAGGACAGTTCCAGTGCCTGCTCGGTCTCTTCTGTGGTCAATTCATCTTCAGTAAAAATCTCCGTCAATTCGCCCCAGTAATCTTTGGGCGGGAAATGTTCCAGCTTTCCCCGGACTTCCGGTTCAGTGCCGTTCAGAATATAGACATCTCCCTGCTCGTTGATAAACAGCTTTTCATAGCCCCTTGCCTGTAAGTCACCGACCAATTCCATCAGTAGCGGTTTCCCAATCAGGGAATACCATGATTTGGGATTAACGGCTGGTCTGGAATCCGGATTTCCTTCTGACGGTTCCTTTTTATGTAAGGATTCAATGGTCATCATCTGAAGCGTCAGACTGCCACGGGCATCCATGAGAATTTCCGCAAAATTATAACTTCCGGTATTCCGTGTGCGAATCCGTAATGGTTCCCCATCCAGTATCTGGGAGAGCGGTGGTTCTTTCACAAAATCCCATGTGGCATCCGGGAAGGCTTCCTTGAGCTTTCCGGTAATCTGGAATTTGATCTGTCTCCAGAGAATGGTTTCCAGATCAGGTGTTCCTTCCAGATGACGAGTTCTTTCTGGGCGTTTTCGTAGCTTATGCTCCCTGTTTTTCAGGCGTTCCGTGAAAAGCGGGAGAAGATAACTGAACAGCGTGACTCCGATACCGATCAGGGCAATGCCTGCAATCAGAAGCCGGTTGGCATCCTGTGGTACGAAAAGTGCTGCAAGAAACAGTACAAGCACGACAAACTGTAAGAATTTTTTTCGATTTGATTTTTTCATGAGCTGATTCCTTTCTGATTCATGATTCTTAGACAAGCCCGGAAGCTGGATGGGAAATCGCCGCTTCCGGACATGAAAAAGAGGAACTGCATCATCACAAAGATGATAAATGCAATTCCTCAACATAGGGTTCCTTGAGAGTTAATAGGGCAACTGGGATGCCATCTGTTCCGGCACATTTTGAAAGCCGTCAGTTGGCTGACTGCCCGGCATACCTCCGTAATTTGGCATTCCGGTATAACTGCCCTGCGGCGGGTAGCTGCTCTGTGGCTGACCGGTTCCGTTTGGCGGAGCCTGATACTGTCCGCCATTTGCAGGAGGCGTGTAGGCACCGTTAGCAGGAGCCATTCCCTGCTGTGGATAGCCGCCAGGCATTGCCTGATTCTGGTAGCTGCCATTGGGATTTCCCTGCATTGGGTAGCTGCCATTGCCGGCTGCACCGGGCGTTGCCGCACCACCATTCGGCTGGCTGTTCTGGTTTGCACCCGGATGTCCGGTATTGCTGTCAGAACGGTTGGATGGTACAAAGTGCCAGTCCTTGACATTGATCCTCGGACCGGCATTTGCCTGCCCCGCATTCTTTCCTTTCTGATAAATGAACGGATGAAGCTCCAGATCACCATAGATCATCAGCCCGGTTCCTTTCTTTACGCCTGCTTTTGCTAAGCGTTCTGCAAGGAACTTGTTAAAATAGCACTGATAGTAAATGGTTTCTTCCTTTCCATCCTGGCCTCGCTGTGAAACTGCAATGTCCAGAGAAACATATTCCGTACCGGAATTTTTTCCTTGCTGCATCTCAGGATCTCTTGTGGCCCTCCCTAAAATTGTTAAAATTGCTGACATAAAAATTCTCCTTTCTGCCTCTTTGGGCGTTAAAATAGATTAAAATAAAAAAAGTGCCATTATAGCACCGTATAAAACGGCAGTATAATGACACGATTTTCCAAACTTAAACTGCATATGCTTCTGGATGAATGGTCCAGACTCCCATGACGGGACAGCACAAAAACTTAAATACAAGATTATATTAACACAAGATATAGCATATGTCAAAAGAATTAGAACTATATATAGCATATGTAGACGAGGTGGAAGGATAATATCAAAAGAATTTTGGACATAGTTATAAAAGTGCAATATAATATTGTTTAAATCGGAAAATGGAAGGATGAGAAAAATGGAGCAGAAAAACAGAATTCTGATTGTAGAAGACGATACGGATATCAATAATCTTTTATATACGGCATTACAGAAAGCAGGGTATGAGACGGTACAGGCTTTTTCCGGGACGGAAGCGAGGATGCTGTTCCAGATGGATAAGGCGGGCTTTTCTTTGATTCTATTGGATCTGATGCTTCCGGGAATTTCAGGAGAAGAGGTGCTTGCCCAGATTCGGAAACAGGGCAATACGCCGGTTATTGTCCTGACAGCCAAAGACGGATTGGATGAAAAAATCGGGCTTCTTACCAGTGGGGCAGATGATTACATTACAAAACCGTTTGAGATACAGGAGGTGCTTGCCCGGATTCAGGTTCAGCTCCGCCATATGCAGCAGGAGCCGGAACATAAAAGCGTGTCATATAAAAACCTGGAACTGGACCGTGAGCGCTTTGAAGTCCGGATTGCCGGAGTGCTGCTTCCCAAAATTACAAAGCAGGAATTTGCAATTCTGGAGCTTTTACTGGAGCATCCGAAACAGGTCTTCAGCAAAGAAGAGATTTTTGAATATGCGTGGGATGAACACTATATGGGAGAGACAAAGACACTGGATGTACATATCAGCAATATCCGGAAAAAGATAAAAGCAGTAACGCAGGAGGAATATATTGATACCGTATGGGGAATCGGCTACCGTCTGCATTCTTAATCTTTACTCTTTTTTTACTATTTATTTGCGTTTGATTAGGATTTATCCGATATGATAACAGCAGATAAGAAAAGGAGATGAAAGCATTGAGTGAATTGTTATTAAGTACAAATGGATTGACGAAGCAGTATGGTCATCATAAGGCAGTGGATAAAGTAAACCTTCACATAAAAAAGGGTGCTATCTATGGATTTATCGGACGGAACGGTGCGGGAAAGACGACTTGCCTGAAGATGATCAGTGGACTTGCAAGACCGACAGCCGGAGAGATTGAGATGTTCGGGTGTAAAGGAAAAGAACTGGAGAGGATTCGTTCTCGTGTGGGGTGTCTGATTGAAGCACCGGGGCTGTATGGCAACATGAATGCATATACAAACCTGAAAATAAAATGTGAATTGTTTGGTATTCGGAAAAAGGGATACATCGAAGATATCTTAGAGACGGTCGGACTGGAAGGTGTCGGAAAGAAAAAAACGAAACATTTTTCCCTTGGAATGAAGCAGCGTCTCGGAATCGGGCTGGCACTGGTCGGGGAGCCGGATCTCCTGGTCCTTGATGAACCGATCAATGGGCTTGATCCCCAGGGAATTGCAGAGGTGCGTGATACCATACAGAGACTGCGAGATGAACGGAATATGACGATTTTGATATCCAGTCATATTTTAGAGGAATTATCTAAGATTGCAACGGATTATGGAATTATCCATAATGGAAGTCTTCTGCAGGAGCTGACAAGCGAAGAACTGATGAAACGCTGCAGTGAACGGATTGAAATAGAGTTAATCCATCCGGAGCAGGCAGTCCCGATTCTGGACAGAATGGGATTTACCAACTATCAGGTTACAGATAAGAGCCATATCCATATATTTGAACGATTGAATGAAAGCGCCAATGTCAATATGGAACTGGCAAAAGCAGGAATTTTGGTCAATGGAATTTCCATTACCAGTGAAGAACTGGAAACCTATTTCTTGAATCTGACAGGAGGGAATCAAAATGCTTAATATGATAAAAATGGATCTGTACCGGATGGTCCGGACAAAAAGTATGTATGTGGTATGGATTGTGATGGCGGCAGCTATATTCTTCTCCACATCCATGTCGAAACTGGATATTGATACGATGAACAAGGAAGCGGAACAACAGCAGACAGAAAACATTGCAGAAACAGTGAAACCAGAAACCATCAATATGGGAATGTCCGTATTCCTGCCGACACAGCCGGGAGAAAAAGTAACGGTCTTTGATCAGGTATATGCAAACCTGCAGGCGAAGTTTGTGGCGTTGTTTCTGGTGATTTTTACAGTGCTGTTTTCCAGTGCAGATATAGGAAGCGGTTATATTAAAAATATCGGCGGGCAGGTAAGGAGCCGGAGAAACCTGATCTTTTCCAAAGCTTCCGTGTTGTTTGTGTATACGACTGTTACCATGCTGCTTTATTTCATCATTCAGATTATTGCACAGCAGATGTACTTCGGATATCTGGAGTGGGGGAATGGAAGCGAGTTGCTGAGATACTTTGGTATTCAGATTTTGCTTCATTATGCACTGGTACTAATCAGTATGGCGATTGCGGTGGTTTTGAACAGCAACGTGTTCAGCATGACGATTGTTATCTGCCTGTGCATGAATACCATGATTGTCTTATACGGAGTGATCAATCATTTGATCCAGAAGGCAGGTGTGGAGAATTTCCAGATTTTGAAATATACAGTGACAGGAAAGATTGCACTTTTATCCATGTCACCGACCAATAAGGAATGCCTGACGGCAGTTGTGATTGCGGCGGCGTTCGGAATCGTGGTTACATTACTGACAGCATGGGTATTCAGAAAGAGAGATATCTAAATGATAAAACTAGGGTTCGTGCTATTGATAGCAGTGATACTGGTACAAGGAATGTTATTTTGGAAATACCAGCGGCAGGTGAAAGACATCTGCCGCCAGTTGTCGTTTCTGATGAAGCACGACAGCAACATGCTGATTACCAGAGAAATGGATTTTGGAGGCATTGGTGAGTTGGCAGATGTTTTAAACGAATGGCTGGAACTGAAGCGAAGGGAAAAGAAGGAATACTTGAAGAAAGAGGAGATGATTTCGGATACATATACAAATCTCTCACATGATATCCGTACTCCTTTGACATCCCTTGACGGATATTTTCAGTTAATGGAAACCTGTGAAGACCAGGAAGAGCAGAGACGGTATATGAAGATCATACAGGAGAGAATCGGCAGCCTGAAAGAAATGCTGGAAGAATTATTTACTTTTACAAAACTTAAAAACGATTCTTTTCATCTGGAAATGTCATCCTGCTGTATCAACAAGATTTTGAAAGATACCATATTTTCCTACTACGATGAATGGACGGGCAGAGGAATTGAACCGGAGATACAGATTACAGATAAACTGCTGTTTATGAACGGAAATGAACAGGGAATCCAGAGAATTTTTCAGAATATCATAAAAAACGGACTGGATCACGGGGAGAAGAAAATCAGTATTTCACTGGAAGAAGTTGAAAACAACATCCGGATACAGATAAAAAATCAAGTATGTCATGTGGAAAAAATAAATGTAGATCAGGTGTTTGAACGGTTTTATAAAGCGGATGAAGCACGCAGTAAGACTTCCAGCGGTCTCGGCTTATCAATTGCGAAAGAGCTGGTACTTCGTATGGATGGGAAAATCAGCGCCCGGATAGAAGGGAATGAGTTCTGTGTGGAGATTGTGTTTCCAAAATAAAAGGAAAAATTTATATTAAAGCAAGTGAAAATGGGGAATGACTTTATATAGGTTTCATGGTAGAATTACAGTAGAAAGAGAAGAGTCACTCAGTCATTTGTTGTATGAAAGGATGAGTATAATGTATAAAGTAGAACTTAAATTTGATACAAGCAAGCTCGCTCCGGAAACGGTAAATCAGATGTGTGAACAGGCAGATCAGATTTTTGAGCAGGAGGATTTAAGCTGTGCAGTCAAAGCCCTTGGAAGCAGGATTTATCTTGACCGGGGACGCAAGCAGGACTATGGAAGATTCTGGGCAGCAATCTTTCAGTTGAAAAACTCCGTAGGAATTGCAGAGAATTTGTTAGAGTGTTTCTGGTATAACGGAACAGAAAAGGAGAACCTGATTACAGACTTTATAAGGAACTAACAGATGGACAGCTTACAGAGGAAAGGCATCAATTTTGACCTGAATACACAAGCACTAAAGGAATATTATCCGAAAGGTGACTGGCATAATGCATATGCGGATGTAAGGGACTTTTTTGAAGCAAACGGATTTGAGCATATTCAGGGATCGGGATATCATTCGGTGGAAGCAATGTCAGAAGCAAAAGCCATGGCAGTTATTTATCAGATGACAAAAGAATTTCCATGGCTCAATTATTGTGTGAATGTGTGTACCATATCAGATGTACCGGAACTGTTTGATATCTCGCATGTATTTGCCAGAGAAGCGGAACGGTTGGAAAAGAAAAATGCATGATTTGACAAATTATTTCCAATATGTTATATTCATCTCAAGCAAAAAAGGGAGTAGCTGAACGCCTTGAAAGAGGTGGTTTTGTAACCGACAACCGGTATCGAGAGATACCCGTAGCAAATGAGATAGCAAGACTTTTATTGTGGCAGAGGTCATGATAGGAGTCTTTTTTTATTATGAAATATAGAAAATCTGCCGCAATAGTCTGCTAAAAAGAAAGAGAGGATAAACGATGAGTAACGAAATGATGAAACGGGAAATGCAGGAAGCAGTACAGGCAGGGGAGCGGGCGCTTCAGAGCCTTTACGCAGCAAGGGATAAGTTGGGAAGTGCGAGAAACTGGGGCATTTTTGATATGCTTGGAGGAGGCTTTATCAGTGACTTTGTGAAGCATTCTAAAATGAATGACGCAGCTGCGTTGATGGAACAGGCGAAAAGCGATATTCAGCGTTTTCAGAGAGAATTAAGAGATGTGCAGGTTTCCTTGGATCTGCGCATGGAAATCGGCAGCTTCCTTTCCTTTGCGGATTTCTTTCTGGACGGGCTGGTGGCAGATTATATGGTGCAGAGCAAGATTGCAGATGCAAGAGAACAGGTGGATGATGCCATCAACCGGATAGAAAAGATACTTGCTGATGTGAAAAATCGGATGAATGGGGAGGTGTAGCATATGGGATGCCTGGGAAATGTGTTGTGGTTTGTGTTTGGCGGCGCAGTCAGTGGGCTGAGCTGGTGTCTGGCAGGTTGTCTCTGGTGTATTACCGTTGTGGGGATTCCGGTGGGGATGCAGTGTTTTAAATTTGCGGCGCTTAGTTTTTTCCCCTTTGGAAAAGAGGTGCAGTATGGTGGCGGAGCTGGTTCGTTCCTTTTGAATATCATCTGGCTGATTGTATCCGGTCTGCCTCTTGCACTGGAGCATCTGGCGTTGGGTACAGCTTTATGTGTGACGATTATCGGAATCCCGTTTGGTTTACAGCAGTTTAAACTGGCGAAACTGGCATTGATGCCGTTTGGTGCGGAGGTGTATTAAGATGCGATTATTTGATAAAAGGACACCGCTTCAGAAGGAGTGGGAAAAGCTGGAAGTACAGGAGCAGAGATTCCTTCAGAAGCGTTCAGAGAAAAGGGAGAGCATTCTGAATCAGAAACTGGAGGAAAAGATACCGCCGAAACTTCAGAAAACATTGGATACCGCTTTTGCGAAGGCATTTGCTCTGATTTTCGAGAAAGGAACCGGGGTTATTGAAAAGACGTATCAGCGGACAAAACTGGAGCAGGATTATCAGGTGCGGCAGTATATGGCGGATGTAAAGCAGAATTCCAAATCCCTCCGCTCTTTTTCTAAAAAGGCAAGAGATACGGGAACAAAGAATTTACTGCTATCCGGTGTGTCTGGAATCGGGATGGGCGTATTGGGAATCGGTCTGCCGGATATTCCGGTATTTACAGGGATGATTTTAAAGAATATTTATGAGACTGCTCTGCAGTATGGATACAGCTATGAAAGCAGGGAAGAAAAATATTTTATCTTATTATTGATCCGGGGAGCAGTATCCTATGGGGATACACTTTGTGAGATTGACGGGAAAGTAAATGAATTTATCAGAAACGGAATACTGCCGGAAGAGTATCAGGATAAGGAGCAGATCGAACAAACGGCGGGAGCTTTGTCAAAAGAGCTTCTGTATATGAAGTTCTTACAGGGAATTCCGGTGGTTGGTGCTGTAGGCGGAGCTTATGATGCAGTCTACATGAAACGGATCACAGAGTATGCAGAGCTGAAATACCGGCACAGGTATCTGGCGGGGCGGAAAAAGGCAGAGAATGGACAATTATGTAAAAGGTGTAAAAGTTATAGAGATATATGATGCCGCAAATAAGGAATTGCTGGTAAAGTATGATGATAAGCATAATATAGACAAGGTTATTTCTGCTTTAAATATAAAATCATGGAAAGAGACAGAAAAAAGCATAGGTATGAACCCTAAATATACCATAAAATTTTATTGCGATACTACGAACCAAGATGAAGAAAAAGATATAAAAGAAATTACCCTTTATGAAAATGGGGAATATGCTACGATTTTTATTACTTCTCCTGGCGGAGTAAAACAAAACTATAAAACGAGCATTGATATTTCTGAATTGGTTATCTAATAATATTTGTGTAATGAGAATGAAAATCTAATTCTTTCAAGTTTAACTAAGACATTCCCGGAGCAAATGCTCATGGCATTGAAGCGGATACAAACACTATTGTTTGATAGAAATAAGAGAGGTTATTTATAATAAAATGAGCCGCCAGAACTGTAGGGGTGATGCAGTACGGGCGGCTCATTTTCTATCTAAACGGATGTATCCGGAAGTTCCGGCAGTTGATCGGTGAGTTCTTCATATCCGAGAATATCTCCGGCACATGGCATCGATTGCCCTGTTCCCTGCTGTGGTTTCCGGAAGTACAGCCGATACCGATGTCCCTCTAGGAGTTTGATATTCTTTTCCAGTGAGAAGGCGTATTCCTTTCCGTTATCACTGGCAAACCAATATTGCTGGTTTTTCCCGAAGAGTGTCTGTTCCCGTTTCGTGCAGCTTACGTCCAGTGACAGATAAGCATGTGTATGGATCAGGTGGTAGAAACTGAGTGCACGCAAGATGCTGCAGATTCCGATGAGGAGGCTCATGAGGATAAAGAGCCGGTCATGGGTGGCGATCCCGAAGATGCACCCAAAAAGTACACAGAAAAAGCCGATTGCACTGATGGCAACCAGCTTTGTGAAAAATGGTTTTGGCATAAGGTTCCTTCCTTTAACATGTATGAAATGTGATTTGTTTATTCAGGTACAAATTAGCAATAGCCTGCAGCACTGGATACTGGGTATGGTGAATCTGGACATCATCCACAAGTGTTTGGTAAGTTGTCTCCGGTTCTGTGTATAACTCATCCATAATATCCGATTCGTTGTGGATTACTTTTTCCTGCTCCATACTTGTGACAAGCTCAGCGGTCGTGAGGGATACCTTATCAGCCAGCTTCAGAATGGTATCTTCCATCGGTGAAGAGGGTTTCTTCTTTAAATATCTGCCAAACTCTTTTGCACCAATAGTTCCTTCCAGATAAAGCTGAACGCAGCCAAAGAGCCGGATGGAAAAGGTATCCTTCAAGGGAATAATGGTCAGACTGCCGAGAAGGCGATATAAGGCATCCACCCCTGTCAGTCCAATTCCGCTTACAACCAGACCGCGTAAGGAAAGTCGGTTCAGATAGTGTTGGAAGGATAAGCCTTTCGGACCTTCTTTCTGTATCTGGCGCAGGGTATAGGCATCCTGGAGTTCATGGAGCGTCAGAATCTGGAAGGCAAGACAGCTCCAGAGCAGCAGCTCGTCATCCGATAGTCCATATTCTTGTCCATCGTTGATTACAAGAGGAATGGATTTTCCGCCTGTCGTTTTTTGAAATTTTAAGGTTCCGACAGCAGTATAAAGTGTCAGCATAAAAGTTCCCTCCTTCAAGGTTAAGTCAGAAGTGCATAGAGTGCATCATCCTGCTGTAATAGTTTCCGTGCTTTGCTCTGCCATGCCCGTACACGATTGGCTGGTACTTGGTAGTGTTTTGCCAAGTCAAAGCTGGTATATCCCTGCTGTTGCAGATAGAGGGCTACAATTCCCTTCTGAATAGTTGAGGACTGTCCGGTGCCAAGCTGGGTTAAATGCTCAAGAAGCAAGGTCTGGTTTGTGTCCTTTTCCGGGTGAGTTGTTTGTGTATCCTCGTAGGAAAACAAATCACGATAATGGAGATGTTCATCTTCAGATGATGCTTCGTCCAGAGAACAGAGCATGGAGCGGTCACGGGCAATTTTCCGCCAGTAGTCAAAGATGGCATGACGGATGATAGTTTTGGCATAAGGCTGGAATGATCTTCCTTCCTCAAATCCGACAGCCGACCGGCACAAAGCCAGATATCCAATCTGACATAATTCCTGTTGTTCTTCCTCAGTTACATAGGCAGCGGTGCGGGTCATGGAACGAATCATGATCGGAACCAGATCCATGGATTTTTCCACCAGTTGTTTTTGCTTTTTATTTAGTGGTAAGGTCATCATCAATCACCGCCTTTCAGCTGGCTGCCCGGAGGCGGAAGGGAATATGGTTGTTCTTTAAAACATCTGCGGATTCCCGAATGAGCTGGTCGCACATATAGTTGCTGAACTGTCCGATGTGAGCCTGCTTATCTGTCAGACAGAACTTATCTGCCACCCAGCGATATGCTTCCGGTTTGGAAAGGATGCCCTGTTGCCAGATCTGATCGAAAATTCGATGTGCCTGAATCCGCTTTTGACGAAGCTCCCGGTTGGCGAGCGTTCCTTTTGGTATCTTGGTTCCCGGATGTACCCCGACATAGGAATTGCAGGATGGATAGTGGGAGCAGACATAAACCTGTCCGCCATGAGAATGCGTTCCATATACAAAGGATGCATCTCTTAATATTGCTGTTCCGCCGCAGTAAGGGCAGCGGATGATTTTTGGTTTCTTCATCTGTTTTCACCTCGCTTGTACATACACGATACGTAACGTGTACGTGAATAACCAGTACGTACTGTATACTTATATTGTAAGTAAGCAGGTGATGAATTCCCATAGGACGCAAGCGGATACTGATCCCAGATTCGGACTAAATGGCACGAATCCCCATTTTTCAGATGCCGGGATAGAAAATTGCTCGGATGAGCGGGAATAAGCCGCTGTCTGTGAAACGTGGATAATTAACCGGTGTAAAGATGAACTTCTCACAGAAAATCCGTAGCAGGAATAAGCTGATCAGTACCAGACAGAGCAGGTAAGTGTTCCTGCGCCTTCTGGTCCATGGCTTTTTCGGACGGAATTTCACATACAGGACAAAAATCATGGGAATAAATATCAGGTTCGTAAAGACCTGATCGATACATTGGATGATTGAAATTACGTTTAACATAGGCAGTGCCTCCTTTCTTTACATATCCTGTACGTATAAGAGCCTGAAAGTGCAACTTTTTGTTACCAGTCATATTGCTGGTTCTCCTGAAGCCGGAGCAGTGCCGGAATGGGACATGGCTTTAAAGGCAGCTTCTGAGCGGCCAGATAGGGCAGATAAAGCTCTGTAAAAGCAGCAATGCTCATGCTTCCGGTACATTCGGTTGGCTCCGGTATCCGGGGAAACAAAAGCGCTGCATCTGAAAGAGGGAGGATGCAGGGGCTTCCCGTTTCATCCGGATGGAATAAAAAGCCAGAGTTCTCACAGCTTTCCTGTGCGTTACAAGTGCGGCACCAGACGTAGATACAGGAGTGCCAGTTCCCTTCACAGAGGTTCAGAAAATGACGGATGTGCTTGGCATCTGTCTTGCAGTGGGGGTGTTTCATATTCATCACCTACTAAAGAAGCAGGCAGTTCCATGTGGGAGCTGCCTGCAGGAGTCTTCGTTATGAGTTACTGATGTTTCTTTTTGCGTTTGAAGTAAACGATGCCCAGGACACTTGCACCTGCAAGTGCAGCTATGGCGATTCCGGCATACAGGAGAAGCGGCGTCTCATCGCCGGTCTTTACAGGCGGAGCTACCGGAGGCGTCTCCGGTTCTTTCGGAAGCTCCGTCATGTGTACGGTCTGACCTTCATCCTTCAGATCCTCATGGGAAGCAATCTCATGCTCGGTTTTTCCGTCTGTATAGTAGAGCTTTTCAAAGACAACCACATCCTGTCCGGCAAGAGCAGAAGCGTCGAAGGTAAAGGTAACTTCCACAGAGCCGCCAGCTTTTTCTGCTTTAAATTCTGCCTGAGCGGTAACTGGTTTTCCGTCTTTTAACAAAGCCTCTCCGGTTTCCTTATTCATCAGGGTTCCGATGACTTTGTACTCAGATCCAGGCATCAGACCATGATAAGTGACCGTATCTACGATAGTCGCTTCCTTGGAAGCAGAGACATCCTGATCCCCGTCACTGCCGTCTTTGGCTGTGGTTTTGATTTCCGGGAAGTAGATGGTCTGGTTGGCATCTTTGATGTCCGCATGTACCGCTACTTCGTGATCTTCAAAAGTCATTGTTTCAAATGCCACGAGCGTTTTTCCGGAAAGTGCAGAGGCATCAAAGGTAAAGGAAAGCTCTACGCTGCCGTTAGCTTCTTCCGGAGTGAAACTTGTTTCTGCAGTCACAGCTTTGCCATCCACATCGAAAGGTTTTTCGGTTTCCGCATCCATGAGTGTTCCTGTCAGCTTGTACTCTTTGCCTGGGATCAGGTTTTTGTATTCCACAAGGTCTGTAAGCGTCAGTTCTTTTTCCGGTTTTGCATAGTGTGTGCCGGAAGCAGCATCTGTTGCAGTGGTTTTGATTTCCGGGAAGTAAATAGTCTGTCCTTCATCCGCAATGTCTGTGTGTACGGCAACTTCCTTGTCTTTGTAAGCCAGGGATTCAAAGACAACTACTGTTTTCCCTTTTAAGGAGCTGGCATCAAAGGTAAAGGTAACATCTACCGTACCAGCGGATTCTTTTGGCTTGAAGGATGCTTTTGCTGTCACCGGTTTTCCGTCTGCTTCGACTGGTTTCTTTGTTTCTTTATCTATCAGAGTTCCAGTCACTTCATATTTCTGGTTAGGAACCAGCCCCTTAAAGGAAACCGTATCCACCAGCGTGATTTCTTCCTTTGCACAGGAAATATTGGAGTTCGTGTCCGCATCTTTCGCAGTAGTCTTGATTTCCGGGAAATAGATGGTCTGGTCTTCATCGTTGATGTCGGTATGGACTGCAAGCTGCATCTCATCCTGATATAATTCCTCGAAGACAACGGTTGTTTTTCCCTTTAAGGAAGTTGCATCAAAGGTAAAGGTTACTTTGACGGAGCCGGAGGATTTCTTTGCAGTAAATTCAGTTTCAGAAATCACCGGTTTTTCATCCACAAGGATTGGTTCCCCGGTTTTTTTATCCATTAAGGTTCCAGTCAGTTTGTATTTCTGGCCCTTTTTCAGTCCTTCGTATTCCACAACGTCTTCAATGGTCACTTCTTTTGCCGGCTGGCTCATGTGTGTACCGGTCTCGGCATCCAGAGCAGTCGTGCCGATCTCAATGGCATCATCGGTCAGAGTTCCAACCTGTATCAGAACAGAATCCTTATAAACCTTGACTTCAAAGGTTAAAAGATCCATGCCTTTGTTGGAATCACAACGCTGTTCCGCCAGAGTGTAAGTATCGTAAATGAGAGCGCCTTTGGAATCATCCGGTTTGGAGGTGCCGAACCAGATGCCGTCTTCCGAAGACTCACCCCGGTTGGTATTTGCGGTATGTTTGTTCCATTTGGAGGAAGTGCTGGCATAACCGTTGGCATCTGTCACAATCACATGGCTTTCGCCTGTTGTTTTGGAAGTGATCTTAAATGGCACATTTGCCAGACGGTTCTGGCTGCCGTCAGCAATCTTGACAAATTCCAGATCCCCGCGGATGACCTGATTGGAGATGGAATTGTCTTTTGCAGTCAGTTCCACGATTTTTCCCTGTTCTGTGATGTCAAATTCTACAGAGATCTTTCCGCTGTTCAGATAACCGGAAGGTGCAGTTGTTTCATCCACACGGTAATGTCCGAATGGGAGAGCATCTTTTGCAGTTGCAGCAGAACCGGATTTATCGGCAGTAAGTGTAAGGACAACCTGATCTTTCGTGTAGGATGTTCCGTCTACTAATACCGGATTTTCATTTAACGTAGTGATCGCAAAGACAGTACCTTCCAAAGTGGCAGAACCCTGCGGTTTTGCTTCTCCGGTCTCGCTGTCACGTTTCTGGATCTTCACTCCGCCACGGATGACAGATTCTTCTATGGTAGAAGACTGGTATACCGAAACCATTTCCTGCTTACCGTCACCTGTAATTTTCTGTACGAAGACAGTTGGATTGAGCTGGTATCCGGCAGGGGCTTTGCTTTCCTGTACCGTTATGGTACCGAGCGGAAGACAGACGGTCTTGCCATCACTGGTATAGTAAAAGGCATCGCCGCTTACAAAGGAATCTTTGGTAAAATGCATCTTTCCGGAAACATCTGTTTTTAATACCCAGGTACGTGCCGGTTTCTTTCCAGCTTCCGCAGGATCACTGTCAGACTGCTCGGTATAGAACTTGACTGTAAATTCTGCGTTTGCAAGGGAAGCTGCTCCCTGTGGGGAGGCTTTCTTTGTTTCGGCATCCAGCTTTTCAAGCACCAGATTCATGGGATTATTCTGCGGAATATCTGTTACGTTTGCAGCAGAAGTCTGTTCTGCTTTTACGGTGACTTTGTGAGCTTTGGTGTCTACAATGTAGCCTTTGGAAGCAGAGAGCTCTTTTATGGTATAATCGCCTTCCTCCAGTTCGCCGGATCTGGCATACCCGTTTTCATCAGTGGTCAGTTTCTGGATGAGCTTCTCACCCTGATAGATCCCATACACAGCACCCTTTAAGCTGTAATTCGGATTCCCGTCCGATACGCTTCCGTTGGCAGAAGATTTTTTCAGTTCGATCCAGCCGTTTGGAACCTGATACCAGCTTCCGGCAATGGTCTGGCTGCCCTGTCCCGGAACGATGAATGCCCGGAAGCCTTCCGGCGGGTTCGGAAGTCCCTGAATGGCACTGGCTACTTCCAGTGCTTTATCAATATAGGACTGCGGGGCGCCATGGAAAGCTCCGGTGTCAGCGGAATTACCGGCATAGATGTAAGCGACAACCAGATGTCCGATGACATAGCTGTTATCATCACTCCAGCCACTGAAATATTTATCCTTGACGACTTTATCGTAGCCGTAACCGCCGTTTAAGTAGTAGAGCGCTTTTCTGAGCGGGGAGTTCTGGCTTAAAAGGTCATAGGAATAGGAACCAGAGGAAGGTGTTTTCTTCAGTGGTTCCACGCAGTAGGCAGTATTGCTCCCGTCAAAGCTCATGCGGGAGGTAAAATAGCTGCCGTAAGGGATATTGGCACCTGCCTTATAGCTGATGGTGCCGTCGGCTGCATGAACCGGAAAACTGCCGGAAAACAATGCGCCGACTGCGACAAGGACTGCCAGCAGCATAGCCAGCGTCCGTCTGGTATAGGATTTGTATGTCTGTAACATAAGTCTCCTCCTTCTTGAAGTTCAAATGAAAAGGGCAGCGTCAGTGCTGCCAAAAGTTACACAGCCTGTTTCTTCTGTTTCGCAAGGATTTCCAGAAGCTCCTGCCGATCTGTGGTAATCAGCTCCTTTTCCAGATTGGAAGCCTTAAATTCCACAGTGATGTTATTGTTGTTGGTTGAGATCAGACCGTTGCCCCGCTGGAAATGGGTGATGTTCATTACTTCTGTTTCCGATAGATGCAGGATAGTCTTCACCCGCTGTGCCTCTTCATCCTCCATGTTCAGGATAATCTTGGTCTTGCAGTTATTGATGATACCCTTGCCGTACTTCCCGTCATCCAGAGCAAAGAAGTCGTTTAAATCCTGTGTGGCAAAGATGCCGGCTCCGGAGTAAGCACGGATGATCTTGGCAATCTCCAGTACGAATTCCGCTGCAAGCCGGTTGCTGGATGCACCGATGAGCTGCCAGACCTCATCGACAAAGATGGCTTTCTCTTCGGTACGGTTTTCCTTCGCTTTATCCCAGACATAATCCAGGGCAACGAACATGCCGACCGTTAAAAGATCGCTGGAACCGGTCAGTTCGGAGATATCCAGTACCGTATATTTATTGGTCAGGTCCACATTGGTCTGCTGGTTAAAGGAAGAAGCAGAACCGTGAACCAGGCGGTTCAGGATATGAGCCAGACGTTTGGTATCCTCGCTTTCCAGCAGGACATTGTAGACATCCTCCAGAATGGGCATCTTTTTGTACTGCTCCGGATGCTGCGGATCTGTCAGGGATTCATTTTTATGTGTAATCCCTTTTCTGGCATAGGTTTTGATTAGGGCTTCATCCAGAAGCTGCTTCTCCTCATGGGACATATCCGGGATCAGCAGACTGAAGAAGATGTGAAGCCTTTGGATCTTGCCTGCCAGTGCGGAGGCATCCAGTGTCGGTCCGTCCAGCAGTTCATTTACAGAATTGTCTACCTTCCGGATTTCCATGATGTTGATACAGTTCTTACTGGCAGGAGAGATCTGGATAAATTCTCCGCCGACATTCCTTGCAGCCCGGTAAAATTCGTGTCCCTTTAGCGGAGCGATGATGAACACCTGGATGCCTTTTCTTCGCATCCTTAGTGCCATGGTCTGCATGGTGAAGGTCTTTCCTGCTCCCGAACAGCCTAAGATACAGATGTTGCTGTTCTTGTACTGCCTGGAATCAAAGATATCCGCAATGACCAGGGAATTGTTATGCTTGTTTACCCCAAAGAGGATTCCGTTATCATCGCAGATACTGTAGCTGACGAAGGGATAGCAGCTTGCCGCCCCGGAAGTCAGTACGTTCCGCTTGGACAGCTTAAAAAGCTTCTTGTCCAGATTTGCCAGCGGCAGAGAGGATAAAAATCCCTGCTCCTGTAAAAAGTAGCAGGAGTGTAAGTTCATATCCTGCGAGATCAGGAGCTTTTTCATTTCCTGAATCCGCCACTGCAGTTCTTCCAACGTGGAAGCAGTAATGGTGATGAGAAGATTCATGTAATAGAAATCTTCGTTGTTGGCAAGTCCCTGCTTCAGAAAATATCCGGAGCGGATGGCAGAATCCAGATCGTCATAATCAGTGTTGGTATCGGACGCATCCTTTAATTTGGAACGGTTGATACGGATCTGCTGACCGAGACGCTGCTGAATCTTGTCCTTTGGCTGTTTCTGGAGAAAGAAATCAATATCAATCCCTTCCCCGGCATTGACAAGGAGTGACAGCCATCCGGGAGTTACCCGGTTTTTGTAGCCGTCAGACGGCACAAGCAGGTAGGAATGGTAAAGCCCATTGATCTGCACATAATGGGAGTGCTTGAAATCCACACTTTCCGGTGCGAGAAACTCGTTGATCCGGATGTGATCCAGTTCCTCCATGCGATTTTCCTTTGTATAGGCGGACAGTACAGTGCTGATCCGGTTCGAAAGCGGAACCTCCGTACAAAGGGTACGGTTTAAAAGGGTGTAGAGAACATCCGTAGTAAATTCATCCTCATTGTCATGGGAGACCACTTCATTCCCGCACTGGTATAGAAAGGTTTTGGCGGTCTGGGAGGCTGTCTCAAGAGCAGCAAGGATTTCCCGTTCCTCTTCCTTTCGGTTTGCGTTGAATGGTTCATATTCAAAGATCAGAAAGAACCGTCTGGATACTGCTTCTCTGGAACTTAAGTTCTGGACAAACTGGATGTAGTCACGCTGCAGTTCCTGACAGTGGGGATCGGTTTCCCGCTCCAGCTCCAGCTGGGACTGCTCCAGATGCTTATTGATGTCTGCTTTTTTGGAGATCATCTTGATCTGGAGTTTGACAGGGCTGATCTTTAAGTAACTGATAAAGCTGTAGATAATGCCCTGCTGTTCCCTGGCACTTCGAAGCAGAAAGTTGATTGGTTCAATCTCCAGGATCTTCACGTACCGTCCGTCTGTGGTATAGACGATTCCGTTTGCGATTTTTTCCACCGGAAGATAATCCTCCAAGGTCTGGTCTTTCTTTCGCTTTTTCCGGGAAACGGGTTTTGACGTGGCAGATGAGGTGTCCTCCTTGGAAACCACCTTTTTTTTCTGCTCTTTTTTTGCAGCCCGCTTTTCGGAAACTGCCCGTTTTTCTTCCTCCTTTCGTCTCCGGGCTTCCGTTTTTTTCTGTATTTTTATCTGTTTCGCCGCCTCTTTTTTCTGTCGGCTGGCTTCTTTCTGCTCCCACTTCAGATAACGGATATCTTCCTTTGCCTGTTTTTTGATGCCCCGCTTGGTGGAGGTATCAAACTGCCGGTGTTCTTTTTTTTTACTTTTTGGCGGAGCTGGTGCGTCCGGTTCAGACTGTGGGGGAGCCGATGCCATTACTTTGGAAGGCTCTGCCATTTTTTCTGCTTTCCGGTGTTTCTTTGTCTTTGGCTCTTTGAAACGTGGTTTCCTGCGTGGCTTTCCTTCCGGAAGACTGTCGGACCTCCAGATTACCCTGCGGTTCACTACAAAACGCAGGGCATTCATCAAAAAGGCAGTGATGCTCTCCCCGCCGATTCCAATCAGGGCTACCATTGCCGCTGGAAGTGCGGTCATGCAGAGAATGATGATGCGGGCAGTCAGGGACAGCGGCAGGTGGAAAACAGGGATACCGATTGCCAGGGAAAGAACAATGCTTTCTATGGCATTGCGGATGTCAAAAGTTCCGTTTAGGATCTTGCCTTTCTCAATGAAGTTGGAAGGGATAAAGGAAACCGGTGTTTCTTCTGGCTGTGTCATGGCTGCACCTCCTTTTTCGTATCTTTCGCATCTTCGGAAGGCACAGAGGCACTGCCGGATTCTGTGTCCGGAGCTTCCGGGCTGTCAGAAGTATCCGGATACCCGCCTTCCTGCAGGTGTTCAATGTCCTGCGAAGTCAGGGACGGCAGGGAATCATCGGTTTGCTTTTCGTAAACAGTCGTATCTGCAGAGACCTGTACCCCGTCTTCTCCAAATAAAAACACACCCGTCGGGGTGTGATAGGTAACCGGAAGCGTATCCTGATCGGAAAGTGAAAACATCAGGCAGACGGTTGTTTCGGTAGGGTAGCTGGTTTTTTCCGGCAGGAAGGTGATGCTTGTCTGTTCTTTTTTGACATACTCTTTTAGGTAGACAGGAAACTGCCCTTTGAGAGAAGCAATCTGGCTGTCGGAGAAAAATGCTTTTAAAGCATCAAAATCCAGATATTCCGGCATGGGGGTATCAGAATTTGTTTCTGTTGTTTCCTTTGCCGGTTCCCTGCCTTTGTTTCCGGAAGCTTCTTTTTTCTGGCTTTTCCAGAAACTGGGGAGAACCAGTCCGGCAAGCAGCAGAAACAGCATCAGAAAAATGGAAAGAATCACTTTTGTTCTGTTCATAATGGCTCCTTTATTTTTTGTCGAAGATCCAGTAGGCATTTGCCGTAGCATGGATTTCCGACATCATATCAAATTCACGGTTAATATAGTTCTTTGCGTCACTGTCATTGGGATCATTGACCAGTACCTTGCCGTTTGCCGTAACACCTCGGAGTACGATGAAGTGTCCGCCGCTGGTGAAAAGTCCTGCCCGCTGAGAGGAGATGACCGGACAGCCTTCGGAGAGTGCCTGAAGTACCGTATTGGCATTGCTGGTCTGTGTGACGCTGCCACAGCCGAAATGACTGGCTGCAGCCTGAAAGTAGCTCCAGTAGGTTCCAACTCCCGGCTTGTAATAGGAATTCCCGCACCATGCCACCGCATCCGGAGGGGTAATGGTATTCCCGGTCAGGTAGCTGGCGATCATGGCAAAGCTGGTAGGCCCGCAGCCGGAAGATGCGATGGAGCCGCCGCCATAAGGAATGTTCCCGTAATCGGTCTGGAGATAGTGCGGAATCTGCATTCCGTTTGCCGGATAGCTTCCGCCGGTATTGGTAATCTGATAATACCGGAGAACATGCTCCACATATTCCTTGTCCCCATACCGGTCATAATGCCAGTTCGGACGGGCACACATCATATCCGAATAAGCAATGGCGTTTTCTTTGGTATAACCGCCGTCACGTTCCATTGCCCAGTCGATATAGCCGGAGCCGTAATTGTAACCCTGAAGCGCCAGCTTGATGCGGTCCAGGTCGGTAGGTCCGGTACATCCTGCTTTATCCAGTGCATACTTTAATTCCTGAATCCCACATTCGATGGAATAAGCAGGATCGGTGATGCCGTTGGGGACATGGGGGTATTTCTTATTAAAGCCGCCTTCTGCCGCCTGCATGGGATCGCTTCCACGCCCGCCGCTTTCCTGCATCATGACTGCCATGAGGAGTTCCACATAAGCTTCCATGCCGTATTTCTGTGCGACCTGCTGGATGGTAGCCCGGTAAGCCAGCACCTCATCGCTGACACCTACCGCCATGGCAAGACCGGAAGCGGAGCCGCCAAAGAACATGGTCAGGTTTTCCACATAACTGTCTGCCGTTTTTTTCTGCTTATCGGTCAGATGAAAGACGTGATCTGCAAAGTAGGCATCTCCGGCATAGCTGACCGTGTAGGTATGGCGGGTAAAAGTAACCTTTCTGGGTGGTGCATTTTCCTCTTCCGCCGGAACTTCCACCGTGGCCGTTTCTGAAGTAACGTCATAAGAAAAAAGCCCGTCCTCGTTTTCCCGGATCAGGCTTTTGAGTTTGCTGATATTTATATTTTTATAGTCATCCTGGCTGGCACAAAACTGTGCGATGAGCTGGTTCGCATTTACGATGATACTGGAAGCGTAAGGATCGCTGATAGAGGCAGTATCTCCTTCCGGGAGTCTGGCAATTTCCGCATTGATCTTAGCAAGCAGTGCATCATGGCTTTCCTGAAGCACCTCCACGATTGCCTGATTGGAAGCCCGGATATTTTCACTGATTACCGTGTTGCTGGTCAGTGCTCCGGTATTTTCAGAGAGGTCTCCGAAGACGAGTCCCGGAAGCATGACAAGGAACAGAATGGGAAGCATCAGTACACCGCCGACGGCTGCTCCAGTTTTCGCAAGGGTGCGCCTGTGCCGGAATACTGTACCGATGACAGCAAGAGGACTGCCCATCAAGGCTGTTTTTGGCATGTTACATACGCTCCTTTCGCTGTGGGGCTGGCGGCAGTTTCTGGACAATGGATTCATTGTAGGCTACTTTGCCGCTGCCGGAAGTATATGGTGTTTTTTCGACCGTATCCTGTGCATACTGCTTGTACCAGGTGGAACCATCCACGGACTGTACCGTAGAGTAGGAGCCCTGAGTAGGAGCTGCATACTGGTCGGCATGGTACAGGGCAAAATCCCGGTTTCCGGAGCTTCCGGTTTCGGTACCGGTGATCCTTCCGCCACCGATTTCTACATTATCATAGGAAGAACCGCCGCCCGGATTGATGCCCATATAGGAAGTAAAGGCTTTCTGTGCGTCTGCTCCCTTGATGGAACCTACCTGACCGTAATTTCCCTGTGCAATGTTGCTGATGACCTGATTGGCAAAGTCTCCGCCTTTGTTCAGGGATGACTGGTAGAGCATGTTTCCGATACTGCTGTGTTCGGTATAACCGGTTGCGGAATTGACCGCTTCTCTTTGTACCTGTCTTCCCACTGCCCCGGCAAGCCCGCCGGATAGGAAGCTTCCTGCGACAGCCGCACTTCCGGGAGAAGAGGCTTTGTGGTAGCCGCCACCACCATGGGAACGCATGGAACCGGTCAGGCTCCGTCCTGCAATCAGAAGTTCAGCCATCATGTTTCCTCCGGTATTGCCGACATTGATGCCAAGCGATGCCAGAAAAGAATCAATTTTCTGGGATACCTTTAAAAAGGCAATGGCACACAGGAACCAGACGAAGACATTTCCGGTTACCGCTTCCTTTCCCTGACTGGCAACTGCCGCTTCCACGTCTGCTTCCGTAAGCTCCGCTGCAAAGACCGGCATGGAGCAAAACAGTACCAGACAGGCAGTTAGTACCAGGAATGGTATGAGTTTCTTTCTAAGTTTCATTTTGGTCCTCCTTTCTTATAGGGATAACGGATTGGCAAGGAAGGTGCCGACCATAGAAGTAAACAGCCGCAGGCACCACGCATTCATCAGAAGCAAAAAGAACTGGCCGCCAAGCATCCGGCACCAGCTTTTGAAGATATTTCCGGTTGACTGGCTGGCACCCATGGAAAAAGCTGCCGGGGCTGTGTAGACCAGTACCCCCAGAAGAATATAGCGTTCTGCCGCTTCAAAGAGCAGTTTGATGTAGTTCCACGCCAGAATCAGTACCAGAATCAGTGCAATGATGGCTACCGCCCCATTTGCACAGACTCCCAGGATGACTGTGACTACGGAGTTAAAATCCGCAAATTTTAAAGGCGGCAGGTCTTCCGTCAGAATCCAGTTGTACGGTGTTCCTGAAATCTTCAGGAGCAGATCCACAATATCTTTCGCATAGAAGGTGAGAAAGATAAAGAGGAAGGAACGGATGGACAGCTTAATGGGATCTTCCGCTTCGATACCGGCTCCCATAAAGTAATTTTTAAAGAGCTGCCATACCCAGTTTAAGAGGATCAGCCCGATGCCCAGTGCCAGAAAGACCTGATACATGGTCTCGGCAGCAGGAAAGTAGCGAAGAAACGTATCCATGGAACAGCCCAGAGCACCGAGGACTGAAGTGGTGATCAGATCCAGAATGTTCATGACCTGTTCGGCAATCCATTCCACGATTCCGTCAAGTATTCCCATAGTGGCATCTCCTTTCGTCTATCCGTTCCATTTTCCGCCTGCAAAGAACGGGGTGATGTAAGCCATGATAAAGCCAAGCCCGTTTAAGATCGCCCAGGTAATGACGATACGCTTGAGCCATGCACGTGATTCGTCCACGGTTTTTCCGCTTTTGGAAAAATTCATCATCAGAAGGGCAACCGATGCCGTTACGACTGCAGCAATGGTGGAAATGAGGATAATCTGGTTATAGACATCCTTCATGATCTCATTGGCTTTGGTCCAGATGGTAGCGGCAAAAACCGGCTGTGTGTATCCGCAGAGGACTGTGACAGCCAGAAATGCAGCATACAGGCATCTGCCATAATTGACATGCCGTTTTGTGTCCGGCGGAGCGTTTTTCAGTTTGTGTTTCACGTAAAAGTACCTCCTTTTTATAAGAGCGGCAGGAGAATTACCTCCCCTGCCTTTGCTTATGGTTTTCCTGCCTCAAGAAAGGACGCAGCCCGGTCAATGCAGGCTGCGTCCTAAATCAAAGTATGAAATTGTAAAGATCCTCCTATCTTACAGAAAAAACGCAGCTTATTTGCCGCAGGAGAGGCTTCCCATACGGCAGTGCTGCGTTTCGTTCTGCATATAATTTTGACAATATCAATTTTAACATGGGTAAATTACCGCTACAATCGCAGGACTGTGCCAGTTACAGACGATGGAGTGCCAAAAATGTGACCAACGCTAAAAGCGTTATAAATGCAATCCTTATGGATACTGTAAGCGTGATTTGCAACCAATTATACTGGATTTACATGACTAATGCTTTAAGCGTTAGTGAATACTGGAAGGAGGAGGTGTGCGTGTGAAAGGAATGGGAAAGGCAATCCGCAGGTACAGGGAAGAGGCAGGAATTACGCAGGAGAGACTGGCTGAACTGGTGGATATCAGTACCAACCATCTGGGTGCGATTGAGCGGGAAGTGAAAACACCTACGATGGAAACATTTGTAAAGCTGTTGAATGTATTAGGTGCGGAACCGAATGAAGTGCTGAAGGAAGTGATTCCTCTTACCAGAATGGAACATACTTCTGTAGTGGAAGGAAAGCTGGAAAGGCTCACACCGAAGAAGCAGGAAAGCGTGCTTCGGATGCTGGATGTGATAATTGAAGAGATGATGAAATAGAAGCTGTCTGCGAAATTGCCGCAGGCAGTTTTTTTGAAAGCTGTATATGCAATAAAACACATAAAAATATGCGATTTATGATGAAAGTGATTGCAAGATTTGATATAGTAATCCTAAAAGCATTATAAAACTAATTCTTAAAGGATGACTATAATATGAAAAAGGGATATGTGGGATTATTGGCATGTGCGTCAGGAATTCTGATCGGACTGGGAATCAGCCGGCTGGATCTGACAGGTTATCTTGAAAAAACACAGGAGCAGGAATATCACCCGGTAGAAAGAAAGGTGCCTGAATCAGTAGAAAGCAAGCTGAAAGATCCAAAACAGTGCTGGCTGTGTGGAAGCGATGAACGGAGTATGATGGATTATTTCCGGAAGTTTGACGATCTGGGAGTGATCTGTACCAATCACTGGTATGTGATGGATATGCATATCCGGAATCATGATGAGGACGGGAATCTTACCGGCCCGCAGGGAAACGGGCATATGGGTTATACCGGGACAGGAGAAGGCGGCTGCTTTTTCCATACGGAGCAGATGTCGGATTACGGGATTTCCGAAGTATCGGTGGATTACGGGGAAGATAGTATCTTCGATGTGAAAAAAGTACAGAACCATCTGTGTCAGGAATGCCTGGATAAGCTGGTGGAAAGCATGGAGGTATTCTGTGAGGAAACGCAAAAACCCAAGCCCCGTGATCTGGTACTGGTGGATTTTCAGACATTGGAGCTGTACGCCATTCAGGAGCATAATGCGGGATACTTTATCCGGGATTATTATGTGGAAATTGAGTCGGAGGAAGATGGGGTGGAAGTAAAGGCATTTTACTGCCCGAAGCTTAATAACGGGAAAAAGGATGGAGAATAAATTGAGGTTTGCATTGGTGAGGAGTATAATGTAAGTACGTGTTATGTATTGGAAAAACTTGAATTTAGCAGAAAGAAGGATTGTTATGAAATTTATCAATACTAGAAAATTCACATGGATAATTTGTATAATAGGATTTTTGCTTGCTCTTGTAAGTATATTTTTCTTACCGAGTATTATTCCAGTACATTTTGCAAATGGGATTGCGGATGATTATGGAAGAAAAATACAAATATTTTTATTTCCTATATTACAAGTGCTTATCACTTTTTTGACTGGACGAGAAAAAGTAAAATATTGCCTGACACATTCAAAAACTTTCTTAACGGACATTCAGTTTAATTGGATGATAGATGGTGTACTTTTATTGGTAATGTTTGCAGAAATATGGGTTATCTATGCTTCATTTGCATAGAAATACTTGCATAACAATTTACATTTGATTGAGCAGATAAAAATGATTTGAGGTGGTAGCAATGAAAAAGCGATTGGGAATCATAGCCGGAATTTTAGGAATTGTATTGGCAGTCATTGGCATTGTACTGAAGCAGAAAGAAAACACAGCCGTTTCTGTTATTGGTGGTGCGGATGGCCCGACTTCTATTTTCATAGCAGGGAAGTTAAATGGTGATAATTTTATTTTTATGATTGTAGTTGGAATTATTTTATTGATTTTGGCAGGAGTTATTTTTTACAAACGTAAGCATTAAGTTACAGTTTTTTAGACTGTGTATGGCGGAAGAACCGGGAAAGTGTAGATATATCATGGGGATTTTGGAAAAAAATAAAAAAAGTAAGGGTACAGCGTTTGTCTATGATGAGAATAATGATTACTATAAGATGGAAATAAACGGGATTGAATTTGTCTGTGACAGTATACATTCCGATTATGAGAAGCATGCAGTTGAACTGGCACAGGCGTATGAGAAAAGGCTGCCGGATATCGTGGATTATCTTATGCCGGATATAAAGGAGATGTTTGGAATTACAAATCCAGATGTAATAGCAAACTCACTAGGAAAGCCGAGTATAGATTTGGATAGAGGAACACTGACTTATCTGGAGCACACAATGGACAGCCTACATATTATTGAAATGGAATTTGACGGTATCTTCACGGCATTCTATAACTCCTGTATTGATGGATAGGACTTTAGTAACATAGAGCTGCAGTTGTCTACAGCTTTTATCCAGACTTCGGATGTTACAGAGAAGCAATCAGAAATGGATTGATCGATTTCTGAAGCAGTATCCGGTGAAATCCTTGAACATATGAAGGAAAAGTATGTATGTTAATTTTATTTTTATTGTAGACAAAAGATAGGACTGATATGATAAAAGAACAGGTTATTACAAATAGAGGTGGAGTATTTGATGCAGAAAATATTATTACTGGAGGATGACTTGAATCTAAATCGGGGAATTGCCCTGTTACTTTCACGGGAAGGGTATGAGGTTCGTCAGGTTTATACAATAAAGGAAGCAAAAGAAGCATTTCAAAAAGGAGATTATGCTCTTGTTATCAGCGATATTACATTGCCGGATGGTACAGGACTGGATTTTGGAAGGATGGTACGTGCAGGTGGAGATACATATCTTATCTATCTTACGGCTTTGGATCAGGAAATAGATATTGTAAATGGTTATGATACAGGGGCAGATGATTATATTACCAAACCATTTTCACTGATGGCTTTGGTGTCGAAGGTGAACGCATTGATGAGACGGCTTTCTAAGGTACAGGCACAGATTATGTCTTCCGGAGAGATTACGGTGCATATGAAAACGATGCAGGTGTATAAAGGGGATGAACCAGTTACTTTAAGTAAGAAAGAATTCTCTCTGTTGCTGTATCTCTGGGAGAATGCAGGACAGATTGTTTCAAAAGAAAGTATCCTGGAGCATGTATGGGATATAGACGGTCAATTTGTCGATGATAATACGGTTACTGTCAATATAAGCAGACTGAAGAATAAACTTGGAACAGAAGAGATAGCGAATGTGAGAGGACTGGGATATATATGGACCGGAAAGGTAAACAAAAATTAAAACGGTATTTTATCGTATATGTAATCTTTGCAGTATTTTTTACAGTAGGAATGTATCTGATAACAAAGTATGAGGAAAATGCGAAAGCAACGCAGATAGCACTGCTCCTTGCAGAACATCCTGAACTGGAAGGGGAAATAGTTGCAATCTGGGAAAAGTCAGGAACAGTAGATTTTATAAGAGACCGGGACGATCAGAAGATAGAAAGAGTCGTACAGATGCTGGAAGAAACTTATGGTTATCACTCAGGGAGTGGATCTTCAGATGTGGTTATAAGGATTATCTGGGGAATTGGATTACTAGTGGGAGTCATAGTATGTAGCCTGTTCTTGTACCTGGACCGAAGAAAAAACTGGAGCAGATACGGTGATGAGGAACAATTACAGCAATTATATGAATGTCTGCAGGAATTCAGAAAAGGAAAATTCCAAACATATCCTGAAGAAACATCAGAATCGGAACAATGGTTAAAGGTGTGGGAATCTGTAAAGGAGCTGGGGCAATATTTCGAAGATTTGAAGGAACGTCTGGAGCAGGAAGAAAATGGTACGAAGAGTCTGATTACAGATATTTCCCATCAGTTGAAGACTCCGCTTGCATCACTCCGGATGAGTCATGAGCTGGTGGCAGAAAATCGGGTTACAGGAGAAGAACAGAGGGAGTTTCTGGAGCAGGAATCACAGGAACTTACCAAACTGGAACAGCTCTTGAATGAACTGGTAAATCTTTCAAGGCTGGAAACACATATGATCCAGATACATTCGCTTCATGAAAGCCTGAAGAAAACGCTAACAGAGGCTGTCAGTCAGATTTATATGAAGGCAAGAGGAAAAGATATTTCCATTCAGGTGGAGATGGATGATGATATAGTTGTGAACCATGATTCAAAATGGACGGTAGAAGCATTAACGAATATCCTTGAGAATGCAGTCAAATATTCACCGGAACATACAACGATTACAGTGAGGACGCAGGAGCTAGCAAGCAATGTGCTTATTGAAGTAGAAGATGAAGGAATGGGCATTCCTGCGGAGGAACTGCATAAGATCTATCAGAGATTTTACCGGGGAAGGAAAGCAAAGGAACAGGTAAAAGACGGAGCGGGTGTCGGTCTGTATCTTGCCAGAAAGATCATAGAAGAACAGGGGGGGACAATAGCAGCCAAAAGAAAGGCTGAGAAAGGTATGATATTTAAAGTGACACTGCCGCTCATAATAGGAGAATAGTCGGAACCCTTACAAAACTGTTATGGTTGTTGTAAGGGTTTTGTAATGCAGGAATGTTATAGTAGGGGTATGAAATGGAAAGGGGACTTGAAGATATGAGTAGTATTTTAAAAGTAGAAGATCTAGTAAAGTATTATGGAGAAGGCGAGAATCAGGTGAGAGCCGTGGATCATACAAGTTTACAGATAGAGAGAGGCAAGTTTACAGCTATCGTAGGACGTTCCGGCTCCGGAAAATCTACACTTCTGCATCTGATTGGAGGGCTTGACAGACCGGATTCCGGCAAAGTATGGATTGATGGAACCGATATCTATTCTCGAAAAGATGATAAACTGGCACAGTTTCGAAGAAAGAAGATAGGATTTATCTTTCAGGATTTTAATCTGATTCCATCGCTGAATGTGTGGGAGAATATCGTTCTTCCGCTGGGACTTGATAATCGCAAGGTAAAGCCGCGGGAAGTGGAAGATATTCTCAAAAAAATCGGACTGCAGGATAAGAAAGATGCGATGCCGTCTGCTTTGTCTGGTGGACAGAAACAGAGAACTGCGATAGCCAGGGCATTGGTGACAAGACCGGCGATAATTTTGGCGGATGAGCCGACGGGAAACCTTGATTCCCAGACTGAGCTAGAGGTTATGAGCCTATTGAAAAGCTGCGTGTCGGATTTCGGGCAGACGCTTATCATGATTACCCATGATGAAACGATTGCCCAGATGGCGGATGAAATGATTATCATTGAAGATGGCAAGGCGGTGAGAAGATAATGAAGATGACGACCAGAGTTGCATATTGCAATATGCGGCATTATAAGAGCAAAAACATACTGATTGGAATTGCCATTATCCTGACAACATTACTGCTGTTCGTAATCCCATCAATCGGAAAAGATATGGTGGAAGTGAACTTTGCGGTAATCAATAAGATTTATCCAACATGGCATGCCCTTTATCGGAACGTGGACGAGAGTACAGTTATGAAACTGGCGGCACATCATGATGTGAAAACTTACGGACTCCGCAGCGATGCGGGGTACATGAATCTGGAAGATGCGACGGTTTCCATGATGTATATGGACAGAACAGGGATGGAACTTTATAAAGTGAAGCTGAAAGAGGGGCAACTTCCGCAGAAAGAAAATGATATTGTGGTTTCAAAAGGAATACTGGAAGCATTAGGACAGAATGGGAAAATCGGTGACACTATCACAGTACCTTATCAGATTCTGAAAGATGACGGACTGGATTATACGAAGGAGAAAGACTTTCGAATCTGTGGTTTTTTAGCAGATAATGAGAGCAGCAAAGAACAAAAACAATATACATCATTGGTTTCAGAGGCCTTTCTGAAAGCGGAGATACCGGTAGAACAGGTGAAATATCGGTTTTTACTTCAGGTGAATGGACAGAAAGGAAATACGACTGCAGATTATACAGAGACGATACAGAATATTGCCAGACAGTTCGGGATTTCCGAGGATGACATGAATATTAATAAAGAGTATCTTGCAGCAAATTATGTGGATCCGGCTACAATTCCGGTGATTGTAGGAATCATGCTTATTGTTGTATTGGCGGGCATTATCACAATTTATAGTGTTTATTATGTATCTATGAACCAGAGGGTTCGGGAATTTGGAAAGTTAAAGGCAATCGGGGCTACGAAACGGCAGCTTAGACAAATCGTACTAAGAGAGGGAATGGGAGTGGCGTTGTTTGCCATTCCGATAGGACTTTTGATCGGAACAGTTGCTGTGAAAGTTGTACTTCTCCAGTTTGTAGAACATGCAAAGGATTCAAACGTACTTATAACAGAGGCATACAAGGTTGTAGCTAAAGGAGAAGTCCAACTTTATTATTGGTGGATTTATCTGTTGGCAATTGCAGTGACTCTGTGTACAGTGTATCTGTCACTGATGAAGCCTATGCGTATGGCGGCGAAGGTATCAGAAATAGAAGCTATGCGTTACCAGGGAGGCAGTAAGCGACAGAAAAGCAGCAGGAAGGGATATCAATTTCTGAATATCGGACGACTGACCAAGAGAAATCTTGCAGAGAATAAAAAGAAGAGTACTATCACGATTGTATCTATGGCCGTTACCGGAATATTTGTCATGATGGTAGCAACGGTGCTGTCTTGTGCAAATCCGATGGAAAGTGCAAAGAGTTCGATTGTGGGGCAATATGAGATTTCTCCAATTGTGGAATCCGGGAATAAAGAGCATCCTGAATATGAATGGGCGGAGGTTCAAAAGAATAATCCATTAAATGAAGGACTAAAGCAGCAGATAGAGGAGCTTGACGGTGTTGAGCGGGTAGATGTGTTTACCGCGTTGAAGGTATCAGGAGGACCTTTTGAAGAAAAAATTGGAACCGAATTTATCAATGGAGTGCCGGAAGAATACGCAGAAGAGCTGAAAAAAGGAATCACTGAAGGCAATGTCACATACGAGGAATTGAAATCCGGGGATAAAGTGATTCTGGACCGCGCGCTACTTCACTGGTATCCAGATATTAAAGTGGGAGATAAGCTGAAACTCAATATTCATGATGGAGATAATACCTTTCAAAAAGAGATTGAAGTGGCAGCAATTGGTGAATATGGAACAGGTCTGACAAACTATAACTGTCTTATCATGGCAAAAGAAGGGGCAGAGAAACTTACCATAAATAATTCTTCCAGCTATTTTCAGGTGATTGCAGATAAGGATTATGATGAGGCACTGGAAGCATCTCTACAGGCTATTGTGGATGGATCAGGCAGACTGCAGATGCGTACCTGGAAGAATGAGTACGATACATGGGAAAATGCCATACAGATGACTAGAGGTGCATGTTATGCATTTATCATCATTCTGGCAGCAATCAGCATTATGAACTTGATTAACACAATGATCAATAGTGTCCATGTGCGAAAAAAGGAGCTTGGCATGATGCAGGCAATCGGAATGTCGGACCGTCAGTTGATGAAGATGCTCCAGTTGGAAGGTATATTCTATACAGTAGGCACTCTTATTATCAGTATCGGAGTGGGAAGTCTTGCAGGATATCCGTTGTTTTTATATGCAAAGCGTACAGGAATGTTTGATATCAGCACATACCATTATCCGGTAACAGCAGCTATTATTATAATTTTAACATTGTTTGTGATACAGATGTTATTGGCAATATTCATTGCAAAGTCAGTAAGGAAAGATTCATTGATAGAGAGAATTCGTTTCAGTGAGTAAGAATATAAATTTCTGATGTTTAATGCAGATACTAATCAATGTCATAATAAAAAGGGGGACTTGATTTCTCAAATCCCCCAGTGTATAATGAACTCAAGAAAGGTATTCAGATGCAAAATCTGATGCCCTCAGTTAAATTTTATATTCTATGTATAAGTCATAGCATCCAAAACTTTCCTAGGGTCGTGGATGCTATTTCTTATTATGTCGATCTATATAAGTCAAAGCCGCAAAAATTACCAATAGTAAAGTCAATACTTCCATTGTATTCATGGGCATCACCCTCCTTGGATACTAGAGGGCAAAATCGAAATGCATCCGTCTTTCCGGTTCAGTAATACCGAATCAGTATAACACGTTACCGTTTTCAGTACAATAAGGTAATGGTCTGAAAAATACTTTATTCTGTCACCTTATGTAGCTGTATCGTGAGTATTTGCTGGACTAATTGGTGCTGTATATGAAAAAAAGCTATTTAAAAATAAGGTGGAAGCCTTATATGGTCTGCTTGATGATGCGGGTGATGATGCCGAGGGCAACATTACGCTCTTCATCAATATGCGTCACCACAAAGGATACCTGATCCTTTTTCCCGACTGTCCGGCTGTCATAGCAGGAGTGGGCAATGGCATTGACACCGATGGAGAGCCGGACAAAGACGGTGCCTTTATGGATGTCTTCCACAGTTCCGGCGTATTTTCCCTGAATCTTACATTTTTTCATGTTTTCCTTGCTGGTGTTGCCTTCCACACTTTTGACATCTGCGTGGACAATGACCTGCTCCGGTGAGTCTGCCCGCACATCCAGGATGCGTACCAGGATGTGATCGCCTACCTGGAAGCGTTCTCTGGCATCACCCATCCAGTCGAAGGACAGGTCTCTGGCAAGAATGGAGGTTTCCACACCGAAAATTTCTGCCCGGACTACCTTTTCCGCAACAGCAATGACTCTTGCCTGCACGATACGGTCTTCATAAACTTTCGGCATTCCGGAAGCATCTTTATCCAGATAGAAGATCTGGCGTTTCTTCAGCATCGCTTCTTTCCGGCTGGCGACAATGCTGCGTGTCTTCGGATCTAATCCCTTAATCAGAAAATCAATCTCACATCCAAGCATATTGTTGAGGATTTTGTTCTGCCGCAGAGCAAGCTCCCCATAATCGTGTGCTTCATCCTGCATGAGATGGATCATCATCTCAGTTACTGGGATGACAGTACGGAAATCCTTGTAGTAAACCACGGCAATGAGGCTGCCGTTTTCTGTTTTCTCGATACCGCCAAGCATTCCGGTTAAGATCCGGCGGGTACGGTAGGCATTCTGGATCTCATGCCAGGTAAGGTCTGAAATGGACTGGGCTGTTTCCAGCTTCGCATCGGAATCCAGAGTTAAAATAGGTGTGTTGGTTGTTTCGTTTGGCATCATAGTGTCTCCTTTCAAATTATGACATGATAGAATCTTTATCTAAAGGAACCATGTCTGTGTGATCCGAATAGTTATCTGCTGAGAAGTCATCCGGGAAATCGTGATAGCCAGGTTCCTGATAAACGCTTTGCTGGTCAAAGTGCGGTTCAGCTTTTTTCTTTTTCTGCTTTCCATAAGAAGCGGTTTTTTTCGGGTGGGAAGCAGGAATAGTTGGAGTGTACGTATATTCTTCACTACATGCTCCTTTTCTCCATTCCGGAATATGTTCGGAAGCCTTCCGGGGAATGAGTTTTTGGGCATCCGGGTGCAGGGTGTAATCGTATTTTTCTACCTGCAGTACCTTCTGACCACGCAGGATAATCAGTGCAGTATCCAGCGGGAGCCGCAGGATCTCATCCGGAGTTAAGAGCTTTCGTTTCCCGATGGATCTGGTCTGGCGGTATTCCGGTGTATAATCGGATACCCTCCAGCTATTTAATTGTTTGGCTTCGCTGCTGACACCAACGGTCACATCACCGGAGCGGTTAGAGATAAATGTAGCAGTTACCTCATCCGTACAGCCTAAAAATAGCTGAGTGTCGCAGTTCCCGATGATTTCCTGCCATTGGTTTAAGGGATACCGGTTCTGCATCTGAGGCAGGTTTTGGAAAATGCAGGAAATACTGAGGTTTCGACTTCGGATCACGGAAATCTTTTTGTTGAGCGATAGGATTGCTCCCGTATTCGCCAGCTCATCAGCCAGGATATGTACCGGAACCGGCAGTTTTCCATCTTCCCCATAGGTGTCTGCATAACGGACCAGTTTGATAAATACGAAGGTCATAAACAGGGAAGAAAGAAAATCAAAAGTGCTGTCTTGATCCGAAGTGATGCAGAAGTATGCACATTTTTCTTTTCCCGGCAGCGTCAGGTTGATCTCATCATAGGAAGTGATCTGGCGGATCAGCTTGTTCTGGAATACCTGAAGTCTGGAACCGAGTCCGATGATGACGCCGGAACGTACCGTGTCACTTGCCTGCTTATAGATGCAGTAGGGGACTTTTGCCGGATGGGAGACCGGAAGCAGGTCAAAGAGGCTGTTCAGTTCTTTTTCCGAACTCATGGTCAGGAGTTTGTATACCTGTCCGATATTCTTTGCCTCCGGTGGGAATCCCTGATCCACATAGAGAATCAGAGCTTTTAATAAGTTCATCTCGGCATTGTCCCAGAAGTGATCGCCTTTGGCAGAACCGGTATTCTGGATGATGACATCAGCAAATACCTGTGCCATGGTTTCCTGTCCGCCAATTTCACCCAGACAATTCCAACTATCCGAGTTTTCCGGGTTTACAAGATTAAAGGATTTCACGATATATCCGGCATTCTCAAGGTAAGTGGCTGTACTTTCGTACAATTCCGATTTTGGATCGGTGATGATGAGGCTTTCCCCGCGGGCAACACACTGGAAGATCATGTTGCGTGCAAAGGCCCGGCTTTTCATGGAACCGCTGGCACCGTAAACGGCAATATTCCGGTTCATGCGGGTATCCTTCGGGAGACAAACGGCTTTTCCGTTCAGTTTTCCAAGAATGGTTCCCTTGTGTTTCTTGACATCATTCGTAAGCTCCAGTACCTGATGCATTTCCTCCAAAGTCATAAAACCGGAAGTCCCATAGGTTCCCTTTGTGGAATAATTCAGGTTCCGGCCCCGGTCTGTTATTTCCCCGTTTCGGTCAAATCCCATACGCATGAGAAGGAAGGTCAGGAGTCCAAAAGCTGCCAGACATAGAAAAATCCCATACAGATTGTACGGGAAAGCAGTCAGGGCATCCAGACAGGCGAGCGGGTGCGGGGAGGGGATCTGCGGGGCAGTTCCGTTTCCGGCAAAATTGCCGGCAGATTCCCAGGTCTGATAGTTGCGGATAAATTGAGCAACATAGCCTCCTGCATAGAGGGTGCAGAAGGTGATCGGAAGCATATAAATGAGCTTCCACCATTTACGGTTCATGTAAAAACCCCCTTTTGAATTTGCAAAGGTCAATACTGGAGAAATGGATTGTGGCAGTTAAGTATTTTTTCAGGACCGGAATCTGAAAATCGAAACAGATCAGGTTCCCGGATCTGCCGTATACATTTAAGCCGGTATTGAACCGGTTGATTCGCTGCATGTCAAAATCATAAGCAAGAAGGATGGGGTTCCCGGAAGCATCCGTGGCATCATGTTCCAGTGGAATTGAATCGCTGCGGCAGCCCAGATCGGACAGCAGGAGGTTGTCCAGCTTTTCCATGATCTCAGGGTGAACCAGCAGTTTTAAAAGCACTTCCCCTTCCGGAGTATTGGGAAGGTAATGGAAATGCTCGAAGGAGGTGTCCAGCATAAACAGGCTCTTTTTGTAGCCTCCGGTACTGGTAAACAGCCGGAAAGCCATTTCCATGTCGGTTCCGGTCATGATTGCCCGGATCTGTGGATGTCCGTTGTAAGGGTAGCCTTGCAGGTAATGCTGCAGGAAGGCGTTTAAGCGGACTTCCGTTCGATATTCCCATTTCAGGACTCCGTTTCCCGTGTTATAAAGGACATAGACACATTGCGGTGCCATCAGGATGCCCATGCTGCGGGAGTTCCTAATCTTCGTGGTCTCCGGGCCCAATTCCTTAATTTCTCTGGAAGCGTAAAAAAGAGGAAGGCTTCGCATACCGATGGAACCAGCTTCGCGGTGATTACAGAAGATGTCAGGTTTTACATCCGGATAAAAGGGAATCCCGGCATGAAGGAGTGTCAGATACGTTTCGGCTTTCTGATGTAAGCGGATACGTCGGGATACTTCACTTCGGATGAGGTTCGTCTCGGTATTGCCGGTCAGATAGCACTGGAAGCGTAGCGGCGAGACAGATAACAGCATCTCTTTCGCAGCTTTTGTAAGACGGTAGCCTCTGAGAGCATCCCGGTAGTGGGTACGGATGAGGTGTTCCGCCTTCAAATCCGTAATGAGTTTTTCCGCATAGGAGGCACTTGGGATGAGTCTGTTTAGCTGGTCTGCGGGAAATTCCCCGCACATCCCTATCATTTCCAGTAAGCGGTATTTCGTAGTGTCAGGTCTTATCAAATAAGCATCACCTCAATTCAGTTCTTACCCATGCAAGCCTATACTTGGGTAAATCTCCGGTGGTTTGGAGATAAAAAAAGCAAGAAAACAAAGTTCCCTGCGGTGGTTCTTACCGATGTCGGATTTCTGCCTGAGAAGTCAGGAGATTTTCCGACATGCTTTCGTGATGATTTTTCTGGTTCTGCAGCCATTTCGGAAAGTCAGCTTTTTCCATAACCGATACCAGTGTACAGTCCTTTAAGCCAAGCTGTGTCGTGTAGTAGGAATCACAGAAAAAGCCGCTGTCATCTGTCAGAACATAAGTACAAAGTGTATCCAGAATCTGTTTAAACTCCAGATTGTCATAATCCCGGATACGTCTTTGAGGAAGTTCCCTGTCATATATTTGACTGAAACATATCACGCAGTCACGATAGAGGGGCAGGGCATTTTGTTTTACATACTCCCGAAGCATATAATTAAGCGGTTCATGGAGAAATGCAGTGTTTGTGTGGACTCTTCGTTTCGGAAGCAGTCCGGGAAGCGTAATGGTGAGAATCCCCTGCTGTTCTGCAATCCGCATTCCCTGTGCATCTGCCGCTTTGGGAAGATAAGCTGCTTGATTTGGGGAGAGAGCCGGACAGACAAGGTTACGCATCTGGCAGGCAATCCGCTCCGCCCGAAGAGCAGCACTGACGCTCAGTTCCTCAAAATTTTTATCATAATTCTGGATATCAGTGACCTTCAGAGCGTAAACGGTATTCGTCAGTTTTTGCAGCTCCCCTTCCAGTTTTTCAAGCCGCTGGTAAATGGTTGGTGTATTTTGCGTCATAATAACCTACTTTCTCATGTAGTAACTGACAGCACCGGATTCATTTACAAGGCAGTAAGCGGCTACATCATCAATGGTGATTTTGGCAGCCTGGCTTTCGGATTCTAAGACAATCAGGCGTTTGGAACCATGTGATGGGATACTTTCCATCACATGATTGATCAGAGCCTCCTGTTCTTCACCGATATAGATGATTTCGTATTGTTCATCTTGCGAAAAGAAATTGAGCTTGATTGGAAATTCGCCACTGGTGTGGTATACAACACCTTTCTTAAAATCCAGCAGTACCCAGAAGCATGTAATTATAGCATAGTCAGGATTCTCAGCAGACTGCTGGCTGTCACAAAGAAGGTCATGCTCTTTATCGTAAATGATGCGCCCTTGTTTGATGAGGCTGGTAATCAATGACTTGATAGACTGCTCATGTCGGGAGAAAAGTTGTAAAACCTGGTCATACCTCAGAGTATGGTAAGTGGTAATGAACCGTAAGAGCTTGGCTCCCTCTCCTTGATAGATTTCGTTCCTTGTTTTCATGATTGACTCCCTTCTATATATAATAGGAAACTTTATACATATGGCTGTACGTACAGGATACGTTTGGTATTGTAAGTATAGTGTACGTACAAAGTACATAGAACCTGCTGTCAGCGATTGAATTTACAGGTACAAAAAAAGCACCATCTATGGGTGCTGGAAATAAGGAAAACTATAAGCAATACCTATTGTAGCATGGGTAATTTTACGCTTCAATCGCAGAAGCAGGTCATTTCTGTGCCATTTTCACTGGTTGGCATAAAAAAAGCAGGAAACCATTTTGATTCCCTGCATGGTGTATTGTTGTGCTTTTGTGTAGTTCTAATGATTACTTGTCTTTATAAAATGCTTCGAAAGCTTGTGCGAAGAATTCGGCTGTACCATTGCCGTATTTTTCATCTATCATAGGTTTGATTTTTTCATTACGGTAATATTGAGCCTGTGCAACCATCAGACCGTGTTCTTTCTTTATCTGTGAAAGTTGTTTCATAAGAAAACCGTATTCGGAAACAAGTTCTCTTACTTCAGAAGAATCTGGTGAACATACTTTTTTAGCTGCTAATTTGTATAAAAGATTGTCAAATTGTTGGTTGTAACTTTCTGCAGCCTCTTTGCTAATAGGATTGTTGGCAACAGACAGGAATTGCTCTTTTCCTCCATACCACTCAACAACTTTAGCATAGCCTTTCTGCATTTCTTCTGATGAAACTGTCTTAATATAATGCTTTTTCCATTCTTCAATGCTTCCAAACTCTTTTACAGCAAGTTCTTTCATATTGTCAGGCATATGTTCAAACATAGTTTGGAACATTTCTTCAACTTCCGTTTTACTAAAAATCGCAAAATCCATTTTATTCTCTCCTTTCAGGATATCATCAATGCTGGCAATCAGATGTTCCATACGTTCTTTCTTTGCTACCAACATTTTTCTCTGCATTTGCAAGATCTGGTTCCTTTCAAGAGCAGGATTCTCCAGAACAGCTTTGATTTCTTTCAAAGGAATGTCAAACTCACGGAAAAACAGAATCTGCTGTAATATTTCCAATGCCCTATCGTCATAAAGCCGGTATCCCGCATCACTTTTTTGTGTTGGTTTTAAAAGCCCGATTTCATCGTAATAGTGAAGCGTGCGAACGCTGATACCTGTAAGTTCTGATATTTCTTTGACTGTCCTCATAGTTGCTGACCTCCTGTTCCTGATAAGATAACTGTACGCTATGACGTTCCGTGAGAGTCAATATATATTTTGCATTTTTTAGTATAACATTTTTATGATATTACGAAAAGCCGAGGAGATAGGCGATATGTATTACTCTGGAAAGAACTTGTTGAGCGTATCCAATGTCTCTTTTGCAGTAAATCCCCAAAGGATGGTACTGAGTGCTTCAATCGCAGCCCTGCGTTTCCGGTAATAGGTGCGGTAGGAAATATTGGTGATGTGGTGAGCCAGCTTATCCAATATCTCATCTGTATTTTTCATTTCCTGTGGAGAGAGAAAAGCGTAGTAGAGAATCCAGTAATACTGTTCCCCATGCTTGTGATTGTTCCGGAGGAGATCGATGGATGATTCCAAAAGCTTCAGCATCTGGTTGCTTCTGGCAATACTTTTTGCCCGTTGTTCGATGTCGCTTCCGGTAAGATCAGCCCCGGCAGCATAGATGGAGTCCAGAAATTTGTCGATGTCATTGTCGTATTGGAGCTTAAACTGGTGCTCCATCTGGTGTACGACTACCTTCAGGCTGTAGGTTGCATCCCGGTATCTGCGTAAAAACTGATAGGTGTCGTGAAAACGTGGATCTTCTTCGGGTGAAGGAAATCCCTGTGTATTGCGGTTTGCCATGTCTATTCCCCCCCTTTCAGTGCAGAAGGCTCTGCCACGGCAGGCATCTTTTGGGCAGACTCATCCCCTGGACTTACGGACAACTCAAACCGATAAGCGGCATTTCCGTAGGGACAGATAATATTTAGAGTAAATGTATTAAATATATCTTTGCAGGCTGATAATGGAGATAATATATAGCGGGTTTTGGAGCAGTGGCAACATGGAATCCCTTGTGAATCCAATAGTTCTGCGACTTTTTGCACGATAAATTTCATGTGTGAATCTGGAACGCAGGAATCATTTTTTGTAACGGTGATTTGTGAGTCTGTGACAGTTTCTGAAACGCTAACAGAAGCAGAATCCTCAATAGTGATTTCTTCAGGTACATGGATTGGTAATTGCATCTTCATAGCGATCTCCTCCTTGTCAATCATAACGTCGCTGATATTAAACATCACGGACAGGTAATTGTTGAGATAAATTACGCTTCCGTGTTTTCCTGTAAATGAGATAAGTGTAATGTATTCTTTTTCCTCCAGTTTCTTCAAGAGTCGTGATACCGATGCCTTTGACAGACTCCACCTTTCACCCAGTTCATTAAAGCTGGTAAGGGGATTTCCGGTATTATCCCGGTAATAGACAATGGGACCGGAATCAGATCCCAGGACAGAGGAATCGTTGTAAACTGCATGAATCCACAGATCCAGAATAACATCCATTTCCGAGCATTTTCCAATGCCAATTAGTTCGTGAACTTTGGCAATCGGGAAAAAGAAAAACCCTGTATCTTTTTTACAGGGATAGTTGTATTCCAATACGGTATTGTCTTTGGGCCAGTCTGATATTTTGAATTTGACCAGGCGGTTTTTGCCGAGAAGAGAGTAGGTAATGTAATTCTGCTCTTCAAAAAATCGAAGGATGGACAACGCTTGATGTTGGAAACGGCAGCGAAACCATTCCTGAAGATCTGTGACTGTGCAGATCCACTCTCCTGGACCAATGGTATAGGTAATGTGTTCCATCCGGCGGTAGGATGTGCGGTAATTTGCATAGGAGCATAATACCAGATAATAAAAAAGAAAAGAGCCCCCGGTAGTTCGGATGCTCTTGGTAGTGATTAAAGTTTGTATGAAGTCACGGTAAATGCGACAGCGTGGAAATTCCACGATTTGTTTGAGTTCTAATTTGTAATTCATGGTGATCTTCCTTTCAAAGTATATTTAATTGTAATCGGACTTTTCATAGTGTTGGTATCAAGAAGAAGCCGATGGAAGTATAGCAAGTAGTCGTGTCACTCATTGCATTTTTATTGCATTTTTAAAATTTAGATTATGTGGCTATGTTGCTCTTAACTGGTTAAAAAGCCTTTAAAATCGTCTATATGCGTTAATACTCCGTACTGTCTGTCTGGAGTTTGAATAGGATTTTGCAAAAATAGACCCAGTATTTATGCGATTTCCAAGCAAATTCCGTTATTTTTTGGCAACGGATTGGCAACACTTTTTGCTATATTCCTTGAATAAAATTATATTTCTATAACATAAAAACCTTACTGATGAACTGTTTCCAAAATTGGAAAGAGTAGTCAGTAAGGTTTTTTCTTTTTACATTTCTTTATTGATTCTCTTTTTTCAGAGCCTTGATGAGTTCGTCAGAGAGTTCCTGAGACGGAACTTTTGCCCGAATCTCAGAGGTGTCCAATTCCGGATAGTTATATCGCCAGTTATCGTATTCTTCCTGGCTGATCTCTCCAGATTCCAGTTTTGCAGCCATTTGTTGCCATGCATGAAAAGGTTCAAACAGGTGCTGATATTCTCTGTGCTCCCGGTCAAGTCGGAGACAAAGCTCTCCGTCAATCTCTCCAATCTTGATGCCATACATATCTTCCAGTGCAAAGAGGGTGTGCATAAGACCAAGATAGGAGTCAATGTTTGGAACATTGATAGCTCTGGTGCTTATACCGAAGATCTGTGCCATTTCTTTGACCAGATCAGCTTTAGGGGTTCTTGCTTCTGTCTCGTACTGCGCCACACGGACATCCGAAGTCTTTCCAAGGAAGCCAAGAAGTTCGCCAAGCTCCTTCTGTTTCATACCTTTTCTGTTTCTGAAAAATTTAATACGTTTTCCAAATGCCATAGGGATCTCTCCTTTTTCTGAAATCTTTTATTCGTTTTTGAATATAAGTTCCTACGTTTTGCAATGAATAGGAACTGGTGGTTAACGATATTTGTTTAAATCAGTATAGCATATGGAAAAATAAGACGCAAGAAAAACTTAAACAAAAAAATTTAATTACTGATGTTCAAACCACTTGACTTAACGGAAAATAGTTAATATAATACAATCAAAACTTAACTTAATAGAGTTAAGCTGAAGAAAATTTGAAAATGAGGTTGTATAAGGTGCCTTGAAACTTTGGATAAGTAGAGGGGTTTTTCCTTGAAGACAATGTGGAAGGAGGTGAATAGAATGTCTGAATTAAAGAATGGATTTCTGACTGCAGAAGAAGTAATGGATATTTTACAGGTCAAGCAGTCAAAGGCATACCAGATTATTCGCCAGCTGAATAAAGAACTCAGCGGAATGGGGCTGATTACAGTGCCGGGGCGTGTGGATGCCAATTATTTCAAGAAAAAGTTGTTTTATGAAGAAAAATAGGAGGTACTTAAGATGGCTGTATATCAGGAAAAAGACAAAGGTACATGGAGAGTGGTGTTTCGGTACACCGATTTTACCGGGGAAAGAAAGCAGACGCAGAAACGTGGATTCAAGACCAAACGGGAAGCGACTGCATGGGAACATGAGATGATGCTTCGAAAAGGAAATAAGCTGGAAATGACGTTTGAGAGCTTTTATGAGATTTATTCCGAGTATAAACGTCAGAGGGTAAAGGAAAGTACATTTGAGACGAAAAGCCACATTGTGCGGACAAAAATCCTTCTTTACTTTGGAAAACGGAAAATCAACGAGATCACAGTGGCGGATGTAATTGCCTGGCAGAATGAAATGATGGCATACCGGGATGAAAAGGGCAAGCCCTATTCCGTGGATTATCTGAAAACGATTTAGGCACAGCTTACGGCAATTTTCAATCATGTGGTAAATTATTATAATCTGCCCTGCAATCCGGCAAGACAGGCAGGAAGTATAGGAAAAGAGGTTCCAAAGGAAATGAAATTCTGGACAAAGGAACAGTATCTGAAATTTGCCGAAGCAATGATGGACAAGCCCAGATCCTATTATGCCTTTGAGATGCTTTATTGGACCGGAATCCGGGAAGGGGAGCTGCTTGCCCTCACACGGTCAGATTTTGATTTTGAGAAACAGACGGTGCGGATCAATAAAACGTACCACCGGATGAAAAAGCAGGACATTATTACTTCTCCCAAAACAGCGAAAAGTAATCGGATCGTTGTGATGCCGGAGTTCCTCTGTGAAGAGATGCAGGATTATTTTCAGATGTATTATTCACTGGCACCGGATCAGCGGATCTTCCCATTTTCCAAATCCTATCTGAAACATGAAATGGAAAGGGGATGCAAAGCGACAGGAATTCCGGTTATTCGGATTCATGATCTTCGCCACAGCCATGTTTCCCTGCTGATCCATATGGGATTTACAGCTCTTGCCATTGGAAACCGGGTGGGACATGAAGCGGAAAAAATCACGTACCGATATGCACATTTATTCCCGACGGTGCAGACGGAGATGGCGAATAAGTTGGATGTCGAGAGAATGGAGAAGGAGGATGAAATCTGATGGAGAGAACGTTAGATGCAAAAGGACGATGGAGAAATCGGACGGTGGGATTCCGGGTATCCGAGGAAGAAGCAAAAATGATTGACCACATGGTGGCGTTATCTGGGCTCACCAAACAGGAGTACATCCTGAGAAAATTGATGGACTGGGAAGTGACCGTGCAGGGAAATCCGAGAGTGTACAAAGCCCTGAAAAATCAGATGCAGCAGATCTACGGAGAACTGAAACGGTTGGAAGTGTGCAGTGAAGAAAATGAAGAACTGCTTCTGAACATCCAGATGGTTGCTGTGACACTGAATGGGATGAAGGAGGAACCGCACCATGTGGAATCCCCGGAACATCCCTAAAAAAGAAAATGCCCCTGCTGGTAACAAGGACATTTCGACACTAAACAAAACTTATGCAGGCTCTGGTAAAGCCTCATAGACAAAAACTCAATCCTTATGGGAGAAGTCTGTCTATACGCATATAGCTTTATGTGTAGTATAACAAAGTTCTCCTGTGACGGAAAGAGGGAAAATTACGGAATTTGATTACAAAGGATACAGGAGGATGTACATGAACATTTTTCAGGAAATGAAAGAACGTGTCACCGCAAGGCAGGTGGCAGAAAGATATGGGTTAAAAGTCCGCCGGAATGGGATGGCGTGTTGTCCCTTTCATAATGACAAACATCCCAGTATGAAGATTAATCAGAATTATTACTGCTTTGCCTGTGGGGCAAAGGGAGATGCAGTTAATTATGTGGCGGTACAGTTTGGATTATCCCAGTTCGAAGCGGCGAAGAAGATCAATGAAGACTTTTCTCTGGGAATTCTAATCGGGCAGCCAGAGATAAGAAGAAAACAAAATTCAGGTGTCAGGAAAAAAGAGAAGGTTCCAACAAAAGAGGAACGGATTCAATTTGTCCAGAAGAAGATTGATAAATGGGCAAGGGATGCTGCCAATGTATTGCTGCGGTATCTGCGATGGATGGAATTCTGGAAGGAATTTTACAAGCCGGAATCTATGGAAGAGGAATGGCATCCTCTATTTGTTGAAGCCTTACAGAATGAAAGCAAGATCAGTTATCTGGTGGACATGCTGATGTTTGGAACGGACGAAGAGATTCTGGATTTTTCCAGAACGGAAGGGAGGAGGTGAAGCGGTATGAACAGAGAATTGCAGAATATGAGCGAGGAGTCCTTGCAGAATTTAGAGGAGATTGTTGAAACGGAGCTTCTGACAGTGGAGGATATCCGGGAACGGATGGATACCACGGAAAAAGGGAAAATACGTCAGTCTATACAGAATTGCAAATATGCGTTGGAGCATGATCCGTGTCTGAAAGGAGCTATCTGCAGAAATGAAATGACGTGTCAGATTGACATCATGAAGAAAATGCCCTGGAAAAGGCGTGGTGTCCATATGACCGATACAGACATGAATAACCTGGCTTTGTATCTGGAAAAGAACTATGGCTTGACCAGTGATCGTGTCATTACAAAGGCAATCGATATCGTGGCGAATGAAAACAGTTTTCATCCGATTCTTGAATATTTGGAGAGCCTGAAATGGGATGGGATTCCGAGAATTCAACATATGCTGACACATTTTTTCGGGGCAGAGGATATTGGCTATACCGGGGAAGTGATGAAGATGCACATGATGGGAGCGATCCGCAGGCTATATGAGCCGGGAGCAAAATATGACATTATGCTTTGTCTGGTCGGAGGTCAGGGAACTGGAAAATCCACGTTCTTCCGTTATCTGGCAATCAAAGATGAATGGTTTACGGACGATATGAAGCGGATCGATGATAAGAAGGTTTATGAATATTTGCAGGGACACTGGATTGTGGAAATGTCAGAAATGAATGCGGTGGCAAATGCCAAGAGTATCGAAGAGACGAAATCATTCCTGAGCCGGCAGAAGGATATTTATCGTATCCCATATGAAAGGCGGGCAGAGGACCGGTATCGTCAGTGTGTCTTTTGCGGTACTTCCAACGACCTGAATTTTCTCCCTTTCGACCGTACCGGGAATCGGAGATTTGCCCCGGTCAGAGTATTTCCCGAAAAAGCGGAAACCACCATTTATGAAAATGAAGCAGAATCCAGATTATACATTATCCAGGCATGGGCAGAGGCAATGGAAATCTACCGAAGCGAAAACTATCTGTTGACTTTTTCACCGGAGATGGAGGATCACGTTAAGCTGCTTCAGAGAGAATTCATGCCGTAGGATACTCAGACAGGTATGATCCAGGCATTTCTTGATTCGTACGAAGAAGATTATGTCTGTTCTACGATTATCTATCAGCAGGTATTTCATCAGGAAGGTATCGTTCCAAAATGGCAGTCAAAAGAAATTGGTGATCTGATGGACAATGAGATCATCGGCTGGACGAAACATGGCAATCATAGGTTTGGTGGGGCAATCGGAACGCAGAGATCATGGAAACGGATTCAATCGAAAAAAGATGAGGAAGGATTCATGAAAGTGGATGAGAACATGGAAATACCATTTGATTAAGGATTACTTTTAAAATGTTTTGAGCTCTGTTCACAGGTTTCTGTTCACAAATATCTGGGCGGAATGTGAACAAGAAGGTGTGAACAGGAGCGAAAAAACTTTGAAAACAAAGCAGAAACGAGAAACAGCCCGGAAACGGGCATCAATAAAAATGGCGGATACGCCAGTCAGAAAAAATTAATCATCAGTATATATAGAATTATCCGGGTATGACAAAAAGAGCCCTCGGCGATTGAGAGCGAAATACACCCATTGCACAAGCGAAAGCTTATACTCTGTGTCTTTCGTCCTCCCGAAAGGCCTCGCAGGGGCGTTTTTGCATGACTTGAGAATGCCATGAAGGTCCATTCCGATGACGATTTTCTTTGGTAGCGTATCCGGGCGGAAAGGAGGTATTGTGAACAGACGAAATCATAGCTTTGTGATGGAAAGCAAGCTGCATGATGTAAAAGGCAGAGTGGATTATATCAGCAGCCCCAAGCGGCAGGAAAATTTGTATGCGGTCTTTTCCAATGTGGAGGACAGCTACTGGGAGCTTCTTGCTGAACAGAATCAGCGGGATTTTGCAAAAAGCGGAACAGAAGGAACTTGTATTGAAGCGAGGGAACTGATTATCATGTTACCGCCGAGTCTGATCAAGTAGGATCATGAACTGTTGCTGAAGTATATGACTTCGGTTTTCCTGGAGAAATATGATGTGGGATGCTGTGCGGCATTGCATCACAATAAGAGCAAAACCAATCTTCATATTCATCTGATCTTTTCTGAGAAGGAGATCCGGCAGGAAGTGGAACGGAAAATTGCAAGCAGAAATATGTTTTATAATGAATCTGGGAAGCATGTACGGACGAAAAAGGAGATTCTTGACGAGAATGGGAATGTCCGACCCGGATGTAAAATCATCAAAAAAGGGGAAGTCTATGAGACGAATTTCTTTCAGCCAAAGAAAGAAGAATTTAAGACCAATGCTTTTCTGGAGAATATGAAACAGGTAATGACGGATGCAATCAACGGGATTGTGAAGGATGAAAATGAGAAGCTACAGGTATTTCAGAAAGACAGTCCTTATCTTGCCACCAAAAAGATAGGGAAGAACAATCCAAAAGAAGCAGAGATCAAAGCGGATAATTATCTTCGTCAGGAATGGAACCGGAACGTGGACCGGGCATTGCTTACAGGTGCTTCCGAGGCAGAAGTGATGGCAGCAAAACAATTGCAGATTGACGTGCCGGTAGCAGAATCACTCCGGGAGCATGGACAGGATCCGAGATTATTTACCGGGATTCTTCAGAAAGCAATCGGATACTTAAGAGGCTTTGTAGAATTTCTGCGGGAGACAAAATACTGCGATAGAGATTTGAAAGGGAATCCTCTGATTGATCATGATGTGCGGATTGACATTACACCGGAACCATTGTCGGCAAAACCCAAAGGGGAAAGACCTTCTTCGGAAAAACAGGAAGCTGAGGTTATGAGATTACAGCAAATTCTCAATAAGATGAAAAAGCAGGAACAGAAGATATATTCCATTGAGAAAGCCATCGTGAAACTGGAAAAAGATCTGAAGGAAGTAAAAAAGAAATGGTTTCACAAAAAAGAGCAGAAGGAACTGGAAGGAAAGATTGATGCGAAGAAAGCTCAACTGGAAAAGGCAAAAGATACACTGGATTTAATACCGGATCAGCATGGATATCAAAATGCACTGGAAGTTACAAAGGCAATGAAGCTTGCAAAAGCGGAGTTGAAGAAAGTTCAGATAGCTCAAAAAGCATGGGATGCACCGGAACCACAACCAGAGAAAATGTATTTGAGGATTCCGGCGAATGTGAGCAATATGCGAACACCGGATGTGCAGAAAAGTACCAGACAGAAAAGAAGTATTCATGAACGGTTGGAGGAGAAAAAACAGATCGTGGAGCAACAAACAAAGAGGAAGCAGAGAAGTGGAATGGAACTATAACTCGTATATATTTGGAGAATAAGACTGATAAGCAAAACCCTGGATGGCAGAATGAAAACTGTTGATCCAGGGTTATTTATTGTAGGATAGTCCATTAAATATTGTGTTGAAATCGGTATGAAATATTTCAGTCAAGGCAATGAGTTCACTAATCTTGATGTTGTAGGTACCTGCTTCAATCTGAGAGTAAATGCTGCGGGTGGTTGAAAGATTCCGAAGCTGTAATTGAGCAACAACCTGTTCTTGTGTGAGATTAGCTGCAGTTCTTAAATTTCGTAAATTATTTCCAATGGAAACATCTTTGATTTGTCGTAGTTTTTGCTCCATAAATAATCCATACCTTTCATTTGCATCACTGTGCTTGTATTGATTTTACTTGAAAAATTTCATATAATTGCAATACATAGATTGCAAACGAGAAGGATTAGAAGTATGGATAAGAAACGTATATGTATAGTGTGCGTAATAATGGTATTTAGTATTATGACTGGATATCTTTTTGAAAAAGAATCTAAGGAAGAAATATCAATGGAGCCGGATGTGGTTAGCAGTATCAGTATGAATCGGGATCAGTATCTTACAGTAGTTGCAAATCGGAATCGGATCGAAGATAAAGAAGAATTCGCAAAATTACTGGTGAAGATGTGTAGGGAAAATTCATTTCATACAATTAAGTTTTCTACAGATAGAGGATATGCGACTGAAATTCATATGCAAGTATATTTATGTGAAGAAGATATTGAAGATGCAAATGTAGTGATGGAAATTGATTATGTTCAGAGGGAGTATAATGAGAATTATGATATATGTGATAACCAAGAAAAATTTGAATTACATGTGGATGGAGAAGTGATTAATTAGACAAGGAAAGAGAACAGTATTGATTGATATTGTTAAAGGGATGGATTAAAATAATATCAACCGGAAAAATGTTGATTTTTTTATATTGAGGTATTACGTTCCGTAAAAATTAACGTAATAATAGCGAACAAAAAGATTTGTGACCGACAAGTAATGGTTTGAATATACGAAATAAAAGAGATGGAGAAAATAAGCATGAGGTATACGAAAGAGAAAAGTTTAAAATCAAGAAGACCAAATGAAAAAGCATCAGAAATGAAAGGTAGAATTGCTAGAGGATTATTATCGGTAGCATTGGTAGGAGTATTAACAACTATAATGCCTTTTAACGCAAATGCTAATAGTTCGAATGTATATTATCTTGGAGAGGCGGTTAATGCGGGAAAAGATACTGGATTTTCTGAAAATAATGAGATTACAAAGAAGGATCCGCATTATAATTGGACGCTTGGAAGCTTTTCTGTTAATGGCTATACTCGTGTAATTACAGATGACGGAAATCCGATTTTTTTGAAAACAGTGGGCGATGAGGTTGTTCTTGATTTTCAATTGGAACAGGACATTGATGCTTTGAATAATGATAAATCGCTCATGATTGCAAATGATAAAAAGGCATATGATAATTTGCTGTATAAAGATGAGACTGCATTTGGAAGAGGAGCCTTGATTATAAGAAAGACAGATGCGTATCAAAATAAAAAAGGTACTTCTCAATTGTATACGGATTATTTGTCTGGAGTTAAAGTTGGAGCAAATACTCAGGTAGAAATTTGTGAAGAGGGCGATTATGAAGTTGCATTAGACTACAGTATTAGAGATAAAAAAATCACTGTGCCCTTTATAGATAAGACAATAAGAAGTACTTACAATGATTACAAAATTTATTTTACTTTTTCAGTAAGAAATGGAAACTGCATGGTTTTTCCGTTTGATGTAGCTACCGGTGAAGAACTGACAAATAAAGCAATTACTGAAAATGGATTTTATTTAGATTTGGCAAAATCCAGATATTTAGAAATCAATGTAAAAAAAGAAGTTCTTCGTGAGGGTGCGACGGGGCTTACGGAGGATGTTAGATTCAACAAGCCTGCTAGTGATGGGGAAAAGTATACAGATGAAGGGATTTACACTATTACAGTATCAAATCCATACACAGAAGAAGAGACTGTTAAGAAAATCTATGTTGGGACAAATAGCGTTCTCAAAGCATATATGACTACAGGATATGCAATTAGTGATATACAGTCATTGCTTAAAGACGGAGCAACCATTGATGATGACGGGAATATTACCATCCCGGAGAAAGTAGAAAAACCTAAAGTTGTGGAGAATGTGTCTGAATCAGCAATAGTCTTGAATGAGGCGAATGATGACGCAGAAGAAGAGGAGAGTGTTTCGGTAGAAAAGGACAATAAGGACGATGAAGCTCAATTTGCAACGAGCAGCATGGTTGGTGGAAGTATTTGTATTGTTCTGGCTTTATTTATTGTTTATTTGTTTGTTAAAAAGAAGAAAAAAGATAAAAAGGTTAATATGACAGTACCAATAGATCCTGAGGAATCAGTAACAGAAAAATCGCCAGAGGAGGATGAGGAGTAATGAAAAGATTAATTGCTCTATTGATGGCATCAACTTTATTTCTTACAGCCTGTAATTCTGGAATGAAAAATGAGGACAGTAATAAGAATGACTCTAAAATTGTGGAAGATGTAACTTCCATAGACGATATAGATTTAGACATTAATCCGGAAACTTTTTCTGATTTAAGTGATGAAAATTTGCTTCAGTATGTTGAAGATGAGGTTTATGCAGGAATAACTGAACAGTTAGCCAGTGAAGATTATATTGTTGAGAGTGTTGATGCGATATACATTTCTAAGGAGTATTTAGAAGAAGTTGAATACAATTCTCAAGAAAATATATATTTTGGTTATACGTTGTCGGAGTTGGATGCTCAATATGATGGGACGAGATATGTATTCACTCTTGGGGATGATGGGCAGACAACGACAAAAACTTTTGAAAAATATGATGATACATATGAACAGGTAATCAAGAATGTTGCAATAGGTACGGGAGTAATTTTGGTTTGTGCTACGGTCTCGGTTGCTTCAGGGGGTGTTGGAGCTCCCGCTGCGGTAAGTATGGTTTTTGCAACATCTGCAAAAACTGGCGCAACGTTCGCATTATCATCAGGAGTAATTAGTACTGCTGGGACAGCAATTGTAACTGGCATAGAAACTAAAAATGTTGAGGAGACCCTTAAGGCAGCCGCACTTGCCGGTAGTGAAAGCTTTAAATGGGGAGCTATTGTTGGTGTTGTTTCTGGTGGAGTATCTGAAACCGTTTCTTTGGCTAAATCTGCAAGAAGCAATCCGACACCAAGAGAATCGGAATTAAAAGTTCTTGAACGAACCAAAGGGGCAGAAGAACAGATTTCCTATTTGGACGGTGTTGAAGTTTCATCTGCGACAAAAGGAGCAACACGCCCGGATGTTGTTGTAAAAAATGCAGATGGATCTATTAAAGCGATTGAAGTGAAGAATTATAACCTTGCATCCTCAAATAGCAGAAGTGAATTATATAGGGAGTTGGAAAGACAAGTAACCAGTAGGGCTAATAATTTGCCTGCAGGATCAACACAGGAGATAGTTTTGGATGTCAGGGGGAGAGGTTTTTCTAAAGACGTGATTGATAATGTGGTGGCAAACATACAATCACGTTGTGCTCCTGTGTATAAAGACATTCCGGTAACAGTCATGAGTTATTAGAGATATGAGGAAGTTGTATGAACAGTAAAGAAAAGAAGCCAGTAATGACAGAAGAAGATATTATGAAGCTTTTGGATTCTTGTTATGAAAAATGTTTAAATGGAATACCAAAAGTTAGTCCCAGTGTTGAGGAACTGGCTAATGATTATTTGAAAAAACATAGAACGACAGAAGAAGCATGCAGAGCAATGTTAAAAAATCAAATTGCAAAATGCACAACTTCAGGAGTAGTAACTGGATTTGGAGGTTTTATTACAATGCCAGTCGCTATCCTGGCTAACGTTGGGAGTGTGATATATGTACAAATGAGGATGATTGCCTGTGTTGCATATATGGCAGATTATGAATTAGATAGTGATCAGACACAAACCTTCATATATGCTTGTTTAGCTGGCGTCGCAGTTAATGGCTTATTAAAGCAAGCCGGTATAAAAATCGGAGTAAAATTTACAAATGGACTTATTAAGAAAATTCCGGGTAAAGTTTTAACGAAAATAAATCAAAAAGTAGGATTTAGGTTTATTACGAAATTTGGAACGAAGGGAATTGTCAATTTGGGAAAGCTTCTTCCGGGAGTAGGTGCTATCGTTGGTGGTGGATTGGATTTGGTGGAAACTAAGATCATTGCAGAACGTGCGTATAAGTGGTTTTTTAAAGGTGATTTCTCGGTAAAGGATCAGAACGGGGAAGATATGATTGAAATTGATGACATCTCTTAAAGGCTACTATTTTGATATATGTAAATAGTTGAGAAAGGGATTTAGACTATGAATGAAAAATTGAAAGATACAACAATTGATTTATTATTAGATGGTGTCAAGACAAAAATAGAAGATGTGAAGGAAAATTATAAATGGCAAGAATTGTTTGTTAGTACTGGTTCTTTTTGTGTAAATAATCCTGATACGTTAACCATGTTTGAACAGGATCTGTTTTTGGTATTTTCAAAAGATAATTTGAAGCAAATGGCGAAAAAATTAAAAGATAAGAGAGGATATGAATTTCCTCAGCTATTGCATAGAGAATTATATGATTTGATGGTTCGTTATGAAATTCCGGCAATGGAAGCGGAAACATATATTCATCATTTTATTCAAGTTATTATAAACTATTTAGAAGAAAATGATCCAGATAAGACATTGGAAATTTTTTTGGGAGATTTGAAAAAGGAGATAGAAAAATATTTTTTTGCGTTAGAATCAAAATTAGAGTTGGTATTAAATCAAATAGCAGATTTAAAAGAAGAAAAAGTGTTATCCTATTCAATTACTGACATTGATATCCAGATTAGAAGAGAGTCAAAGTATAAAGGGATGGGGTTAGATTTTTTTAAACTTGATGATGAACAATTCGAATCAAGATTTCAAAGTGTTATAAATGATGAGAGGATATATGTTGTTGGGAAATCTAGAGAGGAGACAACCTATCGACTTTTAAATGAATTAAGACAGAAGAATTCAGATAGAGTTACTCTTATAATTAAGTCGGAAGAAGAATGGAATAAATTACAAAAAGCAAATGTATCGGGTAATATATTGGTCCCATTTTTTTATGCGGAGAAAATTGTGGCCATTCCAAATAATACTAATATTTTTGTATACGGTGAAGATGAACCATGCTATACGAGAGATAAAGTGGTATTAAGAAAAAGAACAAAAAGAAACATTATAAATGCGTTGGAAGAGATTGGGATAGATTACAATGAAGCATATAACATCGTAGATAACACCCATGGTTTATATGTGCCATTAAAGAAAAAACTTTTTAATGGAGCAATGTATAGTAAACCAGACTGGGTAGAGGGGCATTCTGATGTAGTTATGACTGCATTACTGTGTGGTGAGTGGACTGAAGCAACAGGAGATGTGTTGGTTTTTGAAGAATTATCTGGCAAGACATATATTGAATGTAAGAAGGAACTGGAGACATACTTGCATAGAGAAAATCCATTCGTTGTAACTAATACCAGTTATAGAGGGAGCAATTTGCAGCTTGCTAGTGTAGAGGATGCATGGGAAGAACTAGATATTTATATTACTGATGAGTTATGGAGTAAATTTATATTATTATTCTATGAGGTTTTGATTGAATCAGAGCCTATTTTTGATTACCCTTTTGAAAAACATTTTGAGGCAAGTATTTATGCAGAAAAACCAGAGTGGTCACCAACCTTAAAAAAGGGGATGATTCGAACTCTTATAATGCGTGCGTACTATAGAGGTCATGAAGAGAATCAGAAGCAAATTGACAATATAGTATCAAGAGTACTTGATACTATTACAAGTAAAGAAAGATGGGGATATATTTCGCAATATTTAACAGATTTATGCGAAGCTTCGCCTGAGAGCGTTTTAAGAAAGTTGGAAGATGAATTGAAACAGCCACAGGGATTGCTGGAGTTGTTTGAAGCAAATGACGGGGACTTTATGACAAGCAGACATTATTATACTAATGTTTTGTGGGCAGTAGAGCAACTAGTTCAGCAAAAGAAATATGTTGTACGGGCATTGGAGTGGTTATGGAAAGTAGATTCATATAACTTGAAGTATAGCATAAGCAATAGTCCTAAAGGAGTCTTGGATATAGTATTTTGTGCGTGGATAAATGAAAGTGCATTGTCTGTTGATAAAAAAATTGAGTTGGCAAGAAAGGCAATTGAGAATTATCCAAATGCATGGGATGTTATTGCGTCTAAATTGCCACAAGGGACAAACTCGATATGTTCAACGTTGAACACACCTAAATATAGAAAGATAGATGAGCACGAGGAGCTATACGTTCACGAAGTAAATAAAACGTATATCGAATATTTAATGATGTGTGTTGATTCAGCATGTACGGATGCAGAAAAATGGAATAAAATAATTCAGCATATAAAGTCGTATGATGTGACGATTCAAAATGAAGTGTTTAAAAAATTGATTCTCAATTGCAGAGAAATGTGTGATGAGGAGAAAATTAAAATAAAAAATGAAATGAGGTACGAGATTTATAGACATAGGTATTATCACGATGCTGATTGGAGTATATCCGAAGAGATGTTGTGTAAATATGAAAGCACAATGAATGAAATTGTGTTGTCTGATAAAGTCTATGAATATTTATATATTTTTTCACCTGTATATGAGTTTCCTCTATTACATCCAGTGCCTTTTAGTCGAGAAGAATGTAAGGATTTGCGTGAGAAGAATCATATATTAAGAGAGGAAGAGATAAAAACAAGATTCAAAGAGTTTAAAGAAAAGAAGTATTCTCTGGAAAAGTTGATCAAATTAGCTGTGAAAGAAGAACATAGCATATTGGGCGAAGTTCTAGCACAGTTTTATTGTGATGGATTGTTTGATGAGAAATTATTCATTTTACTTATGGAATTAGATGAAGAAGGGAAAGATGTATATGACTATGTAAGATATCTACATAGAAATGGATCAGTAGATTTAAATGAAGTTATAGGAATGGTTAAAAAACTATCCAATAATAAAAATCTTTTAATGAATTTAATTACCTTAGAATTTATAGAGGATGATGACAACGCACTTATTGCTAAAGAAGATGAAGAAATAAAGAAAATGTATTGGAGCAGAAATATAAGACTAAGGATATCGGATAAAGCAGAGCATAAAGTATTTATGTGGGCGTTGGATGAATGTAAAAAATATGGTTCACTCCATACGTATTTAGAATTATTGTATGATATAAGGGATAAAATATCATTTCAGGAATTATATAATGCTATATTTGCAATCTCCAATTTGAAGGGCGATGTGGCTAGTTCTATGACAGATTATTACCTTGAGGAGATTTTGAAAGAACTACAAGAAGCTTTCATTATGGATGATGAAAAATGTGCTGAATTAGCAACATTAGAATGGATGTGCAGAAATGTGCTTGAATGGGAACAAATGAAATGCATGCAAAAAATTATGAAGAATGATCCGACGTTCTATGCTCAATTGGTTAGAATTATTTATAAAGCGGATGATGATGATCCTAGCGATAAGAAAAAGAGAGAATTAGCAAGCAAAATGTATTCGGGATTTGACAAAGCAAAGTTTTGCCCGACAGAGAAAGATGGGAAAGTATCATATGAAAATCTGAAAAACTGGATAGAAAAGTTTAAAGAATTGTTGGTCAGTCAAAAGCAAGAGAGGTTATTTGGAAATTTGGTAGGACGATTACTGGCATATTCGCCAATTGGTGAAGATGGCTATAGTCCATGTGAAGCTGTACGAAAGATTATTGAAGAATATCATTCTGACTCATTGAAGACTTCCTATGTAGTAGCAGAAGAAAACAAACGAGGTGTTCATACTGTTGATGCAGGAAAATCAGAATTGATTTTGCATCATAGGTACAAAAAGAATGCTGAAGGATTGCAAGAGCAATATCCAAGAACTGCAGAAATTTATTTTACTTTAAGTGACATTTACAAACGTGAAGCGGATTTTGAAAGAAAGCGTGCAGAAGATGAATGGTAGAAAAAAGTATAAAGGGGAGTTGTATAGCTTTTTTAGAAGTGAAAGAAATATTGGAAGTGGTGGTAATGGAGCGGTATATGATGTGGAATTTGAAGGGGATGAAGGGTTCGAGTTTCCTATAGTAGCAAAATTTTTTGAGTATGGTGGGGTAGATAAAGAAAAACGTTATAATAGGTTTAAAAATGAGATAATCGCGTTAAACGCGTTAAAAGGTATTGAGGGGATTATGGAGGTTATTGATAAACAGTGTCCTCATGTTGTACCTCAAACTAAGGATGAAGCATGGTATTTAATGCCTAAGGCTAAACCATACAAACTTAATCGGAAACGTAATATATATTCTAAAATATTAGAAATGTTACAACTTGCACGAATTATACAAAGTATACATGAAAGGGACAAGGCGCATAGAGATATTAAACCGGAAAACATTTTAGTTTTAAATGGGAAATTGGTTTTGTCTGATTTTGGATTGTGTTGGGGTATAGGAGAGGAAAGACTTACGGGATTAAATGAAAGAGTAGGACCATATAAAATAATGCCCCCAGAATTAGAGAGAGTACAAACGGACCTGGATTTAGATTTTAAACCTTCTGATGTATACTTATTCTCTAAGGTGCTTTGGATGACATTGAAAGGGGATAATATCGGTTTTCGCGGACAATATCAGCGTGGAGAGGTTCAAATTTATTTGAACAAAGAAGATTATGACAATGTAATAACATTAGAGCCAATACATAAATTAATGGAAGAAGCCACTTTTGAAGAAATGGGAAAAAGGATTTCTATTCAGAAGTGTATTGAGTATTTGGAGTTACAGCGTAAAATATTGAACAGGGAAGAATATGAACTTCTTTCTAATGAGTTTGTAAGTCAATTGTTATATGATGAATATAGTAAGAAGATAATTGCATGTAGTAAACCAGATGAACTGACATATAAAGATGCAGCGATTATTACCCATATGTTAAGAGATATCATTCCCATCTCTAATATTTTTGTGAAATCACTTCATAGTGATCAAAATATAAAACAAATTCAGATAACAGATTTTCAGGTTGGCATGGATGGTATTTGTAAGTTGCTTTATTACAATAAGGGTATAAAAATTAAAGAATATTTGTTGAATATTAGCAAGATGAATTATTCTAATTATAGTTCTGTTATTTCGCTTGAGTTGAATGATATTTCGTTGGTTGATGAGGGATATATAGCATATTCGGCAGCAGGACACGGATTTGGAAATGAATATCCCCGGGTATATTTTTCTTCGGGTGAAAAAATAATTATAAAAAGAAAAGAGAATCTGTAAAAGCAAAAAGATGTATTATGGAATATGTGTAGGAAGCGGTAAGTATATCAAACGCATTAAAGGTATGAAGAAAAGATGTCTTTGCTTTTCTATGATCCTTTGCTATAATAACTTCATGGCAACACTCTGGCAACAGTTTATCAGAAAGCCAATGGAAATTATGTAATAGAAATAAAAACAAGGCATATTGCAAGTAAAACCTTAATTAATTCCGTTAAGTTTTGATACGACGGAGCCGAGTTTGAGTAACGGACTAAAATGCCGAAAGCCTGTATTTATGCGGGTTTTCGGCATTTGTTTTATCGAATGGCTCTAGTTTGGCTCTATTTGTGGGTGGAGTAATGACTTTCGTAAATCAATATATTGCTTTGCTAGGTTGATTAGGAGAAAAGATGACAGATAATGAAAAGAGATTTATAAAAAGTATATTTTCGGGAGACAGTAGTGGTCATGACTATTATCATACAATACGAGTATATAAACTGGCTACTAAAATCGCAAAACAGGAAAATGCAGATGTTAAAATAGTGCAGTTGGCGGATCTGTTACATGATGTTGACGATATTAAGCTTTCTCCGGACACTTATGTTACCAAGAAAAATGCAGTTGATTTTATGACAATTAACAAAATAGATGGTAAAAGGATAGAGGCGGTATGCAAAATTATAGATGAGGTTTCATTTGCAGGAACTGATTCAGTCGTACCTGATACCATAGAAGGAAAATGTGTGCAGGATGCAGACCGACTTGATGCTATAGGAGCTATTGGAATTGCCAGAACATTCGCATATGGTGGTAGTAGGGGAAGAAAGATTTATGATCCGGAAATAAAATCTAAAATGGGAATGAATAAAGAAGAGTATCGGAATAATCAAGATTCTACAAGCATTAATCATTTCTATGAAAAGTTGCTTTTGTTGAAAGACATGATGAATACGACTGAGGGAAAGAAACTGGAAGAATATAGACAGGTTGTAATGCAGGAATTTCTGAATGAGTTTATGCTGGAATGGGAAGGGAAAATGTGATGGAAGTAAAATTTTATGATACAGTTAATGATGAACTATTGAAATTTGCAGTAATTATCTCACAGAGTAACGGCAAGTGGGTATTTTGCAAACATAAAGAAAGAGATACATATGAAGTGCCGGGAGGGCATAGAGAAGCTGGGGAGGATATTTTTGAAACAGCTAAAAGGGAGTTGCAGGAAGAGACTGGGGCTATCAAATTTGAGATAAAACCAATATGCGTATATTCGGTGACAGGTAAGACTAGAGTAAATGATACTGGTGAAGAAACATTTGGACTGCTTTGCTTTGCAGAGATAACAGAGTTTGCGAAAGAATTACATAGCGAAATGGAGAAAGTTGTGCTTATGGATGAGTTGCCTGAGAACTGGACATATCCGTTGATACAGCCGAAATTGATAGAAAAGTATTTACAGGTAAAAATAATTCTATAATTGGAGCAACAGTAACTGTCACAGTCGATAGACCATTAGGAAGTTATCATCCTGAATATAAGGATATGTATTATCCAATAAATTATGGTTACATTGAAGGAGTTATGGCACCAGATGGAGAAGAGCAGGACGCTTATATATTAGGTGTAAATGAACCAGTAAAGAAGTTTACAGGTAAAATTATTGCCATTGTTCGGAGAAAAGATGATATAGAAGAAAAGTGGGTAGTTGTGCCAGACGGAGTAACTTTTTCAAAGGAAGAAATCAGGAGACAGATTCATTTTCAGGAACAATATTTCGACAGTGAAATTGTGATGTAATATTAAGGAGATTGCTATGTCATTAGGATTAAAAAGAGGAATAGTGCAGCTTGAACCACATGATAAACAGTGGGATGAGGCTGCCATTCAAACAATCAAAATACTTAAATCTATATTAGGAGATGATGCTATTGATATACAGCATATTGGAAGTACAGCAATACCGGCAATTAAAGCAAAACCGATTATTGATATTGTCGTTGGGGTAACTGATTTTGATAAAGTAATGTTACATAATGAGCAATTACGACAAGTGGGAATATTTTATCGTGGTTCAGATGTGGAACGTCAGCTTCTTTATGTAATGGGCGATATGGAAAATGATACAAGAACGCACCATATTCATATTGTGAAATGGAACGAAACTGAGTGGAAAAATTATATTCATTTCAGAGATTATCTAAATGATAATGAGAATATGGCTTTGCAGTATCAGAAGGTAAAGGAAGAACTGGAAAGTAAGTATGCAGATGATAGAGTAGCATACACTAATGGAAAGCAAGATATGATAGACCTTATTCTTGATAACCAATAATTTTTCCCTTGCAGAGGCATTAGTTCTTATGTTAGGATACTATCTAAGGAAAGTACCCATGACAGGGCGTTAAGCGTCCGGGGGACGCTTGTTTAG